>OBPS01000001.1_pt1 | contig 180112 bp, 183 predicted proteins | sample 1534661 | NCBI WGS metagenome assembly OBPS01 (sample SAMEA3275493, study PRJEB22092) | marine metagenome | biome: ENVO:00000447 marine biome; feature: The site is in the outerpart of the Oslofjord; material: ENVO:00002010 seawater | collected 2014-06-20T10:00:00+00 | depth 1 m
CGGCCACGAAGACATCTTACAGTCGGTGACGACGTGGCAAGACAGGGTGACATCCCACAATCTGCCTGCTGCTGCGGGTCGGGGCGCTGACTTCGTGTACAGCAGCGCACTCTCGGGCAGCATTCTGCGCGGCAAATGTGTCAAGCAGATGCTGGATTCTGTTCCTGCTGGTGCGGAGACCCGAAAAGCGCCAGAGGGAGATTCCGATGGCATCACATCAAGATGCCCAAAATGATGCCGAGTCCAGAAAATCACACCCATCGCAACCAAACTCAGCGTTCCACCAATCAAATACACGGGTTCCCAACCCCAGTCCGTGGTGATCAAAACCCCGCACAAGAATCCGGCCAGCGCAGTTCCAACACCCCAGCCACCGTGAATATTCATCAGATGTTGTGGTGAAATCCGTTGCGCGAAATACGCATTGAGTGATGCATGAGCTAAGCCATTAAAAAAACCGCGCGCTGCGTACAAAATCACCAATAACCAATACTGATTAGTCAGGATGACCAGCATGCAAACAATCGCCTGGACCCCTAACGAAAGCGCCAGTACGTTCAGATGAGAGAGGTTGCGGACGACTGTTGGAAACATCGCAGACCCAAATGCCGAACCAACACCCACAGCGCCCAACACCCAACCGAGCGATTCCAGAGATACCCCTAAATCATCGTGAATCGATAGCCATGCAACACCTAAAATTCCATCAAAAAACCCAAGACTCAGCATCGCAAGCCCCGCGATCATCCGCGGCGAATGAACTATCATTGTCAGGATTCCTTAAAGAAAAAGAGGTCGAAAACAGATTTCGGGTTGCAATTTATCAGAAAATTATTAGTATTCACGCCCTTGACGCGCTCGTAGCTCAGCTGGATAGAGTACCTGGCTACGAACCAGGCGGTCAGAGGTTCGAATCCTCTCGAGCGCGCCAACCTTTTTTCTGAATCGGCTAACAGCCTCTCCCCAAGACTTTCCTATTGAGTGTATTCATCATAACCTCCTGATATTCGGAGGTGATTATGCGTCCCATGATTCATACCCTAATGCTATTGGTTCTGACCGTCTTCTGGGGTCCTGTTCGAGGAGATCAAACCAAGCCAGAGCTCGACGATCTCTTCAACGCACTGCAACAGTCTGACGATTTGGTTGAAATGACAGAACTACAAAACCAAATCTGGTTCCACTGGTATGAATTACCCGAACAGTCAGCAAAGCTTCAACCGATCTTCGATCAGGGAATGCAAGCGCTTCACTTCGGTCAGCCACAGGTTGCGATCACCCAGTTCAGCCGGACGATTGAGGCTGCACCAACATTCGCCGAAGGTTGGAATCGTCGGGCCACTGCCTTTTTTATGGTTGGCGATTACCAAGCCTCGCTCACCGATATTCAGCAAACCCTGATTTTAGAACCCAGGCATTTCGGGGCACTTGGTGGGCTTTCCATGATCTTCGAAAACACGCAACAATACGACCAAGCGATTCAGGCAGAACAACTCCTTCTTAAGCTCATGCCGCAGAACGCATTAATCAAAGAACGCATTGAACAACTGAAAGCCAAATCGCGAGAGGCAGGTATCTAACTCAGTACTTACCACTCACGAATTCAAGGACGATCAGAGGCGATGCCAAACTGACGATCACGATGATGGTTAATAACAACCAATCTAAATAACGCGACATAGCAACCTCCAATGAATCAGTGGTATGCGCGAATTGTCCAAAATCAAGCGCTAGCCAGACTGACATAGAAACGTCACAATAATCTGCTTAATTGGTGCGACGCACAAATGTGACTAAGGACAAGGTCTATCCCATGCTTCAAGGAAAACGAGGTCTACTGATTGGGGTCGCTAACGACCATTCGATCGCTTACGCAGCTGCTAAATTGGCCAAAACACTCGGTGCTGAGGTCATCGCGACTTGCTTGAATGACAAAGCGCGTCAATACGTTGAACCGATCTTAAACCCTCTCGACATCCCCGTTCTCAACTGTAATGTTGAAAATGAAGGTGAACTTGAAGCCGTCATCGAAAGCGCTGCTCAATCTCTTGGTCATCTGGATTTTCTCGTCCATTCAATCGCTTTTGCACCCTTAATCGATTTGCACTGCCCATTACATGAATCCTCCGCAGAGGGCTTTAAGCAAGCAATTGATATCTCCTGTCATTCATTTATTCGTGCAGCCAATCTTGCCAAATCGCATATGCCAGAGGGTGGTACGCTCATTACCATGAGTTATCTCGGCGCCCACCTTACAATCCCGAACTACGGGCTCATGGGGCCCGTGAAAGCAGCCTTAGAGTCATCTGTTCGTTATCTTGCTCAAGAGCTTGGTGATGCGAATATTCGCGTGCATGCGGTCTCACCAGGCCCCATTGCAACACGAGCAGCATCAGGTATCGCACACTTTGATGAATTGCTGTCGTCTGTGGAAAAGCGTGTGCCATTAAAACGCTTGGTATCACAAGATGAAGTCGCGGGACTTGTCAGCTTTCTGGTCTCTGACTTCGCAACTGGAATGACTGGTCAAACACTTTACGTCGATTGCGGCGAACACATGGTGCCTTAAGATGACCTCTGAATCTCCTGATGTGATCGAAAATGTTCTCTATGACGACATTGAAATCGGACAGAGTGCTCGTCTGGTCCGCACACTCACACTCGAAGATATCCGAGCCTTTGCCGCTGTTTCGGGCGATGTGAATCCCGCCCACTTAGACGCATCATTTGCCAATGAATCGATGTTCCATGGCGTGATCGGTCACGGCATGTGGACAGGTTCTTTGGTTTCGACTGTCCTCGGGACGATACTCCCTGGACCCGGGACCATCTATCTGGAACAAAGCTTTCGTTTTAAACGACCCGTTCGCATCGGAGAGACTTTGACTGTCACCGTCACAGTGGCAGAAAAGCATGATGAGAAACACAGTCTCGTCCTCGATTGCACCATTGATAATCAAGATGGCAATCAGGTTGTCGTTGGCCAAGCAAAAGTGATGGCTCCTACCGAAAAAATCATCAGACCACGGATGGGTATTCCAAAGCTCAATGTATTCGACCCAGAAACTCGAGTGCAAAGCTTCCTGGGATCACTTCAGCCAACTCAACCGATTCGGATTGGCCTGATCCATCCAACCGACCAAATCTCTCTGACGGCAGCGGTTGAAATGGCCACGACTGGAAAATTAACGCCCGTTCTGATTGGTCCCGAGAAGAAAATTCGAGAGTTAGCACTGCGTTTAGCTCTAGATATCCATGCACTCGAAGTGATTGATGCAGAACACAGTCATCAAGCGGCCAAACGCGCTTGTGACATGGCTGCTCGAGGCGACGTGGAGGCGCTTGCGCGCGGTAATTTGGACAAAAACGAAATTGTTGGGGCCATTCGTGAGACACAGGCACTCCACACCAAAACATCGCTGTCACACATTTTTCGGTTTGACGTACCGCTCTACCACAAACCTCTGTTATTGACCGATGCAGTCCTGCATCACAGGCCGTCACTCACAGATAAAGTTTTCATCGTCCAAAACGCGATCTGCGCAGCTCAGTACCTTGGTGTCGAGACACCAAAGGTCGCCCTTCTCGCTGCGGTGGCGACCATTGACTCTGACTATCAATCAACACTCGATGCAGCGGCCCTCTGTAAAATGGCGGATAGAAAACAAATCACTGGAGGACACTTAGACGGCCCCGTGGTCCTCGATCAAGCAGTATCAGAAGCATCGAATGGCTCTGACTGCTCGGATATTTTGGTTGCGCCCGACAATGAGTCTGCAAACATGCTTGCCCGACAACTCGAATACTTCGCAGGTGCATCGAGTTGCGGCGTCATTGTTGGAGCTCGAGTGCCTGTTGCGCTTGCGATGCGCACAGCATCTGTACAGTCACACCTGTTATCTGCAATCTTCGCAGGGAAAATCGCAGACCGGTTCCGCACTGACAAACCTTGACCTCATGACAGGTAAGCCTCGACGGGTTATCTTCGCATGACCCTGTTCGGAGCTGCACGTGTTAACCATTTCCAATTTAAGCCTTACCTACCCAGGATATCCTCCTCTCGCTACGCTCTCACTGGGTCTCAAATCGGGAGAGCAAATTGCTCTCCTTGGACGATCAGGCACTGGAAAATCCACACTTCTTACAGCCATTGTTCAAGGCTCACCCGACATTCGCCTCCAAACAACCCGGATTGCCTATCTATCGCAGCAGCCGGCACTCTTGCCCTGGGCCAGCGTTATCGACAACGTTCTGCTCGGCTTCACACTAAGGGGAGAGAACATCGCGGCGGAAGATGTTCAGCGAGCCAAGCAACTGCTGAAAGCTGTGGATCTGCACATGTTGTCAGAACGTCAAGCCAGTCAACTGAGTGGTGGACAGCAAGCACGAGTCGCTCTTGCGCGAGTGTTGGTTGAGGATGCAGATCTCGTGCTGCTTGATGAGCCTTTTGCATCGCTTGACCGCTCGACACGGATCCAGATGGCGCAACTTTGCCAGCAATTGCTGCCCGGAAAAACAGTCATCCTTGTCACCCACGATCCCAGAGATGCGCACCATTGGTTAGATCGAGCGATGGTTCTGACAACAACCACACTGAAAGGACCCTTCCGCTTAAGCGACTTTGAGAGCGACGATCTGCTGATTCAGGTTTTGGAGGATGACCAATGAGTCGAGTCCTGCCCCATGTGTGGCCCTTGGTCTTTCTCATTGCACTTTGGTGGCTAGTCGTCATCATTTTCGACGTTCCGCATTTTATCTTGCCTGCCCCAGATCGAGTGGCCTTGACTCTGTTTACAAGCCTACCTTTACTCGGTGGTCACGCGTTGACGACTGGGTTAGAAATGATCTGTGGATTAATGCTGGGGTCTGCGATCGGATTTTCGGTCGCTTGTTTGATCGGAGACTCGAAACGACTCCAAAAGCTGACCATGCCCGCCTTAGTGATCAGCCAAGCATTGCCAGTCTTTGCCATTGCACCCATCTTGATGCTTTGGCTCGGCTACGGCTTCGCGTCCAAGCTCGCCATGACGACCTTAATCGTCTTTTTTCCAGTGACGGCAAGCACACTTGCTGGGTTTCGAGCATTCCCAACATCCTGGGATACCACCTTTCAAACGCTCAGACCCAAAGCGTCCAAATTATTTTGGTATGTGCGACTACCGTTAGCCATTCCCTATGCAATGTCTGGGGTTCGTGTCGCGGCTTCAGTCGCACCGATCGGTGCAGTTGTTGGAGAGTGGGTCGGGTCATCAAGTGGTCTTGGCTATTTGATGCTCCATGCCAATGGACGCGGCCAAACCGATTTGATGTTTGCAGCACTTTTGGTGCTTTGCGTCGAGGCTCTAGTGATTTGGAGCCTGGTCAACCGACTGTCACGCCAGTTTGACCAGAACTCCCCGTCACTCAGTTAGTTAGATGACGGCAAACTCCCTTCAATGCCTTCGACATAAAAGTCCATTCCGAGCAATGTGCCATCGTCTGCAGTTTCACCAGCAGCGAGCCATGCTGAACCGTCTTGCTTGTTGATTGGCCCAGTAAAGGGGTGTAACCGACCTTCACTGATCGCAACGCGTGCCTCTTCAGCAAGTTGGCGTACATCATCGGGAACCGCCTGACCGTAAGGTGCCAATGCCACCATTCCAGTATTAAAGCCGCCCCAGGTATCGGTGGATTGCCAGGTTCCATCAAGCATCGCACCAACCCGCTCGATGTAGTAAGGAGCCCAGTCATCGATAATGGCTGTTAACTGCGCTGTTGGTCCAAATGCGGCCATATCAGACGCCTGACCAAATGCATAGATTCCTCGTTGCTCTGCAATTTGCATTGCTGCAGGAGAATCTGTGTGCTGCATCAAAATATCAGCACCTTGGTCAATCAGCGCTTTGGCAGCATCAGCTTCTTTACCCGGATCAAACCAGCTTGATACCCAAATCACTTTAAACTGAACTGCAGGATTGACACTTTTCGCCGCCAAATAGGCCGCATTGATGCCACGAACCACTTCGGGGATTGGGAAAGATGCAATGTAACCAATGGTGTTGGTTTTCGTCATTTTTCCAGCAACCAGACCCAAGACATGACGCCCTTCATAAAACCGTGATGAGTAAATCGCCACGTTGTCAGCACGCTTAAAACCAGTCGCATGTTCAAATTTCACATTCGGGAACTGCTCAGCGACTTTAATGGTTGGATTCATAAACCCAAAGGACGTCGTGAAAATAATGTCCGCTCCATCATTCGCCATTTGACTCAAGACACGCTCGGCATCAGGACCTTCAGAGACACTCTCAACGAAAGTTGTCTCAACCTGATCGCCGAAGGCTCCTTCAACGGCCAAACGACCTTGGTTGTGCTCGTAGGTCCAACCACCGTCTGACACTGGGCCCACATAAATAAAACCTGCTTTGACTTTATCAGCCGACTTTTCTGGTGCATTGGATGCTGTTTGCTCTGAATCAGAACATGCAGCCAACAAGACGGCAGCCGAAACAGCCAATGCTTTTGATAGCAAACCTCTCATGGTTCGTACTCTCCTAGTTAACGTGATACGCGAAAAATTTTTCCAAGCGACCCAGGTGCTGCCACACCTTTGTCGCCTCGGGCTGAAATCATCACCAATGCCACAATTGTGACCAAATAAGGAAGCATCGACAGCCATTGAGCCGGTATTGAAATACCGAACGCCTGACTATGCAATTGTAAAATCGTCACACTCCCAAACAAATAAGCCCCAGCAATCACCCGGAAGGGTCGCCAGGAAGCAAATACCACCAATGCCAGAGCAATCCATCCTCTGCCTGCAGTCATTCCTTCAACAAACAGCGGTGTCTGCACCAAGGTGAGATAGGACCCACCGATACCAGCCAGTGCACCACCAGCGGCAATCGCCAAAAACCGAATTCCCATCACGGAAAAGCCCAAACTGTGCGCGGAGGTGTGATTTTCACCGACTGCACGCAGAATCAGGCCCGCTCGGGTTTGCTTCAAAAACCACCAAATCAAGGCCGCCATCAAAATCGACAGATAGACCAGTGGATCGTGTGAAAAGAGCGCATGCCCAACCACTGGTAACTGACTCAACAATGGGATTGTCCACACAGATACTTGAGGTGCAGCCTGCCCAACATACTGCGCTCCAGCCAAGGCACTCAACCCCAATCCAAAGAGCGTCAATGCAAGTCCAGTCGCCACCGGATTGGCGTACAGCCGCAACACCAATAACGCAAAAATTGCTGCTAAAGAAGCACCAGCGAACGCAGCTGCAATCACTGAGAATAATAGTGGATAACCAGCCAGAGCAGTTGCAAAACCAGCCAAGGCGCCAACGATCATGAGTCCTTCAATACCCAAATTCAATACACCAGCGCGCTCTTGGATCAATGCACCAAGACCCGCAAACACCAAAGGAGTTGAAGCCACCAAAATCGCATGCAAGATAGACGACAATAAGCTGTAATCCATCACGCCACCTGCCCTAGACGAACCCGATAGTTCACAAACAGTGAAGTCCCAAGTAGGAAAAACAACAATAGCCCCTGAAAGACCTGCGTGCTCGCAGCCGGAACCCCGAGCGACAACTGAGCAGCCTCACCGGCTAAATACGACAAGGCCACCAAAAGGCCTGCAGGAATCACAGCGAGCGGATGCAGCCTTGCCAAGAAAGCAACGATAATCGCCGTGAAACCATAGGATGGAGAAATCGTCGGAACCAGTTGGCCGATATTACCAGTCACCTCGACCACTCCGGCAAATCCACTGATGGCTCCACCCATCAATAAAGCCATCCAAACGGTTCGATCACGGCTGTATCCAGCAAACTTCGCAGCACTGGCCGACAGACCCGTGACTCGCATCTCAAACCCCAAATGCCATCGCTTGACGACCCAGGTTCCGACGATCGCGAAGGCGATTGCAAACACAAAACCCAAATGACCACGACCCGCGGAAAAGAGTTTCGGCAGGGTTGCTGCATCATGGAACAAGCGACTTTCGGGAAAATTAAACCCATCGGGATCACGCAACGGACCATGTACCATGACACTCAACAATAAAATTGCCACATATGTCAGCATCAAGGAGACGAGAATCTCATTCGCGTTAAACCGTACCTTGAGAAAAGCGGGAATCGCCCCCCAAAAGAGTCCACCAATGGTTCCACCGAGAAGCACCAGAGGCATGACCCAAAAACCATCAACCCCCCAGAATGCGAGAGCGACTGCGCCGCCACAAAGCCCCCCCATCACGAGCTGCCCTTCTGCACCGATATTCCAAACACCGGCTCGAAATCCAAGCGCCAAGGCCACACCAATGGTGATTAACGGGGTGGCTTTCGCCAGCAATTCACTGATCCCGTACACGGAATTCAGCGGTTTGATAAAAATTCGATGCAAACTCGATAGCGGATCAAGCCCGATCGCTGCCAACAAGACCGAGGCGGTCAGTAGTGTCAAAATCAATGCAACCAAGACGGCCAGCCACTCGTGATACCAGCGAGTCACTGCACGTGGTTCAACGAAAATCACGCCTCGATCTCCTGTCCGAGCATCAAGGCTCCCAAGTGTTCTGGAGTCATGTCTTCAGTCGCAAACGTGCGGCTAAGACGTCCATGGCAGATGGCGCAGATGCGATCAGTCACTGAAAGCAACTCATCGATGTCCTGACTCAGTAAAATAATCGATGCGCCCTGATCGGCAATATCCATCAACACTTGATGGATAAACAGCTGCGCCTTGGCATCAACACCCCAGGTCGGATTCGACACGATCAAGACTCGGGGTTGGCCAAGTAACTCCCGTCCGATCAGAAACTTTTGCAGGTTCCCTCCAGAGAGGCTCGACGCTTTCGCATTCACCGAAGTTGTTCTCACATCAAAGGTTTGAATCACTTCTTGCGCAAAGGCTTTTGCCGCTGTTCCGCTGATTAAGTATTCATTTTTGAGAATTCCACGAGTTTGTCGTGCGGTCAAAATGACATTCTCCCACAGCGTCAAATCCGGCACCGCCGCATGTCCCAGACGATTTTCCGGTGCACCTAACAACCGCCTGCGTCGACGCTGCTCAATACCCAGATGAGCAATCGGTTCGCCATCCAGGACGAGACTGTCGGGATTTGGCAATGTGAGCTCACCCGAAAGGACGTCAAACAGGGTATCTTGCCCATTCCCAGAAACTCCTGAAATCCCTAGGATTGATCCGGGGGCCACCGATAGGTAAATATCACGTAACACGACGCTTCGACTCGATTCGGGATACACCTCACCGACACGAACCGTCAAACGTGCTTTTAACTTTTCAGTCACTGGCAATTTGGTTCGTTTGGTTTCATTCAGACGCTCTCCAATCATTTTTTCACCTAAAGAGCGCGTGCTTTCTTGCCTCGGATCCACCACATCAACAACGCGTCCAGCACGCATTAATGTGGCTCGATCACACAATGCCCTGACCTCGTCAAGTTTGTGCGAGATGTAAATAATGGATCGGCCTTCATCGGATAAGCGATCGAGCGTTGTGAACAACTGCTCAGTCTCCTGCGGCGTCAACACCGATGTCGGTTCATCCAGAATCAATAGGCGTGGGTCCTGCATCAGTGCACGGATGATTTCAACGCGCTGTCTTTCGCCAGCACTTAAATCATAAACCCGCCGGTTCAATTCAAGATGTAATCGATAACGCTCGCAAACCGCTGTGATCTCGTCAGCAAGCGCAACATCGGGAAGCCGGCCTTCTAAACCCAAGGCAATGTTTTCCAATACCGTCAGCGCATCAAACACAGCAAAATGTTGAAAAACCATTCCCACACCAGCATGTTTCGCATCACCCGGGGTATCTGGGGTGTACGGGCAAGCATTGAGTTCCATGGACCCGACGTCGGGTTTTAAGATCCCATAAATCATTTTGACGAGTGTGGATTTTCCAGCGCCGTTTTCACCGAGCAGCGCATGGATTTCGCCTTGATCGACCGACAGAGTGACATCGGTATTGGCTGCAAAGTCTCCAAAATATTTGGTTAAGCCACGCACGCCCAAACATTGCTTCGAAGAAGCCGACAAACGCTCTGCGATCGCAACTGATTCAGACAAATTCAAGGCTCACTCTTGGGGAAACGCGAAGAATACAACATTCTCCGACGCAAACCCACGGGTTAGGGGCTGTTTGATTGGAAGAAGAAGTACTCAGCGCTAATGTGTCCATGCAAGGTCACGAGCCCTTGCTGAATCCAGTCCATATTTTGCGTCAGGAGATCTGGCGTTAAACGCTCCAGATCCAGCTTGGTTAACCCATCAACGATCCCATCCAACAAGTCAGTCGACACGCGTTGGTGTGGCAACTTGTTTAAGTAGCGCCTGACGCTATGTAAGGCTGCAGCCATCGATTGCGGGAAGTTTGTGTCTCGAAGCACAAAATCCAAAACATCGCTTCCATGCATCCGGTTCCGCGCGCTGTGACGATACAATTCCACACCACCCAACGCAGTCAGAAGATTTTGCCAACCAATGGCTTCATAACTACTCCATCGAGTCGAGGCTCCCGGAACCATCTGTGTGACCCGGGGATCCACCAGCCGAGACACCATATCCGCGTGCTCAAGTCGATCTCCGAGCCGCAAAAATAACCAACTCAAATCTCTCGCCTGGCTCGCGACTAAACAACCGTGCCAAAGTCGACAGCTCGAAATCACTTGTTTTAACAACCGAATCCGGGACGATCGATCAAAACCGGCAAATGACTGACGTTCGATCAGCCCATGCAGTTCGTTCAGGGCAATCCAAGCATCTTTCGGAATCAAATCTCGAGTCACTCGAGCATTCTCCCGAGCCGACGCAATCGAAGCGCGGATCGACCCTGAGTGGTCGAGGCTCAACACCAGTTGCTCCATCACCTCCACTTCAGAAATTCCTGGATCTGAGTCACCCGAGCCAAAGACCTGCATTAAAGACTCCCAGTCGTAGGGAACTCCATCAGGCAAATCCAAAATGGTATCGGATGCAGCAATCGCGAGCCGAGCCGTGGCTTCAGCTCGCTCGATATAACGAGAAAGCCAGTAAAGATGTTCAGCGACACGGGCCAGCATTAAGACTGCATCTCGTCGGCAACCACCCAAAAATCCTTAGAACCACCACCTTGTGAGGAATTCACAACCAATGAGCCTTCGCGCAATGCCACCCGACATAATCCACCGGTTGAACACCATTGAGACGAGCTTTGTAAAACGAACGGGCGTAAATCAACATGACGTGGGGCAAGGTCGCCATCTTCAGTGACTGTGAGCGTTGTCGAAATCGCAAGCGTTGGCTGCGCAATCCAAACGCGGGGATTCTCCAGAATTTCGGCTCGACGAGACACGATCTCCTCATCAGTGGCGTGCGGACCGACCATAATGCCATATCCACCAGACGCGTCAGCCGGTTTAACCACCAGTTCATCAAGGTGATCCAATACAAATGCCTGTTGCTCCGGATCCGAACAGAGGTAGGTCTGCACATTCTCCAGAATCGGTTTTTCATTTAAGTAATATTGAATGATCTCAGGGACGTAGGCATAGAGCACCTTGTCATCAGCGACTCCACTGCCTGGCGCGTTGGCAATCGAGACTTTTCCGGCTCTCCAAGCCCGCATCAATCCTGGAACACCAAGGACTGAATCAGGGTTCAGTGCTTCAGGATCGAGAAAGGTGTCATCAATCCGTCGATAAATCACATCGACGCGGCTCACTCCTTCGACCGCCTTCATGTAGACGCAATCATCAGAATCCACAAACAAATCCGAACCCTGAACCAATTCGGCCCCAATCTGTTGCGCCAGATAGCTGTGTTCAAAATACGCGGAGTTATAGATTCCAGGCGTTAACACCACAATGACGGGATGATCGACCGGCCGTGGCGACAACGCATTGAGCATATCGAGTAAATCAGACGCATACTGACTGACCGGAAGAATGTGATGATTGCGGAATAATTCCGGATACACCTGCTTCATCACCGATCGATTTTCAAGCATGTAAGAAACGCCACTTGGGACTCGCAGATTGTCTTCAAGGACAAAGAGTTGGCCACGATGGTCACGAACCAGATCGGATCCACAAATGTGAGCCCAAGTCTCAAACAGCGGCTTCATTCCAGAAGCTAATGCGATGTAGTGAGGACTGTCGGTGACTAATTCAGTCGGCACGATGCCGTCCCGCAAAATCGCCTGTTCGTTATAGACATCGTTTAAAAACAGATTGAGCGCTTTTAACCGTTGCTTCAATCCGGCCTCAGTGTGTCGCCACTCAGATGCCTGCATCACACGTGGCACAAGGTCCAAGGGCCACGATCGGTCAATATTCATGGAGTCGGAATAGACCAAAAATGAAATCCCCTGGCTTTTGATCGCAGCCTCAAGCGCTGTCCGTTTTTCCGATAACACCTCGGGAGAGAGGTCTGTGAGAAATTTCAGTAAACTATCGGCTCCAGGACGAGCTTCGCCGTCGGCTCTGATAAGCTCGTCGAAAAATTGTCCAGCCGCAATTTCAGGGGTGACTTGGATCACAGTCCATTTGTCCAAATATTGAATCTAGGTGTAGTGTCCGGCTTCATCCGGATCGACGCAAGAAAAAGAGGAATCCATGTTAGCAATCTTATCGCCAGCCAAATCGCTAAATACGGACTTGAGCGTTGATCGTTCAACGATCACAACGCCACAATTCTTGGAGGAAGCAACCACACTGACCAACATGATGCGAGAGTTCAGCCCATCGGATCTGGCCAGCCTGATGAAGCTCTCGGACAAGCTGTCGGCGTTAAATGCTGCGCGGTTCGAACAATGGTCTCCAGACCATCAAGCAGATGACTTATTACCGGCTGTTTATGCATTTAACGGCGATGTGTATCAAGGCCTCGATGTGCAGACCTTGAGTCCGGACGCCCTGAATCGTTTGGCCGGACATGTGCGCATTCTCTCGGGGCTCTACGGATTACTCAGACCCTTCGATGCCATGCGCCCCTACCGCTTGGAAATGGGAACCAAGCTTCAAGGTCAGGCCATCACCTCATTGCCTGAGTTCTGGAAAAATAAAATTACGCAAAGGCTAAACGCCGATTTAAACGGCGCACCTCTCATTAATCTCGCGAGCAATGAGTACTCCGCTGCGGTTGATTTTCAGGCAATCGAAGGACCTGTCATTTCACCGGTCTTTAAAGATCTGAAAAATGGTGAATACAAGATCATTAGCTTTTACGCCAAACGAGCAAGAGGCCTAATGGCGAGGTTTATTGTTGAGACGGATGCACACACAGTGACTGATCTTCAAGCATTTGATGTTGACGGATATCGCTATTCCAACGCGCATTCCACACCAGATGCTCCCTGTTTTATTCGGGATCCCGAAGTCCGTTGAACGACCGTACTCCAGATTCAATTCTTGCACCTTGGCTTGAATCAACGGCACCTGAGGCGATTTGGGTTGTCGGTCGGGAAGTCCCCCCGGTCGTCTCGGATTATCAAGCCCACTGCCTGAATCAAGTTCAGGTGATGAATCCAAAAGCGATCCAGTCTGCGACCCAACTACCAAACGCGGCCTTGATTGCTGATCCGATCCAGACTCCGGAGGATTTGCTCACCCTAGGGCAGGTTCGCAATCTGTTGATCCCAGAGATTCTGTGCTTCGTGAGCGAATCGATTGAATCAGAGGCGCTCTATGCCCTTGCGTTTAAACGCGGGGAACATTGTCGCCAGAAACAAACTACCCTCTTGAGTTTTCATTACTCACTCGCCACATATAACCATACCCGATCCTGGAACAATCCGAAGTTCTGGGCAAATCCCGAAAACTGGAATAAGTATTGGTGGTGATATGCGACTGATTGCACTGATGTTCGTCTTCGTCTCAAACATTGCACAGGCGGCCATTGAGGCGCCAGAACTCAGTGATCGTGAGTACCGCTACCTGATATTGCCAAATTCACTGAAAGTGCTGTTAATTTCAGATCCAACCACCGATAAAGCCGCCGCATCGATGGATGTTTATGTGGGCACAAATAATGATCCTGAGGGATTCCCAGGTCTTGCGCATTTCCTCGAACACATGCTGTTTTTAGGAACGGATCAATTTCCTGATGCAGGTGAATACCAACAATTTATTTCGGACCAAGGCGGCTCTCACAACGCTTTCACGGCGCCAGAACACACAAACTATTTCTTTTCTCTGAACCCAAAGGCGCTCAAACCGGCACTTGACCGTTTTAGTCGATTTTTTATTGCACCGACGTTGGATCCAACCTACGTTGATCGAGAAGTCAACGCAGTGCATTCTGAATATCAGTCAAAGCTCAGAGATCCAGCGCGCCTCAGTTTTGAAGCGACTAAGCAAGGGCTCAATCCTGATCATCCTTTTGCTCAATTTGGAGCCGGCAATCTCAGCACCCTTAACAAACCCGGACTTCTGGATGCACTGAAGACCTTCTATCACAACGAATATTCTGCGAATCGAATGTCACTCGTGGTGCTGGGTGAAGAATCACTGGATACCCTTGAGACCTGGGTGCGTGATCGTTTTATAGACATCCCCGATCGTCAACTCGCACCATCTGTGATTTCCACTCCCTTGTTTGACACCAGCCGCCTACCTCTGGTCGTGCAATCACAACCGGCCACTGAATCGCGTCGCCTGACTCTCTTATTCCCGATCCCCGATACGGATGCTTTTCAGCATCACGCGCCACTGCAGTTCATCGGTCATCTGTTGGGGCATGAAGGTGACAATAGCCTTCTGGCCCACCTCAAGGCCAAAGGCTATGCCAATGGCCTTTCAGCCGGTGAGGGTCTGGGCATGACCGAGAGCCGCTCATTTTCGATTAGCGTCAGCCTGACTCCCGAAGGCTACACGCAACGAGATCAAGTGATCGAGGAAGTCTTTAAAACCTTGCGGTTAATTGAGACTGATGGTCTCCAAGCCTGGCGGTTTGATGAATTGAAAACCGTTTCTGACGCCAATTTTCGATTTGAAGAAGAAGCAGATCCACAGAATCTGGTCACCTATCTGTCAGAAAAACTGCACTCAACTCCAGCGAGTGAACTATTGACCCGGGGACGAATCCTGAGGAGTTTCGATCAAGCACTGGTCAAAGATATGCTCAGTTGGCTCATCCCTGACCAAATGCTAGTGCGTGTCACTGCTCCTGAAGTGGAACCCACCGAGACCACTCAGTATTACCCAACTCCAATCGCCCGGTTCGCACTCGAGAATTCGCGGCTGGCGCGTTTTCGGGCGGCGAGGAACCAGCAATCCGAGTTAGTCCGTCTCCCGGCTCCAAATCCATTTATTCAAGACCCAGGAAAGCCCATCGCTAACACGCGTAAGGCAACCATCGAAACCCAACCTCGAACCGTGTATTTTTCAGATAGCGCTGTGGGCTACATTCTGACTGAAAATCGTTACGCGCAGCCGCGGAGTGATTTGTACATTCGCCTCAGAACACCACTGGCAGCCAGTTCGCCTGAGGCTTCGATCATGAGTGATCTATTAGCCGATACCCTCAATGAATATTTCAACTCCTTAAGCTATGAGGCTGCACTCGCCGGTGTCGGATTTTCTGCACAATCCAGTCAATCCGGCATGACATTGCAGTTTTCCGGCTATCACAATTCCCTGATCCTCTTGGTGGACAGCGTGTTGCGCGCTCTTCCCATTCCTCTCATTGACGAGCCGACATGGACTCGGTTGAGACAACTCAAAGCACAGCAATTAGCACGCGTCCAGGCGCAACGCCCATCCAGCCGGTTGTTCGATGAAGTCACCGCTGAATTAATGCCTTTCGCTTACGCTCAAAGCGAACTTAATGATGCGTTCACAGCGATTGATCGATCCACGTTCCATCAGTATCAACAAGCGTTTTTCTCAGGAGTCCATGCGGAAATGTTTCTTCATGGCCCAGTCTCACGGAGTGAAGGCGAAGAACTGTTAGCTTCCTGGGCCAATATGCTGCCGCTGGATGACAATACGCCGGTGGTTGAAGTGGCAACGAACGCTTGGCCAGGCGATCGTATTCGATCGTATGCTTATGCTCATCCCGACCAAGCGGCCAGCGTTCTCTACATCGACCAACGCACTGATCCGGGATCACGAATCTTGAATCAACTGGCCGGGAACCTGATTGAAGCCCCATTTTACACTCGGCTGCGCACCGAGAAGCAACTGGGCTACATTACCTTTGCAACCGCCTTTCCACTCTACAACACGCCCATCTTGACCGGGGCTGTCCAATCACCGACAGCGAATCCTGATGAATTAGCCGCGGCTATCCAACAGGAATTCGACAGTTTTGCGGACATGGTGAAGTCAATGCCGAGTGAGCAATTTGAAAGTCAACGACTGAGTTTGCTCGATCAGCTTCTGAATCCACCATCGACGCAATCAGAACTTTCCAATGCAATTTGGAGCGCGATTGGCCTCCGAAGACCCTTCAGTGACCGCATGATGCAAGCTCAAACGCTGGAGGCAATCACTCAAGAGCAATTCGTGGAATATCTTCAACAGCGGATCCAAAATCCTGTGGTATTGAAGGCTTTTCGTGCGGCGGATTGAGCCATCTTGAGATCAAACAGGTGGTTGATGATCAAGCCAATGAGCAAACTGCTGCAGAAGCTCAATTTGCTGAGGATCGAGATCAGATCGCTGACTGATTTCCATCAACTCATCCTGAACTCGACTTGCTGCCGTTTTTGTATGGGAAATCCCCATCAGCTTGTCGCGCCGAACTTTCTGCCAACGCTTCCATTCCGACTGAGACAACGATTGTGGAAAATTACGTGCTCGATACCGAAAGAGCAATTCCGGGTAACGACCATCATCAAATGCGAGATCTAACTGACTTAAAGCCTCTGCATCCATCAATGGGAGACCGGCCAATAGATCCTTATCGTGTGACGACAAAAAACGTCCTGAATAAAGCGCCAAGTCAACGTCGTCAGGGACCGACTGTTGGGGTTCACTGAAAATCGTGACCGCCAAGTGATAGAGCTGTTTAAAAGCCGGTGATTCCTGAATATGCTGCCAAATCTCGAGGTGCTGGTTTTGCATTGCCTCGTCACGACCAAAGCCCTCAAGCCGTGCCTTGACATCGGCATCGAGAGTGCTGCGACGAAACAACATTGGCTGCGCATTGATTCGGATGGTGTGAAGACCCAACGCATAGGCCTGTTTTCGAGTTTCACGCAGATCGCTCGATTCCGATTCCGCCAACGCAATTAAGCCTGCCATGACCTCTTGTGGGTCACGATTTAAATCAAAGGCCACATAATCATTGGAACGCTCTGACAAACGGAACGGAATCCAACAATCTCTGACGAATCCGCGTTCCCAACCGGCGAAGGGCGTCACTTCAAGAAGCCCCTCGCTTCGACCGTCGGCTCGAATTTGATCGGTCACAAAGTGCTTATCAATCCGCTTTAAGCAAGAGGCAAATAGATCGGCATCATAGAGCGCCAGTTGTCGAGCTAACCGTGCCGTCACTGTGACATCAGAGGCCGCATCATGCGCCCGCGTCAGCCCTTGATCGAGCTGGTTGAGAGGACCAATCCGGTCGAGTTTAAACCGCGGTCGGCCATCATGATCTTCCGGCCAGCGAATCGCCGCTGGAGCGAACACAAAATAACTCAGAACCACCGGATACAAATCAAACCGACCACGGCCATCGGCATATTGCCAAGCATAGGGGTCGCGCAACGAACGATAAAAGACATGCTGCGTAAACTTGTCATCAAAGCCACGCGAATTATACCCAGCGACTAGGGTACGCGGCGCAATGAGACTCTCGAGATGACTCGCAAGCTGAGCCTCGGAAACCCCCTCGCGCTGATGCCTCTCTGGGAGAATTTGATGCACCAGCATCGCGCCAGGAGAGGGAAGGACGTCGTCAGGAAGACGGATGAGAAGGGACTGTGCGTCCGCCACTGGTTCCATTCCGGGATCGGTCAACTGCCACCCCATTTGGATGGGCCGATCTGCAGCTGCATCTCGACCCGAGGTTTCATAGTCGTACCAGAGAATCTGCACCCTAGCGCTCAGGTAAGGTGACGTTCAATTCCAACACCGACGAGTCACCGACTCGGTCTAATCGGATCGCGACTTGATCGTCACGAATCGCCACATATTTTTTAACAACATCCAGAATTTCACGCTGTAAATCAGGAAGGAAATCGGGGCCCTCTCGATTCTGGCGCTCATGCGAAATCAGAATCTGTAACCGCTCTTTGGCGGCCGCTGCCGAGGTTTTTTGCTTGCTTGAAAACAGACCAAAAAATGCCATCAGTCACCTCCACCCAAAATGCGACTGAGAAGTCCTTGCTTCTTCGCTGTGACAAACCGAAGCGGCCGATCGTCTCCAAGGAATCGAGCGACCGCATCGCTGTAGGCTTTGCCCGCATCAGAGTCTTCATCCAAAATGACAGGAACACCGGTATTTGACGCTTTTAACACTGCTTTCGACTCCGGAATGACTCCAATGAGCTTCACCGCCAAGATGTCACAGACGTCTTCTTTGGATAACATTTCTCCCTGATCCACACGAACCGGATCGTATCGCGTGATCAATAAATGCTCTTGAACTTTCCCGCCTTCTTTTGCACGCTTGGATTTCGACTGCAGAATTCCAAGAATCCGATCCGAATCGCGAACCGACGAAACTTCTGGGTTGGTAACAATGACCGCGTGATCAGCAAAGTGAAGCGCCATTGTTGCACCTCGCTCAATACCCGCAGGCGAATCACAAACGATATATTCAAAACCCATGTCAGCTAATTGGTCGAGAACTTGGCCGACACCCTCTTCAGACAAAGCATCTTTATCCTTAGTCTGACTTGCCGCTAAGATCGACAGATTTTCCATGCGCTTATCTTGAATCAGCGCTTGATTCAGTGTCGCCTCACCGGAGATCACATTGACGAAATCAAACACGACACGGCGCTCAACACCCATAATGAGATCGAGGTTCCGAAGTCCCACATCAAAATCAATCACCACAGTGCGGTGACCGGCCTTCGCAAGACCGGCAGCCAGAGCTGCTGATGACGTCGTTTTACCAACACCACCTTTCCCTGAGGTCACAGTGACAACGGTAGCCAAGCTTTCTTCTCCTTTATCCCATTAAAGCAAATGTTAATTTTTGAGCCGTTCCGTCGAGCCCAACTCTTACTCTAGCAGACCAGAGCTCTTCGGGGATCTGATCTGATCCGCAATACATCCCTGCAAGCGACACCAACTCTGGCTCGAAGGTTAAACAAAAAATTTCAGCATCTGCCTGTCCACTGACACCGGCCGCGACCCGCCCTCGCAGCCGGCCATACACATGGACATGCCCGTCCGCCATGATTTCAGCGCCCTCGCTCACTTGACCGATGATCACCAGATCACGATCTTTCGCGTAGATTTGAACGCCTGAACGGACTGGACCCTCGATCACTAATGCGCTGTTCCGAGTCTCATCAGGGACTGGCGATCTGGCCGACACCGCTTCTGGAGTATCTGGATCAACAGTCACATTGTTAGACGACAGCCAGGCAAGGCCAAGTTCGTCAGCAACAGTCCGGTGCTGAGGATCACCTGTTAAACCGATCAAACCAATCCCCAACTGATCAAGGAGATCGACCGCTTCGCTGATTTCGCTGGCAGTATGCTCCATCGCCGGCTTTAAAACGATCGCAATTTCCTGCATGAGCGCCGGTGCTTTGTCACACTGGAGACGCAACCACGAGTCCAATGGGCCACTGTCTTTAGGCCACTCCAGCGTCATGACACTGTATCGATTGGCACGAATGCGGGGCATTGATGTCATAGATTCACTCAGTTAGAAAAAGTTGTGCAATTATTGCCAAGTGTTACTTGACGAAACAACTGCATTTCATTAATATTCGCGCCTCGATTGCGGGGTGGAGCAGCCTGGTAGCTCGTCGGGCTCATAACCCGAAGGTCAGAGGTTCAAATCCTCTCCCCGCTACCACTTTTCTTCGAGATACATTGATCCACGTGCTGGATTAACCCAGCCAGTTTCGGATGAACCGTTTTCCCAGCTCCCGACAACATCTCGATATATGGATAGATCGCGCACGAGTCTGGTAAACGATCACCTTGTTCCAAAATCTCGCGCATCCGGCCTAAAAACACAAACTGAAGCCATTGTTCCAACTCTAGTGTGTCGTAACAAAATGGCAGCGTACTGGCCAAAGCCTCGGCTGTCGGCCGCTCATCTGACCACAGGCCCAGATCCCTCAAGCCAACCTCAAGTTGATTCAGCGCATCGATGATCTCTACGCTTTGTTGATCAATCAAGACTGCGACTCAAGCTCTTGCAATAGCGCCTCAAATTCTTGCGTCAGGCGATGTTTTGCATATAGATGAACTAATGGCTTTGCTTTTTCATGAGACTCACGCATGACCACACTTGATGACAGCGTTGTCTTCGTGACCGGAAGTGAATCCGCCTTTAAGCCTTCAATGAGTTGCTTGGGTAACTTCGCACGCGCCGGAACCTGATTCGGAACAATCGCTTCAAGCACCAATTGCGGATTATGGTCTGCTTTGATTTCTTCGATCGTCTCAGTCAACTGATACAGCGCCTGCTTGGAAAATGTGTCGCAATCGAAGGGCACAACCACTCGATCGGCAGCGATCATTGCCGATCGCGAAAAAAAGTTCAGTGCAGGCGGCGTATCCAGGTAAATCCGATCAAAGTCTGTCATCAATTCCGCCAAGGCTTCTTTGAGCTTATACATTTTGTACCGACTCTCAAGCTTATGCTCAAGTTCAAGCAGGCCTCGTCCAGAGGGCATGACCGATAAATTTGGGTAGGCACTCTGGTGAATTAACGACGTCATGGGTTCGCGAGAATACAGCGATAATTGATTCTGGAAAAAATCCTCGACGCCTGGCAACCGTTCCGATTGCTCGCCGACAATGTAGTGCGTACTGTTCCCCTGCACATCCAAATCAATTAACAGGGTTTTGAAACCAGACTTGGCGCTCGCCGCAGCCAAATTGACGGCAATACTCGATTTGCCGACCCCACCTTTTTGGTTAAACACCACGCGACGCATTGTTACTCCTTTGGTGATAGCGCGAGATTCACTCGGCCATCAAGATCAATAATTCGTTGAGTCAATTGCTTTCGGCTGGCGTCAACGGCTTCAAGAATCTGCTGTTGTTTGCCCACTTGCTCAGCAAGACGACTAAATTCCTCGGACAAAACCTCTAAGCCCAACAGCGCGTTATTGGTATCTGCAAGCTGTGTCAATTGTTCATTGACCCCGTCGATATTGAACTGCACTGCTTTCACAGTTTGTTCAGTGTCCAACTGAGCAGCACTCACCTCGTTGAGCTGGTTATCTAGCCTAGTCAGGACCTCTTTGGTGGCACGCACCTCTTCGCTCAGGGCCATGACCGCTTGGCGAGTGCCGGCAACTCCGTCGATCCGCGTTCGTTCTGCGTTCACCTGCTCACCTAACAGAGCAACTGATTCATCTAGCTTCGACTCTAATGTTGTCGACCGTTGCTCAGACTCCGACAGCCTCTGCTGTAAGATTTTGACTTGCTTCTCGAGTGCGTCGGAGGTTTTTCCTGAGTCTAATAGCGCTTGCTGCAACGCTTTGACTTGTTTCGCCATCACTGTCAGATCAGCACCCAAGTCTGATTTCAAACGAGCCTCAACCGATTGCACCATTTTGCGCATCTGAGCATCAGATTGCGCTAATTCACCAATCCCCTGAGTTTGAGCCTGATTGAGACGCTGAATCGTCGCTTCGAGTTCTTCTGCCTGACTTTCGGCTTGACTGAGAGCCGCCTGATATCGACCGGCTTCCTCAAGACCAAAGAACGCCATTCCAAATGACACGCATAAACTGACAATCACAAATAGCCAGAGCAACCAATTTGAACTCGATTGGCGAGGTACTGATGAGGTTGTTCGAGGTGTTTCAATCGTTGACTTCAGAGGCTCCGCTTGCCGTTGATCGGATACCGAAATCGGAGTCGTCAAATCGTCACTAAACTGAGGTTCTTTACGCGTCATACATTTGCCTTACTAAGGAACTTGAGTGTACCGAATCCTTCGACAAAACGAACCTATGATCGCCGAAAAGATTGAATTGTCACGAGAAGCCCCCACAATCATCTCGATCAAAACTCACTGGAGGTCATCATGGCATTCGAATTGCCCTCACTGCCGTATGCTAAAAATGCATTGGCACCGCATATCTCAGAAGAAACACTCGAATTTCACCACGGAAAGCACCACAAAACCTACGTGGATAACTTAAACAACTTGGTTCCAGGAACCGAGTTTGAAGGCAAGTCGCTTGAGGACATCATCAAAGCGTCTTCCGGTGGCATCTTCAATAACGCAGCCCAAGTCTGGAATCATACGTTCTATTGGCATTGCCTCTCACCGAATGGTGGTGGCGAACCAACAGGCGAGCTTGCTGATGCCATTAACGATACCTTTGGATCCTTCGACAATTTCAAAGAAGAGTTCACCAAAACCTCTGTCACAACCTTTGGCTCTGGCTGGGGTTGGTTAGTAAAAAATGCAGAGGGTCAATTGGAGTTAGCGTCAACAGTTGGTGCTGGTAACCCAATGACCGATGGCAAAACACCCTTGTTAACCTGTGATGTTTGGGAACATGCCTATTACATCGATTACCGGAACGCTCGCCCAGCATATCTCAAGGCATTCTGGGAGCTGATTAACTGGGATTATGTCGCTGAGCAATACGCAAACGCATAATCCGCATTGCATGATCAAAAAACCCGCTTCGGCGGGTTTTTTTATGCGCTCATTGTCAAAGCCAACAGACATAAAAAAACCCCATCCAGAGACTGAATGGGGTTCTCGACCTCAGGGTCGGCTTACATCATGCCGCCCATTCCTGGGTCCATCGCTGATGCCGCAGGCTTGTCTTCTTTGATCTCAGTGATCATACATTCTGTTGTGATCATTAAACCGGCAACAGATGCCGCTGCTTGCAGAGCAGAACGTGTCACTTTCGCAGGGTCCAAAATACCCATTTCGATCATGTCACCATACTCACCGCTTGCCGCGTTGAAGCCGAAGTTACCTTCGCCTTGCTTCACCTTATCGACGACCACAGAGGCTTCTCCACCAGCGTTAGTCACGATCTGACGGAGAGGTGCTTCCATTGAGCGCTTGGCAATTTGAATACCAACATTCTGCTCTTCGTTATCACCAGTCAGCTCACCAACCGCTTGTAGCGCACGAATCAATGTGACGCCACCACCGGCAACCACACCTTCTTCGACCGCTGCGCGTGTTGAATGCAGCGCATCTTCAACGCGAGCCTTCTTCTCTTTCATTTCGACTTCAGAACCAGCGCCGACCTTGATGACCGCAACACCGCCTGCCAGTTTCGCTTTACGCTCCTGAAGCTTCTCACGATCGTAGTCAGATGATGTTTCTTCGATCTGCGCTTCGATTTGCTTCACGCGACCTTTGATGTCGTCTGCTTTACCAGCTCCATCAATGATTGTGGTGTTCTCTTTCGAAATCTGGATGCGCTTGGCCGTACCCAAATCGTCCAACGTTGCTGTCTCAAGCGAGAGACCAACTTCTTCTGAAATCACCGTACCACCTGTGAGAACCGCGATGTCCTGCAACATCGCCTTGCGACGATCACCAAAGCCAGGAGCTTTGACGGCAGCGACTTTAACAATGCCACGCATGTTGTTCACAACCAACGTCGCCAAGGCTTCGCCTTCAACGTCTTCTGCGATCAACAATAATGGCTTGCCAGCTTTCGCAACACCTTCCAGGACCGGAATCAAGTCACGGATATTTGAGATTTTCTTATCAACCAACAGCACGAAGGGATCTTCCAATTCTGCTGTCATGTTGTCTTGGTTGTTGACGAAGTAAGGTGACAAGTAACCGCGGTCGAATTGCATCCCTTCCACGACGTCAAGCTCGTCTTCAAAACCAGACCCTTCTTCAACGGTAATCACACCGTCTTTGCCAACTTTTTCCATGGCTTCAGCAATGATTGCACCAACGCCTGCATCGGAGTTCGCAGAAATCGTACCGACCTGAGCAACGGCTTTAGAATCTTCGCATGGCTTCGCCATTCCGCTGATCGCTTCAACAGCAGCTTTCACCGCTTTGTCGATACCGCGCTTCAAATCCATTGGATTCATGCCCGCTGCAACCGACTTCAACCCTTCGTTCACAATCGCTTGAGCCAAAACAGTCGCTGTGGTTGTTCCATCACCGGCCACATCAGATGTTTGAGAAGCAACTTCTTTCACCATCTGCGCGCCCATGTTTTCAAACTTGTCCGAAAGTTCGATCTCTTTGGCAACGGACACACCGTCTTTCGTTACGGTTGGTGCGCCGAACGACTTATCAAGAACAACATTACGACCCTTGGGTCCCAGTGTCGTTTTTACTGCGTCTGCCAAAATATTTACGCCAGCAAGCATACCCTGACGGGCAGCATCACCAAATTTTACATCTTTAGCTGTCATGTCTAAAAAATCCTTTTATCAGGGGTCTTACTTTTCAACTACGCCAAGAATCTCTGATTCGTTCATGATCAGAAGCTCTTCACCGTCAACTTTAATTGTGTTGGAGCCTGAGTACTGGCCGAACACTACCGTGTCACCGACTGATACCGACATCGCACGGACTTCTCCGTTATCGAGTGGCTTGCCGGTACCGACAGCAACGATTTCACCCTGATTTGGCTTTTCAGCCGCAGAACCAGGAAGCACGATGCCACCTGAAGTTTTAGTTTCCTCTTCCATGCGACGAATAACGACGCGATCGTGGAGTGGACGAATGTTCATTTGCTGATATCTCCGCGTTATGACAATGAACTGAGGCTTACGCCTTTCCTCGACCCTCCCAACCCAATGAGTTGGAACGCTTTCCTTAGCTCACCTGTGGGGGGTTAACCGCCAGGGACTACCTGTCCCCAGGACAACCCGGTTGATGCGGACGCTTTTATTTTTTTCAACAGTCGAACTAAAAATTTCTATCATCGACGCGATGGAATTCACCTTCGATCACGATTTTATCGCGGTATCGATCGATGAGTTTGAAGAGCAACCACTGCCGCGTTTGCGGGATGAGAAGTGCAAATCCTAGCGCGTCAGTCACAAACCCAGGGGTTAACAACAGCGCGCCACCGACGGCAATCATCACACCGCTGACAAGCTCTGATGCTGGAATCGCGCCTTCATCCATTTTGCGCCGCGCGCGCATCAGAGTAGAGAGGCCTTGCTGCTTGAGAAGTGACAAACCAATCGTTGCCGTCAACACCACCAATCCGATCGTTGGTAACGCACCAATCCACCCACCGACTTCGATGAGAATCCACATCTCAACGATGGGGATCAGCATAAATAGTAATAACGGCATGCATCCTCCTGTGTCGCCAGAATACAGATTTGTCGACCACAAACCAAAGAGGGGTAGCTTTTTTTTGCAGTGCAACTAAACTGCACAAAGAAATATTGCATCGCAACAAATTGTTTTGTGCAACGACAAACGGATATAGATTTTAAGGATTAGACATGGATCTCAATGGCAAGGTAGTGGTCATTACAGGTGGCGCCCAGGGTCTTGGACGCGCGATGGCGCTCAGGCTCGCGCCGAAGAAACCGCATATCGCACTCATTGATATGAACGAAGACTCGCTCGCTGAAGCCAAAGCGTTGATCGAACACGCTGGCGCTACGGTCTCAACTTGGGTTTGTAATGTTGCAAAAGAAGAAGAAGTTGATGCGGTCTTCGCGCAAATTGCTGCACAAACGGGGCGTCTTGACGCGGTTGTTAATAATGCTGGAATTACCCGTGACTCAATGCTGTTAAAGGTCAAAGACGGTGTCGTTGAAAAGCGGATGAGCGTCGAGCATTGGCAGCAGGTTGTCGATGTGAACTTAACCGGCACCTTCCTGTGTGGGCGTGCTGCTGCAACTGAAATGGTGAAAGCTGGAAACGGAGGCTGCATCATTAATATTTCGTCAATTTCTCGCCATGGGAACATGGGGCAAACTAACTACGTCGCAACCAAAGCTGGCGTGGCTGCAATGGCTGTAACCTGGTCTAAGGAATTAGCACGTCAAGGAATCCGTTGTGCAGCCATTGCTCCTGGTTACATTGGGACTGAAATGGTGCTGACGATGAAGCCAGAAGCGTTGGAAAAAATTGCTGCCGGAATTCCTGCAAAACGACTCGGTGAGCCCGATGAAATAGCACAAACCGTCGAGTTCATTTTAGAAAATGATTACGTCAATGGTCGTGTCATCGAAGTTGACGGCGGGTTACGCGTTTAAAAATCTTGCCTTTCGGATCAGTCTCCCGACAATGGGACTCTGATCCGGACGGCTTATGACACTCAACGACACGCTCAAAACCTATCTCGACAAGCGCATTCTCTGGGTTTTCCTCATGGGTTGCGCAAGTGGCTTCCCTTGGGTTCTGATCGCCTCAGCGTTATCTGCTTGGCTCAAAGATGCTGGCGTCTCAAGAACCGAAATTGGCTTGGTGGGTATTGCTTACGGGATTTATGCATTTAACTTCCTCTGGGCTCCACTGATCGACCGGGTGAACATTCCTTCCATCACTCGAATCGGCCAACGAAAAAGCTGGATTCTTCTGACGCAGGCCGCCATGGCCTTACTGACCTTAGTTTTGGCCACAGTTCAAGCGCCGGGCGAACAGCTCGCATTGGTCGGAATGTTAATTTTCGCCATCGCGCTATTTTCCGCGACGCAAGACATCGCCATTGACGCATTTCGTGTCGATCATTTTTCTTATGGCAATCAAGCATCCATTCCAGCTGCCTCTGCAATGGCGACCGTCGGTTGGTGGGCAGGTTATTCGTTCCCGGGCTACTTCGCATTTGCTTACGCAGATGCGGTCGGTTGGAATACCGTTTATTTGATGCTCGCCGGATGCTTGGGAGCCTTCATGCTGGCGACCTGTTTCATCAAAGAACCAGAGACCGACAGAGAGGCTTTACAACGCGAGATAGAATCGCACTATCTTCAAGGAGAACAGACTCGATCTCAGCGCATGATCACTTGGTTGACGGTGACTGCGTGGGAGCCGCTGGCTGACTTCTTCAAAAACCATGGCTTACGGCTCGCCATCTTGATTTTGGTGTTTATCTTCTTATTTAAAATCGGTGAAGCGTTTCTCGGACGCATGTCGATCGTCTTCTATAAAGAATTGTTCACTAACGAAGAAATCGGGACCTATCAAAAACTCTATGGCGGACTTGCGACCTGTGTTTTTGCGCTCATTGGCAGCATCATCAACGTTCGGCTAGGAGTCACACGCGGTTTGTTTATCGGTGGCGTTGCGATGGCCGGCAGTAATTTACTGTTTGCCTGGCTTGCAATGGCTGGTCCTGATAAATCCATTCTGCTGCTTGCGATCTTGACCGATAATTTCACCACGGCGTTCTCGACTGTGGCTTTTGTGAGTTTCTTAACCGCGCTGACTGGCAAAGCATTCTCGGCCACTCAATATGCCTTGCTGGCATCAATTGGCAATGCGGGTCGAACCGTACTGGCATCAAGTGGAGGATGGTTTGTCGATTGGACGGGTGGCAATTGGCCTCTATTTTTCGTGTTAACTGCAGTAATGGTCATTCCAGGGCTATTGCTTCTAGTACTCATTCGCAAACCACTCGAGCAAATTTCAACACATCACAAGGATTCCAATGGGTAACCGATTAACAAAGCTCTATACCAAAACAGGCGATGATGGCACGACCGGACTGGGTGATGGATCACGGACGTCAAAAGATAGTCTCCGAATCGAAGCAGTCGGCACGATTGATGAACTCAATTCCTGGATGGGATTACTCATCGCGGAGCTCTCTGACAACGAGCCCCTGACCGCACCACTCACAGACATCCAGCATCGCTTGTTTGACCTCGGCGGTGAACTTGCAGTTCCTGGATTCCAACTGATCCACCCAGAGATGGTTTCAGATCTTGAGACCTTGTGTGATCAACTCAATGACGAACTGCCGGCGCTGAAAGAGTTTATTCTTCCTGGTGGATCCAAATCAGCAGGTTTGTGTCACATGGCTCGCGCTGTGGCGAGACGAGCCGAACGCATCATTGTCGCTTTAGCCAAACAAGAAGCCGTTGGCGACGACTTAAAACATTACATTAACCGGCTCTCGGACGTTCTGTTCGTGATGGCTCGGCACTTGGCTCGACGCGATGGTGGCCATGAGGTGTTTTGGAAGTCAGCACGCACTCAATAAAAAAAGCCCGGCGAACCGGGCTTTCGGTCAAAAGACCAAGTGTCTGATATCAGCAAGCACCTTGCTTAAGACAGTGGTAAACCGAGCACCATCTCCACCGTTAATCACACGGTGGTCGTAGGACAAACACAACGGTAGCATCAACCGTGGTTGGAATGCAGCACCATCCCAAACCGGCTGAATCGATGCCTTGGATATTCCGAGGATCGCCGCCTGTGGTGAAGGAACGATCGGAGTAAAGGCTGTACCACCAATGGATCCAAGCGATGAAATCGTGAAGGTCGCACCCTGCATTTCTGCGGGTTTTAACTTCTTATTCTTCGCTTTATCGGCCAACTCAGATGCTTCAGCGGCAATCTCCCAAATCCCTTTTTGATCCGCATCACGGATCACCGGAACCATCAATCCATCAGGTGTATCCACGGCAATACCGATATGGATATACCCTTTTCTGACGATTTCGTCAGTTGCAGGATCGATCGAGGCATTGACTTGTGGTAGTTCAGCCAAGGCATAGGCAGAGGCCTTAATCAAAAATGGAAGCGGGGTGAGCTTCACACCCTTCTTCTCAGCCTCAGCTTTCATGGATTTCCGGAAGGCTTCCAGATCCGTGATGTCGGCTTCATCAAACTGTGTCACGGCTGGAACATTGAGCCAACAGCGAGTCATGTTATCCGCTGTGAGTTTGTGAATTTTGGTCATTGGAATTCGTTCCACAGGACCAAAGGCAGCAAAATCAACCGGTGGAATTGCTGGAATTCCTGTTCCACCCGTGACCGCTGGACCCGCTTCTTTTTGGCTCAATTTCGCCTTCACAAAATTATGCAAGTCATCTTTGGTGATCCGGCCTCGTGGGCCAGATGACGGAACTTTGGTCAAATCGACACCAAGCTCACGCGCTAACGCACGCACCGCTGGACCTGCATGCACTAGTGACCCTGAAATCTCAGTTGCAGGAGGTTCTATCTTCTTGCTTTGAGCGGCCGCTGGAGCGACTGGAGCCACAGGTTCACTCGGTTGTGCTACTGGACTTGCAGGAGTCGCCGAACCGCTGGTGGATTCCACATCGGCAATCGCATCACCCTGAGCCACGGAATCGCCCTCTTTCACAGCAAGTGCGACGATTTTTCCACTCACCGGCGAGGGTATTTCCATCGAGGCTTTATCCGATTCGAGAACAATTAATGTATCGCCTTCGGCAACGGTATCACCAATCGCAACACTGACCTCGATCACAGTCACACCATCGGCATTTCCGGTGTCAGGAACGACCACTTTTTCCAGACTGCCTGCACGATTTGAGGCTGCAGCAGGCACAGGTGTCGTTGGAGTGTCGGCTACCGGAGCTTGCGAAGGAGCCACAGCCGGACTGCCATCGGTCACTGACATCTCGCAAATGGGATCACCCTGCACCACTTGCTGGCCTTCGGTCACGATCAGAGCACTGATCACTCCGGCCCTAGGCGCAGGAATTTCCATGGATGCTTTATCTGACTCTAGGACGATCAGCGTATCGCCTTCGGCAACGGTATCACCCACTGAAACCGCGACCTCAATCACAGTCACGCCGTCAGCACTCCCAGTGTCAGGCACAACCACCTGCTCACTCACCGTGGCTTCTTGGGATACTGGAGCAGTTGCGACTGGCGCAGCAGTCAGAGCCTCGGCAGGAGGCGGTTCAATAGGCGCAGAGCCCACAGCATCCGCACTGTCCAATTCACAAATTGCATCACCTTCATTGACCTCAGAACCCTCAGACACATGGATCGCACCCACAACACCGGATGCGTCGGCTGGAATTTCCATTGAGGCCTTATCAGACTCTAAAACAATTAAGGTATCCCCTTCGGCGACGGTATCGCCTTGAGCAACAGCCACTTCAATCACTGTGACGTTCGAGGCATCACCAATATCTGGTACACGAATCGTTGTCATGTCATACCTCCTTACAATGTCACCGGATCAAGACGATCGGGATCGATGTCGAAATCTTTGATGGCTTGAGTCACGACTTTCGGATCAATCTTTCCGTCCATTGACAGCGCTCTGAGCGCCGCAATCGTGACGAATCGACGATCCACTTCAAAGTGCTCACGCAATTTCTTACGTGAATCCGAACGACCAAATCCATCAGTCCCAAGCGTAACGTAGGTCCGTTTTCCGAGGAATGGCCGAATCTGCTCGGAGTACAGCTGGATATGATCAGTCGCCGCCACCACTGGCGCATCAGATCCACCCAACATGGTTTCAACGTGACTGATCCGAGCCGTTTTCTCTTCTGGATGCAATAAGTTATAACGTGCTGCCGACTGGCCATCACGACGCAACTCATTAAAGCTGGTCGCGCTATACACTTCAGCACCGACGCCAAAATCGGCTAGCATTTCAGCTGCCGCCTCAACCTCTCTCAGAATCGTTCCTGAGCCCAGCAGACGAACACTGTGCTTCATTTTAGGCGCAGCAGGCTTCAGCAGATACATCCCCTTGATGATGTCTGACTCAACACCTTCGGGCATATCCGGATGGTTGTAGTTTTCATTCATCAGGGTGATGTAATAAAACACACTCTGATTTTCGTCATACATCTGCTTTAGACCGTGCTGAACGATGACCGCAACTTCGTAACTATAGGTTGGGTCATAAGAACGCTGATTCGGGACAGTGCCCGCCAAAATATGACTATGTCCGTCTTGGTGCTGCAACCCTTCCCCATTTAAGGTGGTCCGGCCTGAAGTTGCGCCCAGTAAGAAGCCTTTCGCCTGCATATCACCCGCAGCCCAGGTGAGGTCACCCACTCGCTGATGACCGAACATCGAATAGTAAATATAGAACGGGATTAATGGTTGGTTATGGTTGGCATAGGAGGTAGCACAGGCCATCCAAGCTGAAAACGCCCCCGATTCGTTGATCCCTTCTTCGAGAATCTGGCCGGCTTTGTCTTCATGGTAAGACAACACCTGGTCGACATCGTGTGGAATGTATTTCTGACCTTCGGTGGTGTAAATCCCCAGTTGTTTGAACATCCCTTCCATGCCGAATGTCCGTGCCTCATCAGGGACGATAGGGACCACTCGATGTCCAATCGTCTTGTCTTTCACCAGTGTCGACAGCATCCGAACGAATGCCATCGTTGTTGAAATTTGCCGATCGCCTGTGCCTTTGGTCTGCTGCTTAAAGGCATCGAGACTTGGGCATCCTAGCGGATCTTTCCAGGCCCGACGTGAGGGCAAGTAACCACCTAAGACCTTTCGACGTTCTTGCAAATATTTGTTTTCGGGACTCTCAGGACCTGGATTGAAATAGGGCAAATCACCGAGGTCGTCGTCACTGATCGGAATAGCAAAACGATCGCGGAACTTTTTCAAATTCTCCAGATCCAGCTTTTTCACCTGGTGCGATGGATTAGCTGACTCACCTGATGAACCCATGCCGTACCCTTTGACGGTTTGCGCAAGAATCACGGTCGGCTGTCCTTTATGGTTGACGGCCGCATGGTAGGCCGCGTAGACCTTAGTGGGATCGTGACCTCCACGATTCAGTTGCGCGATGTCTTCATCTGACAGATCAGACACCATCTCTTTCAATTCCGGATATTGGCCAAAGAAATGTTCGCGCGTATAGGCACCACCTTTAGCCTTGCAGTTTTGCAATTCGCCATCGACCACTTCATCCATGACTTTCTGCATCAGGCCTTGGCGGTCACGAGCAAATAATGGGTCCCAATGGCGACCCCAAAGGACTTTGATGACATTCCATCCAGCACCACGGAAGACCCCTTCTAGCTCTTGAACGATCTTGGCGTTACCACGAACCGGTCCATCGAGACGCTGCAAATTACAGTTGATCACGAAAATCAGGTTATCAAGACTTTCTCGCCCAGCGAGGCCGATCGCACCCAAGGATTCAGGTTCGTCCATCTCTCCATCGCCGAGGAATGCCCAAACTTTGCGATTTGGCTGATCAGAGAGGCCTCGATTCACCAAATACTTCATGACATGGGCTTGGTAGATCGATTGAATCGGTCCGAGACCCATTGAAACCGTTGGGAATTGCCAGTAATCCGGCATTAACCAAGGATGTGGGTAGGACGACAGACCATCCCCATCCACCTCACGTCGGAAATTATCCAACTGCTTTTCAGACAGACGCCCCTCTAAGAAGGAACGCGCATAAATTCCTGGGCTTGCATGACCTTGGATATACAAAAGATCCTGACCTTCAGAATGATCAGGTCCTTTCCAAAAATAGTTAAAACCGACTTCATACAAAGTGGCTGCCGATTGGTAAGTCGCAATGTGACCACCCAAATCATCGCCTGACTTGTTCGCGCGCATCACCATGGCAAGTGCATTCCAGCGAATCAAGCTACGGATGCGTCGCTCCATGAACAGATCGCCCGGCATCCGCGCTTCTTTTTGCACAGGGATGGTGTTCCGGTACGGTGTGGTCATGGCAACCGGAAGACTGGCTCCCTCCTGGCTGGCACGGGCAACAAGTTGATTCAGCAAGTAGGCTGCGCGATCAGCTCCTTCATGTTGTAGGACTGACTCATAGGCTTCTAGCCATTCTTTGGTTTCGACCGGATCCTGGTCGACTGTTATTGGCGTATTCGCCATAGTTCTCACCTCGTTGGGTTGGTTGGTGAACAACGACACTTCACTCAAGTCGATTGTGTCAACTCTTTCAAGCGCCGCGGTTTCGTATCTGCAAGTCGTTCACGATCCAGTGATTCACTCACAGTTAACATATGTTGACGGACTGCCCTCCTGGCTGCCGCCGGATCGCGATCGATCACGATCGCGCGATAAATCGCCTCATGCTGCAGGGCCAGATCTTGTTTTCGAATGCGATCCAGATTGAGCTCGGCCAAATTTTTCACAATCGATTCTTCAAGGAGTACGAAGATCGATCGCATGATGTGAAGGATGATGCCGTTCTGCGATGCCTCGGCAATCGCCAAATGAAACTCGGCGTCCGCTTTGGCTTCGCGATGGAGGTCATGCGATCGCACCGCAGCCTGCAATTCGTGATAGCGACGTTGCACATTCCCGCGAGCCCGCTCGGTTGCACGATCAGCAGCTAACCAAGCAGCCACGCTTTCCAGAGCAAATCGCAATTCAAGGATGTCAAAGGTTCCATCGGGCGACCGTTGAATCATGGCCATCATCGGATCGATAAATGTTGAGCCCACATGCTCCGCAACAAAAGTGCCACCGCCATGACGACGCTGGATCAGCCCTCGCGCCTCCAGTTTTTGAATGGCCTCTCGGACGGTCGGCCTTGAAACATCAAACTCTTCAGCTAAGCTACGTTCCGAGGGGAGTTTCTGGCCTGGGCGCACTTTCCCCTCGAGGATCAAGCGCTCGATCTGGTCCATGATGACATCAGCCGCTCGTGTCACTCGAGGGGTCGACAGGTATCCATTCATTGCAACGGTCTCGTTAGCATCAAAGTGGTCAGACCAATAGATTAACTGGTCAGACCAAAATGCGCAAACAGTTAAACCAATCGATCCCTCGGCTCTTGGCCAGCAAAGAATGCATCCAAATTATCGAGCGCCCGATCGCCCATCGCCTTCCGCGTTTCGCGTGTTGATGACCCCAAATGCGGCAACATCAAAACGTTCGGACATTTGGCGAACTCGGGATTTCCACCGGGCTCATTCTGAAAGACATCCAGACCTGCAGCTGCAATGTGACCTGACTGCAGTGCATCGATTAATGCCGCCTCATCAACCAAGCGGCCGCGAGCAGTATTGACAAAGACCGTGCCTGGACGCATCCAACCGATCGATTCGGCGTTAATTAAGCAGTCTGTTTCAGGGGTGGCTGGGCAATTCAGCGAAATCATATCCACCGCTTCAAATAAGGATTTCACCGAGGGGTGATAGATCGCTCCAGATTCCAACTCAGGAGGCAATTGACGACGGTTGCTATAATGGATTTCCATGTCAAAACCGCGCGCACGCTTCGCAACCGTCTGACCAACCCGACCCATACCAACAATCCCAAGCTTTTTTGATGTGACTTGAATGCCGTTCATTTCCACCGGCGCCCAGTGCTTCCACGTTCCTTTTCGCAGCATCTGATCACCCTCAAACGTCCGACGGCTCGCACCCAACAGGAGCAGCATCGCAATTTCAGCAGTCGCATCTGAAAGCACATCAGGAGTATTGGTCACCACGATCCCGCGCGATTTGAGTGCTTCCAAATCACAGTGATCAACACCGACCGAGTAATTGGCAACGATTTTCAAACGGCTTCCCAACTTGGCAACAACATCGGCCGACAAGAGTTCTGAATGACAAATCATCAGGGCATCGGATTCATGGCTCCGAGCGATGAGTTCATCCGATGACATAATGTGATCATCGTCATTCAGCCAAACCGCGTAATTGTTGCGAGCCCGCTCCAAGACGGGTTCGACCAATAACCTCGTAATGCTTAAGTCAACCATTTCGATCTCCGTGATTGATGCGAAAGGGCACATTGGCGTTTTTGGAAACAAGTTTCAATGGAAAAGTGGTCTGATCACTTTTTTTTCAAAAGCCTTGCAACATCGGGTAGAAATCCTCAATATCCTCATTCCACGGATGGATTTGTAGGGCGCACTGCATTGAGCAGATATGGATAAGCGCTAGAAAAAAGATAGATAAAAAAGGTAGTCCGATGAGCAAAAAACTCGATCGCCGTTCGTTTCTGAAAGGAGCTACGGCAACAGCAGCGGCCTCCAGCCTCGGTTTCCCAGCACTTGTCAACGCCGGTGGTCACGGCGGTACAACGTTGAAAGTGCAGGCAGCTTGGGGTGGCGGTATTTTCCTAGAAAACGCGCAAGCGTATGTCGACCGCGTTCATGCAATGGCTGGGAAAGATCTCAAAATTGATTTACTTCCAGTGAATTCCGTCGTCAAGACGTCACAGATGCAAGACGCGGTTCACCGCGGGGTCTTGGATGGATGTCACTACGTACCTGCTTACTGGTACTCAAAATCCAAAACAGCGTCGTTATTCGGAACTGGCCCATGCTTTGGTTGGTCATCACAAGAAGTTCTTGGTTGGTTGCACTACGGTGGCGGTCAGCAGTTGTTTGACGAGTTAATGGGTTCTCTGGGCCTGAATATCGTTTCATTCTTCAACAGCCCAATGCCAGCACAGCCAATGGGATGGTTTAAAGAAGAAATCAAAGATGCTTCGCAGATGAACGGTCTTAAGTATCGTACTGTTGGTCTGGCTGCGGACGTTCTTCTGGAAATGGGAATGTCAGTCGTTCAGTTGCCAGGTGGTGAGATCCAGCCAGCGATGAAGTCAGGTTTGATTGACGCTGCAGAATTCAACAACCCAACATCTGACCGTGACTTCGGTATGCAAGATGTCTCGAAAGACTATCACCTCGGGTCATTCCACCAGTCACAGGAATTCTTCGAAATCTCGTTCAACAAGAAGAAGTATGATGCTTTACCAGCAGAGCAGCAGGCGATCTTGCGCTACGCTTCAGAAGCTGAGAACTCAAACTTCTACTGGCATAACACGAACCGGTACGCTGACGATTTGCAAAACCTGCGCAATCAGGGTGTCAACGTTCACCGTACCCCTGACTCTGTTATGAAAGAGCAATTGAAGGCTTGGGATATCGTTGTTGATCGTCTGAACGCTGAAGATCCGTTCTTCAAGAAAGTCATTGACTCGCAAAGAGCTTACGCTGAGCGCGTCATGGGTTACTTGAACCTGAACCAGCCAGACTATCGTATGGCCTACGATCACTACTTCGGTTAATCCGGACAGTGATTTGCGATCCTGGGGCGCACAAGCGCTCCGGGATTTTTAGTTTCTAGAAGGCACGCCGAAGGCAGTGCCTTTGGCTGGATTGGAGCCCGAATCCTTACAACACATTGTTGTAAGCCAATGAAATGCACACTGTGAATCTTATTGTGGAGAAACAATCGTGGAACGATTTGTCTACACCATTGAAGGCTTAAACGTCTGGGTCGGACGCGCCTTTGGCTGGTGTATCTTAATTTTGACGCTCTCAGTCTCATATGAGGTGTTTGTTCGTTACGTACTCAACGCTCCGACTGTATGGTCAATGGATATGATGATCCAGATGTACGGCGCTCTCTTTTTGATGGCGGGGCCCTATGCGTTAGCTCAAGACGCCCATGTCCGCGGTGATTTCTTGTATCGATTATTAACACCAAAGACGCAAGGCAAGATCGACCTCGTGCTTTACATCACCTTCTTCTTTCCGGGTATGCTTGCGCTGTTCTGGTTCGGAATGGAAGTCGCCGCCGATAGTTGGCGCTACAAAGAAGTGAGCTGGAATAGCCCGGCTAGAATCCAAATTTATTTTTTCAAAACACTAATACCAGTCGCTGGGTTCTTACTCATCCTTCAGGGTCTTTCCGAGATCTGCCGTTGTATCCGAGCGATCAACAGTAACGAGTGGATGGCGCGCTTAAGCGACGTGAAAGAGACAGAGCAATTGCTGATGGAAGAAGCAGAGAAGAAGGAAGTACAAGCATGAGCAACCCTGAAGTCGCAATTATGATGTTGTGCCTGTTTATCGTGCTGGTACTGCTTGGCTTCCCAATCGCGTTTACTCTCATCGCGATGGGTGTTGGATTTGGCTATTACGCTTACTACAGCAGTCCTCAAACATTCAGCGATATTTTTGATAACCAAATTTTCTACCTGCTGAACCAAAACACCTATTCGGTCATGGAAAGTGACACCCTAGTTGCCATCCCACTATTCCTATTCATGGGGTATGTGGTCGAACGTGCTGATATTGTCGGACGTCTCTTCCGGTCATTACAGATGGCTGCGCACAACCTACCAGGATCAATGGCAATCTCTGCTCTCGTCACCTGCGCTGTGTTTTCAACGGCATCAGGAATCGTGGGTGCAGTAGTGACCCTGATGGGTCTTCTCGCCTACCCTGCCATGGCCAAAGCGAACTATGACAAAAAGTTTGCCGCCGGCGTGATTTGTGCTGGTGGAACGCTCGGAATTCTCATTCCACCATCAATCATGTTGATCGTTTATGCTGCCATTGCGGAATTGTCGCCGTTGCGGTTGTATGCCGCGGCAATGTTTCCGGGTCTCATCCTCGCTGGCTTATACATTGTTTATGCCATTACGCGAGCAACCCTTAATCCTTCGATTGCACCGAAACCACTCGCAGAAGATATTCCGCCAACAGCGCAGATTTATAAAGATCTTTTGGTGTCATTTTTACCGCTGACTCTTTTGATTGTCACCGTATTAGGTTCAATTCTTGGTGGCTTAGCGACCCCAGCTGAAGCGGCCGCGATGGGTGCGCTTGGATCAATGGTCCTTGCTGCTCTGTACCGCGCCCTGACTTGGCAGAAAATTCAGGAGAGTGTGTTCCTATGTGCCAAGGCGACAGCCATGGTTTGCTGGTTGTTCGTTGGTTCTTGGACGTTCGCGTCGATCTTCTCGTATCTTGGTGGACACGATGTGATCGAGCACTGGGTGCTTGGAATGAATTTAGCACCATGGCAATTCCTCGTCATGGTTCAAGCGATCATCTTCGTGTTGGGTTGGCCTCTTGAGTGGTCAGAAATTTTGATCATCTTCGTCCCGATCTTTTTACCGATGCTCGACACGTTCGGAGTGAATCCCTATTTCTTTGCGATGCTAGTTGCACTCAACCTTCAGACTTCCTTCCTGACACCGCCGATGGCGATGTCAGCGTACTATTTGAAAGGGGTCTTGAAGAGTGAAATTGAATTAGTGGAGATCTTTAAAGGATTGATCCCATACTTGGGAATTGTCTTATTCAGCATGGTGCTCTTGTACCAATTCCCGGGAATCGCATTGTGGTTGCCTGACTATCTCTTTGGCGAGTACATCCCATAGTGTCCGACTCAACGCAAACCGTCGCAGAGACCGTCGAAGCCATTGCTGAAGGTCGCCTGACCGCTCGGCAATGGACCGAGCACTGTCTCTCGCAAATTGACTCACCAGAAACAATCGGAGCCTGGTCTTTTATCGACCGTGAACAGGCACTTCAGCGCGCCGATGACATGGATTGGTTGAGAAAAGACGGTAGCGCGATGGGAGCTTTGCATGGCTGTCCGATTGGCCTCAAAGATATCATTGAGGTTCAAGGAATGCCGCATGGCTGTGGTTCGCCACTGATGGGACAACTGTCTGAGACAAACGCCGCGCTCGTCGACGCGTTAGAGGCAGCAGGCGCTGTCATTCTTGGGAAAACTGAGACCACCGAATTCGCAGCCTTGCATCCAGCCAGAACGAAGAATCCCCACTCATTGGAGCATTCTCCCGGTGGATCATCCGCAGGTTCAGCCGCCGCAGTCGCAGCCGGAGAGGTTCCAATTGCGATTGGCTCGCAAACCAATGGTTCGGTGATTCGTCCAGCATCATACTGCGGTGTCTACGCGATGAAACCCTCAGCTGGAATCATTTCCAGAACAGGAGTCTTCGAGCAATCACCCACACTCGATCAGATGGGCGTATTCGCTGCATCGCTTGCTGACATCGCCTCGATCGTTGATGTCTTATCGGTTCATGACAGCCGCGATCCACACAGTATCGCCGCTCCTCGGCCAGCCTGTGTTGAAGGCTATTTATCCGATCCGCCAATGGAGCCCAGCCTTGCGATATTCACACTGCCTTACCAAGATTTACAATCACATGGTTGTACCGAAGGTTTTCGTGAGATTGCCGAAGCGCTCGAGGGGCGTGTCGAGGTCTTAGAAGCACCTCCCGTCTTTGATCAATTAATCGAGTCGCAGCGGATTATTCATCTCAAAGAAGCTGCTGCTGCGTTTGAGACCATGGGCTTATTTGGTCATGAGCAACTGTCTGAGACATTGCGCTCGATGCTGGCCCAAGGGGCAGCGTACTCTGACGATCAGTATCAAGAAGCGCTCGATATCAAACATTCGCTCACTGCTTTCTTCGACAACTTCTTTGAAGATTTTGATGCCATTCTCTCGCCATCAGCGTCTGGAGAAGCCCCTTTATTGAGTGAAGGACATACTGGAAACCCCATTTTCTGCACCGTTTGGACGCTCGCTGGGCTTCCAACCTTGAATCTCCCAATCCTGCAGGGAGAACATGGGTTACCGATCGGCGTTCAATTAATCGGACGCATGAGAGACGATGCGCGCCTGTTGAGGACCGCGCACTGGTTGATGAATGAATTATTTGATGAAGGAGAAGGCTAATGCTTTCACAACGCGTAAAACAAATCCTCGGGCTCATCGCTACTGTCTTGTTCGCAACCTTTATTTTTGGTCTATCGCACAGTATTTCGACCGGTTTCGCAGGATTCTGGGGTGGCCTCCCATTCGCTTTGATCGCGATCTTTGTTGTTGGGATGGCCTGCTATGACCTTTGGGAAGAAACCACGAAGCAAAAAGACTGATTAAGTGGTCTGACCATCAAATATCGCTGAACCGTTAAAATATCTATTATTTATCGCATTAATCGATTCACTGGTCAGACCATTATTTTCATCAAAGGAAAGGAATATCCAGATGACAGTCATCACCTGCATTGAAGATCTCAAACAGATTTATCAACGCCGCGTTCCCAAAATGTTTTATGACTATGCGGAAACCGGCAGCTGGACAGAACAAACCTTTGTTGAAAACACAGCCGACTTCCAAGACCTCAGGTTTCGCCAAAAGATTGCCGTCAACATGGAAGGCCGCTCCACCGAAACCACAATGATTGGACACAATGTGTCGATGCCTGTGGCATTAGCGCCCGTTGGATTAACCGGTATGCAATGCGCTGACGGTGAAATTAAAGCAGCGCGCGCAGCAGCCAAATTTGGCATCCCATTCACCCTCTCAACAATGTCGATCTGCTCCATCGAGGATGTCGCTGAACATACTGACCAGCCGTTTTGGTTTCAGGTTTACACACTCAAAGATGATGATTTTATGCGTCGACTGATGGAGCGCGCCAAAGCGGCGAATTGCTCCGCATTAGTGATCACTGTCGATCTACAGATGCTTGGGCAACGTCACAAAGATTTGAAGAACGGGCTCTCGGCTCCACCAAAACTCACCGTCAAATCCATTGCTGATATGATGACTAAGGTTAGCTGGGGACTTGAAATGCTGGGAACCAAACGCCGGTTCTTTGGCAATATCGTTGGCCACGCGAAAGGTGTCAGCGATGCCTCATCACTCAGCAGCTGGACCGCGGAGGCTTTTGATCAGTCGCTGGACTGGAAGCGCATCGGGCAACTGATGGAAATGTGGGATGGGAAGGTGATCCTGAAAGGCATCTTAGATGCCGAAGACGCGAAAAAAGCAGCCGACCTAGGAGCTGACGCGATTGTGGTCTCAAACCATGGCGGAAGACAACTGGATGGCGCGTCGAGCTCAATTCGGATGCTTTCACACATCGTTGATACGGTGGGCCATCAAACCGAAGTCATGTTTGATAGCGGAATTCGCTCAGGGCAAGACGTCTTAAAGGCGATTGCACTCGGGGCCAAAGGGACAATGATCGGTCGCGCTTACACCTATGGCTTAGGAGCGAAGGGCGAACAAGGTGTCACTGATGCACTCAGAGTGATTCATAAAGAACTCGATACCACCATGGGCCTCTGTGGCCGCACCCGGATGAGTGATATCAACCAAGAGATCTTAATGGTTCCCGACGGCTTCCATCGGAAGTAATCTGAACCTCCAAACTATCGTCGAGCGGCCTGGTGGCGCTTGCTAAGGAACCCCATGCAACATGGCTAATGATGTCATTCTTGATCGTATTCTTGGGAGTGTCATTCCGGTATTGATTGTCGTCATGATCGGCTATCTTTATGGACGTTGGCGCAAACCCAACATGTCGACCATCAACCAAGTCAACATGGAACTTTTCGTCCCCATGTTGATTTTTTCGGTCTTGGCATCGAAGTCAGTCGATCTCACAGACTATCTTCCGCTGACGATAGGGACCCTTGGTATCATTCTCGGGTCTGCGGTTCTAACTTGGCCAATCTGTCAACTCACAGGCATCCAACCCAAAACATTAATTCCACCCATGATGTTTACCAATACTGGCAATTTAGCCCTGCCTCTTGTGTTGTTAGCCTTTGGTGAAGCGGCGATGCCTGCAATGATTGTGATCTTCATCATTTCCATGTTTTTACATTTTACGCTGGGCTTTTACATCCTCGATCGCCGCGCCAAAGTGCTCAACGCATTATCGATACCGACAATCTTGGCGACCTTCGCTGGATTGTTCGTCGGCTTTACCCACACACACATTCCTGACATCGCATTAATCCCTCTCGATATGCTCGGTCAAATTGTCATTCCCCTGGTCCTCTTTGCACTGGGTGTTCGTATGCAAGATGTGAGTACCAACGACTTTGGGACTGGATTATTTGCAGCAATCCTCTGCCCGGTCTTAGGGCTTGGTATTGCCTTTGCCCTGCAACCTCTACTGCAACTGGATCCACTGCAGTGGAGTGTGTTTTTGGTCTTCGCAGCGCTTCCACCGGGTGTGCTCAATTACATGATTGCAGAACGCTATAATCAAGAACCGACACGCGTGGCTTCAATTGTGTTGATCGGCAATATCGGCGCGATTGTCTGGATGCCACTGGCTCTGGCTCTCGCACCACCGTTTTAGATCGCCGGCCGAATCCTTCCAAAGTCAAAATCGGCTCCTGGATCAACTTTTCGGCCAGGAGCGATGTCACGGTGCCCAACGATATGATCCACCGGAATATCGTAGGTCTGGCAGAGCCTCTGGCAAACTGTCGCCAAGACCTCATACTGCGCATCGGTGAATGGACCCTCTTCTGCGCCGATTAACTCAATACCGATACTGAAATCATTGCACCGCGATTGCCCTGCAAAACTCGACTCACCGGCATGCCAGGCTCGCTGATCAAAGGCAACTGGCTGATACATAGCACCGTCACGACCAATCACCAAGTGCGACGAAACACGCACAGTTTTAATCGCCTCGAAGTAAGCATCCATCTCATGATTCAAGGTCCCTTGGAAGAACGCCAACACCGGCAGTGGATTGAATAATCCAGGGGGCAAAGAAATGGCATGAATCACGATCAAAGAGATCGATGAATCGGGTCTTTCGTCAAAATGTGGGCTCGGAATCCACAAAGCATCAGAAAAGCGGTGATTCTGCATAGCACAACAAGGCCTCATCTTGTTACATTACGTCCTTTCGATCGCGGATAACACAGTGACTGCATTACCACTTATCGTCGGGTTTGGCGGCATCAATGCTGCCGGCCGAAGCTCAGATCATCAAGCGTTCAGACGCCTGATCATGGACACCCTCACACCATCTGAGACAGCTCGAACCGTAAATCAGATCGGAGCACTCATTGGTCTAGGTCCTGATATCTCCATGAACGAAGCGCAAGCTCGACATGTCCTTGAGAATACACTGATCCGTCGAATTCATCCTGATTGGTTCAATCCTGACGCAGTGCCCCTCAATCGTCTTGGCCACACAAAGGAAACATCATCCATCTGGCTTGGACCACTTCAGATACCAAATCCTCTGCCGGTGGGTTGGAGTGTCGGTCGCAAAGAAGGCCGCCTGACTGAGTATGTCATCGAACCTGGAGATCTGTTGAAACCCTGTACGCGAAGACTGTCTGTCCAAGCGGCCGGAATGGCGCCAACAGGATTTCGACCAGATATGTTTTATCCGTCACGTAATCACCCGCGAACGCTCCAGTTAGCCTTATTCGCCTTATCCGACTGTTGGCTTAGCTCCGGGCTTCAGTGGCATCACATCAAACATCACATTGCACCCAACCAAGTCGCTGTCTTTGCCGGATCATCCATCGGGCAGATGGATGAATCAGGTTTTGGTGGGATGCTGAAAAGTGCATTGCTCGGCAAACGAACCACTTCAAAGCAACTGCCACTTGGTTATCCGCAAATGCCAGCCGATTTCAGTAATGCGTACGTCCTTGGGAGTCTTGGGCGCTCGGGAGCGAGTATGGGGGCATGCGCGAGCTTCCTCTACAACCTCCACAATGCAGTCGATGGCATTCAGGAAGGACGCTATAAAGTGGCGATCGTCGGTGGTGCTGACTGTCCAATCACACCAGAAGTCATCGAAGGCTTTCGTGCGATGGGTGCCCTCGCTGAAGACCAAGGTCTTCGGGAGCTCGATGGACTCGGTGACACCGACACCCCGAATTACCGACGTACCAGCCGGCCGTTTGGTCTCAACTGCGGTTTCACCATGGGTGAATCCAGTCAATATATCATTTTGATGGATGACCAGTTGGCTCTGGAGTTAGGCGCAACCATTTATGGGTCAGTGCCGACAGTGGCGAGCCACGCCGATGGAGGCAAACGCAGCATTTCAGCTCCAGGTGCAGGGAACTATCTCACTCTCGCTCAAGCAGCCGCCAGTATTCGTGATTTACTCGGTCAAGATGTGCTCGCTCATGAAACCCTGGTGCAAGCGCATGGCACTAGCACACCGCAAAATCGGGTGACTGAGTCCGATGTTCTCTCACGCGTGGCGCAAACTTTTGGCATTGATCAGTGGATGGTCAGTGCCGTCAAGAGTCAACTTGGTCACTCGCAAGGAACCGCCGGAGGTGATCAGTTGGCGGTCAGCCTCGGTGCTTTTGCATCACAAATTGCGCCCGGCATCCAAACAACCGAGACATTAGCCCCTGATGTCATTCAACAGGGACTCGATTTTGTCTTACAGTCTCGCGAGCAAACCCTCTCGGCTGCGCTTATTAATGCCAAAGGCTTTGGCGGTAATAACGCAACCGCTGCTGTGTTATCCCCCGAGGCAACTGCAACACTGCTTCAGTCACGCCATGGTCCGATCCAGATCGCAGGCTCAGACGAAGTCCGAGCACGGCAGGAAAGATATCGTCATGAGATAGACAGGGGCACCATCGAGATCCTCTACCATTATGGCGAGAACATCGTCGACGGATCTGATTTAGAAATGACCGCCACCTCAGTCTCGGTCCCCGGGTTTGGCCATAGCATGCCGCTCGACCAAGCAAAAACAAAATACTCAGATTTGATCAAATCGTAATTGCAGTCCAAACACTAGGGCGTCTTCTCGCCCTGTGGCTGTCGGATAATAATGCCGCCGTCGCCCCACCTCATTAAACCCGTGGTTGACATACATCTGAATGGCTGCCGGATTCGACTCACGGACTTCCAAGAACATCTGACGTGCACCCTGTCCTCTTGCATCTTCGATCAAATGATCGAGCATTTGGCTTCCCAATCCATTCCCTTGCAGGCTTGGCTCCACAGACACGTTTAAAATATGTGCTTCATCGAGCGTAATTGAGAGAAACGCCTGACACACATGGACTGTCTCACCAGCGCGCGTGCCGAGCCATATTCGGTATGGAACTGTGGTGCATCCGCCAATAATGGCTCTTGACCAAGGAAACTCATAGGCACGGGCCTCTAATGCACAGACTGCGTCGAGATCCCACTCTTGCATCAGTCGAAACGTCAGAGTGTCAGGCACGTCGGGACTCTTGAATGACATGCCAAGCGTGGCGTTTTCGATCCGCAGAAACAGCAAGCTCATCGAGCGTCGGGAGAATCAGAGCATCAGCAAAAATCGACGAGAGATCCAACTGTGACACTGCCAAGACAATAGTCGGATCTTGCGCTGTCGTTTCGGCCCATCGTCGATGCAACCAAGCATCCAAGGCTTCGATCGCAGCCGACTCGCTGTGATCTTTAATTCCAGCAATTGGCCAATGAAAATATTGCCAATCACTCTCTTGAGACATCGGTGACAACGCACGCATCAAATCTGAGCACAGGCCTGTCAGACGCCCTTCGAGTAAGCCACCCGCCCACTCGGGAAGTTCACACGCCAGTAGTGTGTCATCTGAAACTGCACTGACCAAGGTCAATCGAATCGGCTGTGCATCAACAGTCGCTACGCTCTCTACTGACTCAGAAGGCAAGGTGGAGTCAATCTGAGGATTTGATTCGGGAGCCTTAGGATCAATCGGATCGTTATCCACTACTGACTCAGAGACCAACGGCTTGACCAGTTCAGAAGCCATCCGAGGCATTGGGGAGCTCACCTCGGGTGTCCGGTGATCGTCAGTCGTAGCATCAGGCTGACGATCACGCAACACCACAACCGGGATACCCATCGCATCCAGAATCTTTCGCGACTCCTGTGGTGGCAAGCCTTGCATCAAATTCCTTCAGATTTTTGCGGGTGCTGCTTATCCAGAGGCTTTTCGATTAAGTTAAGCGCATGCAAATAGGCTTTTGCTGATGCCACAATAATGTCTGTATCTGCACCTAACCCATTGACGATGCGTCCAGATTTCTCAAGCCGCACAGTGACTTCACCCTGTGAATCGGTTCCTGTCGTGATGGCATTGACTGAGTACAACTGCAGATCACTGCCTGAATTTGCAACCGACTCAATGGCTTTGTAAACGGCATCAACTGGACCGTCACCCTGGGCGGATACATCCACTTCAGTGCCATCAACACGCAAAGTCAAATGCGCTGTTGGCGCAACACCCAGTTTCGATGTGACTGATAGATCCGACAGTCCATACCGAGCACTTTCTGCTTCCATTTTTTTTGCATTCATCAACGCCTGAAGATCTTCATCGAAAATCTCATGCTTACGATCGGCCAGATCTTTAAAGCGCGCAAAAGCATCATTTAAGGCCTGATCATCGGCAAGAGTAATGCCTAATTCATCCAGCCTCGATTTAAAGGCCGCACGACCTGAGTGTTTCCCCAGAACCATTTTATTGGTATTCCAACCGACGTCTTCAGCCCGCATAATTTCATAGGTCTCGCGGTGTTTTAAGACACCATCCTGATGAATGCCAGACTCATGCGCGAAAGCATTGGCACCGACGATGGCTTTGTTTGGTTGGACTGGGAAACCCGTAATCGAAGACACGAGACGGGACGCAGGCACAATGTGTCGTGTATCGATGTGTGTTTCCACATCAACGATATCCGAGCGCGTCTTCACCGCCATGACAATCTCTTCCAGTGACGTATTCCCAGCTCTCTCCCCTAAGCCATTGATGGTGCATTCCACCTGACGACACCCTGCTCGCACAGCTGCCAGTGAATTGGCAACAGCCAATCCAAGATCATTGTGGCAATGCACCGAAAATACCGCTTTGTCTGCATTGGGAATTTTCGTGAGGAGTGTGCGTACCGTCTCTTCAATCTGAAACGGGAGGTTATAGCCGACCGTATCCGGAAAATTACAGGTGGTCGCGCCGGCGTTGATCACGGCTTCAAAAACACGTGCCAAGAAGTCAATATCCGAACGACCTGCGTCCTCAGCTGAAAATTCGACATCATCGGTATATTGACGGGCCTTCTTCACAGCATACACAGCCTGCTCAATCACCTGTTCAGGCTCAAGCTTTAATTTATGCTTCATGTGAATCGGACTGGTGGCGATAAACGTGTGGATCCGACGTCGCGGCGCCGGCGCGATCGCCTCTGCAGCCACTTCGATATCGCGATCCAGTGCGCGTGACAAACTACACACGGTTGACTCTGTAATCGCTTCAGCGACGGCTTTCACAGCCTCAAAGTCACCGGGACTCGCCACAGCAAAACCGGCTTCGATGACATCGACTCGGAGTCGCTCGAGGGCCTTGGCAATGCGAACTTTTTCATCTCGCGTCATTGAGGCGCCGGGGCTTTGTTCCCCATCACGCAAGGTCGTATCAAAAATGATTAATTGATCTTTCGCCATCTTAATCTCTCCAACGGCTCAGCGCCGCTTGGCAACAACAAACAAACATAGAATAGAAATAGAAACCAAGAAAAATCGAACCGCCCATCAGGGCAGTCGAAGGCCAAATAGCAGATTGTCATTGGCGAATTGCGTGTTCATGGTTCGAGAATGCCAATGAACAGCTGTTTGCGCAAGTCAGTTTTTTCTATCGGTGCCATTGCGGGTGACTATTAACTCACGCACCCTCGATGATTCTGAAGTCCCGGTCGACACCATCGGACAGTGCGTCTAGCGCAGCCTGATAGGCTTCTGATTCGTAAGCTGCTTGAGCGGCATCTAACGTTGGCCATTCAACGATGACCGTCCGCTCCTTGAATCCAGAGCCAGATGCATAGGCCGCAGTCCCACGCACCAAAAATTGTCCGCCCTGACTTTCAATGGCTGGCTTGGCGAGCGCGGCATAGGCCGCTAGTTTGTCCGCATCATAGATTTCACGATAGCAACTAACCCAATACCCTTTTTGCATTGTTTATCCTTTGAGATTGTAGTTTTTTGATTCAACCCAGCTGGCAAGTTTCATCCCACCAAAAGTACTGGACGCCACGAAACCGATCAGGATGATCATTTCAAGGAGATGCTCTGTGCCTGGTCGAAACACCAAAACAAGCACCAAACTGATAACGAAACCGATTCCACCATAGATGACTTGGCGTCGGGCTTCGCTCTCTGAAACCTCGGGAATATCTTCATCGATGATTCCGCGTTTACTCTTCTTCTTTCGCCGCATGCCGCTTGCTACCTAATTTTGTTCTTAACCATAGCCCAGGGCCGCTTAATAAATACAAACCCGTCAGCAAAAAGAGGACTCTCGGTGGATCCAGCGACACAAACGCGAAAATCAACGCTGCCGCCATGATCGCCAATAAAGGCACCCGCGCCTTCAGATCTGAGTTCTTAAATGACGGATAAGGCACTGAAGAAACCATTAACAGACCACAGACAGCGGTCAAAATCACCATGGTTAAGGCGACCGTTTCTCCTTGAATATTGGAGTCGACCAATGTCCAGACAGCAGCAGCCAAGAAATAAGCGGCCGCAGGACAAGCCAGCCCAACAAAATAGTTCGAATCGACAATCTCACGTTGAACATTAAATCGCGCTAACCGCAAGGCAGTGCCGGCGACGTAAATAAAAGCTGCAACCCATCCCAATTTCCCAAGCGCCGACAGTGACCAGCTAAACACTAAAACAGCAGGGGCCACACCGAAAGCAACGACATCACTTAACGAGTCGTACTGTGCACCAAATACGCTCTGGGTGTTGGTCAAACGAGCTACTCGTCCATCCAAGCCATCAAATAATCCGGACACGAGTATCGCGATTGCTGCGGTTTCAAACAAACCTTCGCCCTGATAGACAGCACGAGTGGCTGTGATAATCGAGAAGAATCCTGCCAGTAATCCGGCCGTGGTCAGTATGTTGGGGAGGAGGTAAATACCTTTGGACTGAGTCATCATGAAAAGCGGGCCGTTCGGCCCGCATTCAATTAGTTCTTGTCTTTATCAACCAATTGATTGGCTGCAATCCAAGGCATCATGGCTCTGAGCTGTCCACCCACCTGCTCGATTGGATGTGCCGCGTCATTGCGACGACGTGCAGTCATCGATGGATAGTTAGTCTGACCTTCGGTAATGAACATCTTCGCGTATTCGCCATCCTGAATACGACGCAGAGCTTCGCGCATGGCATATCTGGATTCTTCGTTAATCACTTCAGGTCCAGTCACATATTCGCCAAATTCAGCGTTGTTTGAAATCGAATAGTTCATGTTGGCGATACCGCCTTCATACATCAAATCAACGATCAACTTGAGTTCGTGCAAACATTCAAAATAGGCCATCTCGGGCGCGTAACCTGCTTCCACAAGCGTCTCAAACCCAGCCTTCACAAGCTCCACACAGCCACCACAAAGGACTGCCTGCTCGCCAAATAAATCCGTTTCAGTTTCATCTTTGAATGTGGTTTCAATAATGCCAGTCCGACCGCCACCGACGCCTGAGGCATATGACATAGCGACGTTTTTGGCATTACCGGATGCATCTTGGTGGATCGCCACCAAATCAGGAACCCCACCGCCACGCACGTATTCGCTTCGGACCGTGTGACCCGGTGCTTTCGGTGCAATCATGATCACGTCAAGATCAGCCCGCGGCACCACTTGGTTATAGTGGATTGAGAAACCGTGCGAGAACGCGAGTGTCGCGCCCTGCTTGATATTTGGCTCAATCTCGTTGCGATACAAATCACCATGGAATTCATCAGGCGTCAAAATCATGACGACATCAGCTTGAGCAACAGCTTGGTCAACAGGGAGCACCTGTAAACCGTGAGCTTGTGCTTTAGCGACAGAAGATGAACCTGAACGCAGACCCACGGTGACATCCACGCCTGAATCCTTCAAGTTACAAGCCTGAGCGTGGCCTTGCGAACCATAACCAATCACCGATACCTTTTTCGACTGGATAATCGACAGGTCACAATCTTTGTCATAATAAATCTGCATGCAATGTTTTCCTCTATTAACGTTGGCTGTTTACACAGACAGCACGCGCTCGCCGCGTGCGATACCGCTGACTCCGCTCCGAACCACTTCTAAAATGGCCGAAGCACCAATGGCTTCAATAAATGCATCAAGCTTGTCGCTCGTTCCGGTGAGCTGCACTGTATACATTGCTGGACTCACGTCAACGATTTGACCGCGGAAGATGTCACAGGTCCGCTTCACTTCGGCGCGTTGAGCGCCAGTGGCTTTAATTTTGATTAACATCAGCTCACGCTCGATGTGATCACCCTCCGTCAAATCGACCAACTTCACGACGTCAATCAATTTGTTGAGGTGTTTGGTAATTTGCTCGATCACCGCGTCATCACCAATAGTTGTCACCGTCAAACGCGACAATGTTGGGTCTTCTGTCGGAGCAACCGTCAACGATTCAATGTTGTAACCGCGCTGGGCAAACAAACCAACCACGCGAGACAATGCACCGGGCTCATTTTCCATCAGAACCGAAATAATGTGTCTCACTTGGTACGCTCCGTCTTACTCAAAAGCATGTCTTTCATCGAGCCTGTTTGAATTTGCATGGGATAGACGTGTTCATCCGGATCAATATCAATATCCATGAAGACCACGCGATCTTTCATGGCAAAGCACTCCTCCATTTTGGCTTTCAATTCAGCTGGATCAGTGACTTTCATGCCAACATGACCATAGGCTTCCGCCAGTTTGACAAAATCAGGCAACGAATCCTGATAGGTCGATGCTGCGTAACGGCCGCCGTATTGCATGTCTTGCCATTGCTTCACCATGCCAAGCGCAGCATTATTCAAGTTAATAATCTTCACAGGCATGTTGTATTGCGTGCAGGTCGACAATTCCTCGATACACATCTGGATTGAGCCTTCACCCGTAACAACGGCAACTGCACTGTCGGGATGTGCTAATTGCACACCCATGGCTGCTGGAAGACCAAAGCCCATGGTTCCAAGACCGCCAGAATTAATCCACTGCCTGGGCTTATCATACTTGTAATACTGGGCTGCAAACATCTGATGCTGACCGACGTCTGAACAAATATACGCTTCGCCATTGGTGACTTCGTACAGGGTCCGAATCACATCCTGCGGCATAATTTTTTCGCCGCGGGTGTAGCGATCGCCAGTCCAAAGACCATGCTTTTCACGCCAGCCATTGATGGTTTCCCACCAACCTTTTAATGCGTCTTGATCAGGCTCGACGTCCATCTGGCTCAACATGTCGACCATGTCAGCCAACACAGGCTGCACTGGACCCACCAGAGGCACTTCAATGTGACGGACAGTTTTTTGAATCGAGGCGGGATCAATGTCGATGTGAATAATCCGAGCGTTCGGACAGAACTTTTTCGGATTGTTTGTCACTCGATCATCAAAGCGCGCACCAACGGCAAAGATCACATCCGCCTGGTGCATGGCCTGATTGGCTTCATAAAACCCATGCATGCCGAGCATTCCGATAAACTGATCATCCGATCCTGGGAAGGCTCCCAGTCCCATCAGGGTATTCGTCACGGGATAGCCAAGACGTTTAGCCAGAGCAACCAATTCACCTGATGCATCACCAAGAACGACGCCGCCACCGGCATAAATCACAGGTCGTTTCGCTTCTAAAAGCAGATCAAGCGCCTTCCGAATCTGACCAGCATGCCCTTTGAGTGCAGGCGTGTAAGACCGCAATTTGACAGTTTCAGGATATTCAAATGCGCGCTTTTCAGTCGGCGCGGTCATGTCTTTCGGGACATCCACAACCACAGGCCCAGGACGACCTGTTTTCGCAATATGGAAGGCCTTTTTCATCACGCTTGGAATTTCTTCGATCGAGCGAACTAAGAATGAATGCTTCACGATCGGCCGACAACAACCAATCATGTCAGTTTCTTGGAACGCATCACTGCCGATTAAATGACTGGGCACGTTTCCAGAAATCACGACCAGAGGAATCGAATCCATGTAGGCTGTCGCAATCCCAGTAATTGCGTTAGTCGCACCGGGACCCGACGTCACCAAAGCAACGCCAACTTCACCGGTCGAACGCGCAAAGCCGTCAGCCGCATGCACAGCAGCTTGCTCATGGCGCACGAGAATATGTTCCACCGCGTCTTGTTGATACAGTGCATCGTAAATATGTAAAACCGCGCCGCCAGGGTAGCCAAAAATCATTTTGACCCCTTCTTCTTTCAGCGCGCGCATGATCATCTCACCGCCAGAAAGCAATTCCACTCCCGACCCTCTTTAAGAAAATAGTTAAGGTAAACCGAGAATTGTGACACTCAGAAATGGCCTGTCAACTGACAGGCCTTGGTATTTTAAGCGTGAAAGGTCATTTCACCGGTTGAACTGACGTCTGCATGGATGGTTGAGCCCGGGCTAAACTGCCCTTTCAAGAGCGCCCCAGCCAGAGGATTTTCCAAGTGGACTTGGATTGCGCGCTTCAGTGGTCGCGCACCATACACCGGATCATATCCAGCCTCACACAGCTTTTCAGCCACTGCATCCGACAACTCAAATCCGTAATCCATGTCTTCAAGACGCGCTCGCAAATAGGACAACTGCACATCCAAAATACCTCGGATGTGTTCACGTCCCAGGGCATGGAAAACAACCGCCTCATCGATACGATTAATGAATTCCGGACGGAAATGAGTCCCAACAATACCCATGACCGCATCCCGAATGGCTTCATGCGACTCCCCAACCATGCTTTGAATCAAATCTGATCCTAAATTTGAAGTCATCACAACGACCGTGTTTGAGAAATCGACAGTGCGACCTTGACCATCGGTCAGCCGACCATCATCTAACACCTGCAATAAAATGTTGAACACATCTGGGTGGGCTTTTTCAACTTCATCCAACAACACCACCGAATACGGGCGTCGACGGACGGCTTCTGTTAAATACCCCCCTTGTTCATAACCGACGTAGCCCGGAGGCGCGCCAACGAGGCGAGCAACCGAATGTTTTTCCATGAATTCAGACATATCGATGCGAACCATCGCATCTTCTGAATCGAACAAAAATTCCGCCAAACTTTTACAGAGTTCAGTCTTACCAACCCCGGTTGGCCCAAGGAACAAAAATGATCCGTTGGGACGTTTGGGATCAGATAACCCAGAGCGTGAACGACGCACCGCGTTGGCCACAGCGGTCACCGCGGTATCCTGGCCAACAACCCGGCTATGTAACGCGCTCTCCATCTGCAGAAGCTTGTCTTTTTCGCCTTCGAGCATCTTCGCGACAGGAATTCCGGTCCAACGACTGACCACTTCCGCGATTTCTTCTTCGGTCACCCGAGAACGCACCAATTTGCCTTCATCAGATTCATTGGCTTTTTGCGCTTCAGCCATCCGTTTTTCCAGCGACGGAATGACCCCGTACTGAATCTCACTCATCCGAGCTAAATCACCGGCGCGCCTCGCTTGCTCAAGATCAATTTCCGCTCGATCGAGCTCTTCTTTGATGGACTGAACGCCTTGAGTTTGCGCTTTTTCAGATGCCCAAATTTCCTCTAAGGCACTGGCTTCGGCAGCGACTTCAGCAATAGTGCCTTCCAATTCGACCAAACGAGCCTTACTGGCATCATCTTTTTCTTTCTTCAGCGCTTCTCGCTCGATTTTCAACTGGATCAAGCGGCGATCTAGCCGGTCGAGCTCCTCAGGTTTTGAGTCCATTTCGAGCCGAATCCGGCTCGCTGACTCATCCATCAAGTCAATCGCCTTATCCGGTAACTGTCGATCAGTGATGTAACGACTGGATAGCTTGGCAGCCGCAATGATCGCTGAATCAGAAATCTCGACTCCGTGGTGCACTTCGTATTTCGGTTTTAAGCCACGCAAGATCGCGATGGTGTCCGTTTCACTGGGTTCACCCACAAACACTTTCTGGAATCGACGCTCAAGCGCTGCATCCTTTTCAAAATACTGTCGGTATTCATCGAGGGTGGTCGCACCCACACAGTGCAGCTCACCGCGCGCTAATGCTGGCTTCAACATATTGCCCGCATCCATAGCGCCCTCAGATTTACCAGCGCCCACCATGGTGTGAATCTCATCAATGAAGAGAATGATCTGACCTTCTTGCTGAGACAGCTCCTTGAGAACTGCTTTCAAACGCTCCTCAAATTCACCACGGAATTTCGCTCCCGCAATCAGAGCACCCATATCTAGTGACAAGACACGCTTGCCTTTCAACCCTTCTGGCACCTCACCATTCACAATCCGCGAGGCTAAACCTTCAACGATTGCTGTCTTACCGACGCCAGGCTCACCGATTAACACCGGATTATTTTTCGTACGACGCTGCAGCACCTGCACAGCACGCCGAATTTCTTCATCCCGCCCGATCACTGGATCCAATTTCCCTTCTGAGGCTCTTGCCGTCAGATCGAGACAATACTTATCCAAAGCCCCTCGGTTTTCTTCATCGTTCTCAGTTTGCACTGACTCGCCTCCACGCAGTTGATTGATCGCATCGACCAACCGATCTTCGTTCACCCCAGCAGCCTGAAAAGCCGCGTTGGTCGCTTTGTCCTTAGCCATGACAGATAACAGCGTCTCGGACGATAAATAGGCGTCTTTTTGAGACATGGATTGTTTTTCGGCTAAGTTAAATTGACGGGCCAACTCTTGGCTCATGCGAACCTCGCCATCGTGATTTGTCACGCGAGCCAGACCATCTAACGCGCGATCAACTTCGGCGATCAAACGGTCGTGATGGCCGCCGGCTGCAGCAATTAATGAGCGCGCCGATCCGTTGGTTTGAGTCAACAACGCCTTGAGCAAATGCCAAGGCGACATTTCATTATGATCTAAACTTAAAGCGAGGCTTTGTGCATCCTGCAAGGCTTGCATGAGCCGATTGGTCAATCGATCCATTCGCATGTGGTCATCCCTTATCTATTCCAATTCACTATCGATGTTAGTGGGGGCACAGCCAATCAATTTCAAGTTATCCACAGGTTATTCAGTGCGCATAATGCAACTGGCCATACGGCCAGTCACTCCAGATCGTCGATACGAATACCACCGCTCAGTCTCACCATACGTACAGGCCTGTATCCGTTTGATGACAGCCACACCCTGGCTTTCAAGCAAATCCATGGCAATCGACTGAAGATCTCCAAGGGACCGATCCGAACCTGATACCGGCTGAAAGTATTGGCGATAGCGGGGGTGTTTAGACACAAAAGCATCCACAACCTCAGGTCCCACTTCAAAAGCCTCTGCCCCAATACATGGACCCAACCAAACGCTCACCTCCGCGGGATTCGAAAATTCAGCCAAGGTGTTTTCAAGAACACCCGACACCAATCCCCTCCAGCCAGCATGGGCGGCACCAACTAGAGTGTTTGAGAAGAATAAAACCGGCAAACAATCCGCCGTCAAAATACCAATCGGATAATGCATCTCAGAGGTAACAACGGCATCCGCGACTTGAACATCTGTGTCTGCGCCGACTCGCAAGACATCGACGCCGTGGACTTGTTCTGGAAAGTAAACTGGACGCCCAAGATGGGAAGCTAAGCAGTCCCTGTTAGCAGCGACAGATAAGGCATCGTCACCCACATGAAAGCCTAAATTAAAGGATCCATAGGGCAAGGGTTGCGATACACGCGTCGTTTGCAGGGCAACCACGGTTGGATGGATATCGACTGCGAACCACGGATCAGACATCGACGATCTTCAATTGTGCGTGGAGTTCGGCAAGGTCTTGAGCCATCGGCACTTCAAACTGGACCATCTCGAGGGTTGATGGATGCTTGAGCCCAAGCAATTGCGCATGCAAAGCCTGCCTCGGGAATTGATCAATCAGATCTCGGGCAGCCACCGCCGCGCGCCCAAGACCTGGACGCCCCTGCCGATAGACAGGATCACCAACCAACGGATGCCCGATGTGCGTCATATGCACCCGAATTTGATGCGTGCGACCCGATTCCAACTTGACTTGAACCCACGCACAATGCGCTGTGGTTTCCGTCACCCGGTAATGGGTCACCGCAGGCTTCCCGGAATACACCACTGCCATTTTCGTTCGTTGCAAGCGATGGCGGTCCATGGGCGCGTCAATCGTGCCTTCTTTGTTGGGGTGACCGTAAACCAATGCGACGTATTGGCGACTCATCGAGCGATCTTTAAGCTGTTTCACGAGATTGGCCTGTGCCTTCAAAGATCTCGCCACTGCCAACACACCACTGGTTTCTTTATCGAGTCGATGAACAATGCCCGCTCGTGGGATTTCTTCCAATTCCGGAAATTGAGAGAGCAACGCATTCACCAAGGTTCCTGAAGGATTTCCATGACCAGGGTGCACGACAAGACCGGCGGGCTTATTCACGATGATCAAATCATGATCAACGTGCACAAGATCCAAGGGGATATTTTCTGCAGACCAGTCAATCTGAGGTTCGAGCTCCGCATTCACAACAATCTTTTCACCACCCAAGACTTTATTTTTTGGCTTTCTGGCAGCGCCATCGATTAAGATCTGCCCCTCGGTGAGCCATTGCGTTAAACGAGCACGTGAGTAATCCGGCATGAGCCGAGCCAACACCTGATCAATTCGTGACCCGGATTCCTCCAAAGGAACATCAAACTGTGCTTGAATATGCGTCTTGGTATATTGCCGATCGGTCATTTGTCGATTCATCGAAACAAGGAATTCCATGATAACCCGGACCCTTAGCTTCCTGCTCATTTGTGTTGTACTTACCGCCTGTTCGCTATTTGATCCAGACGCCAATTTAAAAAGCGAGCGGCAATTGTGGGAAGAAGCACAAGGCCACATGGATGGCAGTCGGTACCTTGAAGCCATCACTTCACTGGAAGAACTCGATCGTCGCTTTCCCTTCGGTCAATATGCCGATGGCACCCAACTGGACTTAGTCTACGCCTATTTTAAATCATCAAAATATGAGCTCGCACGACTGACAGCAGATCGGTTTATTCGCTTAAATCCTGATCATCCAGAGGCCGACTATGCGCAATACATGAAAGGTCTGTCATCCTATGCATCTAATGATTCCATGGTCTCCAGATATCTTCCTGGCGATGAAACCGGTCGCGATATCGGTGGTGCGCGCGACGCGATTGATGATTTCAAACAACTGCTTGAGCGTTATCCAGACAGCGAATTTGCTGAAGACGCCACACTGCGTCTGATCTATGTGCGCAACCAGCTGGCCGAATATGAGGTGAACGTCTCACGCTATTACATCCGCAAAGGTGCCTATTTAGCGGCAGCCAATCGTTCGCGCCAAGTGGTCGAGGGCTATCCGTCAACGCCTGCGGTGATTGATGCATTGATCGTGATGCATTTGTCATTCGAGGCTTTGGGCCTACCCCAAGAATCGCAAGATGCACTCTTTGTCTTGTCTGAAAACTATCCGCAGTATGTCGTTGGTGAACGCGGCGATCAGCGCTTAGCACCTGGAGTGCTTTACGAGGAAGGGGAAACGCTAACAAGTATCCTAACGCTTGGTTTTTTAGGGAGTGCCGGCGATCTCGCAGACCGCTTAGCTGCCTTTAGCCAATCCCGTCGGCTTGATACTAGTCGTCGTCCGCAAGCGACCTTACGGCCAGCAGAGGATGCACCATCGATCGACGCCCCACGGGTTGTCGACGAAGTCTTCTTCTAAAACGACCAGCGGTTTGCGATCGGATATCTCCGATCGCGACCGAAGCCTCTGACTGTGACCCGCGGACCCACGGCTGACTGTCGACGTTTGTATTCATTGATATCCACCAAGCGACACATGCGCTTGACTTCGACCGGATCAAAACCGGCATCGATAATCTCACTCGGCGATAGATCCGATTCGATGTACAGCGACAGCATGGTATCGAGTCGATCATAGGGCGGCAGGCTGTCAGAATCTTCCTGACCCGGAGCAAGTTCCGCTGAGGGTGGACGAACAATGACTCGCTCAGGGATCACTTCGGTCGCGCGATTCACAAAACGCGCTAAGTCATACACTCGAGTTTTCCAAACGTCTTTCAGAACAGCAAACCCACCAGCCATATCCCCATACAGCGTCGCATAGCCAACAGCCATTTCACTTTTGTTCCCCGTTGTCAGCACCAGAGCCCCGGTTTTGTTCGACAGCGCCATCAACAAGACGCCACGACATCGGCTTTGCAGATTTTCCTCAGTGGTGTCGACCGGATGACCGTCAAAAAATGGCGCAAGCGTCTGCATGAATTCCCGCACCATGGGTTCAATGGGAACGATCGAAAATTCACACCCGAGAATCTCGGCTTGACGTTTGGCATCAGTGACACTGATATCTGCGGTATAGAGATAAGGCATCATCACTGCATGGACGTGATCAGCGCCCAACGCATCGACTGCAACCGCGAGCGTCAGTGCCGAATCAATTCCACCAGAAAGACCAAGGACAGCTTTGCGAAACCCTGTCTTGGAGAAGTAATCGCGAACCCCGGTGACAAGCGCTTGATACAACAACGCATCATCCGATGGCGTATTTTCCACGCGGTCACCAATCAGATGCTGGCCATCCCACACCACATCCAATTGATCTTCAGCGAAGAAGGTCGCCTGCGCGATAATCTCACCGTCGCGGTCGACCACAAGCGACCCACCATCGAAGATCAGCTCATCCTGACCACCGACGAGATTCACATAAGCAATTGGCACCTGATTGACGCTTGCCCGATGCTTCAGATGATCGAGGCGTTCACCGAACTTACCCTCGGCAAAGGGCGATGCATTGACAACCAGAATCAAATCCACCCCGAGTCGACAGGTCGACTCAACAATATCAGGAACCCAGACGTCCTCGCACACCAGCAAACCCACACGCAACCCGTCGAGATCACAAACCATAGATTGGGTTCCGGCGACGAAATATCTCCGCTCATCAAAGACCTGATAGTTCGGCAAGGATTGCTTATGGTAGGACAAGACATGCTCGCCATTCCGATACATCAACAGACTATTCAACAATGAAGCCGGACGCGCACTATTGTTGCCAAGCGCCCAATCACTGGTCGCTACCGGCGCCGCACTGGGCGCACCAACACAGAGCGTGACATCATGACTGATCTCTTGAAGCATCAAATTCGCCGCGGCTAATTTGTCGATCAACGCCGGACGTAATAGCAAATCCTCGGGTGGATAACCGGTTAATGCCAACTCTGGAACAACCAACATCGAAATCCCATCTGCACGTGCTTGATCCGCAGCTCGCGCAATCTTCTGCAAGTTGGCATCGAAGTCACCAACAACAGCGTCCATTTGATAAAGCCGAATACGAAAAGGTTGCGTCATACAGGGTTCCGAGGTTGGTAGGGTGTTGGGTCAATGATCGGTGTGCGACCCATCATCAGATCGCATAATAATCGGCTCGAGGCAGGACTCAAGACTACTCCATTTCTGAAATGACCAGAATTAACCCAGAGTTTTTCTGACATCGGGCCAATCCACGGCATCCCCTCCGGCGAGCCCGGCCGAAATCCTGCCCACTGCGCTTCGATGTCGACCGTTGCCAACTGAGGGACTAAACGCACTGCCGAGGCATAGAGTGATTCAAAGGCATCTCGATCCGGTGTTCTCTGAAAGCCGACATCCTCAAGGGTTGATCCAAAGACGATTCGGCCATCGGCTCGAGGAATGGCATAACGACCATTTGCGAGCACGACTCGATGCACCAGATGACAGGGGCTAAATAACAACATCTGACCCTTCATGGGTTGAATTGGACAACGGACATTCAATCCTGAGAGTAAGTGTCCGGTCCAGGCGCCGGTTGACAGCACGATACGATGCGCAGCAATCCGCTGGCTGCCACTGAATGCCTGCGGATCATCCAAATCACCACCGAGGGACACTTCCTGATGTTCACGTAGCTCAATCTTTGGATGATCCAGACACGCCTGGCGCAGTGCCTGACCCATCCTTGGAGTTCGAACACTGGCAACTCTCGGCATCCAAAGAGGTGTCGCGTCGAGATGCACATGAGGCTCCAACACTCGCGCCTCTTGATCAGAAATCTCAACCACCGCGCGAGACAATCCTGCACCCCAGGCCAACGCCTGGTCTCGTTCGTCCGTCGCGGTCACCAACATTCCGTTTGCCGATAACTCTGAGTCAATTCCTGTGGAATCGGTTAACGAAGCGATCAAATCTGGAAACGCCTGCTGAGACCAAGTTGCCAGGGCTGTAATCGGTGGCGCATACCGCCATGGGTAGAGTGGCGAAATGATCCCGCCTCCAGCCCAAGAGGCCTCAAGGCCAGCCCGGCCTCGATCAATCATCAGAACCTTTTGACCCGCCTCAGCCAGTTCCAAGGCCGACAACATACCCATGACGCCAGCACCAACCATGAGAATGTCGGGCGATGAAAAATTCACTTGAACCATGAATCGATTATCGCATGCATCAGCAGTTTCGTCAGAACCAACTACACTCTCGGGATGCAGATTCTTTCATTATTGACAGCACTGACAATCAGCGTGATTCTCGCGTCCCAAGCCGTGTCGACCTGGTCGACACCTCGTGATGCCTCGATCGCAAATCAAGACGTCGCACTGCTCCGTTCCGCCATCCGAGAACACATGGCCTATGCCGTGACTCATCAACGACCAACCACCATGACACTCCCAGACACCGTCTTGGTCACACAAGTGCGCTCATTTTCTGGACATCATCTAGAAGCCTACCCGGATGGATCAGTGAGCCCAGGGCACGTTCGACTGTGCGGTCATCAAGTGGATTGGGTCTTGACGGTCTCAAGTCTCGGGCGGACTCGACTCTCCCGAGAGCCGTCGAACTGCTGATTGCGGCCAGCATCCTACTCGACCGGAAGCCATAACGCCGGTGGTATCAAGCTCCCAATACAGACACGGATGCGAGCGCTTTGGAGTCAATCGAAGCCGACGACAATCAGAACCACAGGTCGTGATCTCGAGTGTGTAATCAGATCCGCTTTCAAGATGATCAGGGAAGTCGTCCACCGACTGCGTCCGGCGTTTCAACGATTCCATTTGACCCATTAACTCGCTTTGGAAATATAAGGTACTGGATCGCTCAGCTGTCTGGCCAAATAATTGAAATCCACCAATCACCATCATTGCCGCGATGGCCATAGCGATTAAGACTTCGATCAATGAGAAACCACTTTCGCGCGCCATACAACCTGCCGATCCTTGACCGTCCATTGACCATTGACATTCGCCAGTTTCAAACTGACGACACGTTCTGAAACACCATCTGGGATCACATATTCAATCGGCTGCCAACCTTCCAACGGATCAGCCTCCTGAATCAGTCGATCGAGTGCGTCCCACTCCGCTTGAGACGCTGAGCGATGCTTTTGCTCCATCTGAATCACTCGATCTCTGGTCATTTCATCGGTCAGCCGGAGCACCCAGTCACCAACCCAAAGAAACCCCAGTACCGCCATCACGATTAGCACCGCAATCAAGGCAGAGCCGGCTCTAGAACTCATGGGTTTGCCCTGGTAATCGATGATGGCAATACACCCACTGAGGGTCAGAGAGTCCCAAACAGAATGTGTCGTTCGTCATCTCGAGTGTCAAATCACCGGTTGCGTCGAGCAGTGCTTGGTTGGACGTATTTCCAAAGCGTTCCTGATGAACCCAGAGAGCTGATTTGTTCTGCGTTTTGCTCAGCCCGAGATACAGATAGGTCGTGGAAAACGGATGCATTAATTTTAACGCCTGCGAAGAGATCGGATGAACTTGGGACTCATGAATCGCCTGCACGAGAGTCGCCTTCGAGACCACTTCGATCCGCTGTGCCGGAACGACGACCAGTGGCAGATAAAATGTGGCAGCATCCAGATCAGCACGCTCGATCATGCCTTCGATTTCCTGAGTGCGTCGCGATGCATCGGCAACCCAGAGCGAGACCAAAATCACAACGATACCCAGACCAACGGCAATACCCACGAGATTTTCAGCTAGGAAGCCTGCTTGCTTGACCATGTGATCTCCTCGTCAAACATCAATTCATCATCTCGATAGAGTTGCACCGTACTGGTATAGCGATCTGTCGACACAGCAATGACGCGTAACTCAAGCCGGTAGGGAGCATCAGGAAATCGCGCAATGATTTGATTGAGGTATTGGAAACGATCACTCGGCAAAGCAACTGCTTGGCCCCGATCAAAAAGCACCCAAGATCCCGTTTGATCCAGAGTCTGACTTAACACCAACGCCGCATTGGCCGTATCAAACATCTGAGCCTCAATCCGTCGCTCGGCCTCACGCGCCTCCAGATCCGGACCTCGGCTTAACATCACAACCAATAACAGACTGACAATCGCCAGCGCCATCAGACTGTCAGATAAAGCAAACCCACGCATACCACCTCCATGGTGGCAGTACAGCAGATGACATCCTCAATGGAGGACTCTTGGACTTCGGTTCTAATCGACCGGGTGGAGTTTCAACTCCTTGGGGAGGGAAAATTGTACAGACTCGTCGACGCCTGTTTCTTGACCAATATGATCAGCGCCTAATTCTCTGAGCCGATCACAGACAGCCTGCACCACATTTTCAGGCGCAGATGCACCAGCCGTCACTGCAATGGCACTGGCTTCATCAACCCATCGTGGGTCAATTTGCTCTGGACCATCAATCAAATAGGATTGTGCACCCAACCGTTCAGCCAGCTCTTTCAATCGATTGGAATTGGACGAATTTGGAGAGCCAACCACTAAGACGAGATCGTTATCAAAAGCCAACCGCTTAACGGCATCCTGACGATTTTGCGTGGCGTAGCAGATATCGTCTTTCCGCGGCCCCTGAATATCGGGGAAACGCTGTCTAAGAATATCAATGATGCGGGCCGTATCATCCATCGAGAGGGTGGTCTGCGTGACAAAGGATGCGGTTTTTGGGTCGGCGATATCGACCGTCCAGGCATCATCCTCATCTTCGACCAACTTCATGACGCCACCACGGGAGGTGTCAAATTGGCCCATGGTACCCTCAACCTCAGGGTGACCTGCATGGCCAATTAAAATGCATTCGCGGCCCTCTCTCGAAAACTTAATCACCTCCATATGCACCTTTGTCACCAGAGGACAGGTGGCGTCAAAGACTTTTAATTTCCGTCGTTTTGCTTCGTTCTGGACCGCTCGTGAAACACCGTGGGCGGAAAAAATGACAATGGTGTCATCGGGAACTTCATCAAGCTCATCGACAAAGATGGCGCCCCGGGATTTTAAGTCATCCACAACGGTTTTGTTGTGCACCACTTCATGGCGCACGTACACCGGAGAGCCGAAAACCTCCAGCGCTCGATTGACAATATCAATGGCACGGTCAACACCGGCACAAAAGCCGCGTGGATTCGCCAGTGTGACTTGCATCAATGCATCTCCGCCGGTACGACTGAGAGAATTTCGACTTCGAACTCCAAATCACGTCCGGCCAACGGATGATTAAAATCCACCGTCACCATCTGTTCTTCAATTGCTGAGACCACTCCAGGCAACTCTGATTTGGCTTTATCCTGAAAGCTGACAACCAAGCCTTCGGACAATTCAACAGATGGATCAAATTGATCTCGAGAGATTTTTTGAACATTTGATGGGTTATGTTGGCCAAACCCATCTTTCGGTGCGATGCGCTCCACTTTTTTGTCCCCGGCTTTCATGCCGAAGATCACTGCCTCAAATGCGTCGGGAAGATTGCCATCACCAATAACCAGCTTGGCTGGCTTTTTCTCAAATGTGGAATCCACCAACTCGCCGGTATCGGCAAGGCGTAACGCGAAATGCAATTCAACTTTGCAGTTTGGGCCGATGTCGAGCATCTACATACCATCCAATTAATAAACAACCTGCTGCTAACGTAATGCTTGTATCAGCAACATTAAAGGCTGGGAACGACCAATCTCCCCAATGAAAGTGCAAAAAGTCGACCACATAGCCAAAAGCAACCCGATCGACTGCGTTGCCGACTGCACCAGGAATCAATAGAACGAATCCGGCTTGCATCCATCCGCAAAGCTCAGCATCCCGTAACGACCAAACCGAATAGGCGGACACACCAATGGCCAACACCAAAAACAACCACTGTTGCCAGCCGCCCGCGTCGGCAAGAAAACTAAACGCGGCCCCTGTGTTATGCAGCAAGGTGAGCGAGAAAAACGGCAACAGTCCCACAGGCTCAGCGTAATTTAAATAGGTGGATGCCAAAAGCTTAGTGCACTGGTCAAGGAGGAAAATAACCCCAATCACCAGGACAAAATCAAGCCTCATGCAAAGGTTCGCTCTTCACCGGTACCTTCAACATTATCAACGCACCGAGTGCAGAGTGTCGGATGCGCACTCACAGACCCAACATCAGGACGATGATGCCAGCACCGCTCACATTTCTCAGACTCAGTTGCTTTGACAACGACAGCGAGTTGCGGGCAGACAGAATCTGTCACCGCACTATCTGGCGCTTCAGAGAGGGGATACAAATCAACCTCTGAGGTGATGGTCACGAAACGAATCTCATCACCCAAAGCCGTCAAGGCATCAAACACCGCTCCATCAGCATAGAGCGCAACTTCAGCCGATAAAGAGCCTTTCACCAATCCGTCGTTCCGTGCCGCTTCGATGGCTTGGTTGACTGATTCTTTCGCTGACTGAATCAACTGCCAATTCACTTGGGCTCGGCCGTTTGCCTCTGGCAAGTCTGCTTCTGTGACAGCAAACACAAATTGATGCGGCCGTTCGCCTGGCATTGCTTCCCAGATCTCCTGGGCAGTAAAGGATAAAATTGGAGCCATCCAACGCACTAAGGCATCAGTGATCCAGTAAAGTGCTGTCTGACAGCTCTTTCGCGCGTGACTGTCAGGTTTTAGCGTGTATTGACGGTCCTTGACGATATCAAGATAGAAGCCGCCTAAGTCATCAACACAGAAATGATGGAGGGCTTGAGTGACTTCCGAGAATTCATACCGTGCGTAATGACCCATAATTTTGCTCGCAAGCTCGGTGGTTCGCCGGATCATTTCAGCGTCTAAGGACACCAGATCGTCATTGGCTACCTGATCGTTGGCTGGGTCAAATCCAGCCATATTCGCCAACAGGAATCGAGCCGTATTTCGGATCCGTCGGTAAGTGTCGGAGGTCCGATTCAAAATTTCATGACTCACCGTCATTTCTTTTGTGAAATCTGTCGAGGCAATCCACAAACGTAAGATATCAGCACCGAGAGTGTTCATTACATCCTGTGGTGGAATCACATTGCCAAGTGACTTCGACATTTTTCGACCGTCTTGATCAACAGTGAACCCATGCGTGAGCAAGCCCTTGTATGGCGCGCATCCGTGAATCGCAACCGAGGTTAATAACGATGACTGGAACCAACCACGATGCTGATCAGACCCTTCTAAGTAGAGATCTGCGGGAAAGTGTAATCCCTCCCGGCGACCTAACACGGAGGCGTGCGTCGTTCCTGAGTCAAACCACACATCCAGAACATCGGTGACCTTTCGGTAATCGGCTGCATCCTCCCCCAACAATTCAGCAGGATCCAGATCAAACCACGCGTTGATTCCACCTTGTTCGATCCGCTGCGCGATCGTCTCGAATAACTGTTGGGTATCCGGGTGAAGCTGACTGGTTTCTTGGTGCACAAACACAGTGATCGGCACACCCCAATTTCGCTGACGAGAGATACACCAGTCTGGACGATCTTCCAGCATTGCTGCTAACCGATTCTTGCCCCAAGTCGGGGTAAACTGGATGCTGGTTTCAACTTCCTGCCGAGCTGTCTCTAAAAGACCCTCGCCTTGCATGCGAATAAACCACTGCGGGGTCGCGCGATAAATCACCGGCGTTTTGTGACGCCAACAATGTGGGTAGGAATGCTCAAGGCGAGCTTTGTGAACCAATCGGCCCTTCTCCGCCAAATACTCCGCGATCACAGGACCCGCCTTCTCGACATGCAGCCCGGCAACGACAGAAACAGTGTCAGCAAAGGTTCCATCGTCACGAACCGGCGTCAGAAGCTCGAGATCCAATGATTTCGCCGCATGAAAATCCTCTAAACCATAGGCTGGCGCTGAGTGGACCGCTCCTGTCCCGGCCTCAAGCGTGACATGATCGCCGGTCATGACAGGGACAATGCGCCCGTCCCAGGGCGCCTCACATTGAATACCCGCTAACGCGTGACCGAGGGTTTTCCCGAGGATCTTGAAGTCTTCGACACCATAGCGCTCAGATAGCGCTTCAAGACGACCTTCGGCCAAGACCAATGTCCAACAATGACCGTCTTTGTCAAACTCGACCAGCACATAAGGCAGCTCAGCATTGACCGCAACAAACTGGTTCGCAGGCAACGTCCAAGGTGTGGTTGTCCAAATTGCCATCGCCGCTCTCGAGGCGACCTCAGACGAGACAGCAAAGACGTTCTCTATCTGCTCCGTGTTTTCAATCGGGAAAGCGACGTCCACAGTCCAAGTTTTTCGATCTTGATACTCGACTTCAGCTTCAGCCAAAGCACTCTCACAATCCATACACCAGTAGACCGGCTTTGCACCTTGGTGGAAATGACCATTCTCAATGATCCGACCGAGTGAACGAACGATATCCGCTTCGATTTTGTAGTCCATAGTCAAATACGGATGATCCCAATCACCGAGAATCCCCAGGCGTTGAAAATCCACTTTCTGACGCTCAATCTGCGTCGCTGCATACTCGCGACATGCATTTCGAAATTCACTGGCTGATTTGAACTGATCACCAATCTTGCCGATGGTGGTTTCCACTTTGTGCTCAATCGGCAGTCCGTGGCAATCCCAACCAGGGATATAGGGCGCGTTGAAACCTGCTAATCCTTTGGATTTGACGATGATGTCTTTCAATACTTTGTTGACGGCATGACCAATGTGAATGTCACCATTTGCGTACGGAGGACCGTCATGCAAGATAAACGTCTGTTCACGGCTCGACTGCACTTCACGAATCTGCTGATGCCAATCAGCGGCAATCCATGATGCCAGCATGTCTGGCTCACGCTTTGCCAAATTCCCACGCATCGGGAACTCAGTCTCAGGAAGATTCAGTGTCTGTTTGTAATCAGTCATTCAGTTTCAAATCCAGTTAATGAGCCGAGCAATTGCCGAGCCATGTCGTTATCGATCCGAATTTGCTCGGTCAACGCTTCAAGGCTGTCGAACTTTTGCTCAGCGCGAATAAATACCCGTGGAGTCACGGTCAGCATCTGACCATACAACTCCCCAGTGAACGCATGCAAATGCACTTCAAGTCTGACCTGTTGGCCGGAAACCGTTGGTCGCGAACCAATGTTCGCAACTCCCCCAACGACCTGTTCGTCTGGCAGCGTCACAGTGCACCCAAAGACCCCGCGAACAGGCGGCGAATTTGATAACGCTATGTTAGCAGTCGGGAACCCAATTTTCCGCCCCAATTGTTGACCGTAAATGACTCGGCCACAGAGGGCATAGGGTCGGCCGAGTAATCGTTGAGCCCCATCAAAATCATGAGACTTCAGCAAATGACGAATGCGCGACGATGAAATCCGAGACCCCTCAACACGATGTGTGGCTGATTGCTCAATGGAAAAGCCAAGTTGCGCACCCTGCTGGATCAAATAGGAAAAATCCCCTTGTCGATCGCAGCCAAAGCGAAAATCGTCACCCACGACCATGTGTGCGACCTGTTTATCGACGACCAAATCGCGAACGAAAGATTCCGCGGTCATTGGACGCACATCAGAAAATTTGAGGCACCAAATCACATCGACACCCAAAGCCTTCAGGGCATCAACCTTGGTCCGCAAGCTCATCAATCGTGCCGGCGCTTCTGATCCATTGTTCTCTGCGAAAAATTCTTTTGGTTGTGGCTCAAACAGCAGGACTGTTAAGGGTAAGCCAAGCCGTTTCGCAAGGTCTTGCGCTTGGGAAATGACACGTTGATGCCCCACATGGACGCCATCAAAATTACCGATGGTCAAAACATGCGGTGATCGAAACTGAACATGTCGACCGAAGAGAAACTGCATTACTTTATCGAGCGGATGGCGGAACAAGCAGAGAAGTATAGCGGATCCCGGTCAGCCTTAACGTGATCAAATACAAAAGTCCTGATCCACTCAATAAAACCGCTGTCCAGACAACGCGCTCGACTACCGAATGACTCACTAACGCTGCTGCAGACGGAGCCAGCCAGGCGATTTGCACCATGACAACTAATGCGATGCAGAGCTGCACCATGGACCGCCATGGCAGGCGGTCGACCCGATACCAGCCTCGCTGATTGAGGCCTCTCAGCAGTAACGCAGCGTTCAGCCAGGCTGATAATGAAGTCGCAAGCGCCAAGCCCACATGATCCAGTGACCACACCAGAATGAGGTTAAACACCATATTTGCTGTCATCGCGATCAAACCAATTTTCACCGGTGTTTTAGTGTCCTGATGCGCAAAATAATGGGGCGCTAACACTTTAATCATCATAAACGCTGGCAAACCGGCCGCATACGCCATGAGTGACAGTGCCGACGCTTCAATATCAGATACCGCCATGGCTCCATACTGAAACAAAGTCGCCAGAATCAATTCGCCAAAGACTGCCAACGCAGCCGCACAAGGCAGCCCAAGCACCATCACCACCCAAATCGCCCAACTCTGCGTCTGCCGCGAAGCCTGTCGATCTTCTTGTGCAAATTCTCGAGACAACTTTGGCAGGATGACTGTCGATACCGCAATTGCAATCACACCCAAGGGCAGCTCCATCAATCGATCGGAGTAGTAAAGCCAAGACACCGACCCGGAGACCAAGAGCGAAGCAAGCACCGTGTCGAGCAACAAATTGATTTGACTCACCGACACACCAAAGAGCGCCGGCACCATTAATTTCAGAATTTTTGACACGCCAGGATGATCATCACGTAAGGATGGTTTTGGTAATAAGCCCGCGGCCATCAATGGTGGGATTTGAATGACCAGTTGCACGAGACCAGCAATCGCAACTCCAATGGCAAGCCCCATCACCGATGGCGAGAGCAGAGGCGCCAGAAACAGTGCACTCCCGATTAATGAAAGATTCAAAAATATCGGTGTAGCCGCGGGGACGGCAAACCTTCCGACACTATTTAAAATCCCGCCTGCAAACGCAACAAAACAAATAAATCCTAAATAGGGGAAAGTCCAGCGCAACAAATCCGCTGTCAGAGCCAGTTTGCCTGGATCATCAGAAAACCCCGGAGCAAACAGCATCGCAATCCAAGGGGCCAATAACACACCCAACACACTGATCGCGATGAGAATCAAACCAAAACGCCCGGCCACTTGATTGATCAATCGCTGGACCGAGGCCTCACCTTCTTTTTCCCGAGTCTCTGAAAACACCGGAACAAATGCCTGTGCAAACGCCCCTTCTCCAAATAGACGGCGGAGAAAGTTCGGAATCTTAAAGGCGACAAAAAACGCATCCGCTCCAGAGGAGGCGCCGACCGCATTGGCCAATACGATGTCGCGCACAAGGCCAAGCACCCGGGATCCAAGGGTCCATCCACCGACCGTGACCCCCGATCGAACCATCTTTTCTGTCGTCACGTTCTACTATCCTTGACCTGAGGTTCCATATTCGGTAAATTCCGCCGCCTTGATTTTCTAGTTATTTCAACTATTTCGAAGTTTAGTGTAAGGGAGCAACCCCGGTGGCAAATAGTCCCCAAGCGCGTAAGCGCGCCAAGCAAGCAGATGTCCGTCGTAATCATAACGCCAGCCTGCGTTCACGGGCTCGTACCTATGTGAAGAAAACACTGGCAGCCATTGCCGCTGGTGAAGCACAAGCTGCAACGGATGCTCTCCGCGCGGCGACACCAATTCTTGATGGGATGGTCACTAAAGGCATCTACAAAAAGAACAAGTGTGCTCGTATCAAGAGCCGTCTGAACGCGAGAATCAAAGCGATCGCGTCTTAATCGACACATAGGCGCTGGGTCAAACCAGTGCCATATTGTCTCGATGCACCAGCGCATCACCTTCCAATAGCAACTGATGCTCTTTCAGTTGCTTGGTTGTTTTTCCGAACATCTCAATTGCTTGTTTTGATCCATAATTGACAAGCCCTGTCGCGACGCGCTCGCCATTGACCGTTTCAATCGCAACAATGTCACCGCGCTCAAATGAGCCCTTAACGGCCGTCACCCCAACAGGTAACAGACTCCGTCCATTGGCTTTTAAGGCCACAACTGCTCCCGCATCGACCACCAACACTCCACGCGTTTGTTTGTGTGAAGCCAACCACCGTTTTCGTGCCGCCTGTGGTTTGAGATCAGGGTAGAGTAAAGACCCAACAGGTTGTCCTGTGCGGATGCGCTCAAGCACATGCTCCACTCGACCGTTCGCAATCACCGTCATGGCGCCGGATCGTGCGGCCTGTTGCGCAGCGACAATCTTGGTGTACATGCCACCACTTCCCAGTACACCGCCATTTTTCCCAGCCATTGCCAACAAACCATCATCCAATGCACGGGCTTCCGGGATCAACACAGCATCGGAATGAAAACGAGGGTCTTGATCAAAAAATCCATCCTGATCCGTCAAGATCACAAGGACATCGGCTTCAAGCAGATTCGTCGCGAGAGCGCCTAAGGAATCATTATCGCCAAAGCGAATCTCATCGGTGGCAACGGTATCGTTTTCATTCACAACCGGAATGACACCGAAGGAATTGAGAGTTTTGAGGGTATCGCGGGCATTGAGATAACGTTTTCGATCGGCAAGATCTTCGTGCGTAAACAACACCTGAGCAGTTTCATGTCCACACGCGGAAAAGCAGCTCTGCCAGGCTTGGACCAAACCCATTTGACCGATCGCCGCAGCAGCCTGCAGTAAAGGTAACTCATCGGGACGCTGATCAATCTTTAAAATTCTCAGGCCGACAGCAATGGCTCCAGAAGACACCAGACACAACTCCACACCATCCTCGATGAGTGCCGACATTTGCTTGACCCAAGACTGCATTCGTTGCAAGTCCAGTCCCGCGCCATCATTGGTCAGTAGAGCACTGCCAATTTTAACGACCCAACGCTGACTGGTTTTCAGTTTGATCCGCTCAGTCACGAACTACAATGACCTCCATTTCGTGCTCATCGTCATCGTCATCGTCCTCCGGCTCAAGATCGATCCCTTTTCGCTGCGCACGACGGACTTCTCGAAGCTCCGCAATACGCTCATGAGCCTCTTCAGCCATTTGATCAAGCCAAGCACGCTCTGCAGCTTCCACATCTGGATCTTCTCGCCGCTCGATCGCTAACTCTTCGAGTCGCGTCATCAGATTGTAGGCCAGTAGTTCGCAGCCATCCCCTGTTACACCTGAAATCACATGCACAGGGTGTGGCCAGTTAAAGGCTTCTTTCAGTGCATCAATGAACGCATCACGCTCATCAGCATTCACTAAATCGACCTTATTTAAAATCAACCAACGTTCTCGTGCTGCCAATGATGGGCTGAATTGTTCAAGCTCATCGGCAATGGTCTCAACCACGTCAACCGGATCTTTCTCGTCGATCGGGGCCACATCCACTAGATGTAATAAAATTCGAGTGCGTGTCAGATGCTTTAAAAATCGCGTTCCCAGCCCAGCACCCTCGGCGGCGCCAGAAATGAGGCCTGGGATGTCCGCGATGACAAAATTCCGGTGTGGCGCCAATGACACGACACCCAGTTGAGGAACCAGTGTTGTAAATGGATAATCGGCGATCTTCGGCTTCGCTGCTGATAATTGACTGATCAAGGTCGACTTCCCAGCATTGGGCAGGCCAACCAAACCCACGTCAGCCAGCAAACGCAGCTCAAGGCGCAGCTTGTATGCCTCACCAGGAGTACCGGGCGTGGTGCGGCGTGGTGCGCGATTGGTGGAGGATTTGAACCGGGTATTCCCCAAACCGCCACGACCACCCTCGGCAACCGTCATCACATCGCCATCAGCGACCACCTCACCGACTAAGGTATTGGTTTCATCATTGTAGATGGCCGTTCCTACAGGGACTTTCAGCACCAAATCGCTTCCACCGGCACCGGTTTTATTCCGTCCAGCACCAGGCCGTCCATTGTCAGCTCGATAACGAGGCTGGAATCGATAATCGATCAGCGTATTGAGATTTTCATCCGCCATCAAAATCACCGAGCCGCCATGACCGCCATCGCCGCCATCCGGACCGCCTTTAGGAATGTATTTTTCACGACGAAAACTGAGGCAACCTGCGCCCCCATTTCCGGCTTCCACTGTGATTAGTGCTTCATCTACAAATTTCATCGATCGTCCAAAACGCAAAAGCCCCGCACAAGCGGGGCTTTTCGATCAGTGTGTGTTCTGCTTAAGCAGAAGCGACAACACTTACGAAGCGGCGCTTATGCGGCCCCTTCACTTCAAACTTCACTTCGCCATCAGATTTTGCGAAGAGCGTATAGTCTGTGCCACATCCGACGTTATCGCCCGGGTGAAACTGCGTTCCACGCTGACGTACTAAGATGTTACCAGCGACAACTTGTTGACCGCCAAACTTCTTCACGCCAAGGCGCTTACTTTCCGAATCGCGGCCGTTACGGGTACTACCACCAGCTTTCTTGTGAGCCATTTCCGTCTCCTGCCTTATCCGTTGATCGTTGTGATCTTAATTTCAGTAAACCACTGACGGTGTCCTTGGCGCTTCATGTGATGCTTGCGACGCTTAAACTTCACAATTGTCACTTTCTCGCCACGGCCGTGCTGAATCACTTCTGCAGACACTTTTGCACCGTCTACGACAGGTGTGCCTACTTTGATTGACTCGCCTTCTCCAACCATCAGTACACGATCAAAATCGATGGTCGAACCGGTCTCGGCTTCGATTTTCTCGACCTTGATGAGCTCGCCTTCAACAACGCGATGCTGTTTACCGCCTGTTTCAATGACCGCGTACATGTTCTAACTCCGTTTTCAAAATTCGGTGGCAATGCCACCCGAAAGGCGCGTAATAATAGGGAGTTCCTCTACAGAAGACAAGCCTTATTTTCGCTTTTTCTCAACTGAATAATCGTTAGAATACAGCCTTCACTGATACCGGACGAATACATGCCGACTGCCGACCAACTGATCGACCTCATCCGACCTGATTTTGATGCATTAAACGAACTTCTGATCTCACAGTTGGGATCTGAGATCGATTTCATCGAGGAAGTTAGCCAATACCTGATTCAGTCTGGCGGTAAACGCGTCCGCCCCTTGGTCACGTTGATGGCGGCCCGAGCCCTGAATACTGATAACCAGCACCATATTCCACTTGCGGCCTCGATTGAATGCCTGCATACCGCCACCCTTTTTCATGACGACGTCGTTGACAGTTCAGAAGCTCGGCGAGGGCAACCAAGTGCCAATGCCGCGTTCGGGAACAGTGCGAGCATCTTGGTAGGTGACTTTGTGTACTCACGGGCATTTCAAATGATGGTCTCAGTCGGCCGACTCGATATTTTGAAATTATTAGCCGACACCACCAACCAAATTTCCGAAGGTGAAGTGTGGCAGCTCAAAAATCAGCATCGCGCTGATGTATCGGAGTATGAATATGATCAAGTCATCACACGTAAGACTGCTGTCCTCTTTGAGGCCGCCGCTGGTTGTGCAGGCTTAGCCACTAACCAAACCGAAGCAGTTGTGAATGCACTGAAAACCTACGGCCTTGAACTTGGCTTCGCCTTCCAACTGATTGATGATTACTTAGATTATGCCGGTGATGCCGACAGTCTTGGAAAACACTTAGGCGACGATTTAGCCGATGGCAAATGCACACTTCCCGTGATTAAGGCACTGACTGAGGCCACTGAAGCTGAAGTAGCCACGATCACCCAAGCCATCACGTTCGGCGATCGCGATCGATTTTCTGATGTTGCAGAGATTGTAACCAGGACAAGCGGACTTACTTATACCAGAGAGCGAGCGTTTGCTGCTGTCCACAAGGCCAAGCAAGCGATCCAGCAACTCCCTGACTCAGTGTACAAGGAGGGATTGATGGGACTTGCGGATTTGTCGGTGAGCCGAGCCAACTGAGGTGACAACATGGTGAAAGCGTATTTTGCAGCAGGATGCTTCTGGGGTGTTCAGCAACGCTTTTCACGGTTGCCTGGTGTCAGTCAGACAGCTGTTGGGTATATGGGTGGAGTGATGGACTCACCGGACTATCGGTCAGTCTGTACAGGACGAACCGGGCACGCTGAAGTGGTCGAGGTTGTTTATGATCCCGACAAAATCGACTTTACGACGCTCTTATCTTGTTTCTTTGAATGGCACGATCCGACGCAAGTGAATCGACAAGGGCCTGATATCGGCACCCAATATCGCTCGGCGATCTTTCCTCAAACTACGGCACAGCAGACCGAGGCCGAAGAGAAAATCAGCCAACTCAACCAATCCGGGCATTACAGCCAACCCATTGCAACGACCCTCGAGACTTCTGACCAATTCTGGATCGCTGAAGATTATCATCAGGATTATTTGGATAAACGCGGCCTCGGCCACTGCGGAATCTAAGCATGGCTCGGATTCTAGTGACTGGGGGGACGGCCGGGATTGGTCAGGCGGTCGTTGCGCAACTCATTGCAGAAGGCCACTCGGTGATCGCGACCTCGCGTCACCAACAAACCGCATCCGCGCAGATTGAATGGCACCAACTCGACCTCGGCTCGCAAGCCAGCGTCCACCAATTTTGCCAAAGCACGCTTTGGGATACTCCGATCGACGGCGTCTTTAATAACGCGGGTTTTGGCCTGATTGCTCCAATCGAATCAGCCTCAGAAGAAGCGATCCGCGAGCAATTTGAAGCGAATTACTTCGCAACCATGACGATCACACAACGAGCCATGGCGCATTTCAGGACACACCGACAAGGGGTTTTGATGGTCAATACGTCGATCGGGGGGCGAATGGCATTTCCGTACTTTGGCTATTACAACGCGACGAAACATGCGCTCGAAGCCTCGTATGAGGCCCTGTGGTATGAGTGCCTCGATTCGGCTATCCAAATCAAAATCATCGAACCTGGCTTTACCCAGACACAATTTGCAACGCATGGGATGCAAACGTCTGGGGAGGAAAGTCCCTATCATCAAGACGGATTATCATGGCTGGCAACGTCCATGAAAGAAGGTCAAACGGCCACACCGCCGAGCGAGGTTGCCAAGGTGGTCGTCAATGCCCTGTTCGATCAGCGAAGACAATTACGCTATCACGCGGGCAAGCACAGTGGATCACTGCTCTTGTTGAGAAAAATTCTGCCGGACAGCTGGTTCCAGACACTGGTTGGAAAAGCGGTCCTACGCGGAAAGAAACCGTCTTAACCCGTCCACGGCATGATCGACTGTTTTTTTGAACCCAATGGCTAAGATCGGATCAATCCAATTGTAGGGGAACGCTAAGCGAATCTCTGCAACGTAATCAATCGTGGTTCCCTGATCGGTGGATCTGACTTCAATGGTATCAATGGCAGTGGCTTTGTCCGCAATACCGGTTAAGACTGCGCGGACCCCCGGTTCATAGGCCGTTACCGTATAACGCATCTCAATTGGATTACCGGCAAACAAGACACGAACTTGATACTGAGACCCCTGTCCGAATACTTCATCCAGTGGCTCCACTGATTCAACCGATGGATCCCAAGATTTCAGATGCCGAAAATCTGCAATCAATCGCAGCACTTCAACTGGTGGTTTTGGTGAATCAAACCGTCGTTCAAAACGCATTAGTCTCTCTCCGAAAACGGACGACCCACTGACAAAGTCACGGACTGCCGACCCCCTTCAGTTCGACCGAACGACAGATAGCCCGGCCCAACCGCGGTGTCCGCTCCGATAAACAGTGACCCGCCGGATAATGTGTTACCCCAACGAATTTCATCGCGATCTTGAAACACGTTACCTGCTTCTAATGAAAATCCGATGAACAACGGCTGATCAATGGGGAACACTGCGCGTTCATTTAATCGCTGATAGCCCATAAAGGATAAGAGACCCGCGTGACGCCCAGAAATTTCATTCGGACTGTAACCGGATAGACGAGTAAAGCCGCCCAAACTGTACCGCGGTGTGACATCTGTCACAGCAGTCTCGAACAGGTATCCAAAATATCCCTGACCAACCAGAGTTGTCCCTTTGTTGTGATAGAAGGGATACAAAAGATCCAAGGTCACCCCGTCGTACTGACGGGTCGCGCCCAGTTTGGCGTCATAAATCGAATACTCACCTAAGAGTCGAATTCCTTCCGTTGGAAAGCCGAACGAGTCCAAGGTATCAAACCCAGCACGGGCAAAATAACGGGAATCATCCACCTTGGTACTTAAGGAGTCAGTACCTAACAATTTGTTATTTTTCGTGTCTGCTTGACGGAAACCGATTCGAAACTCGCCACGTGTGTCTAAGGAATAACCGGCATCAAATCCATACTCGCGAGTCTCGGTCGAGTAGGTTGAGGTCAAGGTCCCTTCTTCATAAAGCGCACGATCTTCACGGACAAAACCGATGATCGCTGAAGCGAACCAATCCGAGCCATAGTCGATCGGCTGATACAGCTCTGATGTCACGCGGGTCTTATCACCCAAGGTCAATTCCGTTCGCCACTCGCCACCTAAGGGATTGATGTTGGTTGCACGAATCACCCCATTGAGATTGTATGAAGCACGCCCATCCAAGCTATCCTCGAGCGTGAAGCCAAGATCCAAATAGTCAGGACCCCAATCTTTCTCCTTGGTTTCGAGCGACAAACCAACTTGGCCCTCTTTCTCCAGCACCGAGACTTCGACCTGGTCAATGGTTTCCAATGCATAGATTTTTCCGAGATCCGATTTCAGCCGCTCATTATCGAGCGGCTGACCTGGCCGGACCGTTAAACGGTTTGCGATGGTTTTACTGGAAGTACGAGGTGCGTCGCTGATCACCTCTACAAATCCGAGTGTCGGAGGATCGGTGCGTTTCAGTCGCTGCTGATTCCAAGCGAGGTAGGATTCAGGATCAATGGAAAATGGGGCAAACATATCAGGCATGGCTGACAATGACTTTCGTCCGATCGCCAACGCATCGTCAGCCTTGTTGAAATCAGCCGTCGCGATGCCCTCAGGAAAAATCTCGATCAGAAGATCACGCTCGGTCAGCGTTTCCAGTTGCGCTTCCGTATTTCGTCGAGTCAATAAATTCGTCAACTGATCAACGACTGTGACAACAGAGGTTAATTCGTTGGTGGAGTACCGCAGTGATGAAGTGTCGACCACAATGACCCTGTCGGCGCCCATATCACGTGCAACATCGACCGGAAGGTTATTCGCAACACCGCCGTCAACATAAAGACGATCATCGATTTCCACTGGCGAATACACCACAGGGACTGCCATCGATGCTCTCAACGCAGTCGCTAACGATCCTCGATCCAAGACCACGGCATCGCCTGTCGCCAAGTCAGTCGCCATCGCCCGAAAAGGAATCTGGAGTTCATCGAAGTCAGACACCGTGGCGGTTTCCAGTGTCAGTTCATTCAGGGCAAGGGCGAGTTTTTGTCCGCGCAGCGCGGCAAGTGGTAAACGCACATCTCCAGGTGCCACACCCAAATCCAGACCTAAAAAGTTTCGCCCCTCAAAGCTCTTGTTCCGGAAGCTTCGTTCATTGCGATCGGTGACATCACGAAGGGTTGAGTCCCAGTCCACAGAGAAGAGCTTCTCGCGAACTTGATCAGCACTTAAGCCAGACGCATACAGAGCACCCACCACGGCACCCATGGATGTTCCGGCAATGTAATCGATTTGCACCTGGTTCGCTTCCAGTGCTTCAAGGACAGCGACATGCGCAAAACCACGTGCACCGCCACCAGATAAAACCAATCCAGTTTTCTCGCGCGCAGACGCAACTTCAGTAATACTGAGTGCGATCAGGACGACAACAACGACATGGAATGGTCTGAACATGGGGCGTTTATTCGCTTCATCACGTAATTAAGACACCATGGTATCGAAAAAAAGCCGTCACCGTGACCCTTTGGTGATCAGGACCCCTGAAGGACTGTATTGCCCAAAGGCACAAGCACATATCGATCCCTGGCGATCAGTCGATTGTGCATTAATCACCCATGCGCATGCTGATCATGCGCGCGCGGGGTCGAAGGACTATCACTGTGCGCTTGGCGGCGAGGGGTTACTCAAGCAGCGACTCGGTGACCAACAGATCACTCCCCATGCCTACGGCGACTCGTTCACACGTGGGGACGTTCAAATCAGCTTCCATCCCGCCGGCCATGTTCTTGGATCAGCGCAAATCCGTCTTGATGATGGGGATTCGGTGTGGGTCATTACCGGTGACTACAAACGAGACCCTGATCCAACCTGCAAAGCCTTTGAGCCTGTGCCCTGTGACGTTTTAATCACGGAGGCGACCTTTGCACTGCCCATCTATCGCTGGCCGTCCATGGATCAGACCATGGATCAATTATTCGCATGGTGGGATCATCATGTCCGTCATCAGCGTACCCCGGTTCTTCTCTGCTACTCATTAGGCAAAGCCCAACGCATGATGGCGGAAATTCTGCGTCGCTCAGATCGCTCGGTGAAAGTCCATGGGGCAGTCGCCACCTTAAATCGTCTCTATGAGCAGCAAGGGATCGATCTTTGTCCCTGGGAGCGTGCAAGCGAAACCAATCGAGGCGTCTCAAGCGATCTCGTCATCGCCCCACCGCAGGTCGCGGGATCCTCGTTTTTAAAACGATTTCATCCGACAGAGCTGGCAATGGCTTCCGGTTGGATGCAAGTCCGTGGCGTTCGGCGGCGCGCATCAATTCATCAAGGGTTCGTGGTCAGCGATCATGCCGATTGGAATGGTCTCATCCAGACAGTTCAGGAGAGCCAAGCCACCCAGGTGTACGCAACACATGGCGAAACTCGAGTGTTAACACGGTATCTCAACGAGCACCTCGATATTGCTGCAGACCGTTTAGAAACCGCATTCGGAATTGAAGAAGGCGTCGATCAATGAATTTTGTCGGCTTGTTTCAAGCGCTAGATACCAGTCAGTCGATCAATGCAAAACGGGATGCGTTGATTGAGTTTATTCGTCATGCCGATGTGCTTGAAAGCGCTATCGCAGTTCAAGCACTCACCGGTCGACTGGAAAAAAAACGACTCAAACCCAGTCTTTTAAAGTACACAGCCAACCAAGCATTTGTTGAGACACCGTGGCTATTTGAAGAGTGTTACGCAACTGTCGGTGATCTGTCAGAAACGCTCGCCATTTTGTTTGCCAATCCTCAGGCTAAACCCCAAACCAATGCTCCGATTCTCCAGCAATGGATTGAACACCAGACCACGCTCGCAGGCCTCAAACCAGAAGTTCTTGCCGATGCACTTCTCGCGCAACTTCAGGAGTTCTCCAAGGATGAGGCGTTTTTATTTCTCAAACTGTCATCCGGTGGCTTTCGGGTCGGAGTCAGCAAAGGCCTGGTCCACGAGGCAATTGCACGCGCTATCGACATGGATCGGGCGGTCATTGAAGAACGATTGATGGGACCGTTCGTCGCCGATCGCAAATGGTTACAACGACTGCAAGAACCGGTGACACAAAACGAGCTGGATGCCAGACCGCTGCCATTTTTGCTCGCCAATCCGATCACAGACGAGGAAATCGCCGCACTCAATCCACAAGACACGCTAGTTGAATACAAATGGGATGGCATTCGGGCTCAATTGATTAAAACCGATCAAACCATCCGTCTGTGGTCTCGAGGTGATCAGGACATCACTGAGCAATTCCCTGACATCGTTGACAGTGCAATCACCCTGCCGTCGCCCATGATCCTCGATGGCGAAATTCTCGCTGGAACTCCTGGCCAGCTGCAGAGCTTCAATCAACTGCAGACCCGTTTGAACCGCAAACGCATCACACAATCACTTCTGAACACACACCCTGCTTTTTTTAAAGCCTATGATCTTTTGCGCTTTCAGGGCGAAGACATGCGCGATCAGCCGCTGGCTGCACGCAAAGCGGTGCTGGAAACCATCACGATCCAGCAAAGTCCTGTACTGTGCCCACAACGCGTTGCGGAGATTGCCGCGATGAGAGAGGCAGCACGAGACCTTGGTGCCGAAGGCGTCATGATTAAAGATCGACAGAGCACCTACGGAGCCGGACGGAAAGCTGGATATTGGTGGAAATGGAAACTGGACCCCATGACTGCCGATTGCGTCTTGATCTATGCGCAGGCGGGCCATGGACGTCGAGCAAACCTGCACAGCGATTACACACTCGCGTGCTGGAATGATCAGGATGAACTGGTCCCTGTTGCGAAGGCGTATTCGGGGTTGACGGATGTTGAGCTGAAAGCCATGGATCAATGGATCAGAAAACATACCATTCAGAAATTCGGGCCCGTACGGCAAGTCGAACCATTACAGGTCTTTGAAATTGGATTCGAGGGCATTGCCGCCTCCACCCGACATAAAAGTGGAATCGCGCTTCGGTTTCCACGGATTTTACGCTGGCGGCAGGATGTGGGACCCAAGGACGCAGATGGATTGGCACATTTTCACGCACTGATGACGAATCACCATGCCCTTTGATCGTCTCCATGCTTACTTTCGCAGCAAGGGATTTGAACCCTTTGCCTTTCAGCTACTGGCATGGGAACGAACAGCCAACCGAGTCCATCAGTTGATCCAATGCCCAACAGGGTCTGGAAAAACACTTGCCGCAACCGGCGCCATGATCGAAAAACTCCTGGCGAACCCTCAGGCAGAGGGAGTCCGACTTTTGTACGTCACGCCGCTCCGGGCGATGACGAAAGATCTCGAACTGGCGCTGAAAGATCCATTGGTCGACAGTAAGGTTCGGGTACTTTCACGAAACGGTGATACATCAGCCAAAGATCGAGCGAGTCTGTTTCGACAACCTCCACAGATTTTGATGACAACCCCCGAGTCATTGTCGGTCATTTTATCGTCACCTAAATCTCAGGCGCTTTTTGCCTCCTTGGAATCGGTCGTCGTCGATGAATGGCACGATCTCATGGCATCCAAACGCGGCGTTCAAATGAGCTTATGTTTGCAACGCCTCCGACGCTTCAGCGCTGATGTCACCATCACTGGCGTCTCCGCCACCCTAAAAGACCCGAAAGCAGCCCTTGAGGTGCTCTTGCCGATGGGAGTCGACGGTGAACTGACTCAAGCCGATATCAATCGCGTGGTCACTCTCAGTATTGCTGAATCTGGCGAAGATGCTCGACTGCCCTGGGCTGGGCATCTTGGGTTAAGTCTCCTCAAACCGGTCAGTCAACACCTATTCAAAGGCCAAACGACCCTACTATTTACCAACACGCGGAACCAAGCTGAGCAATGGTTTCAGGCGCTCAGCATTGTTCGCATGGATCTGTCCATCGCATTGCATCACGGATCGCTCGCTTCAGAGTCCCGACAACTGGTCGAAGCACAGCTCAAAACCGGCGAAATTGATTGTGTAGTCGCCACCAGTGCGTTGGATCTTGGTGTCGACTTCCAATCTGTCGAACGCATCATCCAGGTCGGCTCGCCCCGTTCGGTCAGTCGGCTCATCCAGCGCGCTGGCCGCGCAAGTCATCGACCAGGAGCAGGCACGGATGTCTTGCTGGTACCAACCAACAGGCTGCATCTTAACGAATACGCCGCCCTTGCCGATGCCCTAGATCATCAGTCTTTAGAGCCGATTCGACCACCGGAACACTGTCTTGATGTGCTGATCCAGCATCTGGTCACCATGGCCTTACAAGCACCATGGCACCCCGACGCGATGTTCCCTGAGATTCAGGCATCCTGGGCTTATCGAGATCTCTCAGAGGACACCTTTAATCGATTACTCACAGTGCTTGTCAAAGGCTCTGAATCACTCAAAGAATATCCCGAATATCGGCGTCTTGAACAACGCGACGATGGCTATTTTTTATTGGTGTCCCAGCAAACAGCCCGACGCCATCGAATGAGTATCGGCACCATCGTTTCGCATGCCCATGTCCGCGTGAAAATGCGCCGCGGTGGTTACCTTGGAGAGGTGGAAGAGTCCTTTGCCGGTCGACTGCGGTCTGGTGATATTTTCCGCTTCTCAGGCAAACGGCTGGAAATGCTGCGATTGGCTGATGGTGAACTCATCGTCAAACCAGCCGGGCGCGGAAAAGTCAGCGAAATCCCGCGATGGACCGGTGGACGATTACCGTTATCAGAAACCTTGGCCACCCGAGTCTCCGCTGATTTCCAACGACAACGCCCCTTATCTGAACGGATTCTGAATCGTCAGTGGTTGAAACAAGCGCTTGAAGAGACCTCAACTATCCAGTCGCACATCAGTCATTGCCCACGGCTTGAGGCCACAATGGCAGAGCAGTTTAAAACCCGAGATGGATTCCATCTATGCTTTTATCCCTTCGCTGGTTGGTTGGTTCATCAAGCACTGGGACCACTCATTGCGGCACGAGTTGCCGAGAGGATCCCAGCGACGCTGACAGTCACTGTGAATGACTACGGTATTGAAGTGCTGAGTCCAGAATCTGAACCACTCGATCACTGCCAAGCCCATTGGTCCTCGATCGTCTCTCCTGAGCATCTCACAAACGATCTCGAAAAAGCGCTGAACTTGTCAGAATTGGTTCGACGACAGTTCCGAGCCACCGCTCGCATCTCTGGTCTGATTTTCGAAGGCTATCCTGGCCGTCAAAAATCACTTCGTATGCTGCAATCCTCAGCAGGGCTATTGTATGACGTACTCCATCAATACGATCCCGAGCATGTGTTGCTCAATCAAGCCAAACAGGATGTCCTTCGCGACGAATTTGATATTGATCGACTACATCAAACACTTCACGAGTTATCCCGAAAACCACTCTCGATCAAAGTCATCGCGCAACCCTCACCACTTGCGCTTCCACTGGTGATTGACCGATTAAGCGCGCGCTTATCCACTGAAAGTGTTGCCGAACGGATGGCCCGTTTAACGAGGAACTTCCATGCAAATCATTGAGTTTGGAGCACAGCGATTTTCAGCTCGCGCAGATCGGACGCTATGGCACCCAGACAGCAGCACCTTGTTGTTAAGCGATCTCCATCTGGGCAAAGGTGCACATTTTCGGCAATCCGGCATTCCTGTTCCCGATGGTGGTGAGACAGATGATCTCAACCGGTTGTCAAACGCCATCACCGAAACCAATGCAACCTCGGTATGGATTCTTGGCGATTTGTTTCATCACCCGCCATCCATCACTGACGCTCAAATGGATCGGTGGACAAATCAATTGAGCGGACTGAAGGTGCAATTTCATGTGATTCTTGGAAACCATGATCGCAACGCGCACCCGTTTGCGACCGCGCTTGGCTTTCACATCCATCCCGAACCAACACTCTGGCAGGGCATCGAGCTTGCGCATCATCCAGATCACGGATCCCAAGCACGGATTGCAGGACATGTGCATCCACAAATTGAATTCAAGACTGCGGCAGATCATTTAGTCTGCGCCTGCTTTGCGGTGACCGATCAACGGTTATTGTTGTTGCCTGCATTTACGGCGTTCTCGGGTGGACCTCGCTTTCAACCCAGAGAAGCCTCCTGTTATGCAATCGTCGGCAATGAGGTATTGCCTCCCTATATTTAACCCCCATGTCATAAAAAAAACCCAGGAGGTCGATCATGCGTTGGTTAGTATTTCTTACCCTTGGTATGTCATCGTTGAGTTGGAGTTTTGACAAAACACCCTCACCCGATTTTTCACCCAGTGACGTTGTTGAAATCGTCTTAGGAAGTATGGCGAAGAATGATTCTCCAACTCCCGATGCCGGCCTTCAACAAGCATTTGTTTTTGCAAGTCCTGCGAACAAACGATCGACAGGACCTTTTTGGCACTTTAAAGCAATCGTGAAACAGCCGACCTATGAGCCATTAATTAATCACACCAGCAGAACGTTAGGCGAGCCTGAATATGCAGGGACGCACAGTGCCTCCATTCCACTGATCGTGATCAGCTCCAATGGAGAGGCAGCCGGTTTTCTCTGGTCATTATCCAAACAAACCAGTGGTGATCACGCAGACAGCTGGATGACCGATTCGGTGACTCGAATTCCGCTTGGTCCAAAATTGAACGCGCTTTGATGTACACCATCATCACTGAACCGGAAAATACCGCTCGTCATGCGCGCGAATATCAGGTCCTACTGTCTTGGTTTCAAAGACGCCAGCACGAGCTCGGAATCGATCAGATGACCGATGGTGATCCGATGGATCCGCATCATCCCTACAATCAAGCATTTGATGCACTGTGCAAGGAAGCCGAGCATTATTGGCGTCGTGAACGCAATTATTGGCCATCCCCCTTGCAACTTTCCCACGCCTTCTTTCAAATGGAAGACCCGATACGGCCGGATAACCTCACAGCATGACTGACCCGATATTAATCACAGGTGGCGCGACCCGCTTAGGTTTTGCGCTCGCGATGCATTATTTGAACAATGATCAACCAGTGGTGCTCACCTACCGCACAGAACGGCCCGAAGTCGGCCAGCTCACGGCGGCCGGCGCGGTCTGTATTCGCGCTGATTTTTCAACGGATGACGGGGTCTACCAGGCATCTGAACTGCTGAAAGAACGATGTCAACGGCTTCAATCGATCGTCCACAACGCATCCAGCTGGTTCGCAGATCCAGGTGGCCATCATGATCTCGAGAATTTAGCCCTCATGATGCGGATTCATGTTGGTGCGCCGATGGTTTTCAGTGATGCCCTTCACCAGGCGCTGCTCCAAGCACACAACCCCTCGATTGTGAATGTGTCAGATCATGTCGCGAATCGAGGGAGTGACAAACATATGGCGTATGCGGCGTCGAAGAGTGCGCTGCTGAATCTGACAAAAAGCCAAGCCAAAAAATACGCGCCTGATATCCGTGTGAATGCGTTATGTCCCGCGCTATTGGAGTTCCGTGATGATGACGATGCGCTTTACCGTGAACGAGCGATTGCAAAGAGTGCACTAAAGCGGGTTCCTGGATTTGAAGTCGCAATTGAAGCGATTTGTTATCTGCAATCCAACCATTACACCACAGGCACCGTATTGCCTTTAGATGGTGGCCGGCCGTTGGGTATGCCCTGATGCATTCAACCCCAAGAACCCTACCTGCCGATGTCAGCCGAGCCTTGCAAGAAGATATTCGATCCGGTGATGTCACCGCTGATCTCATCTCTGCAACGCAGACTGGCCGTGCTGTACTGATGACCCGCGAGGCCATGGTTGTTGCTGGCCTGCCTTATGCCACAGAAACCTTTGCTCAAATCGATCCAAGAGTCGTGATTACATGGCTTGTGAACGAAGGTGATGCAATCAACGCCGGTAGCCAACTGGCCATCTTCGAAGGCCCCGCGAGGGCCTTATTAACGGCGGAGCGAACGGCTTTGAACTTCATTCAATTGCTGTCTGCTGTGGCGACTCGAACGCATCAACTCGCGCAATTGCTGGACGGCACATCGGCCAAACTGTTTGATACACGAAAGACCCTTCCTGGGCTTCGCGATGCACAAAAATATGCAGTGAAAGTCGGTGGTGGTGAGAACCATCGCATTGGTCTCTTTGATCAAATTTTGATTAAGGAGAACCATATCGCAGCCTCTGGAAGCATCACTCAAGCCATCCAAACGGCGCGACGATTGCATCCAAATGTGAAAGTGCAAGTTGAAGTAGAAACCTTTGAAGAGCTTGATGAAGCACTGGCGGCACAGCCCGATATCATCATGCTAGACAACTTCGACACTCAGGCATTGCAACAAGCGTTAAGCCGTCGATCGGCGGCCCACTGCGACCATATCGAATTCGAAGCATCCGGGGGCATCACCGAGGAGAACTTGAGAGAAATCGGGCTTTCCGGAGTTGATCGAATCTCGCTTGGCACCCTGACCAAAGACATTCGTGCAATCGATCTCTCGATGAGGGTTGAATTGTCATAAAAACCATGTAGCTTTTCCATTAAGGAGAACTGATGCACGAACGTATCTTGCGTTTAAACATCGCCGGTTCCCCGGTTGAATGGCTGAACTGGGAAGATGCGGTGACCCTACAGGCACGAGGAATGGTGGCCTGGACGCTTGGCTCTCCCTGCATGACGGTCCGCGGTGGACGATCGAGACAAACCGGCGAGCAGTCGAGGCTGGTTTTGCACTCGATCATGGCTTGCGAAGGTCGTGTCTTTGACCTTGCAAGCCGAATCCCGAACCTCACCAACACCTCTCTTTTTCGTCGCGACCAACATCTCTGTCTATATTGTGGAAAATCATTCGAAGAACGGCTTTTGACCCGTGATCATGTCATTCCTCTGTCCAAAGGCGGTAAAGATCACTGGATGAATGTGGTCTCTGCATGCCGTCGCTGCAATCAGTTCAAGGGAAATAAACTGCTTGATGACACCCATTTGGAACTGTTGGCGCTGCCTTATACACCCAATCACGCGGAATACTTGGCGCTGATTAATTCGCACAGAATCCGATCGGATCAGATGGAATTTTTACGACCAAGCTTTAGCCGGCAAAGTCGCTTGCGTTGACCTCAGTCTTCGGCAATTCTTAACGCTCACTTCACTATTGGACATCACATGAATCCTTGGATTGTTGAAATCACACGCGGAGATTGCGTAGAAAGTACATCGATCGGCCATGGTGTTGTCCTCTCAGCGAATGGACAACCCTTGTTATCCTTTGGGGATTTACATCGGGAGACTTTTCCACGATCGGCTGCTAAATGGATCCAAGGACTCGAACTGGTATTAAGCGGAGCTGCCGATGCGTTTGGCTTGGATGATGCGCATTTGGCGGTCGCCTGCGCGTCTCACAATGGTGAGCATGAGCATGTCACTCTGGTGGAACAGTGGCTGACCCAATTAGGATTGAACACCGACGATCTTGAGTGCGGAGTCACACTGCCCTTCACCGAACCGGTTCGCCTGCAATTAAGTCATGATCATCTAACGGCGACGCAACTGCATCACTGCTGTTCGGGTAAACATACCGGGATGCTTGCTGTCTGTGCGCACCTCGGATGGCCCACGGATGGCTATACCGACTATCACCATCCGCTACAGGTGAGAATCCGCGAGCACATGACGACGATCTTTGGAGTTGATGCCAACACACTGCCCTATGCATCCGATGGTTGTTCGGTTCCAACTTATGCATTACCTCTGGATGTGATGGCCTTAGGATTTGCCAAACTGGGAGCCGGGTATTTCTCCGATGCGATCAATCAAGCAGCAACTCGCCTCAGGACCGCACAAGCCAATGCGCCCTTTATGGTCGCAGGTTCAGAACGACTCGACACCATGTTGCTAGAAGCGGGCCTGGGTCGATTACAGGTCAAAATGGGTGCTGAGGGTGTGTATCTTGGAGCCATTGCTGACCGAGAGATCGGTTTTGCTCTGAAATGCGAAGATGGATCATTGCGTGGGCAAGAGGCACTGGTGATCGAACTGCTTCGCGCCATTGGTGAAGATGCCATCGTTGATCGATTACCTGATGAGGTCAAGCATCCACAGATCCGAACCGCTCGCGGAGAGTCGATCGGACAGATTTCAGTGCGTCGTCGTCGCTAAATCCAGAGCAGTCGCTGATGCATCTGATGGTCGCGCGTCACTAACAACCCACTCAAGCATGGTCTCGACATTGGCCTGTGCTTCTCGAGCGATCACAGCCGGCGCAACGGTGGATTCAATCGGTGTTCCAACAGCCACGCGACCGCGGATAAACGGTGCCTGACAAAGGCGTGTCATGTGCGATACAAAATCGTCGTCGCCCGCATAGGAGGCTAAATCTTTTCCGGGTCCGTGATAACTCAAAGCCAGCGGAACCACTGGGACACCGGCGCGTCGAGCGGCTTCAATCAGTCGACTTCTGAACTTGATCGGCATCGGCCCACGCGTGGATGTCCCTTCAGGAAAGACGACGACCTGATCCCCCTGCCTGAGGGCAGCCTCTATATCACTCAGTGCGATTTCAGCAGACTTCCGGTCACCCCGGTTGACGTATAAGGTCCCTGCACCGGTGGCGAGTTTGCCGACAATTGGCCAGTTTGCCACTTCGGCTTTCGACAGAAAGCGCACATTCATGACCGATCCAATCAACAAGATATCGATCCACGATAAATGGTTCGACACGATCAAACACGGACCCTTCGGAAGATCACCGACCAAAATGCGCTCAAAACCGAACAAATGTAGCGCCTTTCGGTGCCACAATTGGACTTGACGACGCGTCAGTCGAGGATCGTTTCGCTTGGCCAAACGCTTCAGCGTCCATAAGCCTCGCACCATGTGAAGAATAATCTGAATCAGTTTCATGCGGTAATTGCCACCTCTTGTGGTTTGCCGACCTGATCTGCAGCCTTCGACTCGCGCCCAAGGAAATGTTTGAAATAGCGATGATTCAATTCACGCATATCCAACAATACCATCAAATCCGCCACACCAAATTCTTCATCTAAGCTCGGCTCGCCACACACCCACGCACCCAAGCGTAAATAGGCTTTTAACAGCGGCGGCATAATGGCACCGTCGACCTCAGATCCTGACCATGGGTTCACTGGAACACGCGGCTTTGCCCGCAACGATTGTGGACTCATATGCTTGGCGCGCAGTCCGTTCATCAGGGTCTGCACCAACTGACCGTCGTCACGACAAGGCACACTGGCACATCCCAGCAAATAATCGATGTCCCAACGCTTCATCAACTGTGCGATCCCACTCCACAACAACATGATTCCACCGCCTGAGCGAAAATCAATGTGCACGCAGGTACGGCCCAGTTCAACCACTTCGCCATTGAGGCCTGAAATAAAACCTGCTGAAAATTCAGATTCCGAATAGAACCGGCCAATGGTTTGCGCGGCCTCTTTACGTAGCAAGCGTGTCGAGGCCACAACGCGTCCAGTACTCAGCTCTTCGACCAACAAGTGCTCACAATGAACATCGAAATCATCGGTCTCGACGCCTGGCTTACTGGTATGCACTTGAGCACCCATTTCACGGGCGAAGACTTCGTAACGAAGACGTTGCGTCTTCTCAATTTCTTCCTGGTTGGTTGCAAGACGGACCGAAAATCCCTGACTCCGGTTGAGTTCTGCCATCGACATGCGTAGTTCCCTTGGATGTTTTTGGCAGTGTAAGAACCACGAAAGACGGTTCGATGAACAAATGATGACAGTTTAATGACACCGACTCGAGCGCCTTCCCTTGAGCAAATGACAAGACGTTAACCGTCACACAAATGAAACAAAAGCGTCATATAACATGCAAAACAACGAGGCTCGATATGACAACTCTTCACACAATTGCGATCGTAACAGACGCTTGGTTTCCGCAGGTGAATGGAGTCGTCAGAACGCTCTCCCGAACCAAAGAGGAACTTGAAAGCCGGGGGTATCGTGTCGAAGTGATCAGCCCTGAGGGGTATCGATCCGTCCCTTGTCCGACCTATCCAGAAATTCGTTTAGCGTTATTCGCGGCTCGATCAGTGAAAAAGAGGCTCACCCATCTCAAACCGGATGCGGTGCATATCGCAACAGAAGGACCCCTTGGGCTTGCTGCAAGGCGCTGGTGTCGACGGAATCACTTACCCTTTACGACCAGCTACCACACCCGATTTCCGGAATACGTCAGACTTCGTGTACCGATTCCTTTGACATGGTCTTATGCATTTCTCAAATGGTTTCATGGACCAGCACATCGGATGTTGGTGGCCACTCAATCGATGGAAACAGAACTGGTTGAACGCGGATTCCGAAACATCGGCCGATGGTCTCGGGGCGTCGATTTGGATCTCTTCACACCAGATGTTCAACGGATGGCTCCGAAAGTCCCTGTGCTTTTATATGTTGGGCGTGTCGCGCCTGAGAAAAATATCGGTGCGTTTTTGGATACTGACTGCGAGGGCATTAAACGCGTCGTCGGTGGCGGTCCTGAATTAGATGACTTAAAAGCCAAGTATCCTGATGTGGAATTTGTGGGCTACAAACACGGTGAAGAATTGGCTGCGTGCATGCGTGATGCCGATTGCTTTGTGTTCCCGTCGCTGACCGATACCTTCGGGTTGGTGATTTTAGAATCTCTCGCCTCAGGTGTGCCTGTCGCTGCCTACCCAGCTCCTGGACCGATTGATTTAATTGAGAATGGCCAAAATGGCTGGATCTCCGAAGATCTCGGTGATTCGATTCGACGGGCGTTACAAGTCGATCGCGTCGCTTGTCGTCAATTTGCTGAGACCTTTTCCTGGCAACATTGCACGGATCAATTTGCCTCACAGCTCAAGCCAGCTCCCCAAGAATTACTCGAACAAGCAGTGTCATAAAAAGTTCATGAAATCGACGCAAAGGCGTCACCTGAGCTTCATACCATGGCCACATGAGCGATCAGGGGAACCTCATGCAGACATCAGGATGGGCTCAATTCTTTCATCACCTCGATCGGGTCGAAAGACCATTGTGTGCTCTCGCCAACACATTGGCGGAGATCCCCTCGGTTCATCGCATTTTCGAATTCTTCTCAAAACTCGGCGACGGCCCGGCTTGGGTGGTTTTATTCGTGATGATCGGACTGACCACACCGGATGCTGGTAATCTTCCTGCTGTATTAATCGGCGCTTGTGCGTTCAATCTCGGACTCTATAAGTTGATTAAGGGGCAGACGCTCCGCAATCGACCTTGCACCACCTGGGATGCAATCAATCCAAAAACTCCACCGCTTGATCACTACAGCTTTCCAAGTGGACACACACTCCACGCAGTCACCATCACGTTGATCATTCTTCCGGTGCTTCCACTGCTCGGTTTACTCTTGGCTCCGATCACCTTAATGATCATGGCATCACGCATCATTCTCGGACTTCACTACCCAAGTGACGTCCTGATCGCGACTGCGATCGGATGGACGGTTGCGTCAGCGGCAAGCACTCTCGTCGCACTGTAAGCGACGCTTATCCCACCAAAATAAGACAGGCGCCAACACTCGGTTATAGACCAGAGTTGCGATGTGATAGACGCCCGGAAGACGAACGAGACGGCCAAGGACCCGATAACCCGGCATTTCTGCCCAAAGCGCTAAAAACGCATCCACGCCAATTTTGAGCTCACCCTCTTTGGTTCGCACATGGAGCCGTCGCTTGGCATCAGTCGGTGACAAAGCAGATGCTTTCAGCATTGGCCCCTCTGCTGAGATTTTCTCGAAGCCCAAATCAATGCCGCGTTTCGAACACAATGCCCGGTAGTGATCGATTTCAAACGAACACACCGGGCATTGATCATTGTAGAGAACAGTCAGTCGATTCATCTCCTGTGAATGGGGGATCATCGACTGCTTTGCAAGTTAAAGAGTCACGCGACAATCGGCCGGGCCGTATTGATTAATGGCGGATGTAGATGCCTGCCATGACCAAGTACGACTTTGATTAGATATCGCTGGCTCAAATAGCAACGATGCTCCATCTACAGCGGAAACTCCGGTACCTTTCAGAGCAACTGTGATCAGACCATTACTAACTTCAGCACTTTCCACGTAAGTTGAAGTAATGTTCGCCTTAGGTGGTAATCCGGCATCAGAGTTGGTGATTGGTAATGAGCCATTAGAAATGTAAGCCTCACTGACAGATGCCTTCACCTGTGACGCCATTGAGATTGCCTCAGACACCTTAGCGCGGGTCGCATAATCCTGATATGCAGGAATCGCCACCACTGCCAAAATGCCAACAATCGCCACCACAATCATTAACTCAATTAATGTAAATCCACGTTGGATTCTAGTCATCGTGTGTCTCCTCTGTTTGTTCACGACCACCGGAATCTAGTTCGAAACCAAATCCTTGATTTGCTGCCTTACGCCTTCGGTCCAATCACCTGCCCAACCGGGTTTTTGGGACTAGAGTCCCGGCATGGATGAACAAGACACTTTGGATATTGCTGTACCTCGAGGCCTTCCCTGGATCGATCTCTCTCTGGTGCATCCAGAACGCATTGAGGCGACCGAATCCGGTCCTTTGGTTCACCTCACCGACAACCTAAAGCTACCCCTGACATCCCAGTCGCGCGGACTCGACCGACTGATGCCACATCAACTGCTGGCAATGTCCGATCAAGAACATATTGATCGCTACACGATTCGAGGTGATGACATGGATCCGTTGGAATTTGAGGATTCCGGTCACGACGAACAGGAATTGATGCAAGCACCACTGGTTCGATATTCACGGCATGTTCTGATTGATGCCATTCAACAAGGTGCATCCGATATCCATGTCACACCGACCGACCATGGCTATGACATCTTTTTACGAATTGATGGTTTTCTCGTCAAACAACCCGATGCGCCTCAGCAGTTAGAACGTCGCCTCATCGCTCGAATTAAGGTCATGGCAAATCTTGATCTCACCGAGTCCCACAGTGCCCAAGACGGCTCTCTAGTGGTGGTTGACAGCCATCAGGAACGCAGGCGCTTCCGAGTATCGATCCTCCCCTCGCTGCATGGTGAAAAAGCGGTCCTGCGTCTGGTGGGTCATGCATCAAGCATCCCTCCCATCTCAGGCCTTGGACTGACCGATCGTCAAGCCAACACCATCCACCAACTGTTGCAGTCCACCCAGGGGCTGATTCTGATCACCGGACCCACAGGTTCGGGTAAATCCGTCACCCTTGCCCGGATGCTTCTTGATCTCGCTCGTGAGGATCGACATGTGGCTTCGGTTGAAGATCCGATCGAATTTGAACTCCCGGGCGTCCACCAAGTTCAACTCAATCGCGCACGCAAGCTGGATTTCCCAAGAAGTCTGCGTGCACTTCTTCGCCAAGACCCTGATGTGTTAATGATCGGTGAGATCCGTGACCAAGAAACTGCAGCGATCGCCATGCAAGCGGCCGAAACAGGACATTTGGTGTTGGCCACACTACACACCAAACGCGCACAGGATGCACCTTATCGACTGGCGCATTTTGGCATTGACGAACATCTACTCAACGCCTGTTTGCAATTGGTGATCGCGCAACGCTTGATCCGAACACTTTGCTCGATTTGCAAAGGCCAAGGCTGCAGCGAATGCCATCAGGGCTATCGAGGCCGTGCTGGACTCTTTGAATTTTGGCGGCCAGGCGATCCGATCACCGATCCGTTATTTGACTATCAAGAATCCGTGACTCATCACCTCGTGCAACAACAAACTCAAGAAAAGGAAATCCTGCGTGTTCTCGGCTATCTCCCGACATTGGCAAACCCTCACTCAACCCAACACCTCATCCGAGACCGAGATTCTCAGTCTCTGGGCACCACTGATCCAATCCGGACTCACCGTCACTGAATCGATTCAGCTCTTGGCTGAAGGGGCTGAGCAAGCCGGTGACAAAATCGGTTTTCAAGCTGTCTTGGTATCGCTGGGGCGAGGTCTCACCCTGTTCCAAGCGATTCAAAACTCCTCCTTACCGATCTCAGATTCGGTCCTACAGGGAATCAAAAGTGCAGAGCAAACCGGTCATTTGGGTGAGATGTTATGGCTTGCTTCAGAAAACACCAAAGCCATCCAAACGATGCGAGCAAAGGCCTGGGAAGCCGCTCGTTATCCATTAATCATCGGAAGTTTGGCTTTACTCATTCTGACTGGCCTGATCATTGGTATCGTCCCCAAGTTTGAATCCCTGTATTCACGCATGGGGTCAGAGTTGCCCGAGGCGACACAATTCTTAATGTCCTTGTCCCAGCTTGTCCAACACCACGGTGCGCTCACCCTTGTCGGTGCTGTGCTGTTGCTGACCGCCTTCTATCAGGGATTGAAGACACCGACCGGACAAATCGGCTGGGACTGGCTCATGAATCGACTGCCCGTCATCTCACCATTGCGCCAAGAACTGTTCTCGCACCGTCTGATCAGCAATCTAGAACTCTTAGTCAACTCTGGAGTGGTTCTCCCAGATGCGCTCAGAGCAAGCGCAGACGTGATTCCATCGCCGTCCTATCAGCGAGCACTGATTGAGGCGTCACGCAGTATTCGACAAGGTCAACGATCCGATCTGGCACTGAATCAATCCCTGCTGTCTCCGTTAATGCGTCAACTTTGGTCTTTAGGTGTTCGCTCAGGTCGATTAACTGAATTCCTGAGAATTGGTCGAGAAGTCTTAGGTGTGCGTCTTCACAACCGACTCTCAATCCTGACAAGCTTCCTCGAACCCACCCTGATGGCAGTCCTCGGTCTTCTTACAGGAGGTGTCATGTTGGCGCTGTACCAACCGATTTTTTCACTGGGAGATGCACTCTGATGCTCTGGCTTCTCATTCCGCTGATGCTCGGACTCATGTTAATCTCGATCACGCAACTGCCACGAGCAATCGTTCTGTCTGCAATCATCGAATACCGTTATTTCAAGCGCCAACCGTCCTACGCCAAACAACTCTCCACGTCATTAAAAACCGTTCTCATCGCTACTTGGCTGGTGCTGGCCACCATCACGCTCAGTGTCGAGCAACATCCACTCTGGTCAGTCTTTACCTTGGTGCTCACGGCATCGCTCTTAGTCGGCGCCGTGGTTGATCACACCACCGGACTCTTGCCGTTCCGGATCGCATTGATCATTGCCATCGGAGCCCTCTTGTACACCTCGAGCACTTCTCCCGAGGATACAGTGATTGCAGTGTTGACCGCAGTCGTCGGAAGTTCGGCGTTGATGTTGATGAATTGGCTCAGTTGGAGATGGAGGCGTCTGACACTCTTGGGAGGGGGTGATATTGCGCTTCTGGCGGCATTAAGTTTGTGCCTATCCGGTACCGAGATTGCTCTGATCATTTGGGCTGCATCACTGACCGGACTGATCGAATCGCGATGGCGACGCCGATCGATGATCCACTTCGGTCCACATTTGGCAATTGCTGCCTTGTGTTGTTGGTATCTAAAAGTCATCCTTTAACAAAGGAGAACGGCTTGAGAACACCTGTGTACGGACTGACCGGCGGCATTGCCAGTGGCAAATCGACGGTGCTTGAATTATTTGATCAACTGGGGATTGAGACTCGCGATACCGATCAATTGGCACGACAAGTAGTTGATCCTGGATCACCCGGTGCTCATGCACTCGAGCAGGCGATTGGTTCACAATACTTCGTGGATGGCACCCTCAATCGGCGTCTTTTACGCCAGGATATGTATCAGTCAGCCAGCCTCAAACAGCAGGTTGAATCGGTGGTTCACCCATTAGTCCGAGCGGCCGTCACTGCCTGGATCGCCAGCGACACCAATTCCCCTTATCGCATTTTGTGTTCACCGCTTCTCATTGAAACCGAGCAACATCAGACTCTCGATGGAGTCATCGTGGTCGACGCTCCAGAAACTTGCCAACTGACTCGTGGCGCTCAACGCGACAATGATTCCACAGCACGCGTTCAGCAAATCATCGATTCTCAACTGCCAAGGCTCACTCGCCTCGAACATGCCACCTATGTGATCGACAACTCGAATGACTTAACATCACTCACCAATCAAGTGAATGCACTACACGAGACACTGACGCATGACTAACGAACAAGGCCATATCGTGACTTGCCCAACCTGTAAGAAAGAAGCGCGCTATCACTCAGACAATCCGCATCGTCCCTTCTGTTCCGAGCGCTGTCGGTTGATTGATCTCGGGGAGTGGGCTGATGAGGGGCATCGAATTCCAGGGCAACCTATCCCTCCGGACTATCACGATCCAGAATCAGAGGCTCACTGAAATCCTCGGATCCCAGCGACGCCGTAACCGAAGTGGTTGTTGACTTCAGTCAGATCATCGGGGCACAGTCCCCCCAGGGCATACGCCGGCACAGCAAGCATCGCGGCCAGTTCCGAAAAACGGGCCCAGCCGATTGGATTCATGCCCACATGACTGGGTGTCTCTCGAACAGGAGAGACGAAGACAGCATCACTTGGCCACGATCGTTGCCGTTCAATGTCAGACTCATCACGAACTCCTGATGTCACAGGCCAAGGGTCGTTCAGGTCGTTGAGGCGCGCGAGAGCCTCTGTTAAGTGATCGGTCTTCCTCAAGTGCACACCACACCCTGGCTGGTAACAGCTCAACTGATCGATCGTTAAAATGATGCGATGTCCACGCTCGAGGCCTGCTGTAATGGCGATTTCCAGTTCACGGCCGGGTGTCAGACCGCGAAAATACAACAGGCTCTGATGCTTGGGTTGAGTCGCCCAGACCGCAGGCTCCAGAACGAGGGAAGGATCATAGATTCGTCCCACACGAGGTAACCCAACTGCTCTCACAATGGCTTCATTGGCCTTGGGGAACGCAAGACTCTTTAAGGCATCTGGATGAAACCACTGGATCAGCTGACCTTCGAGGCCTTGAGGTTCACCGACAAAGGCTTCGATTTCATACACCCATAACCGAATGGCTTGATCCCCATAATCCCACGGGATCTGAAACATAAACCGGGCAGTGTCTACTGTGATTCCCAGCTCTTCTTCAAGTTCTCTCTGTAAACAATGGATTGGGTTTTCGTTGGCTTCGAATTTGCCGCCAGGAAATTCCCACAGGCCACCTTGGTGTGCTGCGGCATGACGTTTGGAGAGCACAATTTGCCCATTGCGCCAGATCAGCGCACAGGCGACTTGAATTTCAGGTCCGATACTCGGCATTGATCCGAACGTATTCCTTCGTGAGGTCGCATGTCATGACTCGGCAATATCCAGAACCTGCACCCATGGCAATCCGAATGTCGATCTCTGGAGGATTCATGGCCGCTTGCCCTGCTTCCTCGGTATATTGCGGGTGACGACCCCCGTTTTGAACGATCTGAACATCATTGATCCAGACATTCACCCGTTCAATCGCAATCTCAGATACCGGCGCACGACCGACCGCAGCCACAATCCGACCCCAATTGGGATCAGAGGCCGCAAGAGCAGTCTTCACTAATGGCGATAAGGCGACGGTGTTCGCGATCGTATGGGCGTCTGAGTCACTCACTGCTTCTTCACAGATCACGCGAACAAACTTGGTTGCGCCCTCGCCGTCTCGAGCAAGCATTTCGGCAAGATCGTCACACAGATCAGACAATGCACTGGCAAACTGTTGCGCATCAGGACTTTTTGGATCATCAATCAGGCGGTGGCCTGCTGTTTGAGTTGCAACCAAAGCGCACGCATCATTGGTTGAGGTGTCACCGTCCACAGTGACGCAATTGAAACTATGACGCACTGACCCGGCCAATATCGATTGTAGGCAGTCAGCACTCATCACCACATCCGAAGCGATCAGGCCGAACATGGTCGCCATATTAGGATGGATCATGCCCGAGCCTTTAGCCATTCCCGTCAAGGTCACCGTTTTCCCCTGAATGACACATTGAATGTGTCGCAACTTCGGATGCGTGTCGGTGGTCATCACTGCCCGCGAAGCACGCTCCCAGTGATCCACAGAGCCGTTCAGCGCATCGATAGCTCGTGGTAGTGCATGACAGATTGATTCAACAGGCAGTGGCTCACCAATGACCCCGGTTGAAAAGGGCCAAATCGAGTCCTTTGCGACCCCTGCGTTCGCAGCCAATTCGGCGACTGTCTGATCACACGCCTCCATTCCGGCCTCACCGGTTCCGGCGTTGGCATTACCGGCATTTAATAACCAAAAACGAACGTGAGGGGTTGAAGCGAGATGGGCTCTGAGCACATGCACTGGAGCCGCACAAAACTGGTTGGTGGTTGTCACAGCCGCACCGACAGATCCCTCATCGAAGGCCATCAGCAACAAATCATCACGGTCTTTATTCCGATACACAGGGGCCTTGACTGCGCCGAGCCGAACACCTTGGATTGGTAAACCGCCAACTGATGATTTCATGAGGTTCTCATCGCACTAAACCACCAATGCTGGTGCATTAACCAATACGGCCATGACATTGCTTGTATTTTTTGCCACTTCCACAAGGACAGGGCTCGTTACGGCCGACTTTGTGGCTGACAGCCGGCATCGGACGGTCTGACATTTCCTGATCCGAAGAATCAGCGACTGCGGTGGTCTCATCATGAGTCGCTTGTGCTTTCGCCAGTTGCTCAACAGCCTGCTGACGGCGCGCTTCTTCCTGCGCTTCGATCTCTTCTTTTGACGGCACTTGCACTGCGGTCAACACACGAACAGACTCCCGTTTGATTTGATCAAGCATACTGGTAAAGAGCTCAAATGCTTCACGCTTGTATTCCTGCTTCGGATTCTTTTGTGCATAGCCACGTAAATGAATCCCTTGGCGCAAATAATCCATCGCAGCCAAGTGTTCTTTCCATTGATGATCGAGCACCTGCAATAAGACCTGCTTCTCAAAGCGGCGCATCGTCTCTTCACCGACGACACCGACTTTTTCATCATGGCGGCGCGTGGCTTCTGCAATGATCTTTTCTAACAGCGTCTCTTCGTACAGCGATTCGTCCTCGTCAAGCCAGGCTTGAATCGGCATCTCTAGACCAAATTGGGCCGCGAATTCCTCGGTCAATCCAGGAATATCCCACTGCTCAATCAAGCTCTGCGGAGGGATATAACTCGCCACCACCGATGTGAAAACATCACGACGAACGGCATCCACGAGATCAGAGAGATCCTCGGCATCCATCAGTTCGTTCCGCTGTGCATAGACCTGCGTTCGCTGGTCGTTTGCGACGTCATCGTAATCAAGCAGCTGCTTCCGCATGTCGAAGTTTCTGCCTTCGACTTTTTTCTGCGCTTTCTCAATCGCGTTGGTGACCATCTTGTGTTCAATGGCTTCACCGCGTTGCATACCGAGTCCCTGCATGATGGAGCGCATCCGAGGTGAAGCGAAAATCCGCATCAAATCGTCTTCCAGTGACAAGAAAAATCGCGACGAACCAGGATCGCCCTGACGGCCAGATCGTCCGCGCAACTGGTTATCAATGCGCCGAGATTCGTGACGCTCAGAACCGATGATGTGCAGTCCACCGGCTTCTAACACAGCATCATGACGCGCTTGCCAATCCGTTTTAATCGATTCGATTTGTGTGTCTGTCGGTGCGTCAAGTTCAGCGACTTCAGCTTGCCAGTTACCACCGAGCATAATGTCCGTGCCTCGGCCTGCCATATTCGTGGCGATGGTGATTGCACCAGGACGGCCAGCTTCAGCAATGATGGGGGCTTCCCGTTCATGCTGTTTCGCGTTTAAGACGTTATGTTGAATCCCTTCCTTTTCGAGGAATTGAGAGAGGACTTCAGACGCCTCCACTGAGGCTGTACCGACCAACACTGGACGACCACGATCACGCTCGGCGATGACATCAGCCACAATCGCCTCGAATTTCTCTTCCATCGTCATGTAAACCAAATCGTTATGATCGATTCGCTTCACAGGCACATTGGTTGGGATCACCACCACATCCAACCCGTAAATTTGCCGGAATTCGTAAGCCTCGGTATCGGCGGTGCCAGTCATACCCGACAGGCGATCGTACAATCGGAAGTAGTTCTGGAAGGTAGTCGATGCCAGAGTCTGACTTTCCGGTTGGATCTCAAGGCCTTCTTTCGCCTCAACCGCTTGATGTAATCCTTCTGACCAACGACGACCAGGCATGGTGCGTCCGGTATGCTCATCAACAATGACGATTTGTCCATCTTGAATGATGTAATGCACATTCCGCTGGAATAGCGTGTAGGCGCGAAGCCCGGCGTTCACGTGGTGGAAAAGCGCAAGGTTGGCTGGGTTATACAAGCTATCCCCAACGTCCAATAACTCCATATCAGCCAATTCAGCTTCGATGAATTCATGGCCGAGCTCTGTGAGTTCGACGGAACGATTTTTTTCATCAAGAAGATAATGCCCCTCGACCTCAAAGGATTCGCCGTCTTCAGCCATCTTGGCTTCAGTTAATTTCGGGATAATGCCGTTAATCGCTTTATAGCGCTCAGAATGGTCATCTGCCGGACCTGAAATGATCAAGGGTGTCCGTGCTTCATCGATCAGAATCGAGTCCACCTCATCCACAATGGCGAATGACAAGGCACGTTGCACTCGACCCTCAGGGGAGAATGCCATGTTGTCTCTTAAGTAATCGAAGCCAAACTCGTTATTGGTTCCGTAGGTGATATCAGCTGCATAGGCTGCGCGTTTATCTTCCGGGCTCTGTCCGGAGGCAATCACCCCGACAGTTAACCCCAGACCTTCATACAGGGGGCGCATCCAGTTCGCATCACGACTGGCCAAATATTCGTTCACCGTGACCACATGAACGCCTTTGCCTTCGATCGCGTTCAAATAGGCCGGTAAAGTGGCGACCAATGTTTTCCCTTCACCGGTTCGCATCTCAGAAATTCGACCTTCATGGAGGGTCATCCCGCCGACCATCTGAACATCGAAATGGCGCAATCCGAGCGTCCGTTTACTGACTTCGCGGCAGACCGCAAACGCATCGGGAAGCACTTGATTCAGAGTCTCACCAGAGGCAATGCGCTCGCGGAACTCATCGCGCTTGGCCGCTAGAGCCTCATCGCTTAATGATTCAAGACTGGATTCTTGCCGATTGATGGCATCGACTGCCTTCAGCATCCGTTTGACTTCCCGGTCGTTTTTGGAGCCGAAGATCTTCCGGACAAATGTCCCTAACATGCGTATCCTATGGTGTCTGTATTGATAAAAACGGCATTGTAGCGAATTGCGTGACCCCGGACAGCTAAAAAGCCTGAGAACTTTGATCAACCGATCAGGAAGTCATCTCGAAACATTACAACTGGAAGCCTCGATTCAGGCACAACGCGCCCAAATCATCCAATCGCTGTTACCGACTGATCTTCAACATGAGGTCGCAACCGGAGATCTCAATTCAGGGCTTCTCACGTTATATGTTCCTCAGGCCGCGCTCGCAGCGCGACTTCGCTTTGAGGAGTATAGCCTGATTGACGCATTACAGAGTGATCCATTGTTTCGTGGCATCCGCCGGATTCAATGCCGTGTCAGACCACGAAAAGCTGAGCCACCACCCTCCTCAGTTAAACCCACCCGATCAAACCCGAAAGCGGCTGAAACGATTCAGCAATACTCAGAGACATTGAACGATGAGGAGCTTAAACGTCAGTTTCAGCAATTGGCTGCACGGGTATCGGGCAATCCTCCACCCGATCGAAGGTAACGACTTCATAGTTGGTGGGATCAAGAAATAGTTGTCTCAACAACTTATTATTCAGTGCGTGGCCGCTACGATTACCCGAATAGTGGCCGATGATTGGACGACCAGCGAGATACAGATCGCCCAGTGCATCCAAGACTTTATGTTTCACAAATTCGTCGTTTTGGCGCAGACCATCGTCATTTAAGATGCGATCCTCGCCCACCACAATGGCATTGGCCATGGAACCGCCACGGGCTAAATTGTTCGCTTTCAGATAATCGAGGTCACGCATAAAACCAAAGGTTCGCGCGCGGCTCACCTCACGGACAAAGGATGCCTCATCAATATCGACGACGGTTTTACACTCGCCCTGATCCACCACGGGATGATCAAAATCGATTGCAAACGAAATGCGGAACCCATTGAATGGCTCCAAACGCGCCACCTTCCCTTCATGCTCTACTTCGACAATATGCGTGATTCGAATGTATTCGCGCGGTGCAGTTTGCTCGCGCACACCCGCTGATTGAATTAAGAACACAAAAGGTGATGCACTGCCGTCCATGATCGGAAGTTCAGGGGCATTGCACTCGACTAGCGCGTTATCAATTCCCATTCCGGACAAGGCAGATAATAAATGCTCGACGGTCGAGACTTGCACACCGTCGGGCGAAGACAAACAGGTTGAGAGGGTTGTCTGAGAGACACTGTCTGCATTCGCCCGAATCAGTACAGGCGGATCCAAATCCACGCGTTTGAATTGAATGCCATGATTTTCAGGCGCAGGCCTCAATGTCAGGTAGACCGTATCACCTGAGTGCAATCCCACTCCTGTGGCTCGCACGACATTTTTCAGCGTTCGCTGTGCAATCAATTCAACATTCCTCCGTTAAGCCCGCGAGTTTAACAGGCTTTTCTCCGCTGCATCCTGCAAATCGGAGCCGAAGCGTGGAGTTTGCTCCATTAATCAGCCTGGCGACGAAGGAATGCAGGGATGTTCAGAATCCGCTCCATCTCCTGACCAGAATTTGCCTCATCAACCACTTCCTGAGCTAAGGCCGTGTTGCCCACCGCCTGAGTTCTGAGCACCTGAGGCGCTGCCGAACTGGTCGGATGATAAGCTTCTCTGGGCGCGCGCTCGAGTGGACCATTATCAACGACTGTCTTTGGCGCCTGGCCGCCACCAAGACCGGTTGCAACGACCGTCACACAGATCTGATCGCTCATCTCTGGGTCAATCACAGTTCCCACCACGACATTGGCGTTGTCATCACTGATCTGCTCAACCACATGACCGACCTGATCAAATTCACCCAGGGTAAAATCAGGGCCTGACGTAATATTGACCAAAATGCCCCGCGCACCAGATAAATCGACATCCTCCAACAGCGGAGAGCGAATGGCCATTTCCGCGGCTTTCGCTGCACGTTCTTCGCCAGAAGCCGTGCCTGTGCCCATCATCGCTTTCCCCATTTCACTCATGACCGTGCGGACGTCAGCAAAATCGACGTTGATCATACCTGGGCGAATAATCAAATCGGCAATCCCGCGAACCGCGCCATGCAAGACGTTATTCGCTTCCGCGAAGGCGGCCATCAAAGAGGCATTTTTGCCAAGCACTGGAAGCAGTTTTTCATTTGGCACAACAATCAATGAGTCCACATGCTTTTCTAAAGCGGCAATCCCTTGATCGGCAACATGAGTCCGACGACGACCTTCAAACCCAAATGGCCGAGTCACGATGGCCACAGTAAGAATCCCCATTTCACGCGCGATTTCAGCGACCACAGGTGCTGCACCTGTTCCTGTCCCACCACCCATACCGGCGGTAATGAACACCATATCAGTCCCCGTCAACACTTCAGCAATGGCTGCACGATCTTCCAATGCTGCATTACGACCCACATCAGGATTCGCACCCGCACCCAGGCCCTTGGTGATGTCACCACCTAACTGCAGCGTCCGATCTGCTGGAATCGCACGCATCGCCTGAGCGTCGGTGTTAGCAACAACAAACTCAACGCCCTCAACGGCATGCTTCAACATGTGATTGACTGCGTTTCCGCCGCCTCCACCCACGCCGATCACTTTAATGACCGCGCTTGATTCGATTTGATCAACGATCTCGAACATTGTTATACCCTCTCAGTTAAAAATTTCCCTGGATCCACTGTCGGACCCGATTCAACATGCTTCCCTGCGCACCAAGCCATCTCGGTTTCGGCCGAACTTCCTGGTCGCGTCCATACGCCAGAAGGCCAGCTAATACCGCGTTGGCTGGATCTTGTAATAACCCATCAAGTCCTTCTTGATGGGCCTGTTTCAGCACCCGGCATGGGCACTGCAAAAGACTCTCGAATACTTGGGCGATACCCGGCAACGCTGCCGTTCCGCCGCACAAGACGATGCCAGTCGACGCTTCTTCAAAGCGACCGGATTGCCTGAGCCGTTCACCTAAAATCTCGGCAATCTCCTCCACACGGGGCTGCAAAAACGCAGTGAGTTGCTGCAGGCTGATCGTCTCTGCTGGCCGATCAGCGAGCTTTTTGACCTGCACTGTATCGGTTGGTGGAGCAAAGCTCGTATGGGCATAGCCGTACTGAATTTTTAAGTGTTCTGCGTCACCCAGGGGGGTCTTTAAGGCCACTGCCAAATCATGCGTCAGAAGCTCTCCTCCCATTGGCATGACTTGCATCCATGCCGGCGCTCCCTCAGAGATCACCATCAGGTCGATGGTTCCCACGCCGATATCAGCGACACAAACCCCGAGCTCTCGCTCATCCGGCAAGACCAGTTGGCTCACTGCCAATGACGAGGGGACAAGAACCGCCGCATCGAGTCCGGCTAAGCGCAAACATTTTTTCAGATTATTGACGACATGCGTGGCACCGGTGATGACATGAACATGGGCCTCCAACCGATTCCCTGTCATGCCCTGCGGTGAGCGAATTCCATGCTGACTATCGAGCGTAAAGGAGCGAGGAATCACACTGAGAATTTCCCGCTCAGGAACTTGGGCTTGCGCCTGAACTTGTTCCATCGCCTGAGTCAGTAGCACATCAGTCACTTCGCGATGGTTCAACATCACGGTTCCTGAAATGTCCTGTCCAAGCAAATGTGAGCCACCGATTGAGACCAACGGATCGGAGAGTTTGGTACCTGCCATTTGGTTCGCTTCGGCCACCGCACGCACCAGCGCTTCGACGACCGAGTCGATCTGAATCACGACACCTTGTTTCAAGCCTCCGGACCGCGCTCGCCCAAGACCGCGGACAACGATTCGGCGGTTGTCAGACAGCTCAGCGACAGCCGCTGTAATCTGACTTGAGCCAATATCGATGACCAGCAGATGACTCATGGTTGCGCCCTCCAGGCGAGAGCAACGCCATTGTCATAGCGCGCATCAACTTCCTCGAGTGCCGCAAGGCGTTCAAGGTCGAGGTGCGTCAACACATCACGCGCACGCGCCAGCCGTCCCAAAATATCGGTCCGACCCAATTGCAATCGAATCCCGTTTTCAAGCTGAATCTGCCAGCCAAGGTCATGACCTCTTGAGACGGAAACAACCTGAGAGAAGTCAGCAAGGCGATCGGAAAAAACGCCATAATGACTGTAGACCTGCATGGTTTCTGACAATGCACCATAGAGCTTAGGTAACGGCTCACTCACAGGCGCAGGGGGCTCAAATAAATCGCCAGAGAGCCCCAAATATTGAGTGTCGTTATAGATGGCCACCGGGCGTTGCTCTGTGATTTCCACCAGTAATGTATCCGGCCAAACACGGCGAGCCGATGCCGCTGCAATCCAAGGATGAGATTCCACCTCAGAAATCACCTGACCGAGCGTTGTGTCCAGATAATTGCCATTAAATCGGAGACTTAAATCACGCATTAACTGGTCAGCGTCAAGATAACGGAGTTCACCCTGTAATTGCACTTGCCGAATTTGCACATCTTTTAACAGATGACTCAGTCCACTCGCTGCGATTGAGCCGGTGACACCTAAGCCAACCAAGAGCAGTACAATTTTCCAATGAGTCAGTGTGCGGTTCGCGATTTGTTTCATGGTCATGGCGACACCTCCGCATCCAGGAGAATTTGTTCAATTAACATCGGAAGATCCATCCCAGACGCACGAGCCGCTTTGGGTACCAAAGAATGGCTACCCATCCCAGGCACCGTATTGCATTCAACCAACAATAAATGGCCGGTCTCATCCATCATAAAATCAACTCGACCCCAGGTTCTGCAGCCAAGTGCTTCGAAGGCTTCCAGTGCCAATTGCTGAGCTTCTGCTTCAAGTTCTGAGCTGAGGCCCGATGGAATGTGATATTCAGTCTCATTTGATTGGTACTTCGCTTTGTAGTCATAAAATTCAGAACTGGGTCGAATTCCAATGACGGGCAAGGCCAGACCGCGGACGACGCCAACGGTAAATTCAGGTCCAGGGAGTAAGGGCTCAACCAACACTCGAGTGTCGTGTTTCAAGGCATCTTCAATCGCAACCTTCAGTTGATCAGCACCATGAACGGCATGCGCACCAACTGATGATCCTTCATGCGCAGGTTTGACAAATAATTCAGGCCCGAGTCGCTTCACACAAATATCCGCTTGCTCGAGATCGTTCACCACGACCATCGGTGCAGTGGGTAATCCCAAGGACTCCCAGACTTGTTTGGTACGCGGCTTATCGAGAGCGAGCGCGGATGCGCCAACCCCAGAGCCTGTAAATGGGATGCCTAATGCGCATAAAAGCCCCTGCAGCACGCCATCTTCACCTGGACGTCCATGTACTAAGTTAAAGACTCGAGTGGGGTTAGCAGCCATCAAAGGTTCCAGCAAGCCGTCTTTGATATCGATCTCAATGGGTTCGATGCCAATCTCACGCATGGCTTGCGCAACGTTTTGTTTACCATCCCTCGAGACGTCTGCTTCAGACCCCAAGCCACCGAACAATAACGCAACACGCTCATCAGCCCAGTTCATTGCGCACCTCCAAGGGTTGCAACCAGTTGTGATGGCAACCGACCAATAGAGCCTGCACCCTGAATCAGCACCACATCATTGGGCTCAACAAGGGCACTGACCCGCTCAATCACCTGATCAAATTCACCCTCAACATAGGGTCGGCAATGGCCTAGCCGTCGAATACTCGCAGCCAAATCTTTAGACTCAGCGCCAACAATTGGCGTTTCACCCGCCGGATAAACAGGCATCAGCACCAATTCATCAGCCCGATTTAAAACCGACACAAAATCGTCAAATAAATCTTGGGTTCGCGAATACCGATGGGGCTGAAAGACGCTCACAAGACGGCGCCCTGGAAAGGCACCGCGGACTGCCTCAAAGGTCACTTCAAGCTCCTTCGGGTGATGGCCATAATCATCAATCACAGGAATCTCGGCCCCTTGTTTCTGAATGTGACCGGCCAGTTGGAATCGTCGACCAACGCCCTGGAATTCTCTCAAAGCCTTCGTCAGCGCACGGGGTTCTACCCCAAGATGATCGGCAAGAGCGATGACTGCCAGCGCGTTGAATACGTTATGTCGACCAGGCATCGACAGCGTGACACGTAGATCTGTACTGTTTGGGAAGATCACCTCAAAGTGGGTTTGAAGACCGTCCGTGACCAGATTGACCGCTCGATAATCCGCTTCAGAGTCAATCCCAAACGTCAGAAATTTCCGACCGACCGTTGGCAGTAATTCAGTGACGACGGGATCGTCGGCATTCGCGATCACCAGCCCGTAGAACGGCAGGTTTTGAAGGAACTGCACAAAGGTTTGCTTCAGCCGTTCAAAGTCACCACCGTAAGTCGACATGTGATCAGCATCGATATTTGTGACGATTGCAATCATCGGTTTGAGAACCAAGAAAGACGCATCGCTTTCGTCGGCCTCAGCAACCATATACTGACTGGCACCGAGACTGGCGTTGGTATCGGCTTGGTTCAGCTTACCGCCAATGATGTATGTCGGATCAAGGCCCCCTTCAGCCAACACAGATGCCGCTAACGACGTGGTCGTCGTCTTCCCATGGGTTCCTGAGACCGCAATACCGTGCTTAAAGCGCATCAGCTCAGCAAGCATTTGCGCCCTTGGAATCACAGGAATGCGGGCATCCAAGGCCGCGGAGACCTCAGGATTCGTGCGATCGATCGCACTGGAGACCACGACGACCTCAGCCCCTTCAATATTGGACGCTTGATGGCCAATGAAAATACTTGCACCAAGGCGCGTCAGTCGATCTGTGGCGAGACTCTCTCTTAAATCAGAGCCCGATATCGAATATCCCTGGTTTAGTAGGACTTCTGCAATCCCACTCATTCCAACACCACCGATCCCGACGAAGTGCATGCGCTGGATTTGACCCATCCGATTAACCATGAGCAACTTCCAGCACACGGTCAGCAACGGTGATGGTGGCTTCTGGTCTAGCCACAGATCGGGCAGCTCGAGCCATTTGCGTGAGATTTTCTGGGGCTCTTAAAATGTCGGATAGTTTCGCGACAAAGATATCCAAATCTTTTTCCTGAACAATCACCGCTGCTCCGACATTTTGCAGCTGCTGTCCATTCTTGGTCTGATGATCATCCACCGCCGCCGGGAACGGAATCAACACCGACGGCATGGCTGCACTCGCCAGCTCCGAGACTGTCAATGCTCCGGCGCGACAGACAACGATGTCAGCCTCGCGATATGCCTCAGCCATGCGACTGACAAAGGCCACAACCGTCGCGTCGAGATCTAACGCCTGATAACGGTCTTCAACCTGATCGCGACCTGAGACACCGGTCTGGTGAGTCACTTCAATCCCGTAGTGAGAGGCCACCTCTTTGAGTTTCTCAGGCAACTGCTCATTAAATGCTCTCGCACCTTGAGAGCCACCGATGACCAGCACACGGGTGGTTCCTGAAAGCTGATGACCTTCGGCAATCCGATGTCGGCCCACCAAATCAATGTCTGGACGAATGGGATTTCCGACGCATTCAGCACCCTCAATGACATCGGGGAATGCGGTCAACACACGTTTCGCAAATTTTGCCAAATAACGATTGGTCATTCCGGCAACCGCATTCTGCTCATGAACCACAACAGGGATTTTCATGAAACGAGCGGCGATGCCACCGGGTCCGGCAGGATAGCCACCAAAGCCAACACACACAGAAGGTTTTAAACGCATCATCAACAACAGCGCTTGAATGACCGAGATGCCTAACCGAATCGGTCCAGTGATTCGCTGAAGGCCATGCTTACCGCGAAGACCACGGACAGCCAAATAATGCAGAGGAATGCCTTGTTCAGGGACGAGTCGACCTTCAAGCCCGTGTTTCGAACCTATCCAGTGCACAACTTCGCCTCGCTTAATCAACTCTTCAGCAACAGCAAGCCCAGGGAAAATATGTCCACCCGTGCCGCCGGCCATAATGCAAATTGGCTGTTTCATGATCGGCCTCCCGGGAGATTGTCGGCGCTGATTCGTGCAATGACGCCAAGACTGACGGCGGTCATGACCAATGAGCTGCCGCCATAACTTAAAAGCGGCAGGGTTAAACCTGTGGTGGGCGCAAGTCCGATATTGACGGCGAGATTGATAAGGATCTGTAAAGCGATCAAAAGTACCAGACCATAGGTCAGGTAAGCCGCAAACGGCCGTCCCCCGAGCTCAGCGCGTCGCCCGATCAACAAGCCTCGCCAGACCATGTAGGTCATCACCGACACTGTGAATAGCGCGCCAATCAAGCCAAGCTCTTCGGCAAGAATGGCAAACACAAAATCGGTGTGGGCTTCCGGCAGGTAAAACAGTTTTTGAACGGAATTGCCAAGACCCATCCCGAACAAGCCCCCCCGGCCAAAAGCAAGTAACGCTTGGGTGATTTGATACCCTGCGCCATAACGGTCAGCCCAAGGGTTAAAAATGGTTTCAATTCGCTCGAATCGGTATGGCTCAATGACCGCAAGCACAATAAGACCGGAAACCAAGGCTGAGCCAAAAACGATGTATTGCGTGAAAGGGGCGCCAGCGAGTAACAAGACACCCATCACCGCACAACTCAATACCAACAGGGTGCCGTAATCAGGCTCCATCAACAGCAGCACGGCGATCAAACCAACCACAGCCATCGGTTTGACAAATCCACTGAACTTTTGCCGGACTTCCTCCAATCGACGAACGAGATAGGACGCCAAAAACAGCATCATTGTAAATTTCGCGATTTCAGACGGTTGAAGATTGAAAAACCCAAGGCTCAGCCAGCGTGTCGCACCTTTGACCGTTAAACCGATCCCTGGAATCAGAATGATCCCGAGTAAGACAATCGATGCAAACAGGAAATAGGTGGCGTAGTTGTACCACCAACGCGTTGGAATCAAATAAGCGATGACCCCTGCAATCGAGGCAATCAGTAGGAAAACCGCATGTTTGACAGCGAAGCTGAGTGGTTGGCCGAATCGATCGGAGGCCACCTCAATCGAGCTTGATGCCACCAGCAGAAAGCCAAGACAAGCTAACGCGCAGGCCGCTAAGACAAAGTGAATATCAGGCAAGCCGAGCGGGATAAAGTCCGTGCGGCGAATCTCAAACTTCACGATGCGCCTCCACAAGTTGGATAAAATGATCACCGCGCTTTTGATAGTTATCAAATTGATCGAAACTGGCACAGGCGGGACTGAATAAAATCACGTCTCCAGCTGATGCCCCGCCCAAGGCTTGGTCAAACGCATCATCTAGGGTATCCACCACAGTCGCCTGATCGCCAAGAGCGACCTGAAAACGATCGCGATCGCGTCCATAGACATACACTTGATCACAATGTTGTTTGACCGTTTGCGCCCATTGGGTGAGATCTGCGCCCTTGCTTTCTCCGCCAGCAAGTAATACCAAACGACCTGCCGTCACCACACTCCGGACCGCGGTCTCAGAAGCGCCGACGTTGGTCCCTTTGGAGTCATTGATGCAGCGAATACCGCGGACAGGCGGGAGTTCCACCATCCGATGAGGCAATCCTTGAAAGGATTTGGCTGCCGCGATCATGATCGATTTCTCGACACCCAACAGATGACAGAGTCCAAATGCGGCCATGGCATTTTGGATCATGTGGCGTCCCGCCATGGGCAGATCAGCGACTGGCATCCAAGGCTCAGAACCCAGACAAATCCAGTCCATACCCTCAACAACCATGATCCCAAACCGATGGAAATCTGGATGCTGGAGGGCGAATTTGATGGTCGGAGTTTGATCAGGCACCAAGGGTTGCGATAGTGGATCTTCGCCATTGACGACGATCGCACCCACACCTTCAAAGATCCGGTGTTTGGCCTGATGGTAAGCGATCATTGAACCATGCCAATCCAAATGATCTGGACTCATATTCAGACAGGTCGCAACCGTCGCCTTCAACTGTCGAGTTCGCTCTAACTGAAAACTCGATAGCTCAAGTACTGCAATCGATTTGTCAGTTCGATCCGGCAATAGATCAAGCGCCTGCGGACCAAGATTTCCACCAACTAACACGTCTTGGCCATCGGCTTTTAAGATCTCGGCGACCAGCGAAGTCACCGTGGATTTAGCATTGGATCCGGTAATCGCGACCAATCGCTGATGATCAGGCCACGCGCGTCGAAAGACCTGAATATCACTAATCAGCGGTGAGGTTGTTGCGTTTAACCCTTCGGTCGTCGGTGCAATCCCTGGACTGACGACAATTTCTTCAAACCGATCCAGATAGTCGACTTTCAGCGGACCAAAATAGGTGGCCACCCCGGGAAAAGCGTTCTCGAAGGCCGTTTTGATCAGGTCAGATTGACGGGTATCAGCCACTTCAAACTGAATCCCCAGATCTTGAAAATGACGCGCAACAGCTTGTCCGGTCGGACCGGCACCCACAATCAGGCGTTTGCTGCTTGCAATCAGAGACATCAATTACCTCAACTTCAAGGTCGCAAGACCCACCAAAACCAACATCACTGAAATGATCCAAAAACGGACAATGACACGCGGCTCAGGCCAGCCCTTCAGTTCAAAGTGATGGTGAATCGGAGCCATTCGGAAGAGACGTTTGCCGGTCAATCGAAAACTGGCAACCTGCAGCATCACAGAGACGGTTTCCAATACGAAAATGCCGCCCATGATGAAGAGCACCAATTCCTGTCGCACCATCACCGCGACAACGCCCAGTGCCGCACCAAGCGATAGCGCACCGACATCACCCATGAAAACCTGCGCTGGATAGGTGTTGAACCACAAAAAGCCAAGGCCGGCTCCAACCATGGCCCCTAAAAACACCACCAATTCACCGGTGCCTGGGATATATGGAATGAACAGATATTGAGAGAAAATGGCGTTGCCGGTGAGATAAGCAAACGCACCCAGTGCTCCAGCAACCAACACGGTGGGCAGGATTGCCAGTCCATCGAGACCATCGGTGAGATTCACAGCATTGGATGTCCCAACAATCACGAAGTAGGTCAAGATCACATAGCCAAAGCCAAGGGGAATCAGCAAATCTTTAAAGAACGGCACCAACAGTGTCGTTTCAGCCGGCGTTTTTGCAATCTGATACAACACCAAAGCGGCCACCAAACCGACCATCGACTGTCCGAGATATTTGGCCTTGGCTGACAACCCTTTTGAGTTTTTCAGCACCACTTTTTTCCAATCATCGATCCAGCCGATGACGCCAAAGCCCAACATCACCAGGAGCGCGATCCAGACGTAGACATTGTGAAGATCCGCCCACAACACCGTCGATGCGGTAATACAGACCAAAATAAGCACCCCGCCCATGGTCGGCGTACCCTGCTTGGAAAAATGGGATTCAGGCCCATCACGGCGGACTGACTGTCCGATTTGACGCGTTTCAAGCGATCGAATCACCCATGGGCCCACAAACAAGGCGGTAATCAAAGCAGTCAGTACACCCAGAATGGATCGAAGTGTTAAGTACTGGAAGACGGAAAATCCGGGTTCAAAAGTACTGAGATAATTTGCCAGCCATAGCAACACAGCTATTGCCCTCCCTGTTGGCATTGAAGCGCATCAACCACACGATTCATGTGTGCTGATCGAGATCCCTTAATCAACATGGCATCGGTGCGAGCGACCATCTGTGAGAGGTGAGATACCGTCTCCTCGATCGTCTTGGCATAAAAACTTCCCACCCCAAATCCTTCAGCAATCGGGGCAGCTGTTCCGGTCGCGACGAGCTGATCAATCCCCTGAGACTTGGCGTAGGCGCCCAGTGCTTTCATTTCTGAAGATGCGGCATCACCGAGTTCACTCAAGCCACCCATCACCAAGATTCGATGGCCAGACTGATGAGCGAGCCAATCGATCGCTGCTCGGACAGCCTGAGGGCTTGCGTTATAGGTGTCGTCAACCAGTAAGCAACGCTCTAGTTGAATTGGTGTCATCCGCCCAGGCTCAATCACTGCGGACTCAAGACCACCGCGGATGTCCTCGTCGGTGGCTCCAGCAGCCAATGCCATAGCCGCCGCTGCGGCTGCGTTTTCCATGAAGTGCTGGCCAAGTGTTGGCAGACGTACAGTCATCGCAAGATCCTGGACGTCGAGACGAACGTCCTGTGGCGACATCGGCGTCCAACGGACATCTGCTGTCTGACGACCAAAGGTCATCACATGCCGGTGACCGGCGCGCGCACTCCACTGTTCCAACGCAGGCTCATCAGCGTTGAGAATGACCGTGCCATCCGGATCGGTGTGATCAATGATTTCTCCCTTACCTTGAATCACTCCAGCGATCGAGCCAAAGCCCTCGAGATGAGCTGCGCGCGCATTCAACAGAGCCGAAATGTGTGGCTGAGCAATCGACGCCAAGTCCGCAATTTCGCCAACTGCCGATGCGCCGAGTTCAAATAATGCGAACGGATGATGCGGACGTAGCCTGGCGATGGTTAAAGGAACACCTAAGTGGTTATTCAAATTTCCTTGGGTGACCAGGATCTCGTTGTGATTCATCCGTCGCGCCATTGACAGAAGAATCGATGCCAAAAAGCCCCGCGTGCTTGTTTTCCCCTGACTTCCAGTGAGCGCCAGCACAGTACCTGCATAGGATGCGCGAATTGAACGAGCCAAAGCGGTCATCGCCACTTGCGTATCACTGACGCAGATCGACGGAAGAACGGAAGTCGGATGTGACACCAGCGCCGCAGATGCACCACTTCGAGCCGCATCATCGATAAAGGTGTGACCATCACGTTCTGCGATTAACGCCACGAATAGATCACCGTCTTTCGCTTGACGACTATCAATGGCGAGTCCTGAGATAAGTGCATCGCCCACGACCTTGGCGTTGAGATCAACGGCCATGTCCGCCAGAGATCTAGGAAGCATGTTGCACCTCCTGATCCATCAGCCCAAATAATCGTGCGACTTCCACGCGGTCAGAGAACGGCCGTATTGTTTGACCAATGACTTGTGTACTTTCATGCCCTTTGCCCGCAATCAAGATGTAATCATTTGACGAGGCGTTTTCGACGGCGAATCGAATCGCCATTGAGCGATCGATTTCCTCGCGCATTGGTGGCTTCGTCATGCCTGCGCGAATCTCGTTGAGAATTGCTTGAGGCGGCTCTGACCGAGGGTTGTCTGAAGTGAGCACAACACAGTCAGAGAGCTCAGAAGCAATGCGACCCATCAATGGGCGCTTTCCTGTGTCCCGATCGCCACCGCAGCCGAAAACTGACCAAAGCTGACCCTGGCAATGCTTGCGACAAGTGACCAATGCCCGCTCCAGGGCATCTGGTGTGTGCGCATAATCAACAACCACAGTCGCTGATCCCGGAGATTGAAAACATTCCATGCGTCCCGGTGCCGTCTGAAGGCGAGACATCGCGGACAACACTTGCTCAGCCTTCTCGGGCTCGATCGCGGTCATTACCGCCACAGCCGCGAGGGCATTCTCAACATTGAAGTCACCGAGCAATGGGAGCTTCAGTTGACGCAACGCACCGTGAATTGACACATCGATCAATGATCCGTCGCTGGTCGCCTCAACCGCCGTGATACTGAAATCAGCCGAAGATGATGTTCCGTAAGTGACAAGATGTGAGCTGACTAGTCGTTTCATCAAGCCCTGACAAAACGCATCATCTGCGTTGAGGACCGCCGCTTTAAGATCAAAATCTTCAAACAATCTGGCCTTGGCCTGACCGTAGGATTCCATGTCCTCGTGATAATCCAGATGATCTCTGGATAGATTGGTCATGACAGCAACATCAAACGGAATTCCATCGACACGATGCTGATCCAACGCATGGGACGAGACTTCCATGGCGACTAAGTCGACTTCACGATCCCGTAATTCGGCAAAAATCTTCGCCAAGGTGATCGCGTCTGGCGTGGTGCGATCGGAATCTACCAACTTTTCCGGCCCGATCGAGATGCCAAGCGTCCCAATCCGAGCCGCTTTCAATCCCAAGGTGTCAGCCAATTGCGCAATCAGATGAACCGTCGTGGTTTTGCCATTGGTTCCTGTGACGCCAATCACTCGCATCGCTTGGCATGGATGGCCGTAAAACGCATGCGCCAATGGCCCGATCTGCGCCTGAAGACCAGTGACATGTAGCGCAGGCACGTGCCTTGGAACATCTCCACCCCATGCGTCATAAAGGATAGCAGCAGCACCATTGGCAATCGCTTGATCGACAAAGGTCATGCCATGTGTCTCCGATCCCTGAATCGCGATAAACAATGAGCCTTCGGTGACTTGCCTTGAGTCGAGTGTCAGGTCGCGAATATCGACACCCGAGGCACGATCAAAATACAATCCGATTTGCGAAAGCAGCTGATCCAAGCGCATCAATTCGCCCTCCCAGCCAGCATCGAACTGTCAATTTTGTCTGGAGGGATGTCATAGATTCGCATGACATCATCCATGACATCCGCAAATACTGGTGCCGCAACCTGCCCACCGTAATATTGTTGTGAACGCGGATCGTCCACCGAAATCGCCATGACAAACCGCGGATTCGCCATCGGAGCAAGGCCCACAAAACTGGATATATACTGCCGACTGGCATAAGACCCGTCTGCGTATTTCATCGTGGTCCCGGTTTTACCGCCCACGTGATACATCGGAATTTGCGCACGACGCGCAGTGCCACCCTCTTCCGTCACCGCTTGCAACATCGGCAATACCTGACGAACCGTGTTTTCAGAGAAAATCTGGACTGGCTTCGGCGTCACACCCTCGGCGAGTAAGGTCAGTGGCTGTAACACGCCCTGATTTGCAAACACGCTATATGCTTGAGCTAATTGAATGGTCGTAATGTTGAGGTTATAGCCATACGACAGTGCAGCCCGATCAAGATCCCGCCAGGTGGCATAGCTTGGCAAAAAGCCCTCTTCTTCGCCCGGGAATCCGGTGGCTGTCGGCTGACCAAGACCCAAAAGAGCCAACCGATCACGAAGCGCAGACGGCTCCATCATCATCGCAATTTTCGTGGTGCCGACATTCGATGACTTTGCGATCACTGTAGAGACATCAATTTCCCCATAGTTACTGACATCGCTAATCACATGCCCCTGAACTCGCATCCGACCGGGCGAGGTCTCGATCAGGGTATTCGGCTCAACCAATCCGAGATCAATCGCTGTGGCGATGGTGAACGGCTTGATGGGTGACCCCGGTTCCATCAAGTCGGTGACTGGGCGATTCCGCACACGTTCAGGGGTCCGAGAAGACATGTCATTGGGATTAAATGCCGGCTGCGCTGCAAGCGCCAAGACCTCACCTGTCCACGCATCGACTAAGACCGCGCTACCACCCGCGGCTCGAGCTCGAGCCACTGCTTCTTTCAGCGCGCGATAGGTCAGATATTGCAGTCTTAAATCAATCGATAAGCGAAGGTCCCGACCTTGCTGCACTTCTTGGCCAGCACTGACATATCGAACCACATTGGCTCGACGATTTCGCAAGACGTGACGCAATCCATCTTGGCCCGACAACCAGTCATCATAGGACAGCTCAAGGCCTTCTTGGCCTGCGTCTTCAATGTTGGTGAACCCGACTAAGTGACCGGCAACCTCTCCAGCTGGATAAAACCGCCGAAATTGCCGAACAACTTCCACGCCTTGCAAATTTAACGCTTCGATTTGATTAGCACGCTCAGGGGTCACATAGCGCGACAGGTACAGAAACGGTGATGGACTGCGCGCGACTCGGTCTCTCAATTTATCAGCATTTGAATCCATCAGTGGCGCGAGCTTTTCCGGCCAAGATGAATCAGATAGCTTTTTTGGACGCACAGCAATTGCTGCCACGGGTGTCGAAATCGCCAAGGGTTGCGCAAAACGATCGGTAATCATACCGCGGTAAGCAGGAATTTTTTGATAGCGAATCGTGATCTCATCGCCAATATCTTTCAGATGCTGCGTCTCGAAGACATGTAGCCACACCAAGCGACCGCAGACCGTGATCACTAGCATTCCTAGGACTGATCCGACGAACCAAAGCCTCCAGCGGCTTGATGCCTGACGTTTCTGCGCGCTCATTGCGGCCGCTCCAGAAGCATGACGTCATCCATCGGAGGTGCACTCAACGACAGACTCGACCGCGCCATGGCGTCAATCCGCATATCAGCAGACACTGCACCGCGCTCGAGCATCAACCGACCCCATTCAATCGTCAACCGATCGCGTTCAGCGCGCAGATCTTGGAGTGCTGAATACAGCTGTCGTGTCTGGTACGCAGTTTCAATCACAGTGATTGACGTGACTAAAATTCCGCCAGCGAGAAGAATCGAGAGCCACAGATCAGATCGATGAAACCACTGCATCAAGCTGCCTCCGTTCGCTCAGCAATCCGAAGCACGGCGCTTCGCGCTCTTGGATTTTTCGACAGCTCATCCGAGCCTGCCTTGATGGCTTTACCGATCAGCTTTAATTTTGGTCGAGCAACGGTCTCAGGCAATGGCATCCTCGGATCACCCTGAGGTGGTCGAGATGCATCACGTAACGCCCGTTTCACTAATCGATCTTCCAGTGAATGGAAGGAGATCACCGCCAAACGACCGCCGACTTCCAAACGATTGATCGCGGCGCTCAGACCCTGCTCAACCTCAGACAATTCACCATTGATAAATAAACGAATCGCCTGAAATGCCCGAGTGGCAGGATGCTTATTTGGATCTCTTTTCGGCTGTGCATTCGCAATGATGCGACTCAGTTGAGAGGTGGTCACAATCGGTTCCAAAAGGCGCGCGTCGACGATGGCTCGCGCAATCCGCCGAGAAAACCGCTCTTCTCCAAAAACCCATAACACGTTAGCAATCTCTTCAGCTTCTGCACGTGCGATCCAAGCGGCCGCAGATTCACCATGCGTCGGATCCATCCGCATATCCAACGGGCCGTCAGCCTGAAAACTAAAGCCACGCTCAGCGTCATCCAACTGCGGAGAAGACACACCCAAATCCATCAAAATCCCATGAACCTGCCCGATGCCTAATTGATCCAACGCAGATTCGAGCGCGGAGAAAGCGGTGTGCACGATTTGGAAGCGAGGATCAGCAGCACCCAACTCCTCACCAACAACGACTGCCGAGGGATCACGGTCCAGCCCAATCACGCGACCAGACTGACCAAGTTCTGCCAACATCGCTTTGGAGTGACCGCCACGACCAAAAGTACAATCCAAATAGATCCCATCGCCCTGGATACAGAGGGCTGTCAGCGCTTCAGGAAGTAGCACTGGTATGTGACTCATCGTACCCTCCCTCTACAGTGACAAATTGGTCAATTCAACAGAGGCATCTGCGTCAACCGGCTCGTTGAGATAGGCCTCGGTCATCGATGTCCAGCGCGCCTCATTCCAGACCTCAAACTTTTGCCCCTGACCCACAAGAATCAAACGCTTATCCAGTTCTGCATGATCGCGATGCATCGCAGGGAGGAGGAGACGATTTGCTGCATCAAGATCAAGCTCAGTGGCATAACCCACCATGAGGTGCTGAAGGCGACGAGCCTGGCGACTCGTTGAGTTAGGGAGCGCATTGACCTGGGCTTCGATGACTTCCCAGTCAGTCAACGGATAGAGAAGCAAACAGCGGTCGAACGGATGCACCGTGAGGACCATATGGCCATCACAACGGTCGGTCACGCGATCCCGGTATTTCGCCGGTAATGCGACACGCCCTTTGGCATCTAAGTTGATCGGGTTAATCCCGCGAAACACTGTCATCTCCTCGGTTGAGCCTGGAGAAAAACAACCATTTCACCCACAACTCACCACTTTCTCCCACATGGGAACTCTATTTACCCACCGAGAGACAGTCAAATGACAATCTAGCCAGATCCCTTCGACTCTGAAATCGATTCTTCAAACTAACGACTAACTAATTGAAATAATGAATAAAACTAATTTGATCAACGCCTGAAAAAGCCACCAGGGTGTCAAGAAAAAGTGGTGTGGGCGAAAGTGGGGAAAAATCGAAAAAATTGAGTCAGCCGATAAGCCGGGTTCTGTCGTGGACAATCATTCATCTAGGCATAACGTCACCGTTATGCTCAAGCGACCTACCCGAATCCAACGCGAGGCACGCCGAACGGATTCCTATTTGGTCTTGCTCCAGGTGGGGTTTACCTTGCCGTCTCGTGTTACCACTGACGCGGTGCGCTCTTACCGCACCCTTTCACCCTTACCGACATTGCCGGCGGTCTGCTCTCTGCTGCACTTTCCGTAGGCTCACGCCCCCCAGGGGTTACCTGGCACCTTGCCTCGAGGAGCCCGGACTTTCCTCTCCTGTGAAACAGCAGCGATTGCCTGGCTAACTCGCGCGCAGTGTCTACGCTTCGGGGTCATTCGTCAATTGACGATACAGCTCTCGCTTCGGAACCCCTGTGAGTTCTGCGGTTAATGCTGCTGCTTTTGACGGCGGTAACTCACGCGCGAGGACGCGAAGGATGTGGTCTGCATCCACGCTCGACGTCGCACGTTCAGTGCTCACACCTCCCACCAAGACGACAAATTCACCGCGAATTCGATCCGGGTTCGCCTCAAACCAAGCCTCACACTCCCCCGCCACGACACGAATCAATTGTTCATGGGTTTTTGTCAGCTCGCGCGCAAACACAACCTGTCGACCGTTCGCTTGCTGATCGAGTCGCCTTGCTAAGTCAACGATGCGGTGCGGAGCTTCATAAAAGATCAAGGTGCCAGCGTGACCGAGTGCTTGCTCCAACTCTTTGTCTCGCGCACTGGACTTGGTGGAGAGGAATCCAAAAAAATGCGATGGCGCAGCCGAGAACCCACTGACAGACAACGCGGCAATCAACGCAGAGGCACCCGGCACAGGGATCACTCGATATCCCTCGCTCGCCACACGCTCAATCAACAAACGACCTGGATCGCTGATTCCAGGGGTTCCAGCATCAGAAATCAGCGCCAGCGACTGCCCAGCCTCTAACGACTCAAGCACTTTCCCCGACTTTCCCACTTCCGAGTGCGCATTAAATGAAACCATTCGAGTCGAGACGCCAACAGCTTTCAGAATCTGACCGCTGACCCGAGTATCTTCCGCTAAGATCACGTCAACACGCCCCAAGACATCAATTGCGCGCGTTGAAAGATCTGTCCACTGACCAATCGGCATTGCGACAACGTAAAGCGCAGATGGTAGAGTGTTGGATGATTGATCTTGTGACACTGTGAGCACCAATTTGTTGTTACGCGCAAAGCCTGCACGAAAAACGATGATGAGAACAAGCGCTTTAATGAGCCTAGTGTTAATTGTCGGCTGTCAGCAGCAAATCAAGCCACCTGTGACCGAAATTCCTCGGGCAGAAACGATGCCCCAGGCTGCTGAAACTGTGGTTGAGGCCCCAACGGAGACTCCGACCAGTGCGATCAATACCGACCCGGAGTTGCCTGAGCAAATCGACTGGAACCGTCGCTCTCGAGAAATCGCTCGGACTGAGTTGTCGCCCATTCTTCGCGAACTGCCGCCAACCTCTTCAGAGAGCGGGCGGTCGACCGAACTCGATCCGGCCGCACCATTTGTGTCAGGGTCAGAACCAACTGAAGGCATCGCCTTACAAACGCCGATGATTGTCCGGCCGATTGATGAAACACCGGAAATGGCAACGGTGCCGGTGATCCCTGAAAATCCCATTGAATCTGCAGCGATTCAGTTATCACAAAATCTTCCTGAGTCAGCCATCATCACGCTGAATGCCATCGATCCGAGATCACTGTCTGAAACCCAGCGAGCTGACGTCTTGCGTATCAAAGCGTCTGCCTACCGCCAGCTCGGGATGACCATCGCTGCTTTGCGCTTTGATGCAGAACGATTGAGATATCTGGAAGCCGACCAGTTAAATGCAGAAACTCGACGCATTCTAGGTGAACTAGAACAATTGCCCGACCGGATTCTTCTTGATCTTAGTATTGGAACCGATCTTTTGGCGGGCCTCGCTCACGCGCTACAACTCAAAACAACGTCGACCACCGATGAGGACGCAATTTCCCAGTGGTTACGCAAATACCGAGCGCACCCTCTGTTAAAGGCTCGCTTGACAGATTATGAATTTTTGACCGAAGCGGCTCTGCCTGATGATTTTAAGGTGACAGTGTTGCTTCCACTATCAGGTGACTGGGCCAATGCCGGGCGAGCGATTCGTGACGGTATTTTGTTCGAATATCAACAGCGACAAACCACTGTTGGGGTGGCTCTGACGGTCATCGATTCGGAATCTTTAACGCCTGAGCAATTGATTGCGACGGGACAGTCGACCGATACGGAATTCGTGATTGGACCCTTACAAAAAGATAAGATCGCCATCTTGCTTGAGTCCCAACCGCGCATGCCGGTGTTACTGTTAAATCGCATCCAAACCAACGCCTTACCCCTGAAGTCCCCGACATACAGCCTGAGTCTGGCGGTTGAAGATGATGCCGAATCGACCATCAACCAAATTGCTCGGGAGGTGGATCAGGCCCGAGTGGTGGTTTTTCATTCCGACTCCCCACTAGGAGTTCGGTCCGCTGAAGCCATTCGACAACAATTGACAGTTGTCGGTGGATCTCATGCTGGCCAATTTATCCTTGATGATAAAAAGCCCGAAACAGCCATCACTCAAGCCTTTGGTGTGACAGATAGTGAAAATCGTCGGCGAGAGTTATCAAAAACGCTCGGGCTACGACTGGAGCATACACCACGGATCCGGCAGGACATGTCTGCGGTTGTCGTGCATACCGACCCGAAAAAAGCGCAACGTATTCGGCCACTGTTGGATTTCTATTATCTGGACCAGACACCCGTCTATCTCATCGGCGCCTACCGAGATGACTTGCACGACATCGTTGAAGATCTAAAAAATACACGCGTGATGGTGACTCCCTGGGATTTAGGCACACCAGCAAAGCAAGCCCTGACATCCAGACCACTGGCACAAGGCGTGTTCGGATCTCTCGTTGGCGTCGGCATTGATGCAATGAGTATGGCGGTACAACTTGGCTTTGGTGGATCGACCTCAATTCAAGGTGAAACGGGCTTTCTCACATTAGGTGCTGATTCGATGATTCACCGTCAACTGTCCACCATCCATATTTCAAGCACCGAGGACATCACTCGCCATCTTTGGGAGCCGCTACCCTCGCTGCTGCAATCGGATCTTTTCTATGCCGACTAATGAGTTTCTTGAAGAACGCATTGCCATGCGAATCGCCAAGGCGACCGATGCGCTACAAAAAAGTTTTGAGCTAGCGCCACGCTTGGTCAGTGCTGCGGAGCAATTGTCCAATTGCATTCTGAACGACGGGAAAATCCTGGTGATTGGGACCGGTTCGTCTGCTGCGATCGGACAAATTTTCGCGGCTCATCTCATGCATCGTTTCGAACGTGACCGCCCCGGACTTCCAGCCATCGCTTTGAACGCCGATGCCATTACCATCAGCTCTTTGAGTGACGAGTCCCGTTCTGAGAAATACTCTCGGCAGGTGAAGGCACTAGGAAAATCTGGTGATAGTTTGCTGGTCGTCTCGGCGACAGGGACGCGATCGAGTCTTGTGCAGGCTGTTATCGCCGCGCACGAGCTGGAATTACCCGTTGTTGCGCTCACAGGCAGCGATGGTGGAGAAATTTCCCCATTACTGAATTACGGAGATACCGAGATTCGGGTAGACTCTGATCACCCTACAACAGTCCGAGAGCAGCATTTGATGTTAATCCACTGTCTCAGTGAGCTCATTGATGTTCAGATTTTCGGCTAACCAGAGGAGTTCGTCATGCGTTTTTCTATGATCCTGATCACTGTCCTGATGGGCCTTCTTAGCGGATGTGCGACCGTCATTGATTCCACGACATCTGAACCGATTTCAGACAATCGAGGGAGTCGAACCGCTGGGCAATTTATTGATGATGAAACCGCAGAGGTCACGATTGCGGTCAATCTCAAAAAAGCATCACCTGAGCTGAAAGTCAGCAACATTAACGTCAAGGTCTATAACGGCGTGGTGTTAATTGCTGGACAAGTGCCTTCTGAAGATGCGCGAGAAACTGCCGGCAAGGTCGCCACGCAGCATCGCGGTGTCGCTCGCGTCATCAACCAACTCGAGATCGCCGGCAAAGCGACTGTCATCTCAGAAATCAACGATCTCACCATCTCAACGCAGGTGAAAGCGTTGGTCCTCAAGGATCTTGGACGCAATGTGTACCAGCGCACACTGATCACCACTGAAAACAGCATTGTGTACGTGATGGGGTTTGTCACCAAAACCGAAGCCGCCGCACTCGAGAACGTCGTGAGTTCAGTGCGTGGTGTCAAGCGAATCGTCAGAGTCTTTGAATATATCGATTAGTCGTCAGATTTGACGATTCGAAGAGCAGGTCGCTCACGCTTGGGCGGCTCTGCGTTCTCCTGAGCGTCTTCGGGCGCAGGCTCGTCGGCGGGTGTCCGCGTTTCGCCAGAAGGCAACTCAGGAACACCACCAGGCTCTTGCCCAAAAGCCATGCCCAATCCAGACTCTTTCCCGTAAATCGCCGTGATCGCGCCGTAAGGAAGAACAATTTCCGTCGGAATCCCCCCAAACCGCGTTTGGAACATGACGCCAAAGTCAGCCATATTCCAGCCGCTGAGTGCACGAGGGGCGAGATTCAAGACAATCTGACCGTCTTTGATGTGCGTTTCAGGAACCTCTACGCCTGGATAAAAACAATCGACGACAACGTAAGGATCCTCACCACCATCGACGATCCAATCGTAGAGGGCTCGTATTAAGTAGGGGCGTGAAGATCCTAACGCCATTTAACTGCGGGGCATTTCTCGTTCTGCTTCAGACAAACTTGCCTGGAATGCATCACGATTGAACATCCGATATTGATAGTCCTGAAGACCCCGCGTCTGCTTTGGCGGCAACTCAACACCCAAATGTGGAAGTCGCCACAAGATCGGAGCGACAGTGCAATCGACCAGTGAAAATTCTTCACTCATAAAGTAGGGCATTTCTTCGAAAATCGGTGCGACAGCAACCAACTGCTCTTTCAACTCTTTGGCCGCCGATGGCGAACGCTTGTTGTTTCGTTTGGCAGTCTCGATGGTTCGGATCAATGGTGTCCATTCATTCTCAATTCGATGCAAGAACATCCGGGCATTGGCGCGCGCCACTGGATACACAGGAAGCAGTGGCGGATGAGGAAATCTCTCATCCAAATATTCCATCATGATATTGGGCTCATACAACACCAAATCGCGATCAAGTAACGTCGGGAGATTGTTGTAAGGGTTAATTTCCGACACTTCTTCTGGAATATCGTCAGGATCACAATCAACGATGTCGACTGTCACTCCTTTTTCGGCCAACACGATGCGGACACGGTGTGACATATGATCCGTAGGATCTGAGAAAAAGGTCATAGTTGAGCGTTTCGTCACAAGTGACATAAGTATTTCAATCTCCGTAAAACAGACAAAACAGCCGGCAAAAGCCGGCTGTTCTTAGAACTTCAGGCTCGGTTGTGCTTAGTGCACATCCTTCCAATATTCGCGCTTTAATAAGTACGCAAACACAAAGAAGATCATCAGGAATAGCAGGACATAGATACCTAAGTCATGCGACTTCGCTTTTGATGGCTCACCGACATACTCGAGGAAGTTTACCAGATCATAGATCAACTGGTCGTATTCAGCTGGTGTTAACTGGCCAGTACCATCCACCACTTCCAAAATCCCACACTGATTCTCTGTCAGCGGCTGCCCTGAAATCGGATCTGTTTGCACAGAGCCATTCACGCGGATCGGCGCTTCTTTACAGACCGTGCGCTGTACACCTTGCAATGGCTCAAGGACGTGCGGCATCCCCACTTTCGGGAAGACTTTGTTGTTCACACCCAAAGGACGTGATGGATCCACATAAAAGGTCTTCAGGTAAGTGTAAACCCAATCCGGTGAACGCTTCCGCGCCACTAACGTCAAATCGGGCGGTGGAGCACCAAACCATTCAGCTGCGCCCTTAGATGGCATCGCGATACTTCCAAGATCACCAATTTTCTTATCTGTAGGCACAATGGATTGGACCATGATGTCAGTATCAATTCCCAAATCCATCGCGGTCCGTTCATAACGCTGATACTCAAGCGAGTGACACCCCATACAGTAATGACTATAGGTCGCCAAGCCCCGCTGCAACGACGCTTTGTCATCATAATCGGGTTGGATCGACTCCAGTGGGTACGAAGGACCACCAGCTGCCATTGCTGCGGCCGACATCCATGAAAAGACTAAGACTAAGACGACTTTCATTTCGTTACCCTCTCTGGAACAGGTTTCGTCGACTCCCATCGGGTGTACCAAGGCATGGCAAGGAAGAATAAGAAGTAAATCGCTGTGCCTGCTTGCGCCAGCGCCGTCCGAACAGGCGTCGACGGTAAAGCACCAAGCACACCCAAAACCACAAAGGCAATGGCGAATAATACAAGCATAATTTTCGACAAATTCCCTTTATAGCGGATCGAACGCACAGGGCTTCGATCAAGCCAAGGCAAGACGAACAAGATGGCAATGGCCGCTCCCATGACGACCACACCCCAGAACTTGGCATCTAATCCAAACATCGGGAAGGTAATCGCACGTAACATCGCGTAAAACGGCGTGAAGTACCAGACCGGGGCAATGTGTTCAGGGGTCTTCAAAGGGTTCGCAGGCTCAAAGTTCGCGTGCTCAAGGAAGTACCCACCCATTTCTGGGAAGAAGAAAATCACGATACTGAAGACAAAAAGGAATACAGCAACACCGGCGATGTCTTTCACGGTGTAGTACGGATGGAACGCAATGCCATCGAGTGGCTTACCGTTTTCATCTTTATTGTCTTTGATGTCGATACCGTCTGGGTTGTTCGATCCGACTTCATGCAAAGCCAAAATATGCAACACAACCAGACCGGCAATCACTAAAGGTAACGCAATGACGTGAAGTGCAAAGAACCGATTCAGGGTAATCCCACTGATGAGGTAATCACCACGAACCCATTGCGCAAGATCAGCACCGATGACTGGAATCGCTGAGAACAAAGAGACAATCACCTGCGCACCCCAGTAAGACATCTGTCCCCATGGAAGGAGATAGCCCATAAAGGCTTCAGCCATCAACAGCAGATAAATTGTCATCCCAAAGATCCAAATCAGCTCACGTGGCTTCTGATAAGAGCCGTACATGATGCCTCGCAGCATGTGCAAGTAGACCACCACAAAGAATGCTGAAGCTCCGGTGGAATGCATATATCGGATCAGCCATCCCATCTCCACATCACGCATGATGTATTCAACAGATGCAAATGCCCCTTCGGCGCTCGGCTCATAGCTCATGGTCAACCAGATGCCGGTTAAGATCTGATTCACCAACACCAATAAGGCGAGCGACCCAAAGAAATACCAAATGTTAAAGTTTTTGGGTGTCCAGTACTGTGCGAGGTGATTATTCCACGCATCCATAATCGACAATCGCTGGTCAACCCATCCGACCAACCCTGTTGCTTCGGTTTTACGCAAACCCATTACGCATTCTCCTCATCAACACCAATGATCAGCACGTTGTCGCTCTCATAAGTGTGTGGTGGCACCAACAGGTTCGTCGGTGCAGGAACGGCTTTGTAAACACGGCCAGCCAAATCAAATTTCGACCCATGACACGGGCAGAAGTAACCACCCTGCCAATCATCGCCAAGATCCGCCGCACCCACTTCTGGTCGAAACTGCGGAGAGCATCCGAGGTGCGTGCAAATTCCAACCAACACCGCAATTTCTGGGTTAATTGAACGTGCCTCATTGGTCGCATAAGTTGGTTGTTGTGGCTCCTCACTGTTGGGGTCTGCCACCACACCATTGGTTGCCTTGATCGCTTCCAACATCTCAGGCGTGCGACGCAACACAAAGACAGGCTTGCCCCGCCACTCCGCACGAATTTGCTCACCCGGAAGGATTTTTGAAATATCGACCTTCACCGGAGCCCCAGCCGCTTTTGCTTTCGCACTTGGATTCCAGGAAGAAACAAAAGGAGTCGCGACACCAACGGCGCCCACTGCACTCAGTGCCGCTGTAGCACCAACTAAAAATTTACGACGCGAAGTGTCAGCTGACTGAGCCACTTCCGGTATGACTACATCGGTCATCATGTGTCCTTGAGATCGTTGTTTCGGAGCTGATTTGCAGGCGGTATTTTAGAGAGTGCAACCTATTCAGGCAAGCGCCTTATAGCCTTTTGATCTAAAAGTTTATGTCGTTATGGCATAAAAAAACCCGCTTGAGCGGGTTTTTTCGAGTCGTCCAGCCAATTAACGCTTGGAGAACTGTGGACGCTTCCGCGCTTTGCGAAGACCAACCTTCTTCCGTTCGACTTCACGTGCATCACGGGTGACGTACCCGGCGCGGCGTAAATCGCCTTTCAGGTTTTCGTCATACTCAACCAAGGCGCGCGTAATTCCATGACGGATCGCACCGGCTTGACCTGATGCACCACCACCTTCAACGGTGATCACAATGTCAAACTTCTCAGCCATCTCAACCAATTGAAGCGGTTGACGAACAACCATCCGAGAGGTCTGGCGGCCAAAATAGTCATCCAACGCTTTACCGTTAATGGTGATTTGACCAGAGCCTGGACGCAAAAACACGCGAGCTGTCGATGTCTTTCTGCGGCCTGTTCCGTAATTCTGTGTAGTCGCCATATCGTGTCCTATGACAGAGTCAAAGTTTCAGGTTGCTGTGCATCATGTGGGTGTTCTTGCCCCGCATAGACTTTCAGCTTCCGGTACATTGCACGTCCCAGTGGATTGCGTGGCAGCATGCCTTTGACAGCGAGCTCAATCACTTTCTCTGGTGAACGTTCGATCATTTGCGTGAAGTTGGCTTCCTTCAAACCACCAGGATGTCCTGTGTGACGGTAATACATCTTGTCGGATGCCTTCCGGCCAGTCACCTTCACTTTGCCCGCGTTGACAACGACAATGTAGTCGCCTGTGTCGACGTGCGGTGTGTATTCAGTCTTGTGCTTACCGCGCAGGCGACGAGCAACTTCGGTTGCAAGACGGCCGAGAGTCTGTCCTTCGGCGTCGATCACATACCAGCTACGCTGTACGGTTTCTGCTTTAGCGCTAATCGTCTTCATGTTTGTCTTCTGCCTTCAGCGGCGTTCAAATTCAAAGAGGCGCGGATTATAGAGATGGACGCAGGTTTTCGCAACACCCTTTTATCAATCAGGACGATGCGGGCGCTCTAAATATTCGACCGACTGCATCTCAAGCAGCCGCGAGCGACAGCGATCCATCTCAAACGCTAAGCGTCCCGTCGTATACAGATCATCCAACCTGGCATCAGCGCCCAGAATTAAATTCACCGACCGATCGTAAAATTCATCAATCAAATGTAAGAATCGACGCGTCGCATCGTCTCCCGCCTTGGATAATTGAGGAACGCCCGTCATCACCACGGTATGGTAAATTTTTGCGATCTCAATATAGTCCGGTGCCGCTCGGCCTTGGCCGCAAATGACATCGAAATCGAACCACACCACATCTTCTGCGACAAAACGAACAGCCACCTGACGACGGTTAATCTCAACAAAAGCACCCTCGCTCTGCCGAGCCTCCGGCGCCAACGCCAAAACCGATTGCCAAATCGCATCGATCGCACGTGAGTCACACGGGGAATAATATAGCTGCGCATGCTCTAACGTCCGCAACCGATAATCAGTTCCTGAATCCAAATGGAAAACTTCACAATGCGTCTGGATCAAGGCAATCGCAGGCAGAAATCGATCACGCTGCAATCCATCTTTGTACAGATTGTCGGGCTCGATATTACTGGTTGTCACCAACGACACGCCGCGACGGAAAAGCGCATCAAATAAAGTACCCAAAACCATGGCATCGGTGATGTCTGAGACAAAACACTCATCAAAACACAACACCTTCGCTCGACGCGCCAACTCATCAGCGATCGCTTCCAGGGGATTCTCTGTGCCTTGCAGAGCGGTCAATCGTCCGTGGACTTGGTTCATAAACCGGTGAAAATGCAGCCGAACCGCGACTCCATCCGGAAGCGAATCCACAAACAGATCCATCAAAAAGGTTTTCCCGCGACCAACCCCGCCCCAGAGGTAAAGCCCTTGTTCTGGACGCGTCCATGATTGACGTCGAAACAAGCCTTTGCGACCGCCACTCCACCCACGGCGTTCGATTAATCGTTCTGCCAACTGATCAAGTCGCTCAATGGCCATCCGCTGACGCTTATCTGGGCTCAGCTCACCGACCTCAACTAGGCCATCATAGATATGCGAGGCAGGTGTACGACTCATAAAACGCCTCGCGACTCATAATGCGACGCGACTGTACTCTTCAGCCGCGTTAATTCCCCGTGGAAAAAATGCCCTCCGGATTCTGAACGAAACACGGTCGCGCCGACACTGTGCGCATAGGTTGCAATCGCCTCAGGGCTCACGACTTCATCATCCGCGTTAAAGATTACCGCTCGCGGCACATCGTGTAGCGAACCAGCATCGATCGGAAAGTTCTCAACCGCAGGTGCCACTTGCACCAAATCCAAAAGCTCGACCGTCGGATACGCCGTCTTCAATTGTGGAATCAGATGCGCAGCGATTGATCCACCAAATGAAAAGCCTGCCAAGCACAAGGTTTGCACGCCCTGATCAATCATCCGTGATGCCACGGCCAACGCATCCAGCAATTCCCCCTGGCCATGATCCCAAACCCCAGCGCTTCGGCCTGCACCTCTGAAATTAAAAGCCACAGCAGGCAACCCCCCATCGCGCGCCACTCGAGCGATGGTGGTGACGACCTTATTTCCCATGGTTCCACCATGCAGCGGATGCGGATGCAAAAGCAAAAGTGCCTGTGCCGGCATCGGTTGAGCAAGATCACATAACAGCGAGGCGGTTTCGATTTGACCCACAGGTCCATCAACGAATTGGATAACTGGCGCGTTCATGTGTCTCCTTTCAGAAAGCGAAGTCTAACGACTCGCCCAAACAACGCAAACTCCGTACACTACAGAAAAATGGAGATGAAACTGTGGAATTAAATGCGCTGACCTTAGGTTCGATGTTAATGGTCTTCTTCGCCGGTGGGCTCGTCGGTTGGTTGTTACGCCAACCCAAAACGATCACAGTCTCGCCTCCAGACCTCGAACGCGAAAGAACACTCGCTGAAGCAAAGCACCAAGCACTGATGGATGACATCGAGCAGCATTTAGCCTCAACACAACAAGCACTCATTGACTTAGCCGACCGGCAAGCAAAACTTGCAGCGGAGATGAACGGCGAGGCGAGAACCGAGATCACAACAGACACCGAAAGCACCGAGACCGATGCGGTGTTACCTCCTCGCGATTACGCGGAATCGCGAGGGCAGTTGCAGTAATTACGCGGGATTGTGGTCATCAAAAAAGGCCACATCCACACCCAACGTTGACGCCAATTTCTGGCCAAGCGCCTGGATTCCATAGCGCTCAGTCGCATGATGTCCTGCAGCAATATAATGAACGCCAAGTTCACGGGCCTCGTGGGTGGTTCGCTCTGAAATTTCACCCGACAAATACACATCCGCGCCGTAAGACAGCGCTTTCGTTAAATAATCCTGAGCGCCTCCGGTGCAGACCACCAAACGACTCAAGATCTCAGATCCCCGCGAGGACTCAATCACCATCGGCGCCCGGCCAAGTGCTGATTGCACCTGCAACGCCAGCTGATCGATCGTCATCGCGTTTGGCAGAGGAACCGACCAGAGCAACCCATTTTCCTCAGCAATCGGCTGTCCTCCAACCAAGCCCAACTGATCGAGCAAGGCCTTGTTGTTGCCGAATTCTGCGTGACAGTCCAAGGGCAAATGATAGGCGATTAACGACATCTGATGGTTCATCAGCGCACGGACTCGTTGTCCTTTCATGCCAGTTAACACAGGTGGCTCATTCCGCCAAAAATAACCATGATGCACCAACAGTGCATCAGCACCCCAAGCAACTGCCTGCTGAATCACATCAGCTGACGCGGTCACACCCAGTGCCAATCGAGAAATCGTGTCACGTCCCTCCACTTGCAATCCGTTCGGTGCATAATCTTTTAATAATTCAGGTTTCATCCAATCGTCGAGCGTTTGGATCAGTGCGTGTAAACTAGTCATACAGCCTCTCTTTCAGGACGACTCATGCTACAACAAATTACTCGAATTCTCTGGCCTGTGATCACGGGGATTTTGATTGCGCTTCTTGTGATCCGCGAGTTTCCTGAGTTAACCGGGCGCACTGGAGGCGTTGAGTTAAATATTGTTGATTCACAACCCGTCTCAACTCAGATCCCAGCAGAGGGACCGGTGAGTTATGCCAGCGCTGTCGAACGTGCAGCCCCTGCAGTGGTCAACATCTACACAACAACCATCGTCGAGACCAGAGCGCATCCGCTGGCAAGAGATCCATTTTTTCGGAATTTTTTCAATCTTCCGAGTGAGCCTCGACGGAAGCGCATGGAATCAAGTCTTGGCTCAGGCGTGATCGTCTCAGGAAATGGCTATATTTTAACCAACCACCATGTCATTGCTGGCGCTGATGACATTGTCATCGAGCTTAAAGATGGCCGCGTATCACAGGCGTCTGTTGTTGGAACCGATCCGGATACAGACATCGCTGTTTTAAAGATCGAGCTCAACAGTCTACCCAAATTAATCCTCACCACGTCCCCTGGCCGCGTGGGGGATTTAGTTTTCGCGATCGGGAATCCCTTCGGTGTCGGTCAAACAGTGACGATGGGCATTTTGAGTGCAACCGGCCGAAACCAAGTTGGTGTGACGAACTATGAAAACTTTATTCAAACCGATGCCGCCATCAACCCTGGGAATTCCGGTGGAGCGTTGATCAACGTCCGCGGTGAATTGATTGGGATTAATACTGCAATCTTCACTCGGAGCGGCGGCTCCAACGGGATTGGATTTGCCATTCCCGCATCCATCGCCACCGACATCATGCAAGAACTGATCGACCATGGTCAGGTCATTCGTGGCTGGATTGGGGTGGAGACGCAGCCACTCACCGAGGATCTCGCACGCACATTCGGTGTCGGCAAAGATGCAGGCGTCCTCATTTCCGGTGTGTATCGACGAGGACCCGCGGCTAACGCAGACATTCTTCCCGGCGATATTTTGACGCATATGAATGGCCAAAAAATTACCGACGGACGGGCAGCCATGAACCAAGTCGCGGATATCGAGCCAGGCACTGACTTACCAGTCAAACTTCTCAGAGATGGTCAGTCCATCGAACGCACGATCCGTGTTGGTCAACGTCCGAACTCGGCCGCCAAGTGATCAAGCGCTGCCAATAACGCATCGGTTTCCTCTGGAGCACCAACGGTGACGCGCAGAGTGTCTTTCAGTCTTGGATGCGATCCATCCAAGCATTTCACTAAGATCCGATGTTCCTTGAGCGCATCAAATAAGGGGCGTGCCTGATTTTCCCTGCACCCCATCACAACAAAATTGGCCTCCGATGGCCAGACCTCGAATCCACGCTCACTCAATCCGAGCGTTAACCGCGATCGTTCTTCTCGGATGCGTTGACTCTGCTCGTTGAGAATCGATGCATGTTCAAGTGCGTACTGCACCGCAGTTTGCGACAAGATATTGATGTTGTACGGCAGCCGTGTTTTCTCAAATTCGGAAATCCAGTCCGGATGGCCAATCAACATCCCAAATCGACTTCCGGCCAACCCGACTTTCGACAGCGTGCGCATGACAACAACATTCGGGTAAGTCACTGCCCAGTCGAGATAATCTGCATCGGTAAACGCGGTGTAGGCTTCGTCGATCACAACCAGAGCCTGAGTCGACTCCACGATCTCTGTCAGTCGATCTTTCGAAAACAAATTGCCGGTCGGATTATTGGGTTGAGGAATAAAAATCAGCGCTGGGTCAGCTTCAACCAAGCCGTCCATCCAACCCACCAGATCAATATCCAAGGAAGCATCTAAAGGCAGTGCTCGAAAGGGAACCGAATACTGATTCGCAAGCACTTGAAACATGACAAAACTGGGATCGGGAGCACAGACGCTTCGTCCCGATCCAATCAAATTCGCAACCAGCAGGGCAATGATTTCGTCAGAGCCGTTGCCAAACAACATTTCGAGCTCATCAGGGATTTTCATAAATGCCCGAAGAGGGCCCCTGACGCCATTCGCCTGCGGATCTGGATATCGATTAAATGCAGTATGTGCAAGCCGTTCAGCCAAGTCCGCACGCAGGCTTTCAGGCCATTGATAGGGATTTTCCATCGCATCAAGCTTGATCATTCCCGTCGCATCCGGGACTTGATAAGCACCGCCCTGACGCACGCGTTCAGGGATCAGCGATTGAATCAAATCGTCACGCGTCACGACGATACTCGGCAGAGCGTGCATGCGCGGTTAGGCTTTCTGAGTGCGCAAGCGTCGAAGCCACACCAGCGATTTGCTTGGCACCATCGGGACTGCAATGGATCACTGATGATCGCTTGATAAAATCATAGACGCCAAGCGGCGACGCAAAGCGCGCAGTGCCGGATGTCGGCAAGACGTGATTTGGACCGGCGCAATAATCACCCAAAGCTTCAGGGGTATGACGACCCATAAAAATCGCACCCGCATGACGGATCTCAGGCAGCATCGCCTCTGGATCATCAACACATAATTCCAAGTGCTCCGGCGCCACCCGGTTAATCACATCAATCGCATCATCGCGATCTTTGGCTTCGATAAACAAGCACCGACGATTAATGGACTGTTCGATAATGTCGGCACGCTCGAGTGTCGGGAGCAAACGCGTCATGGAATCAAGAACCTGTTCAGCAAACGCCGGATCGCAGTACACCAAGATCGGTTGCGCATCCTCATCATGTTCAGCCTGACTAAAGAGATCCATAGCGACCCAATCAGGGTCCATTGGCGGCTCAACATAGACTAAGATTTCCGATGGGCCGGCAATCATATCGATACCCACTTTTCCAAAAACCTGGCGTTTCGCGGTGGCAACCCAAGCATTCCCTGGGCCCACAATCTTATCGACCGGCAAGACACTTTCGGTTCCGTAGGCGAGTGCAGCAATCGCTTGCGCACCACCAATAGTCACCACGCGATCGACTTTCGCAAGATGAGCGGCGGCCAAGACCACAGGATTGATGTCACCGCCTGGCGCCGGAACGACCATTTGGACCAGAGGAACACCGGCCACCTTCGCAGGTATCGCATTCATCAGCACTGATGACGGATAGGTCGCTTTCCCACCAGGAACGTAAAGTCCGACACGACTCATCGGTCTGACTTCCTGACCCAAGACGATTCCATCACCCTGATCAGGCAGTCGCCAACTGGATTCTTTCTGGGCTTCGTGAAACGCCCAGACGCGATCACGGGCCGTCGTCAACGCGCGCTTTAATTCGTCTGACAACCCGTTAAAGGCCGCCTCTAACGCTTGTGCATCCAACACCAAATCAGACGCATGAGCCACTGGGTAATGATCGAGTTCGCGGGTCAATCGAACCAGCGCGTCATCACCGTCGTGACGGATCGCCTGAATAATCTCAGCTACCCGTGTTTGTCGGCTGAGATCACTCACCGACTCCCAAGCGGTCAGCTCAGTGAGCCGATCCTCGAAATCGGAATCTGCAGTGGTTAACGAAACCGGTTTAAGTTGCATGCGCTCTCTTCGTCCATTCATTCAGTCGCTCAATGATTGGAGCTATATGTTGATGACGCGTCTTCATTGCAACCCTAGACACCACTAGTCGTGCGCTGGAATGTGCGATCAGATCGCGCGCTTCAAGGCCATTTGCCTTCAGTGTATTACCCGTATCCACCACATCGACAATGACATCGGCCAGCCCGACAATCGGCGCCAACTCCATCGCCCCATACAGCTTGATTGGATCGATCTGGCGGCCTTGCGATGCGAAATACTGACGCGCGACATTCACGTATTTGGTTGCCACACGGATCCGACCAGTCGCCGGGAGCTCGACACCTCGTTTGGTGGCTGTCATCAACCGACACTTTGAGAGCTGAAGATCCACCGGCTCACAAAGCATGTCAGAGCCATACTCCAGCAAGGTATCTTTACCAGCGATCCCCAAATGCGCGCCGCCACGTTCAACATACGGTGGCACATCCGTGGCCCGAAGCACCAACAACCTGACGTCAGGGCGATTGGTGTCGAACATCAGCTTGCGACTTCCGGTGAGCGATTCGGTAGGCTCAATACCGAGCTCGGCAAGTAACGGGAGGGTCTCTTCGAGTAGTCGCCCTTTGGCAAGCGCAAACGTCAATGGCTGAGTCATACACGAACTCGCTCGATATCTGCACCCAGGCGACGCAGCTTTTCTTCAATGTGCTCGTAACCACGATCAATGTGATAGACGCGATCCACAACCGTTTCACCCTCAGCGACCAGCCCGGCGATCACCAGCGAGGCTGATGCGCGCAAATCGGTACTCATCACAGGCGCACCCTTGAGTTTGTCCACTCCAGTCGTGCTTGCGGTCGCTCCATGCAAATCAATCTTCGCGCCCATGCGCTGCATTTCAGGGATGTGCATCATGCGATTTTCAAAGATCGTTTCGGTCACACGACCCGATCCATCAGCGACTGCATTCAACGCCACAAATTGCGCCTGCATATCTGTGGCAAAACCAGGATATTCGACTGTGGTGATATCAACGGCTTTTGCACGCTGACCCTTCATATCTAGAGTAATGGTGGACTCAGTCCGCTCAATCTGTGCCCCGGCCTCTTCAAGTTTCAGGAGGGTTGCATCCATATGTTTGGGTTCGCAATCGGTTAAGGTGCAAGACCCTCCCGTTGCAGCGGTCGCGACCAGAAAGGTTCCTGCCTCGATGCGATCGGGAATAATGCGATGCGTCCCACCATGCAGTGCTTCAACACCTTGAATACGCAGCGTATCTGTCCCAATGCCCTCAATTTTCGCGCCCAGCGCTACAAGACAATCGGCAAGATCACTCACTTCAGGCTCACGAGCGGCGTTTTCGATGATCGTTTCGCCCTTCGCTAGAACCGCAGCCATCAGCACGTTTTCGGTGCCGGTCACCGTGATTTTTTCAAACAAGACCTTACCGCCAATCAATCCACCGGGAGCACGACCTTTGATGTATCCATCAGTCACTTCAAATTCCACGCCCAAACGCTCCAGTGCCTTGACATGGAGATTGACTGGGCGAGCACCGATGGCGCAACCGCCAGGTAACGAGACTTCGGCTTCATGTGCCCGAGCCAATAGTGGACCTAACACGACGATACTCGCTCGCATCGTCCTGACCAGATCATAAGGAGCAACGACGGAATTCAGTGTGGATGCATCCAACTCAACAGAACCGGTATCATCCAGCAGGACCTCAACACCCATCCGCCCCAACAACTGAAGCATAGTGGTCACGTCGTTCAAATGCGGCAAATTCTCAAACCGCACCTTTCCCGGCACCATCAGCGCGGCGGCGAGAATCGGTAAGGCTGCGTTTTTTGCGCCACTGACTCTCACATCGCCACTCAAACGACGTCCGCCGCGAATTAAAAAACGATCCATACTAAATACCCAATCCCTGTCGCTGATCTTTTTCGCGAGGCGTCAGCGCGGTGATGGTGATCGCATGCAGAGTTCCTTCGGCGATTTCGTCGGCAATCAATCGATACACGGCTTGCTGCCGTTTCACCCGACTCATGGCCTCAAAGTCATCACTGACCGCTTCGATCTGAAAGTTGCGGCCCTCACCTTGCACCGAGAACGTCCATCCCGTGTCTTTGGTTTCCAATAAGGTTTTGACTTCAGTGGCCAGCATCAGGTTCTCCTGTTTCAATGCAAGTCACGCCGCCGAGTTCGGCAAGCGTTTTAAATGTGGGGTTCATTCCGGTCACCGTGACTGAACTGTCGATCGTTTTGGCTGACTGCCACCAATACACCATGACCGCTAAATGCGCGCTCGACGCCTCCGTCCATGCGCTAACATCAATGACCAACTCACCCTGGCGAATGGCATCAAGACCGAGCGCTTTGAGTTCCGCCCAAGGCTTGGAATAGGATTCAGAATCAACCGAAAACACGACTACTTGGCGCTCACTGATTCAAACGACCAAGAATCAATGGCTCCTGTCACACTGCCCGTCGATTGGACCAGATCTGCAAACTGATTTCTCAAGGTGAGGCCAAGATTGATGCCTGCGATCACAACATTCTCAACCATCCAGCCCTTACCCTCTTCAAAACCCAATGCAAATTGGATTGGCAAAGCTTCACGACCCGGGCTTTCAAGCCGTGCCTCAACGACTGCGCGTCCAGGCTTTAAGATGACGCCTTCCTCGGGTAAGACCAGCTGTTCACCTCCATAGGCTGCCAACCCGCGAGCGTAAGCATCCACCAAACTGGATTCTAAGCGGTCTGTAAAACGGTCGCGTTCTTCTTGTGTGGCTTGCCGAGCAAATTTACCCATCACGCGAAGGGCGACAGTCCGGTCGTTTATCAGTGGCGCAAATTGCTCTGAAATCCGGATCACCAATTCTTCTTCAGTTAACTGTCCGGCCTGAAATTTAGAGACATCCTGATAAAACGTATCGCGCACGATCTTCAATGGTTCAACGGCAGCTTTAGGGTCTTCTTGAGCCCAGGCACCAATTGATAACAGACACGCTAAGGCTGTGGCTAACCAGACCTTCATTTTTCGCTACTCATATTTAACAAAAACTTCCCAATCAGTTCCTCAAGAACGATCGCTGACTGCGTATCATAAATCATATCGCCGTCAGCTAAATTATTCGGATCACCCCCGGTCGATAATCCGATGTATTTTTCACCCAGAAGACCTGCCGTCAAAATCGATGCTGAGGTGTCTTCTGAAAACTCAGCAAAATCTTGACTGATCTCCATATCAACGATGGCAGCCGCAGTTGCTTTGTCATAACGAATGCCGACAACGCGTCCGACCGTGACTCCGGCGGCACTCACTTTTGCTCGTGTCGTCAGACCTGCAACGTTATCGAAGCGAGCACTTAATCGGTAGGTTCCATTGTCACCGGTCGACGCCAGACCACTGACTTCCAAAGCCAAAAATGCAAGACAGAGCGCACCTAGCAATACAAACGCACCCACACTCAATTCTAAACGCCGCGAATACACTTAAATCTCCCCAAACATCACTGCGGTCAGGAAAAAGTCCAGACCAAGCACCGCCAGCGATGCGTACACCACTGTTTTTGTTGTCGCCCTCGCAATCCCTTCCGATGTTGGCACCAAGTCATACCCTTGGTAAACCGCAATCCAAGTCACCACAATCGCAAAGACCACCGATTTGATCATGCCATTGAACACATCATCAAAGAAATCAACGGATGCCTGCATGTTCGCCCAGAAAGAGCCGGAATCGACACCTAACCAACTCACACCAACCAAGGCGCCACCCAAACAACCGACGCTCACGAAAATCAAGGACAAAATCGGCAAACTAATCACACCTGCCCAAAACCGTGGCGCAACCACTCGGCGCAAGGGATCAACGCCAATCATTTCCAGACTTGCCAACTGCTCAGTGGCTTTCATTAAACCAATCTCAGCGGTCAAAGCAGACCCTGCGCGACCAGCAAATAAGAGTGCAGTCACCACAGGACCGAGCTCCCGTGTTAGCGATAGCGCCACCATTTGACCCAGCGCCTGCTCACTGCCGTAATCAGTCAGAATCGTGTATCCCTGCAGGCCCAAGACCATCCCGATGAATAAGCCGCTGACAATGATGATACTGAGTGACAACACCCCGACCGCATAGATTTGGTCAACGGTCAGGCGCCCATACACACCAACATTGGAGCGACCAAAAATCGCCTGCATCAACATTAAGCTGGCACGACCAAGATCGGATACCTGTGACAAGGTTGATCGACCGACGCCGGCAATCCAATCAATCATGACAAGGCATCCTCAAGCGCTGGCGCAGGGAAATGGAAGCGAACGGGGCCGTCTGGGCTTCCGTGCAAGAATTGCTGAACGAGGGGATCGTTAGAGCTTTGCATGACTGCCGGCGACCCCTCAAAAGCAACCCGGTTATTTGCAATCATAATGACGTGATCAGCAATCGATAAGGTTTCCTGGAGATCATGAGAGACCACCAGCGAGGTCAACCCAAGGGCCTGATTTAATTGTTTCACTAAAGACAACAACACACCTAAACCAATCGGATCCTGTCCGGCAAAGGGCTCGTCATACATGATCATTTCGGGATCTAACGCAATCGCCCGCGCAAGCGCCACGCGCCGCTGCATCCCTCCGGAAAGCTCAGAGGGCACCAAATCCACAGCCCCGCGCAGACCGACGGCTTCAAGTTTCATCAATACAATCAAGCGAATTAATTCGTCGTCGAGATCGGTGTGCACCCGCAGTGGAAACGCAACATTCTCGAACACACTGAGTTCAGCAAACAACGCACCTGATTGGAACAACATACCCATGCGCTTGCGCAACTGAAATAACTCTGCTCGCTTGAGCGATTGCACCGACACACCATCAACTCGCACATCACCAGATTCGGGTTTGAGCTGCCCACCAATCAAGCGCAGCAAGGTTGTTTTTCCGGTACCCGATGGACCAACAATGGCTGTGATTTTCCCACGGGGAACAGTCGCATTCAGTCCGTCGTAGATCACGCGCCGATCACGACGAAAACCAACGTCTTCAATCTCAACAAAGGCTGATGCAGTCACAATCGATTCGGTTCACTTCATTCAATTAATCTGATTGCGAGTGTAGCAGAGCTTAGCCGCAACATGTTTAATGTCGCCTCAGGTTTGGGAGTCTTTTCATGTTTTGGGCCACTGCTGCCATTATCGTTGGAATTGCACTGACTGTTGTCAGTGCCGACAAGTTTGTCGAAGGCGCAGCCAGTCTCGCTTCACGACTAGGAATGAGTCATTTTTTAATTGGATTAACCATCGTCTCTGTCGGCACTTCAGCACCAGAACTTTTGGTCTCAGCAGTCGCCGCCTATGAGGAAAGCCCAGGCCTGGCTCTCGGAAACGCCCTTGGTTCTAACATCACCAACATTGCACTGGTGCTCGGTGCGACCGCCTGTGTCTTTCCGTTACTGATTCCGAGACCTCTGGTCAGGCGAGAACTTCCTTTACTACTGTTGGTCTGTCTCGGCGTTTATGCGCTGGCTTATCGCGGCATCTTCGATCTCTGGGCGGGGATCGCCTTAGTGGCTTGCTTACCGATTGTGTTACTCCAACTCATGAAAGATGAGGCTGCCTCGGGGGAAGAAGCAGACATTCCAGACCTCTCATTGTCCTTATCGGTCATTCTGACCATCGGTGGACTCTTGGTCTTGTTAGCAAGTTCAAAAGCCTTGGTTTGGGGAGCGACCGAAGTCGCCCGGCATTTCGGGGTATCTGAACTCATCATTGGACTGACCATTGTGGCCGTCGGGACCTCGCTTCCAGAACTCGCAGCTTCAATGGCTTCAGCGTTGAAAAACAAAACCGACATGGCGCTTGGCACAGTGATTGGCTCTAATTTCTTCAATTTCCTCGGAGTCATCGGCATTGCAGCGATCATTTCACCGTTCGCCATCGAAGCCGATGTTTACACGCGCGATCTCCCATGGACACTCGGTTTGACGGTCTTTTTGTTACTCATCGCCCGCTTTGGTGCGCACGGAACCTTGAATCGTTCGTACGGAATCCTTTTGCTTCTCCTGTACGTAAGCTATCTTTGGCACATCTCTGCAACGATCGTGCCGAATTAATGAGTTTTATCGAGTCAGCCAAACGCACTATCCAACTTGAATCGAAAGCCATCGCGGAACTGAATCAGCAACTCAGCGAGGATTTCAACCGCGCCTGTCAATTGTGTCTCGACTGCGAAGGCCGAATTGTGGTCACCGGCATGGGGAAATCCGGTCATATCGGAAGCAAGATTGCAGCAACACTCGCATCAACCGGAACACCGGCGTTTTTTATGCATCCAGCAGAGGCATCGCATGGTGATTTAGGGATGCTGACATCAAAAGATGTGGTGCTTGCCCTATCCAACAGCGGTACCTCCTCAGAAATCGTCTTGTTACTCCCACTGATTCAGCGTCTCGGCACACCACTCATCAGTATGACGGGAGATGCAGATTCAACCCTAGGTCGAGCTGCCGATGCGCATCTTTTAGTCTCAGTCGCCGAAGAGGCCTGCCCCCTCAACTTGGCACCAACATCCAGCACAACCGCCGCTCTCGTGATGGGCGATGCCTTAGCGATCGCTCTACTGGAAACCAAAGGGTTCTCACACGAGGATTTTGCGTTTAGCCATCCCGGTGGCGCCTTGGGCCGTAAGTTACTCTTGAAAGTTGACGACATTATGCATACTGGCGATGCACTCCCTGCGGTGTCTGAAGATGCATCGCTTCCCGAGGCACTACTCGAAATGACCGCCAAACGCCTCGGATTTACAACCGTTTTAAACCAACATCATGAACTCATTGGAGTCTTTTCCGATGGAGACTTGCGTCGCGCAATCGAAGCCGGCCACGATCTCAGAGATCGTCGAATTCAAGACATTATGACTCCAAGGGGAGCGACGATCGAACGAGGTTCTTTGGCTGCGATGGCTGTTCGAGTCATGCAAGAAAAGCGCATCAACGCCCTGGTGGTTGTGCATGACGGGCTTCCGGTGGGTGTACTCAATATGCATGACCTCCTGCAGGCGGGTGTCGTATGAGCGCACAAACCGTCCGACTCATGGCATTTGATGTTGATGGAATCTTCACCGACGGAACTCTCTATTACGGACTCGACGGCGATTCGCTGAAGGCCTTCAACATTTTAGATGGTCTTGGTTTAAAACTGTTACAGAAGGCGGGTATCCAAACCGCGATCATCACTGGTCGACAATCACCCATGGTTGACCGGCGATTTTCTGAGCTTGGTGTCGATTTTGTGATCCAGGGCCGCGAAGACAAAGGCCAGGCGCTTCAACATTTAGCCGCGCAACTCGCCCTTGAGAAAAATGATCTCGGTTATATGGGCGATGACTTCCCCGATTTAACGACACTTGATGTGACCGGGTTCTTCGCCAGCGTGCCGAACGCACCGGCTCAAGTGCAGGCCGCAGCAGCCTATGTGACTGACCATGCTGGTGGCCAGGGTGCGGTCCGTGAACTCTGCGAGTTCTTGTTGGTCGCACAAGGATTTGATCCGTTAGCGCTCTATCAGGAGGATCGGGTGTGAATGGTTGGAGCCGACTGATCTTCATCGCGCTTGGAGCCCTTGCTTTGGTGTTCGGACTCACCGAACCAACCACTAAAAGCACACTGGATCCCGCCTTAAAAGAAATTGCTGACCTTCGTCCAGATGCCTTTATGGAAGGGGTCTATCAGCGTCAATTTGACGCGGCCGGGCAACTGGAGACGACGCTCGTGGCGACCAGCTTGTTGGATTTTGGAGACCGCGCCAACGCGGAATTGGTAGACCCGAAGCTGTGGCTCGAGAGACCACCGGCGACCTGGTATATCGAAGGCGAGCGGGGAGAACTGACCGCCGATCGAAATCAAGTCTTTCTCTCCCAGAACGTGATTGCCAATCGACTCGAAAACGGGAAGGACCCGTGGCATTTAAGTGGTCAGACGTTAAATTGGGATCAAACCACGGATCTGGTGACTTCGAAGACGACGACTCGACTGGTGCAAGGATCTGCAGAAAGCGTTGGCGACGCGCTGGTTATGGATCTCAATACCAATGAATACACCCTTGGAGAAAAAGTGAGGACGCAATGGCGAAGCGCTACTTCTTCGGATTGATGCTGGCAATCGCACCTGCGGTTTTTGCATTACCTGAAGACCGTGATCAACCGATTGAGATCACCGCCGACAGTGCCGTGATTAATGAAAAACAAAGCCAAGCTGAATACACAGGTGCCGTCGTTGTCACTCAAGGAACGCTCAAACTTGAGGGTGATGTGGTGAACCTCAAAACAAACGAAGATGGTGAAGTGGAGACCTTTGTTGCCAAGGGCCAACCGGCGCGTTTTGAAAATCTCAGACGAAAAACCGATCAAGAGCCTGTCAAAGGTCGCGCGCGGGTGATCGATTATTCGTACGACACGGATCGAGTGGTCCTGAGCGGGGATGCCATGATTACCTCTGAGGACTCTGAGTTTTCAGGACCTGAAATCACCTATGACCTCAAGTCGGGAGAAGTCACGGCCGCCGGTAGTCGTTCAAGTCGTGTGAACATGACCATGCAACCGAAGAAAAAATGACTCAACTTGTCGCTCGCCATTTGAAAAAATCCTATAAGGGGCGCGAAGTCGTCTCGGATCTGTCGATGGCGGTGAGCCCTGGTGAAATTGTTGGATTGCTAGGGCCAAACGGTGCTGGGAAAACCACCAGTTTTTATATGATCGTCGGCCTGGTGAGGCAAGATGCAGGTGAGATCAAAATTGGCGAGAAGGACATCACTCGAACACCGATGCATGGTCGGGCCAAAGCAGGGCTCGGCTATCTCCCTCAAGAAGCCTCTGTTTTTCGAAAATTGACAGTCTCAGACAACCTGATGGCGATCCTTGAATTGCGATCTGATCTCTCAAACAATGATCGGCAACGCGAGCGCGAACGCCTGCTCGATGAATTCCATTTGGGCCATTTATCAGCCACCAAAGGAATGGCACTCTCTGGCGGAGAGCGAAGACGAGTCGAAATTGCCCGGGCGCTCTGCTCCAACCCGAAATTCATGTTACTCGATGAGCCCTTCGCTGGAGTTGACCCCATTTCTGTCGCTGACATCCAGAACATCATTCGGCACTTAGCCGACCGAGGGATTGGGGTCTTGATTACCGATCACAATGTCAGAGAAACCCTCGGCATTTGTCATCGAGGCTATATCGTGAATGCAGGCCGAGTTCTCGCGGAAGGACCACCGGCCAGCCTGCTCGCCAACCAAGATGTGCGCCAAGTCTATCTTGGAGAACAATTCACCATGACGCTTCCCGAATGAAACAGGCACTGCAACTCAAGATCGGGCAAAGCCTGACCATGACTCCGCAATTGCAGCAGGCAATTAAACTGTTGCAAATGTCGACGCTCGACCTGCAACAAGAAATCACTCGAGCCTTGGAAGAGAATCCATTGCTTGAGCGTGAAGATGAAATTGAGCAGTACGCTGAGTCCAGTGACTCGGATGTCCGCGAGCAAGAGACACCCATCGAATCGGTCGAGGTCGCCGTCGAGACTGACTGGTCAGATACCAATCATTTTGATCTCAACCGGCCGATGACGCGCAGTGCCTCAGATGATGAGTACGACAGCTTTGAGAGTCGAACATCGGAAGCGTTAACACTCTCCGATCATTTGTTGTGGCAACTGAATCTCATGCCTTTAACCGAACGCGATATGTTGATTGCCCGAGTGTTGGTCGATTCTATCGATGGGGATGGCTTTTTAGATGCAGATCTCGACGAGATTACCGAGGCACTCGGGCAAGAACTTGATGATCTTGAGCTGGATGAAGTCGAATGCGTACTGCATCAAATTCAGCGCCTAGATCCCGTAGGGGTTGGGGCTCGAGGCGTGGCTGAATCGCTGGCGATTCAGTTAGCAGCAATTGGCTTGCTCGGTGGTGATGTCCGGCTACCTCTCAATTTAGTTCAAAACCATCTCGACCTCCTCACCAAGAAAGATCGCCCAGGTTTGAAACGCGCGATGAAATGCTCTGATGAGGAGCTTGATCTGGCCTTGACCCTGATTCGGTCCCTCGATCCTAAGCCGGGAAGCCATATTGGCGGGAGTGAACCTGAATATGTCACTCCTGACCTGATCGTTCGGCGCAGTGAGGACGGCTGGATTGTGGAGCTCAATCCAGACGCCTTACCGCGCGTCGGAATCAATCACACCTACCAAAATTTCATCAAATCAGGCGATAAAAGCGAAACCAACGACTATTTGAAGAATCAACTGCAGGAAGCGCGCTGGTTTGTCAAAAGCCTGAAATCTCGCGCAGAGACTCTGCTGAAAGTCGGATCCTGCATTGTCGAGGAGCAGATTGCGTTTTTTGAAAAAGGGCCGGTCGCCATGAAGCCGATGGTACTCGCCGATATCGCCGAGCGGGTTGAAATGCACGAATCGACAATTTCACGAGTCACTACGCAAAAATACATGCACACGCCACGTGGCACATTAGAGCTGAAATACTTCTTCTCAAGCCATGTCGGTACCGATGCGGGTGGTGAAGCGTCCTCAACGGCGATTAAAGAGCACTTAAAAGAATTAATCGGCGACGAAAATGCCAAGAAACCCTTATCGGATAATAAGCTGAGCGAGCTGTTGGCCGAACGGGGGTTTAAAGTCGCCAGACGAACCGTCGCCAAATACCGTGAGATGCTTGGTATCGGTGGCTCGAGCGAACGCAAACAAGTGTTTTAGGCTTTTCGTCAGTGACGAAAAAGCGCATAGTGGAAATGAGGTGATTAGACGCCTCAACGCATCAAAAGAAGGAGAAAGGTATGCAAATCAGCATCAGTGGACATCAACTCGACGTCACAGACGCACTCAAATCCTATGTGACAGAAAAACTGGATCGAATTGAGCGTCATGCGGAACATATCACCAAGGTGGAAATTACACTGACTGTTGAAAAGCAGCGTCAAAAAGCCGAAGGTAATGTGCATGTTGCAGGTGCTGATGTCCATGCGTCTGCTGAGCACGATGACATGTATGCTGCGATTGATGCGATGGCTGATAAACTCGACCGGCAACTCGTCAAACATCGCGAAAAAACCATTAGCCGGATGCACGGACACTAAAAGCGTCATACAATTGTGCAGGGCGACATGAGGTCGCCCTTTTCAGCAGCGACAGATATCGGAATCATGCAACTCTCTGACATTATTACCCCCAGCCGGGTCGTTTCGAGCCTCGAAGGCGCGAGCAAAAAACGTGTTTTAGAACTCACCGCGGAGTTCATTGCCGACGAGAGTCAAATGGACTCCGAGGATGTCTATCAAGGTCTGATTGATCGAGAGCGACTCGGTTCAACCGGAATCGGGTATGGGGTTGCCATCCCTCACTGCCGATTGTCTTGTCTGAATGATGACGAGACCCGAGGCTATTTAATTCAGTTGAATCAGGGAATTGATTTCGACGCGATTGATGGCCAACCCGTTGAATTACTGTTCGTCCTACTGGTTCCTGAATCAACCAACCAAGTGCATCTGAATTTACTCGCCCAGCTTGCCGACTGCTTTTCTAACGATCAATTTCGACATGATCTGCAAATGGCCACCGATGCCAGCGAACTTTACGCCATTGCTTGCCAAGCGTTTAAGACGGCTGCTGCCTAATGCATCTACTGATCGTTTCAGGTCGATCTGGGGCGGGAAAGTCATCCGCGCTAGGCGCCCTGGAAGATCTGAATTTCTATTGCATTGATAACCAGCCCGTCGCCTTAATCCAACAGACAGTCAGTACCCTACTCACTGTTTCTCCAGGCCGAAATCTCGCTGTTTCCATTGATATTCGAACACTTGGACAACCTGCGGATGTTCCTGCGTTAGTGCAATCATTGAAGAGCGAAGTCAGCCGACTCGATGTGGTCTTTATTGATGCAACTGACGAGTCTTTGGCGCGGCGTTTTAGCGAAACACGACGACTGCATCCATTATCCACAGGTATCGATCGCACGCATCTGTCTGATGCCTTGCGACGCGAAAGCCAGCAGCTCGAGCCGATACAAGCCATTGCGACCTATAAAATCGATAGTTCGGGACTGTCGATTCATACGCTACGCAGTCAAATCCGAGAGTTAGTTGCTGGTGAAACAGCGACGCAACTCATCTTGAAACTGCAATCCTTTGGCTTTAAGCGTGGGGTGCCGATGGATTCTGATACTGTGTTTGATGCCAGATCGCTTCCGAATCCACACTGGGAAGCAGAACTTCGACCCTTGACGGGACGCGACCAACCCATCAAAGACTATCTGAACCAGTTCCCTGAAACGACTGAGCTTCTCGATGAAATCGAAGCGCACGTGAGACGCTGGGTCCCTCGTCATGCCGAATCTGGCCGCCAATATTTTACGCTCTCAATCGGTTGCACCGGCGGTCAACACCGAAGCGTCTATCTCACCGAAGCTCTGAATCAACGGTTAAGTGATCTCGAACTTGATAGGCAGGTTGTGCATCGCGAGCTATCATCGAACCAATAGAGGATATCTCCACGATGATTACCACGCCGGTCACAGTCAGAAACTTGTTGGGCTTACATGCTCGAGCAGCCAATGTCCTCGCTCAAGAGGCCTCTCTATTTTCGTCAGTTGTGGAACTCGAAGATCCAAGCAGTCAACGGAAAGTCGATGCCAAAAGCATTATGCAGCTATTGATGATGGCGGCAGGACAAGGTAGCGAGCTGATATTACATATCTCCGGAGATGACCAAGACCAAGCGAATGCCGCACTGAAGGCTCTGTTTGATGACGGCTTTGGGGAACCCTGCGGATGAGTGATGCAATCACCGAAATCGCCGTTGAGTCCAACCAAGCCAATCTTGAGCGGATTAACCTTGCGCTATCGCAAGGCGCGATCGCGCGTGCCAGACAGCTCATCAATGAAGATCTCGCAGCGCCTGATATCGCGCATCTTTTATCCTCGGTTCCTCCCAAGCAACGGACCATCCTCTGGAACTTAGTTGAAGCCGAAGAACTGGCCGCTGACGTACTTGCCTACTTAGGCGAAGAAGAACGTTCAGAAATTGTTGCCCGATTAGAACCCGAAGAACTCGCCAACCTGATCGAAAGTTTTGAGTTCGATGACAAGGTTGACCTCCTCCAAGAGCTGCCTGAGTCAGTCATTGAAGAAGTCTTGTTATCAATGGATTCTCAAGACCGACAGCGCGTCGAAGATGTGTTGTCCTATGACGAAGATTCCGCCGGCGGCTTGATGAATACCGACGTCGTGACCGTGCGTCCGGACATCACTGTCGACGTCGTTCTTCGATATATCCGACGGTATCGTGAACTCCCTCCGATGACCGACAACCTTTGGGTCGTGAATCGTCGTGATGAATTCATCGGGCAGGTCCCCATTTCGAAGATTTTGATTTCTGATCCCAACACCACGATTCGAGAAATCATGCAGACCGAAGTCGAACCCCTGATTGTCTCCACGCATGAAGATGAAGTGGCTCAGCGTTTTGAGCGATTAGACTTGGTGAGTGCGCCTGTGGTGAACGAATCCGGTAAATTGCTCGGCCGGATTACCATCGATGACGTGGTCGATGTTATTCGGGCATCGGCAGATCACAGCTTGATGAGTCAAGCGGGTCTTGATGAAGATGAAGATATCTTTGCGCCCTTGGTCAGAACGGTCAAACGGCGTTCGGTGTGGCTTGGGATCAATCTCCTGACCGCGTTTTTAGCCTCAGGAGTGATCGGGATGTTTGAAGCCACACTAGAGCAGGTGGTCGCGCTTGCGATTCTCATGCCGGTGGTTGCATCGATGGGCGGAATCGCTGGTACTCAAGCACTGACCATCGTGATTCGAGGCATGGCGCTTGGTCGCGTGGGGTCAGCCAATATTCGAGCACTGGTCAGTCGTGAAGTGTTGATCGGCACGGCCAATGGTTTGTTCTGGTCATTGGTTGTGGGATTCGCTGCCTTCCTCTGGTTTGGTGACTTCACTCTGGGTTATGTGATCGCGCTGGCAATTATTGTGAATTTGATCGTCGCAGCGGTCGTTGGAACCCTATTACCGGGTTATTTGAAGTCGTTGCAAATCGACCCCGCACTCGCCGGCGGTGTGGTCTTAACAACGGTCACAGATGTCGTGGGTTTCTTCTGCTTCCTCGGCATCGCCACCCTCGTCTATGCCTAATTAGCTGCCGGCAACCATCATTTTCTCAAAGAGCATGGAGCCTGTTGCGATTGAGCGACGCAGATCAAGATCAGACCCCACCGCGATCAAATCATCTCTCAACATCCGGTCAAGATTCGACGCCACGGTGACTTCATGAACCGGATAGGCGATCTCACCATTTTCCACCCAAAAGCCCGAGGCACCGCGCGAGTAATCGCCGTTAACCAGGTTCACCCCCTGGCCCATCAACTCAGTCACGATCAAACCACGGCCCATCTGGGCGATCAACGCGTTGAAGTCCTGTTGACCCTGGAAGAAGAGGTTTCGCACACCGCCAGCATTATGCGTCGTTTGAAGACCAAGTCGGTTGGCAGAATACAAGGACAAGACATAGCTCGATAAGATTCCATCAGTCACAAACGCCTGAGACCGAGTTGCCAAACCATCACCATCATAGGCCGAAGAACCCATGGCCCCGGGGATGTGTGGAGTTTCTTCAAGCGTCACCCATTGAGGGAATACCTGCGTGCCTAAGCGATCCAGCAAATAGCTCGATTGCCGATACAAGGATCCTCCGCTAATCGCACTGACAAAACTCGAGATCAAGCCGGCGGCGGTTTCTGGGACAAATAGGACTGGCACCTCGGCAGTTTGGCATTTACGGGGATTCAGGCGGGCAACTGTTTTATCGGCGGCTTCTTTGCCCACCGCTTCTGGAGACAACAACTGGTCTGGACGCCGAGCCTGTGTGTAGGCATAGGAGCGCTCACGACTTTCACCATCTTCAGCCAGTAAAACGCAGCTCAAACCGTGGACACTGGTCGGCTGACTGACCAACAGACCTTCTGTGGTCCCATGAATGGAGAGTCCACGTGTCGATGACACCGAACCCCCTTCGGAGTTTGTGATCCGAGGGTCTGCTTGTCGTCCGCAAGCTTCCACTTCGATCGCCAACGCCAAGGCATCTTTCGCACTGATGTCCCAAGGATGATCTAACTCCAAATTGGGGACATCCCGAATAATTTGATCCTTCGAGGCAAGCACAGCCGCGGGATCAGGCGCCGTGACGCGAGCGATGGCGAGTGCTGCTTGAAGAGTACTTTCAAGTGCTGCATCCGAGAGATCTGTGGTGGTGGCTGATCCTCGCGACTCGCCGACAAATACCGTGACTGACAAGGACTGATCTCGCGTCATTTCAAGCTTTTCTGGTGCTCCAAGTCGTGCTTGAACGTCAAGGCCAACTGATGCGCTTGCACCCACCTCACAACCATCGGCGCCGATTCGCTTGGATCGCTCTAAAATCCGAAGCGTTAATTCTTCTAGGCGGTTTTTTTCCTGTTGTGGGTTAAACTTCACGGACATGAATGACAAACGCTCCCTTCAAAATGACGATCTGATCGACGAAGAGCTCTCCAGAGAGCCGTCGAAAAGTGCAAAAAAACGTGAAATGCTGGCGCTTCAAGCGCTCGGCCAGGCGTTGGCTGCGCTGTCTGACAAGCAATTTCGAAAGATTGAATTCCCGGAAGACAAGCTGCGTGAGGCGCTTGAAGCTTACCGTGCCATTCCGGATAAAAAGCACGAAGCCCGACGTCGACAAATGCAGTTTATCGGTAAAGTCATGCGCGGCGTCGAATCGGAAAGTTTGCAGGCGCAGTTGGATGCGATGGAGCACACCGATAACGCCGAAAAGCGGAAACATCACCAAGCCGAGCAATGGCGTGATCGATTGCTTAAGGAACCCAAAGACGCGACGGCCTTTTTGGATGCGTTTCAAACCGATGCACAGCGGCTCAACCAATTGATCCGAGCGGCCCGAAAAGCGCGAGAACTGAATAAAGATAAAGGCGAGGCGCGCAGTTTGTATCGCGTGCTTTATGAAGCCATCGCCCATTAAGCTGTTCCACCAACGGTCAGTCGATCAATCTTCAGACTTGGTTGACCCACCCCGACAGGCACGCTTTGCCCATTTTTTCCGCAGATCCCAATGCCTGAATCAAGAGCCAGGTCATCTCCAATCATCGAAATCGCAGACATCACATGTGGACCGTGCCCAATCAGCGTTGCGCCTTTCACCGGAGCAGTCACTTTGCCCTGCTCAATGAGATAGGCTTCGCTTGCTGCAAACACAAACTGCCCGGAAGTGATGTCAACCTGACCGCCGCCGAAATTGACCGCAAAGATGCCGCGCTCCACCGACTCGATCATATCCGCCTGAGTGGCATCACCAGGCTCCATAAAGGTGTTCGTCATCCGTGGCATCGGAAGATGGGCGTAGCTCTCACGCCGCCCATTACCTGTCGCCGCAACATCCATTAAGCGTGCATTGAGCTTGTCTTGCATATAGCCAACTAAAGTCCCGTCTTCAATCAGAACGTTGCGTTGGCTCGCGTGACCTTCGTCATCGATGTTCAAGGATCCGCGACGATCAAGCAGCGTGCCATCATCAACCACAGTGACCCCCTTGGATGCCACTTGCTGACCAATCTTTCCAGAGTAAAAACTCGATCCTTTCCGATTAAAGTCGCCTTCCAAGCCGTGACCAACGGCTTCATGCAGCAGCACACCCGGCCAACCGGAGGCTAAAACAACCGGCATTTCACCGGCAGGACAATCGACGGCATCTAAGTTCACCACAGCCTGATCGACAGCCTCAGCCACCAACTGATCAGCATGAGCATCTGTCAGTAACCGCTGCAAATCATAGCGTCCACCAAGACCCGAACTTCCCCGCTCTCGTCGGCCATTTTTTTCAGCAAGCACCGAAACAGACAGGCGAACGAGAGGCCGAATATCCGCACCTAAGGTGCCATCAGTTGCCGCGATCAGGATCTCTCGATAAGAAATCGACAAGGTCGCCTGGACCTGTGAGACAGAGGCACTTCGCGCGCGAGCCTTGGCATCGATTTCAAGTAAAAACGCGATTTTGTCAGTCGCCACCTTCTCGGGGATTGGATTTTTGGCAATGTAAAGCTTCGGTGTCGACACCTGATCCAGGTTCACGCCACCACGCGGTCCGCGACCCTCCTGAATGGCGATTGCCACATCACGCGCTTCACGAATTCTTGCAGCAGTGATTTCGGAGCTGTAGGCAAATCCCTGTTTATCTCCTGCGCAAGCTCTCACGCCCACGCCAGCGTCGCGATGATAGCTCGCATCCTTCACCTCGCCATCTTCGAGCGAATAAGTCTCGGCCTCAGCACGCTCAAAGAACAAATCTGCAAAATCCACATCGCCGACTGACAACTCGCCAACCAAGGGTTCAAGATCATCAATGGATAGTCCGCCTGGCGCTAAAATCGACTCACTGACGGTTTGCAGGAGAGTTGGCATTCAGTTAATCCTTTTTCTTTGAGAATGGAGGTATCAGAGAGACTTGGGGTTCGGCAAAGGATCCTTCAATCCTGTAGTCGGTTTTACCGACTTTAATAATTTTGGTCCCCAGGGCTTTTTCGACCAAATAAATGGCTCCGCCCACCTGAGGTGCGCCAAGCAAGACGGACGCGAGTGGCAAGTTGTTGGTCAGCGGAATATCAACTTCGAGACGTTGCTTGAGTTTCTCATTGATCAGATCAGCCTCCCCGGTCAAGCGAAAACTGGCCGAGGGGCCGCTCATGGTAAACTCGGGATCAAACACCAACTGACCGTCAGCAATGCGCGCTTTGGCGTCAACGCTATCGAAAGCGACCCCGGGTTGAACCAAATCCAGAAAATCCAAGCGGAGTCGGCGCGTCACCGTTTCGATATTCAAAATGCCGAATAGTCGAAGGACTTCGGCCGAATTTCCCAAATCTAAAAACCGTCCATTTTTCAGGGACAATTCGACCACACCACGGCTTGTGAGCAGAGAAAATCCGAGTGGCGAGCCATCCCAACTCAAATTAGAGACAAAGCGTCCAGATTCAGCCTCCAATAACGGCTCATCTTCATTGACTCGTAAAATATTGCCGAGCTCATCACCTTGTGCTCTGAGTAATAACGCAGTCTGCGCCTGACCGTTTTGATAGGCCCAAGCAAGCTCTCCTTGGAAACGCTGGCCATCCCGATCAAACTCAAGTGTTGTCGCATCAAGACGCGATTCACCCGACACCAGAACTAAATCCATGTCCTCATAGCGAGTTTCACCACGAAGTAGCGTACTGATCCGAACTTTCATCGAGGGTAGTTCGCCTGGATTATAATCAAACAAGGGATCATCACCCGGCGGATCCAATAAATCACCGCCCTCTGGGAGCACCATTCGCTCCAAATCGATCAACAGCGGACCTTCACCAACACGGCTGACGCGTCCGGCAAGTTCTGATCCATCAAACGAGACATTGAATTCTTGCGGACGTAAGACAATCGCTGTCTTATCAACCGCCAATGGCGTCTCTCCGAGCAATAGCCGTTCCGTGCGAAGAAGAATCGATAGATTCGATCGGTCGCCATCACCACTTGGTAAGGTTGCCCACCCGATCAGATCTGCCTCAGGGGTCATCACTTCAAGTGTCAAAGGCTTCGAATCCAAGACTCCCCGAATGTCCGTCACATCAAAGACTCGGACCGAAAACGTTCGACCATCGGGCTCGTCGGTCAGATTGACGGCGACCCGGCCGATCGAGGCCTCATCCTTTGCCAACGGATAAGGAAGACGACTTCCCAATCCCCGCCCATCCGTTTCCAGCGAGACGATGAACGACTGATCATCACCACGGCCGACGATTGACCAATCGGCTGAACCAAACAACTGATCTTCGCCCAATCCCAATTGCGCGAGGCGCGCGACATTTGATGTCTTCAACCGTCCTTGGCCAATGATCTCTGTCTGCCCGTCACTGATGGTGACCCGTGCTTCCACTGGATCACCCATCAATTGTCCTACCAGTCGATCGGTGTATAACCCATCATTTAATCGATATTCGGCACGGCCTGTCACCTGCATCAAGGGTTCGGCCAGTTGCGCTAATTCGACGGTCAGATCCTCGGACGCAATGATCACAGCTCCACTAGGATCACCCCCTATCGGGACTGCTAAAGCGACCTCTCCTGAGAGGCGGCCATCGAGCTTCACCGCTGAGCCCAGAGCATCAGGTTTCACATCTGCCTGTTCAAGGATAGCCAGCGCATCAAAAGCCTCTCCGACCAGATGACCATCAATATCAATTCGCCGAGCGTCTTCAGCCGCCTGCGTGGCCACAACACGAGTGACTAAAAGACCCCCAAAGTCAGACTCATTGAATTCGATCCGCGCGCGCTTGCTGACAAAATCAACAACTCCCTGCGTCCCCCGAAATGCAGGCCAATTCGTCAAGGGCTTGAAGCGATAGGAGGTTAACGGAAAGCGCATGCTGAGCTCACGACGCGTCCGATCCACCTCAGATCCCAAAGGTCCGGAATAGGAAATTCGGCCGCGATCGACAACCACCTGCTCCACCGAACGGCTCAAGAAATCCACCACTTCGTCGTCAAGGTCCAACGGCAATAGCCCTGGCAAGGCTCCAGTCGACGCCTGAACCGTCAATTCGAGCTGCATCTGTTGTTCATGGTCACGCGGTAAATCGAGCAATAATGCGCCTTGCACATCCTGCTCAGCACTCTTCACCCTTAGGTCCTGACCACGAAGCTTGAGCCCCTTGTCGGTTCGGTCAAAAGCGAGAGTCCCCGAGAGTGATTGCTCAGTCCAAGGCGTCGGGAAAATCTCTGGTAGCGAGAACGTGGCTGATTTTGCAGCAAAGTCAAACCAACCTCTGGATCCATCCAAATACAGTTGCCCACTGACCGGACCGATCTCAGGGATCGATCGCGCCGCTTGAATTTCAAATGCATCAATGGTTGCCGCGACTTGTGGGCTAGTCTCAAGAATCCAATCCAGCTGAACCTGTTTGGCAGACAGTCTTGGTTGATTCATCGACAACAGCCGGTACAACTGAGGTTCTGGATCAGAGTCACGGATGAACTCGCCCATCAGTCCGCCATCGAAATCGATCGCCGGGATCGACGCAGTCAGGCGCTTGCCATCATAGGTGAGACCACCGCCAGATCCAGCAATCCGGAGACCCGGGGCACGGAATTGAAGTGATTCAAATGATGCCTGAATCTTTGATAGACCAGGCAATTCAAATCGTGCACTCAAATCACCTGTCAGGCCTTGATCCTGATCCGCCAAACCAGTCACGCGGACAGTGCCATCGACTGGAATCCCTGGGCGGATATTGAGCCATGCTATCGCGTCAACAGTTGCCGTGAATTCATCCAAACCGAGCATCGGAACCAGTGCTTGACGCAAACGCGTCTGCACTCGAACATCATGAGCGTCGGTGGTGGTCTGTGGATAACGCCAGTCAATGTCGATCGGAACTGAGATCTCTTCGGTGACGACCCGAGCTTGGGCCAGAACACCAACATCTGGCGTGATGTCAATCGATAACCGTTTGAGCGAAAACTCACCCAATAACACATCAAAGTTATGGATTTGAAACGCACCGATCGGTTGTATGACGTTGCGGATTTGGTCTAGTAACCCAGCCCACTCAGTTGGATCAGGAATCCCTGATCCGTCAGAGCCGCGCTGGATGAGTTCACCTTCATCCAGAATCAACTGTCCAATCACCGGCTGCATGGACGCGATTGTGTTGGGAAGATCCAACAACATTTGCACCCGCCGCACCTCCAGTGACCCGGCATCCTTCTGGATGACAAGATCGAGTGCCTCGAGGTAAGGTCCCGTCCAAGATGCTCGCGCACCAATCTCGGAGATCGTGACTGTGGCACCCAGCCGGTCAGACAACAGTGCCTCGATGTCCGTCCGCCAATAGTTCACCATCGGCAACGCAGCCAAGAACAGGCCTTGCATGGCTGCAAGGACGACCAAAATAATGGCTTTTGTTGTCAGTACATGGCGAATCACGACACCACAACCTCATAACGATCTTGAGAAAAATTGCCATCGACCTGCAATCGAATCGGCCGATGAATAAAGGCTTCAAGATCAGCTAAGGCTTCAGACTCTTCATCGATTAACCGATCAATCACGGTCGGTGCTGCAATCACAGTCGTCATTTCTGCTGAGTAGGCGCGATATTCGCGCATCACCGCCCGGAAAATTTCATAACAGACCGTCTCGGCAGTTTTCATCTGGCCGGTCCCATGGCAGTGAGGACAGGGCTCTTGCAGCAAATCAGACAAACTCTCGCGAGACCGCTTCCGCGTCAAGACCACCAGTCCTAAATCGTTAAACCCGATGACTCGAGTTTTCACCGGGTCCTCATCGAGTGACCGCTCAAGCGTTCTTAATACCTGTCGCCGATGCTCGTCGTCGTCCATATCGATGAAGTCAATGACGACCATACCCCCGAGATTACGGAGACGTAATTGGCGACCAATGGCAACCGCGGCCTCGAGATTGGTTCGAAAGACGGTTTGCTCGAGAGTATGAGCTCCCACGAACCGACCGGTGTTGACATCGATGGTGGTCATGGCTTCTGTCTGATCAACCACCAGATAAGCACCAGATTTGAGCTCAACCTGTCGAGACAGGGCTTTTTCGATTTCATCTTCGATTTGGTACAAATCAAAGATTGGACGATCCCCTTGATAGTGTTGAATCAAGTGCGAGAGCTCTGGCATAAATTTCGATGCGAATTGCGAGAGCTTGGTATAGGTCTCGAGCGAATCAATGAATACGCGGTCTGTTTCCCGACGGATCTGATCCCGAATCATTCGATGAGTTAATGGCAACTCTTCGAACAACAGTGCTGGCGCCTTGGCCGTCTGTTGCTCTTTCAGGATGTTGTCCCACACCCGCTTGAGATACACCAAATCCTCTTCGAGGTCATCAGTGGTCTGACCATCCCCTGCGGTACGAATGATCACTCCACATTCTAAGTTTTGTGCCTTGAGTGCTTCAACGGCGATGGTTTTTAAGTGCTCACGCGTCGCTTCATCATCGATCCGCTGACTAATCCCGACATGAGTGGCAAACGGCATCAGTACCAAATGTCGCGCTGGCAGGGAGACTTCAGCAGTTAGTCGGGCACCTTTGCTCCCGACCGGATCTTTGATCACCTGCACCAATAAGCTCTGACCTTCCGTGACAAGCTGCTGGATCGAACGCTCGTGAGTCTCCTGACTTGATGGAAAATCTTTCGTGTGAAGGAAGGCACTTCGATCAAGGCCGATATCCACAAAACAGGCCTGCATACCCGGTAACACACGAACGACCTGACCGAGATACACATTACCAACGAGGCCGCGATGTGTGGCACGCTCGATCAAGATTTCCTGCAACATTCCCTGTTCGACCACAGCAACACGGGTCTCAAGCGGGGTAAAGTTCAGTAAAATTTCATGACGCATCGTTCAGCAAAGCCTCCAACTCAACCAGCGGAAGCCCAACGACGTTGGTGTAGGATCCATGAATCGATTCAACAAAACGTGCAGCCAGACCCTGAATCCCATAACCACCCGCTTTATCTAAAGGCTCACCGGTTTGCCAATAGTGTAGCCGTTCTGACATCGAGAGTTGACGAAAGGTCACATCCGTGCGAACGACCTTGACCGCACACTGGGTTTCACGAAGCACGCAGACTCCCGAGTAGACCTGATGAGTCGTCCCGGACAAGCGTTCCATCATGGCGAGGAAGTCAGTTTCATCCACAGGTTTATTGAGAATGACACCGGCGGATGCGACCGTGGTATCTGATCCAATAATCACTTCATCTGGAAACGCCTTGGTTGCCACCGCTCGCGCTTTCGCCTCGGCCAGCCTTGCAACATAATCGGCCGGCGACTCATCATCACGAAAGGATTCATCCACGTCCGATGGAATCACCCGAAAGTCAGCCGTGATCAGTTTCAGTAAGTCACGCCGTCTTGGTGACTGACTGGCGAGGATCATTGCCGCTCTGCTCCAATGTCCTGAGTGTATTGAGCCAAACCATCGTAGAGCCAGCGCATTGGCGACCAGAGAACAGCAGAGACGAAAGCTTGCAACACCAAGATGTAAAATTCTGGTGATTGTCCCGTCAACGTTCTTGCCCAATAGGACACCGATGACGCAATCAATAACACCACAAACACCACGGTGGATTGTCGAACCCAGTTCACCTGACGGATCGACGGGCCCAGCAGCGTCAGTGCATACGCAATCAAGGCAAATAATAATCCGTGTAACCCAAGGGCTGTGCCATACAAGACGTCAACCGGCAATGAGGAAATCAGCAAGAGCGTCATAGACAACTGATAGTTCCGCATCAAGCCCCACCAGGTGACAAACAAAAACCCGAAATGCGGTAACGCAAGGCTTAAGAATGCCGGATAGGGAAAAGCGATCAACAACAAGGTCACAAGCCAAGTGGCAATAAAGATCATGATTCATCCTCTGACAGATCAACCATGACCAAGGACAGTCGAGCCAGTGGAGCCAAAGGTTCAGCGATCACTCGCGCGAAGGGTTGGCCCGGAGCGCGAATCACTTCCTTCACTTGAGCAACCGGAATTCCGGGTTGAAACCGCTCACCGAGCCCTGAGGTTTCTAATAAATCCCCAGGAATAATGTCCACTGTGTCAGGTAAATTCCGTAATTCAACGCGATCCATCCGCCCCACACCGACGGCAATGGCACGCTCCCGTGTTCGGGTGACTTGCACCGGCAGATGATGCGTCGCATCGGTCATCATCAATACATCGGCTGCATGAGGGTAGGCAACAACCACCTGTCCAACCAATCCGTCAGCTGAAATCACCGGCTGGCCTGCGGCTACCCCGGCGAGCAATCCTCGATTGATGGTCACCCGATGCACGAAGGGATCATTGGATAACCGTTCGATCTGCGCTTGCAAGAGTCGTTCGTTGACACGTTCCTGAACGCCGAGAAGGCGCCTCAGTTCAGAATTTTCCGCTCGCAGGGTTTGTAATTTTAGTTGCTCCGTCCGGAGCCGCTCGTTTTCGAGTGCTAATGATTCCAGCCGTGTCACGATCAGCCCCTGGGATTGCACCCAACCAAAAACCTCAGTTGAGACTTTTCCAGGGAGAAATGCGACTTGTTCAACCGGCCATAAGCCGGTCTTGATCACCTGACGCACCAGAGTCAGTGCATCAAAGCGTGAATCGATGAGTATCGTGGCCACAGAAAACGTGACCGCAACAATGAGGCGGACCGCGGCGACACTGGTTTCAGAGAACAGCGGCCGCATGCCGTTAGATCTTAATCTGAGTTAAAGAGGTTAAATGACGCGCGATCAATCAACTCGAGCGCTTTACCACCACCGCGGGCAACACAGGTCAGGGGATCGTCAGCAATCAAGACTGGTAATCCGGTCTCCGCCGCTAACATCTCATCCAATCCTTTCAGCAATGCGCCACCGCCCGTCAAAACGATTCCGCGCTCAGCAATATCCGAGGCCAATTCAGGCGGTGACTGCTCTAGGGCATTTTTCACGGCCGCCGTGATTTGCGCGAGTGGCTCAGCCAAGGCTTCTTGAATCTGATTCGACTTCAAGGTCAACTGCTTCGGAATTCCTTCAGCCAGGTTACGACCGCGGACATCGATTTCGTGCTCATCTTGCATCAAGACCGCCGTGCCGATTTCGTGCTTAATTTTTTCCGCAGTCGAATCTCCAATCAAGGTACCAAAGCGGCGACGGACATAGCCGACAATGGCTTCATCAAAGCGGTCACCACCAATACGGACAGATTCCGAAAATACGATCCCGTTCAGGGAAATAATCGCGATTTCGGTGGTACCACCACCGACATCAACCACCATCGATCCACTGGCGTCATCGACAGGAAGTTCCGCGCCCAACGCAGCAGCCATGGGTTCTTCGATCAAATAGACTTCGCGCGCACCTGCTCCAAGAGCCGACTCTTTGATCGCACGGCGCTCCACTTGAGTTGATTGTGCTGGAACACAAACAAGGACTCGCGGTGACGGGCGAATAATGGAGTTTTCATGCACTTTGCTAATAAATAGCTGCAACATCTTTTCAGTGACATGGAAGTCTGCAATCACCCCATCTTTCAGTGGTCGGATCGCGACAATATTCCCTGGCGTTCGACCCAGCATCCGCTTGGCTTCAATCCCGACGGCGGCAACAGACCGTTGTGTTCCAACGGTGCGGATTGCGACGACCGACGGCTCATCCAGTACAATTCCCTTCCCTTTGACGTAGATCAGCGTATTCGCTGTCCCCAAGTCGATCGAAATATCGTTCGAAAACAATCCGCGTATGGCTTTAAACATGCAAGCTGTATCCTGTTGGGCGTGCGCAATAAAAACGGGAGTTTAGCTGACCCGCTCTCTATACTGAAGCCTTATGCTAGCATGCGCGATTCCAAATATGATTTTCAATGACGGAGAAACCTATGTCGCTGACGAGCGATGACGTCAAACGCGTCGCCAAATTGGCCCGCTTGGGGCTCACTCAGGCAGAAACCAACGAGACATTGACACAGTTAAATTCAATCCTTGGACTCGTCGACCAAATGCAGCAAACCAACACCGATGGAGTTGCTCCTCTGGCGCACCCACTTGAGTTGACGCAAACACTCCGTGCCGACCAAGTCACTGAAACCAATCACCGTGAAAAATACCAATCTGTGGCTCCTCAGGCGGAGGCTGGGCTGTATTTAGTCCCGAGGGTTGTTGAATGAGTCAGATTACAGACCTTACGTTGGCCCAGTTAAAGCAAGCACTTGACGACGGTGATCTGTCGAGCGTCGAGATTACCACCGCTTTCTTAGACCGCATTGACTCACTCAATCCAGAGCTCAATGCATTTATCACCATCACTCATGAGGATGCGCGCAAAGCAGCGGCGGACGCTGACGCGGCCAGAGCCAAGGGCAAAGCATCTACCTTCGCGGGCCTTCCCATCGCCCATAAAGATCTGTTTTGTACCGATGGCACTAGGACCACTTGCGGCTCAAAAATGCTGGCCGACTTTGTTGCGCCCTATGATGCGCATGTGGTCAGTCGTTGTCAGCAAGCTGGACTGATCTCCCTTGGCAAACTCAATATGGATGAGTTTGCGATGGGCTCGTCAAACGAAAACTCATTTTTTGGGGCGGTCAGAAATCCATGGGATCCATCACGTGTTCCCGGGGGAAGTTCTGGAGGGTCAGCGGCGGCTGTTGCAGCCCGGATGACACCCCTAGCGACAGCAACAGATACCGGCGGATCGATTCGTCAACCAGCGGCATTGACAGGGACTTCTGGGTTAAAACCAACCTACGGACGAGTCAGTCGATTTGGCATGATCGCGTTTGCATCGAGTCTTGATCAAGGTGGATTAATTGCTCACACCGCCGAAGATATCGCGCTCGGTCTTGGCCTCATTGCCGGTCATGATCCCCGTGATTCAACCTCGGCAGATCAAGCTGTTCCTGATTACACCGCGACACTGAGTGATCCCCTGAAAGGCAAGGTGATTGGTTTACCCACACAGTTTTTCGATGAACGCTTAGATCCCGCCATGCGACAATCCATGAACGATGTCCTTGATGTCTTCCGTTCACTCGGTGCAACAACCGTTGAAGTCTCGCTCGATCATATCGCCGAAGCCATCCCGGCCTATTACGTCATTGCTCCGGCTGAAGCCAGTTCAAACTTATCACGCTTTGATGGCGTCCGTTTTGGCTATCGAGCCGAACATCCAAAAGACTTAACAGATCTTTATGAACGCTCACGAGGCGAAGGCTTTGGCGGCGAAGTCAAACGTCGCATCCTTATCGGCACCTATGCATTATCAGAAGGCTACTACGACGCCTACTACAAAAAGGCTCAACAAATCCGCCGTTTAATCAAACAGGATTTTGAGCGTGCATTGAATCAGTGTGACCTCCTATTTGGACCGACCACGCCGTCGACCGCCTTTGTCATTGGCGAAAAAACCGCTGATCCCATTGCCATGTACCTTGAAGATATTTACACCGTCGCGACGAACATGGCGGGCTTGCCAGGTGGATCATTCCAAGCACCGTTAATTGATGGATTACCCTCTGGCTATCAGCTGACAGGACCTGCTTTTGGGGAGGGTGCGATCTTGAATGCCGCGCATCAAATTCAAACAGCGACTGATTGGCACACTTTGCGTCCGGAGAGTTTATAAGATGTACGAAGCAGTCATTGGTCTTGAAGTCCACGTTCAACTCTCAACGGTATCCAAGATTTTTTCAGGCTCATCGACCGCCTTTGGCGCCGAACCCAATACCCAAGCATCCTTGGTTGATTTAGGAATGCCAGGGGTTCTTCCAGTGCCTAACGCTCGAGCCTTTGAAATGGCAGTGAAATTCGGTCTCGCGATCGATGCCGAGATCGGCAAAGAGTCTGTGTTTGATCGGAAAAACTATTTTTATCCAGACCTCCCCAAAGGCTACCAAATCAGTCAGTTTGATAAGCCAATCGTCGGACCCGGTCGAGTCGCAATCACGTTGGATGACGGCACCATAAAAACCATTAACGTGACGCGTGCGCATCTTGAAGAAGATGCTGGAAAAAGTGTTCATGACGCTTTTGATGGCATGACGGGCGTTGATCTCAATCGCGCCGGCACGCCGCTCTTAGAGATCGTCTCGGAGCCGGAACTTCGTTCAGCCAAAGAAGCTGTCGCCTACCTCAAAGTGATCCATTCAATCATTCGGTACCTTGATATTTCCGATGGAAATATGGCTCAGGGCTCGATGCGTTGCGACTGCAATGTCTCAATCCGTCCTCAAGGATCAGAGGTCTTAGGGACTCGGACTGAGATCAAAAACGTCAACTCATTCCGTTTTGTCGAAAAAGCCATTAACACCGAGATTCATCGTCAAATCGAAATTCTTGAGGACGGCGGTCGAGTGATTCAGGAAACACGGTTATATGATCCTGATAAAGATGAAACACGGTCGATGCGTTCAAAAGAAGAAGCGAATGATTATCGCTACTTCCCTGATCCTGATTTGTTGCCTGTCATGATAGACGACAGTTTCATCGAGGCATGTCGGAACACACTTCCTGAGCTTCCCGAGGCGCGGCAGGCGCGTTATATCAAGGACTATGGCATCACAGACTATGATGCCGGCGTATTAGTCGCTGACCGTGACGTGGCCGACTATTTTGCGGAGGTCGCCGATACCTCAGGTGAAGGGAAGCTTGCTGCGAACTGGGTCATGGGGAGTGTCTTGGCTGAACTGAATCAAACGGGAAGTGTGATCACTGAGTTTCCTGTCAGCGCGAAACAACTTGCCGACCTCATCAGTCGCATCAAAGACAACACACTGAATTCAAAAACTGCGAAAACAGTCTTTGAAGCCTTGTTAGCTGGTGAGGGTGAAGTCAACGCCATCATCGAAGCCAAAGGGTTGGTGCAAATGACCGATACCGGTGCCATTGAGGCCATCGTTGATGAGGTCATCCAGGAAAACCCGGATCAGGTGGCGAACTACCGATCAGCGCCTTCCGATAAACAAGGGAAGATGCTCGGCTTCTTTGTCGGGCAGGTGATGAAAAAGTCACAAGGAAAAGCCAATCCACAAGCAGTGAATCAAATCCTTCATTCAAAACTTGGCAGCTGATCCACAGACTGGGCATGCAGGGTCCTTCCGGTACCGGAAGGACTTCCACTCCATCGTTTTGGCATGAAAACGCAATAAACGACCCACTAAACGGTCAGGCCATCCCAAAAGAACGCCTAGGACTTCAACAGCCTGCAAACTCCCCAATGTACCGACAACAGGCCCAAGCACTCCAGTTTCAGAGCACGTTGGCTCAACTTCTGGGACATCAGGAACCAAACAGGCATAGCAGGGATTGCTCTCCTGCCGGGGATCGATGGTTGTCAGTTGGCCCTCGACACCCAAGGCGGCGGCTGAGACCACAGGTCGCTTGAGCGAAACAGCCAAGCGATTCGCCAAAAACCGCGTCGCAAACCGGTCCGTACAATCAGCGATGCAATCCGATGATGCAATCAGTGAGGACACATTCTGATCATCGGCATGCGCTCTGATCACGTCAACATGAATCCAGGGATTAATCCCCAGAATGCGGTCTTTTGCGGAGTCCACCTTGGATTGGTGGAGACTCGCCTGACTATGAATCACTTGTCGATGCAGATTGGTCTCATCAACAGTGTCTCCATCGACCAGGGTCAAACGCCCAACACCCGCCGCTCCTAAGTAAAGCGCCAGCGGACTTCCCAGACCACCCAAACCAAGGACCACCACATGGGCGCTGCGAAGCCGCTCTTGACCATCGACATCCACGTCAGAAAGAAGAATTTGTCTTGCGTAATGCAGCAGTTCGTCATCAGTCATCATCGTTTTTGCATCCTGGTTACCCGGTCTCGTCCAGCCAGATCTTGATGCGTCTGAATCGAGCGCCAACCCGATTCTTCCGCCATCGCTCTGACATCATGGGCCTGACGATGACCATGCTCAAGACATAGATAGCCATTGGGGGTTAAGTGATTCATCCCATCACTGACAATCCGGCGGATCAATTCCAATCCCTGCGCATTCGAGAACAAAGCAACCGCAGGCTCATACAATCGCACGCTCGAATCGATCTCCGGATCATCCCAAGCAATATATGGTGGATTCGCAGTCACCAGATCATAGCAACCAAGCCCGTCAAACAAATCTGCTTGATAACAATCCACAGACAGTCCAAGTGCCTGAACATTTTCCTTGGCACACTGAACTGCATCGATCGACAGATCACTGAGTGTGACATCACAGTTTGGATGACGAGTTTTTAAGGCGATTCCGACGGCACCGGATCCTGTACAGAGGTCATGGATGGTGTTGAGATCATTGTGTTCGATCAACTGCGACGCGGTTTCGACAAGGGTCTCCGTATCAGGTCTCGGGATCAATACCTGAGGTGATACCGAAAGCCGTAAGCCGTCAAAATCAACGACACCCAAAATATAGGCAACCGGCTCACCGGCTTGGGTACGTTGCGCCACCTGATACAGTCTTCCAATCACCGCCTCTGACAGCGCTTGATCCTCTTGAAGCATTTGCTCGGTGAGTGAGAATCCCAGAATCTCTGAGATCACCAACTGTTGCTCACTACTGCTCCAAGCTGCCGCTCGAATCGGATCCGAGCGAAGCACTTCCGCTAAGGTCATGCGCCAGTATCAAGGCCTGCGAGAAGCTCGGCTTGATACTCCTGAACCAGAGGGTCAATGATCATTTGACAAGCACCGTCCATCATTTCATCGAGACGATACAGTGTCAGATTAATGCGATGGTCTGTCACACGACCCTGCGGAAAATTGTAGGTTCGAATGCGCTCCGAGCGATCACCTGAGCCGACTAGCGACTTCCGCTCACTGGCTTCTTTCGCTTGCTGCTCTTGACGAGCAGCATCCTCAAGACGCGCCTGGAGTAGACTCAGCGCTCGAGCCTTATTCTTGTGTTGCGAGCGCTCGTCCTGACACTCAACAACCACTCCAGTCGGAATGTGTGTGATCCGAATGGCTGAATCGGTCTTGTTGACATGCTGCCCCCCGGCACCACTGGCTCGAAAGGTATCAATTCGTAAGTCTTTCGTGTCAATGGTGGTTTCGGCCATTGGGTCTGCTTCAGCCATGACAGCCACTGTGCAGGCAGAAGTGTGCACACGACCTTGAGATTCAGTGGCGGGAACACGTTGCACGCGATGCGCGCCTGACTCGAATTTTAGTCGGCCATAGACGCGATCACCCGCAACTTTCATGATGACTTCTTTATAGCCACCGAGCTCTGCCTTGGACTCTGACAACACCTCAGCTTTCCATCCTTGAGTCTCTGCAAACTTCAAGTACATCCGTGCGAGATCACCGGCAAATAAGGCTGCCTCATCGCCTCCTGTGCCTGCTCGAATTTCCAGAAACGCACTCCGTGAATCCGCTGGATCTTTGGGCACTAAAGCGATTTGCAGATCGGCATCGAGCGACTCAAGTTCTACCCGTATCTCAGGGATTTCGCTCTCGGCTAACTCCTTCATCTCCGCATCGTCACCCGCGAGGTAACTGTCGAGCTCTTTGAGATCTGCCGTTAAGCTCCGTCGACGCTGCACCAGCTGAACCACCGGCTCAATCTCACTGTATTCCTGCGAATAGGCAACAAATTGCTTTTGATCACTGATCACCTCTGGGTCAGCAAGCAAGGCAGACAGTTCCTCGTGTCGGTCAACAAGTTGATCCAACCGATTGATCAATGATGGTTTCAATCAGAATCCTCTGTTTCATCTATCGAAAAAAGGCGATGCGTCGCATCCAGAAGTGAAAGATCGCCTTGCTCGGCGGCACTTCGTAAAGCGACAGTTGGCGCATGGAGAAATTTGTTCGTCAGGTTACGGCTGAGTTGCGTCAATACGTCTGCCGCCGGCTTCCCAGATTCCAGTGCTTTTAACGCACGAGCCAACTCTTGTTCGGACAAATCCTGAGTACCGTCGCGAAGTTGTTTAATCGTATCGACTGCACGATATCCTCGAATCTCTCGCTGCCAATCGTCCAACGCTTCACGGATCAGAGCGTCCGCATGTCTGGCCGCTTCCTGACGCTGCTCTAACCCTTCTTCAACCACGGCCTGCAAATCATCGACCGTGTAGAGATAGACCGAATCGATCTCTCCCACTTCAGGCTCGATATCCCGAGGAACAGCCAAATCCACCATAAACATCGGTTTATGGCGCCTGACTTTTTGGGCTCGTTCAACCATCCCCTTGCCTAATACAGGCACCGAAGCGCCAGTTGATGCAATGACGATGTCTGCATGCTGAATGCGATCGCCTAATTCTGTCAGCGGCCAGGCATGGCCATCAATCGAAGCCGCTAAAATTTCTGCATTCGCCAGCGTGCGGTTCACGACATCGGTCCCACGAACACCTTGGCCATTTAAATGTTCGGCAACCAACTGAATGGTTTCACCAGCACCCACCAAGACCACTTTACAGGAGGCAAGGTCAGAAAAAATTCGGCTCGCCAAATTCACCGATGCGTACGCCACGGAGACAGGATTTCGACCGATTGCGGTCTCGGTGCGCACTCGTTTTGCGACCGATAGGACTTTTGAAAAGGCTTGCTCAAGTTCGGTTCCACAGGTCAGGGCATCCCGAGCCGTTCGGATCGCATCCTTGAATTGACCCAATATCTGAGGCTCACCCAACACCAACGAATCGAGGCCAGATGCAACTCGCATCATGTGTTGCGCGGCTTTCAGGTGTTTAAACGAGTAGATATGAGGGGCTAAAGCGTCGGCTTCTACCGCATGATAATTCGCGAGCCACTGAATCACTTCTGGTTCATTCTCACCGTCAATCGCTAAAAAGAGTTCCGTTCGATTACAAGTCGATAAAATCGCACTCTCGCGGACACCCGGAAACTCTTTGGTCAGTTCCGCCAAAGCATCAGGAAGCCGCTGCGCATCAAAAGCAACCTGCTCACGCAGTTCGACTGGCGCCGTGGTATGGTTAAGCCCGAGAGTTAAAAGAGCCATTTAAGAAAACGATGAAACCCATATCTAAACAGTGGCCGGATTGTAGCAGAGCTTGCGTGCTCTTGGTCTTCCTAACCATTGCTGGCTGTCAGCCGATAGGCACCTTACAGACGGAATCCGCCGATCGTGCGATGGAAAGCGTGATCGAATCGGCACAACCACGCGAGATCCAAACGCCAGCGGGCCTCATTTTACTGGCCGAAGCTGAACTGACCGCTGGACATCTAGATCAAGCGATTCATCTGTATCTCAAGGCGGCGGCCAAGAGCACGAACCCAGAAGTGGCCGAACGAGCGGCCTTTCTTGCTCGACAAGCTGGATCCGATGTTCAAATTGAGCAGGCACTTGATCGCTGGAAAGCCATTGATCCAGATTCACGAGGTGCTCTGGAAGCCTCGATTATTTTCAACGCTGAGCGGAGTCGGCTGGACGCACTCGACGAGTCACTGACTCAGCTGTTCGCGTTAGAACCTAACTATCGCGCGCACTGGTTGGCAAGCTTCTGGGCTGGACTGGAACCTGATCGCCAAATGGCATTCTTAAATGCACTCACGCGAGTTGGAAGTCAGTCGGACAATGGTTCATTAGCAATGGTTGTCACCGAAGCCAAAAATCGAGTCGCTGAGCAGACAGGGACTGACTGGCTCGACGCATGGATCGAGTCCCACGTGCCGCCAGCCAATGTCGTTCTGTTTCGGTCACGCCTTGAATTACCGGATCGCCAACGGGCTATCGCATTTGTCGAACGCTTCACGGAGGTGACGAGCGACCTCAACGTCCGAGCTCAATTGGCGCGCTGGCATGGTCTTGAGGGGAATCGAGAAACAGCTCTTTCCATTCTTCGCTCGGTGATTGAAGAAGACGGAAATCGATATCCAGATTTACTGACCCTCGGTCTGCTCGAGATGCAGGCAGGCAACCTTGACACCGCAGAGAAGCACCTCAAATCCTTGCTCGCATCCGAGCAGTATCGTTCCAATGCCTACTATCACTTGGGCGAAGTCGCGATTCAAAACAACCAAGATGATTTGGCGATCGACCGTTTCTTGCGCGTCGATCGAAGTGAGCTTGTCATTGAGGCTAGAAAACAATTGGCCAATCTGGCCATCAAACAACAGACACCTGATCAGGCCCATCGGTGGTTCTCGGAAGCCCGACTGTTGTTCCCGAATTTCAAGCACGAGCTCTATCTGGCCGAAGCACAATTTCAAACGGCCAATCGGATGGCCGATGCAGCGATTCCAGTGCTGACTGAAGCATTAATGCGCGAACCAGAGAGTGTCGAAATCCTGTACACGCGCGCACTCGCCTACGAACAATTAAACGATATTAGAGGCGCAGAAAATGATCTTCGACAAATTCTTGAGCTCAAGCCGAACGATCCGGATGCGTTGAATGCGCTCGGATACACACTGGCCGATCGAACTGATCGATATGAAGAAGCACTCAGTTTGATCGAAAGTGCGCTCGCACAAAAACCCGAATCTGCCGCCATTCTAGATTCCATGGGTTGGGTGCTGTTGAAACTCGGACGCCTTGATGAGGCTGAGCCTTACTTTGTCAAAGCCTGGGAAATGAGCCAAGATCACGAAATCGCTGCACACTATGGTGAACTTCTTTGGCGACTCGGCCAACAGCAAAAAGCCCGCGAAATTTGGGACATAGGCTATGAATCGACGCCAGAAAGTGACAAGATTCGCGACACAATACAACGGTTAACAAATTCGTGAAGCATTTCATTGTCACTCTTCTCATTAGTGCAACCCTGACCGGTTGCTCTCTCATGCCATGGTCGTCAGACGATGATGCTGAGATTTTGACGTTTCTTCCCGCAGATCAGTTGAACCAGTGGGACCTGACCGCCAAGTTTTCAGTCTCCACCGCTGAAGGAACCGAATCTGGCAGTATTCGCTGGATCCTGAACCCATCAGAAGAGCGCTTAGATGTGCTGTCGCCGACGGGATCAGTTGTTGCACAACTGACGGTGACTGAATCAGAAGCACGTCTGAAGACCGACGACCGCGAAACCGTGGCAAAAGATGCTGACACTCTGTTTCGTGAAGTGATGGAAATCTCACTGCCTGTGAATGCCTTGCGCTACTGGGTGCGCGGTCTCGACGCGCCAAATATGCCCCTGGAATCGGTCGAGAAAGACGGTGAAGGTCGCATCACAGAGCTGGCTCAAGACGGATGGCAACTGGCCTACAATGGCAATATTTCGATCGAATCGGGCTCACATCGATTTGAAGTACCAAGACGTCTGACTGCAACTCGTGGAGGCGTCGAAATTCGCTGGGCCAGTACTGAATGGCAGGCCATCACCAAGTAACTCAACCCTCAACCTTGCTTGAGGGTGGCGTTCAAGCTGCCGCTCCCGCAAAGATCAATCGATTTCTCCATATCGTCGGACGTCGGGCTGATGGCTATCACCTGCTCGAAACTGGTTTTCAATTCGTGCAATGGTGTGACTGGATCCATTTTCGTCCAACTGAGATTCCAGGGATCCACCTGCTGCATGACCCCCTAGGACTTGGCGAACAGAACCTCGTGTTTCAAGCAGCCGCTCAGGTACTCGACCAAACCTCTCACGGTGTCGAAATTCTGATTGAAAAACATCTTCCATCCGGCGGTGGTCTAGGCGGCGGATCGTCAGATGCAGCAACAACCTTGGTTGCCTTGAATGACATCTTTCATCTCGGGCAGTCCAACGAGGCGCTGCAAGCGATTGGACTCAGGCTTGGCGCGGATGTTCCTGTCTTTATTTTTGGATCCAGCTGCTTTGCCAAAGGCGTTGGCGAGAAATTCACAGAAGTGCATTGGCCGGGGACTCAAGTTTTGATTGCCGATCCGCAAATTCATGTGTCAACACAGGGAATTTTCCAGCATCCAAAGTTGACAAGAGATACCCCCTCTTGCAGAATCCGCGCCTCGCAGTTGGATACAACACACAACGATTGCGAATCACTTGTTCGAGACATCCATCCGGCCATTGACCGTCTGATGGATCAATTGCAAGTGTTCGGGGAGCCGAGACTCACGGGAACAGGCGGATGCGTGTTCGTCGTCGATCCGGTCAACGCCGACTCGGCCGAAGCCATCATTGGTGATGCTGCAACGGTTCAAGTTGGTCTCCTGAGTCATCGATCAATGTTGTATACTTGCGGCGCAAACGCGTAACTGGGGTGTGGCCAAGTGGTTAAGGCAGCGGGTTTTGATCCCGCCATTCGTAGGTTCGAATCCTACCACCCCAGCCATTTTCAAACCGCTCGACGCTCAAGGAGTCACCCGTGGCCCAACTGATGTTGTTCTCCGGTAACGCCACACCAGAGTTATCCAAAAAAGTATCTGATTACCTCGCCGTTCCGCTGGGTAATGCCAGTGTTGGTCGTTTTTCTGATGGTGAAATCGCTGTCGAAATCGTCGAAAATGTGCGCGGGCAAGATGTCTTTGTCTTGCAATCAACCTGTGCGCCAACCAATGACAATTTAATGGAATTGGTGGTGTTGTGTGATGCACTGCGTCGCGCATCCGCATCACGAATCACAGCAGTCGTCCCCTACTTCGGCTATGCCCGCCAAGATCGACGTCCACGCTCCGCTCGTGTTCCGATCACGGCGAAGGTGGTGGCTGACATCATGGTCGGGGTTGGAATCGACCGAGTGTTAACCGTTGATCTGCATGCCGACCAGATCCAAGGGTTCTTCGATGTCGCCGTTGATAACATTTATGCTACTCCTGTGATGCTCGACGATATCCAACGCAAACAGCCCAAAGATGCGGTAGTCGTCTCCCCTGATATTGGCGGCGTGGTTCGCGCTCGCGCGATGGCTAAACAGTTAGACAGCGATCTCGCAATTATTGATAAGCGTCGCCCAGCCGCCAACCAGGCCGAGGTCATGAACATTATCGGTGAAGTCAGCGGCCGCACCTGTTTGATCGTTGATGACATCGTCGACACGGCAGGCACGCTGTGTAATGCAGCCAAAGCACTGAAAGAAGAAGGTGCTAAAGAAGTTGTCGCCTATTGTACGCACCCGGTCTTGTCCGGTCGTGCGCTTGAAAATTTGAAAGACAGCGCGCTTGACGAATTAGTGGTTACTGATAGTATCCCCGTCCCCGCTGCGATCATGGATACCGGCCGTGTCCGCGTGATCACCATTGCAGAACTACTGGGCGAGGCTGTACGCCGCGTCAGTAATGAGGAATCCATCAGCGCGATGTTTCGCTAACTGAGGATTGAAGAACGTTTTACTGGTCGAAGTAAAACGGAGACATTGAAGGAGAATGAAATGTCTGATTATCGCTTGTCCGCGCAGTCGCGCGAAGAAGCAGGGAAAGGTTCGAGCCGCCGCCTGCGTCGACTAGAAGGTCTTGTTCCAGCCATCGTGTACGGTGGAAAGAACGCGCCCAAGTCGATTCAATTGGCTCATAAAGATCTGAAGCGTGCTCTTGAAGAAGAGGCTTTCTACTCATCGATCATCACTCTTGAGATCGATGGAAAAGATGAGCCCGTGATCTTAAAAGCGCTTCAACGTCATCCAGCAAAGCCTGTGGTTTTGCATGCTGACTTCCAGCGAGCATCTGCGAACACTGTCCTTAAAGTTCACGTTCCTGTGCATTTCTTGAACGAAACAACCTGTAAGGGTGTGAAGTTGCAAGGTGGTGTCATTCACCACGATGCGGTGGAAATCGAAGTCTCGTGCTCGCCAAAAGATTTGCCAGAATTCATTGAAGTCGATTTGGCTGACATGGAACTGGATCAGGTGATTCATTTGTCAGACATCAAAGCACCAAAAGGCGTGACCTTTATTGCTTTGGCCCACGATTCAGACCTTCCAGTTGTGAGCATTCACAAAGCGAAGGGCGCATCAGCCGATTCAGAATCAGCTGCTGGTGCAGCAGAAGGTGAGTCTGAAGGCGGCGAGTGAGCACCTACAAGCTCATCATAGGACTCGGGAATCCGGGTCCTGAATACGCAGAAACCCGGCATAATGCCGGGTTTTGGCTGTTAGACGCCCTCGCAAAGCAAACCTCGACCTCTTTGATGGCTAACGCTAAATTTTTCGGCCTCGCTGGCAAGGGGTTTGTGGGCGCCCATGCGATTCATTTGCTCAAACCAATGACTTTCATGAATCGCTCTGGACAGAGCGCACTGGCAGTTGCCCAATTTTACAAAATCGAACCGGCTGAAATCCTCGTGATTCACGATGAGCTTGATATTGAACCTGGGCAGATTCGTCTCAAACAAGGCGGTGGTCACGGAGGCCATAACGGCTTGCGTGACCTCCATCGTGTGTTTGGCCCGGACTATGCGAGAATTCGGGTCGGCATTGGTCACCCGGGGCATAAATCCAAAGTTCACGGATATGTCTTAGGAAAAGCGACCGCGGAACAGCGCGGACAGATTGATGAGGCGATGGATCACACCCTCAGTTTTATTCACGACATCGTTCAAGGCACTTGGGATCAAGCCATGAACGCCTTGCATCAGCGCTAAAGGAGACAGCATGGGTTTTAAATGCGGCATTGTTGGATTACCCAACGTTGGTAAATCCACACTTTTTAATGCATTAACGAAAGCCGGTATCGAAGCGCAGAACTTCCCTTTCTGCACGATTGAACCCAATGCAGGCGTTGTTCCAATCCCAGATCCACGACAAGACCAACTCGCAGCAATCGTCAAACCAGAGCGTGTCGTACCGACGACGATGGAATTTGTCGACATCGCCGGTCTTGTGGCGGGAGCCTCTAAGGGGGAAGGACTTGGGAATCAGTTTTTGGCCAATATCCGGGAGACTGACGCGATCGCTCATGTGGTTCGTTGCTTCGACGATGAGAATATTGTGCATGTGGCCGGAAAAGTCGATCCAGCATCAGATATTGAAGTCATCAATACAGAACTTGCCTTGGCTGATCTTGAAACCGTTGAGAAACAGATGCACAAGGCTCAAAAGCAAGCCAAAGGTGGCGACAAGGATGCCAAGGCCTTGATGACGGTCTGCGAAAAGATCTTACCTCACTTAAATGAAGGCAGGCCTGTCCGATCGGCCGATCTCTCCGATGATGAGATGGATGTCGTCGCAACGCTCCACCTGCTGACTATTAAGCCGACGTTGTATATTGCAAACGTGGCGGAAGATGGCTTTGAAAATAATCCATGGCTGGAAACGGTTCGAGCAATTGCAGCCGCTGAAAACGCTGAGGTTGTTCCGATCTGCAATAAGATCGAATCAGAAATCGCTGAACTCGAAGACGACGAGAAAGCCGAATTTCTTGAAGAGCTAGGGCTTGCTGAAGCAGGTCTTGATCGAGTGATTCGTGCGGGTTATGCGCTATTAGGTCTGCAAACGTATTTCACAGCGGGTGTGAAAGAAGTTCGCGCATGGACCATCCCGGTTGGCGCCACCGCCCCTCAATCCGCTGGAAAAATCCACACAGATTTCGAAAAAGGCTTCATTCGAGCAGAAGTGATCGCATTCGATGATTTTGTGACTTTAGGCGGCGAGCAAGCGGCTAAAGATGCAGGTAAATGGCGACTCGAAGGGAAAGACTACGTTGTCAAAGATGGTGACGTTATTCATTTCCGTTTCAACGTCTAAACTTTGACAGAGGTGAGAAACTTCAGTATCTTTCGCGCCTCTTCTGAATGGCTATGTAGCTCAGCTGGTTAGAGCACAGCACTCATAATGCTGGGGTCGCAGGTTCAAGTCCCGCCATAGCCACCATTTTTCAGCTCTACCCCATCAACGGGGGATAGTCGATATTCACTCAACACGATTCATCACTACATCCCATCCACACTGGACGAGAACGTGTGTTCTGTTGGTCGAGAACGTCCCAACAAGCTCCAAGCGTATGGTAGTCCACCTTCCCCATTGGAGACTTGAGATCATCAATTTTTTGCCCCTCCCGAGACAGGACTCGGAACCAAGCGCCATATTGGTGATCAATCAAATGTGCCCAAGCGTAGTCCCAAATTCGCTGGTAATCATTTAGATACCGCTGTTCGCCAGTCAGCCTAAAGAGACGATAGGCAGCTGCAAATGCTTCCGCATGCACCCAGAAATACTTGTCAGCACTCGCAAAGGAACCATCCGGAGCGACTCCATAAACCAAGCCACCATATGTATCGTCCCACCCCGTATCGATGGCTTGTTCATACAAGGTGATCGCGCGTTTCAAGTACCAAGATTCATTGGTGATCTGAAATAGTTCCGTCAGTAGTTTCGACCACTCGACTTGATGACCCGGCTGAAACCCCCAAGGCTTAAACAGGTCATTAGGTTGATCTCGATGAAAGTCCCAATCAATCGACCAATCTTCAGAATAATGCTCCCACACCATGCCGCCGGCTTGATCGGCCAATTCTCCTGCGAACCGTTTGGCTAAGATCGTCGCCCGTTCCAAATAATGCGCGCTTCCAGTTGCGTGATAGGAGGCAATCATCGATTCACACGCATGCATATTGGCGTTCTGACCCCGATAAGGGCTGAGTTCAGTTAAGTCGGGCGACCGCTCGTCTGCGTAGGCTGATGCGTGCGACTCAAAGAAATAGGTTTCCAGGATGTGCTCACCTAATGCCAGACATCGACTTCCACCCTCGACATCCGCCCGAATCGCACTGGCACCAGCCAACATAACAAACGCATGACCGTAAGCCAGGGCTTGATGATCGGGCGACACACCTAACATCCAAGAAAAATGTCCTGTGTCGCCCAGATGTTCATTCAGCAGATAATCAACGCCGTGTTTGGCCCAGGCCTGATAGTGACTTCCTAGTCCACGCCGGTAGGCCTCGGAGTAATTAAAAACGAACCGCGTTGATGACACTAAATCGCGGGAGTGTGGGTCAAACACAGTCCCATCATCTTTCAAGTTTTGATAAAAGCCACCGGCTGGATCAAAAACGACCGGTTCATAAAACGCAAGGATCGCTGCCGTGTGATCGAGAAGAAATTGTCGATTCGAGAATTCTGTCATCGATAACCCACCTCATTGACCGATCCAATACGGGTTGAAGCTTACACAAGAAATCAGAGGTGGCATAACAGCCACCCATTCAAATGGAAGTGAGAAATTCTTCAATTCCATTGATTAAGGATTCGACAGCCAGATCATCAACGTCTAAATGCGTGATCATTCGAATCTTTGAAGTGCCGACAGCCATCACCTGAACATTCCGTAAGGCTAGAAACGTTCTGAGTTCTGAGGCCGCGATCTCGAATCGTGGATCAATTTCCGCGAGCACAATATTGGTCTCAACCGGATACACCTGACGGAACAATTCACAGCCATCCAATTGCGTTTCAATCCGCTTTGCGCGTGCATGATCTTCAGCCAATCGCTCCACGTGATGATCCAGTGCGTGTAAACACATCGCTGTTAACACACCAGTCTGGCGCATTGCGCCACCAAACATCCGCTTGAAATGCCATGCACGCTCAATAAAATCTCGGGATCCTGCCAACACAGCACCCACTGGGCAACCCAGTCCTTTGGTAAAGGCAAGCCAAGCGCTGTCATGATCACTGGCGTAGGTGGCGAGATCGATGCCGGTGGCAACAGACGCATTAAGCGCTCGCGCTCCATCCATGTGGACAGAAAGCCCTAACTCTTGCGCTGTTTTAGCCACATCTGCCAATTGTTCGACTGGCCAAATAGCACCTCCACCCAGATTCGATGTCTGCTCAGTCACCACCAGTCGCGTGCGTGGTGCAAAGGATGATGGGCGACGGTACAGCCGGGAGACATCACTGCTTTCAAATAGACCTCGTTCGCAGTCAATCACCGACACCATGGCGCCCGACAGCTTCGCGAGCCCACCGGCCTCAGCGAACACAATATGGCTCTCACGAGAGCAGATGATTTCGTCTCCTGGTTGGGTATGAACAGCAATGGCAATTTGATTACACATACTGCCAGACGGCAGAAATACCGCAGACTCCATCCCAAAAAGATCAGCGACGCGTTCGCATAGTGCATTGGTAGTCGGACAAGCACCATGACGTTCGTCGCCTGTTTTCACACCGATCACACTTTTCAGCATGTCGTTGGTTGGCAGCGTCTGCGTATCTGAATAAAAATCGGCTAGCGGAGTCTGAGAAACGCTCAAATTAAGAGGCTCCCAGGCTTTTCATCACCGCTTGCGCGCAGGCCAAATCTTGAAGGCCAACACCTGTACCATCAAAGACCGTAATCTGATGGTCTCCTGTCCGACCCGTCGCCGTGCCCTGAAGGATGGAACCGATGGTCAAGATCTCTGAGTCAGGAGCCACATGTTGGAATTCCCCGATCGTTCGAGATTGAGCGATCTCATCGGTGATGCGTATCGCTCGCTGACTGAGGGTTGGATCGAGCTCCTGCTTCCCTTTGGTATCAGTCCCCATCGCAGCAATATGCGTCCCGGGGGTCACCCAATCACTGGGAAATAACGCCTCCATACAGGAGGTGATGGTAATGATGACCTGGGATTCTCGGACCACCTCTTCAAGACTGGCCTCGTTGCAGGCCACTCCATAGGACTCGGCCAGAGCGTGATGCTTGGACAGATCACGGCTGGACCGGTTCCAAATCTTGACCTGTTCAAATGCTCTCACACGGAGTGCGGCCTCTAATTGGAAGATCGACTGGTGCCCCGTACCGACTAAACCCAGAGTGGTTGGATCGGTGACCGCTAGGCGATCAATCGAAACCGCAGAGGCGGCAGCGGTTCGCAATGCAGTGATGGTATTGCCTGCCAATAGGGCCTTGCACTGGCCCGTTTCTGGGTCAAACAAAAAAATGGATGACTGATGATTGGCAAGTCCTTTGTCAGCATTGTGAGGCCAGTACCCCCCTGCTTTCAGGCCAAGCGCACCAGAGACTGGATCAAATCCAGACTTAAACCCATACAAAGCGTCCTGAAATCCCAATGATTCTCGAACCACCGGGAAATTCCAGGCTTCGGTTTCCATGCTCTTAAAGACGTCCTGAACAGCAAAAAATGCAATTTCCGGATCCAAAATCTCAGCAATTTGCTGCTCAGTAATGATCTGCATGGTGTTCCTCCTCTCCGTTTGGATGTTTCAACAATTAGTACGCTTTACCGCGCGCTGAAACCGGCCAAACCACTTCCACAACACCTTTACGCACCCCAACATACCAGTCGTGTACATTACAGGTCGGATCGCAGTGACCAGGGATCAAACGCAATTTGTCGTTGACCTTGAGCACCCCATGGGTGTCCTCAATCACCCCATGCTCATCTGAGCACTTCACATATTTCACGTCGTCACGACCGAAAATCACTGGGAGGCCACTGTCGACTGACTGGGCTTTCAGGCCGGCATCACAAATTGCTTTGTCAGCTTTCGCGTGGCTCATCACAGAGGTCAGGATGAATAACGCATTCTCCCACTCGCCCTGGTCAATCCGCTGGCCTTTATCATCCAGAATCCGACCGTAATCGGCGTCCATAAAGGCATAGGAGCCGCATTGAAGCTCGTTATAGACGCCAGACGCCCCTTCAAAGTAATACGAACCAGTTCCACCGCCACCGACGATGTCACATGTCAGTTGATGTTCAGCGAGCGCATCGACTGCGTCTCGTACCATCGCAATCGCGCCTTGGATCTTGGCTTCACGCTCTGAATACAAATCCAGGTGTTGCATCGCACCATGGTAGGCCTGAAGACCCGCGAATTTCAGACCATCAGCCCGATCAATTGCAATCGCAATCTCAACCACCGCCGGCGTCGTTGTGACGCCACAGCGACCAGCACCGCAATCAATTTCAACCAAGCACTCAATCTGAGTTCCGGCTTCTGTTGCCGCCGCTGACAATTCAGCAACGTTTGCCAAGTCATCAACACACACGATCGTGCGCGCCCCTAACATTGGAATTCGCGCTAATCGCGCCAACTTGGCTGGATCACGGACCTGATTTGAAACCAGCACATCTTTGATGCCTCCGCGTGCAAAGACTTCTGCTTCGCTCACCTTCTGACAACAGACACCACAGGATCCACCAAGCTTTTCTTGGAGTAGAGCCACGTCCACTGACTTGTGCATCTTGCCGTGGACCCGATGACGCATCCCATTGGCTTTTGCGAAGTCACCCATCTTTTTGATGTTGCGTTCAAGCGCATCCAGATCCACCACAAGACAAGGTGTCTGTACTTCACTTTCGCGCATACCAACCCGAGCCGGAATATCGTATCCGACCTCTAACTCATTCCAATTCACTAAACTGTTCATCATCTTTCTCACTTCATCCAAGGTAATCGATCTAAGTCGACATTTCCGCCGGTCACAATGACTCCAATCCGTCGGCCACGAAACACATCCTGATTCTTTAAAATGACTGCTAAGGGCACAGCACAACTGGGCTCCATGACAATCTTCAACCGCTGCCATGTGAGTTTCATGGCTTCAATGATCTCTTCTTCCGAGGCTGTCAAAACGTCCGCAACATAATGCGAGACAAAGTGCCAAGTATTGTCTTTCAACGGTACTTTTAAGCCATCAGCAATGGTCACAGGCGCATCATCAGCGATAATGTGACCGGCTCGAAATGATCGAGCCGCATCATCAGCCTGCATGGGCTCTGCTGCGAAGATCTCAATCTTTGGTGCGAGATGGCTGACGGTTAAACAGGTTCCTGAAATCATGCCGCCTCCGCCAATTGGCGCGACGATAGAATCCAGCCCATCCACAGCCTCGAGCATTTCTGCCGAACACGTCGCTTGTCCCGCAATCACTCGGGGATCGTTGTAGGGATGCACAAATTCGGCACCAGTTTCTCGTTGAATCTCAGCGAAGACTGCCTCTCGGCTCGTCGTTGAAGGCTCGCACTCGGTGATCAACCCACCATAGCCTCGAACAGCATCTTTTTTCGCCTGAGGCGCAGTCTTTGGCATCACCACATGACAAGGAATTCCCCGTCGGCCTGCTGCGTAAGACAAACTTAACGCATGATTTCCCGATGAGTGTGTGGCCACTCCCAGTGCGGCATCCTCGTCAGTTAAACCAAAGACCGCGTTACAGGCGCCCCGAACTTTAAAGGCACCAGCCTTTTGGAAATTCTCACACTTAAAAAAGAGTTCCGCCCCAATCCGTTCGTTCAGATAGCTCGACGTCAAAATCGGCGTGTTGTGGACGTAAGGAGCAATGCGCTGTCGCGCCTGCAACATATGATCGATGGTGAGATCAGCTGCTCCCACCACCTGCTCCATCCCAACACATTTCACTGGGTTCAATTGGTCTTCAATCGATGCATTCATCAGGCAACGTCCTCACAGGTGGCTGCTGTTATCACAGGTCGCATTGCATCTGCATTCAATGCAGAGCGATACCATTCTTGGGCCGCTGCGACTCCGCTACCGCTCACAATCGGATAATCCAAATCCCTCATTGCCATCTCAATCACGGCGAGCCCACTTAACGCCTGAGATTCAGACAGCATCCCGAGGTGGCCGATCCGGAAGGCTTGACCGGCCAGTTTGCCGAGACCAACGCCGAACGACATGCCGTACCTGGTGTATGCATGTTCGACAAGCCGATCCGCATTGAAACCCTCGGGAACCATGATGGTTGTGACCGTATCCGAGGCATACTGAAGATCCTCGCAACAAAGGTCTAAGTTCCAGGCGGCAGCCGCCTGTCGTACTCCCTCACCCATTTTAAAATGCCGACTAAATACCGCATCGAGGCCCTCGGTTAACAATAGATCAACTGAGTGTTGTAAGCCCGCTAGGAGTTGCATCGGAGGGGTATATGGGAAGCCACCCTGATGGGTCATTTGCGCCATTTGTTTAAAATCAAAAAAGAAGCGAGGAAGATCAGCTGTCTTACCTGCCTCCATCGCCTTGTCACTGACCGCAACGATGGCCAACCCAGCGGGCAACATTAATCCTTTTTGAGAGCCCGTGACCGCAGCATCGATGCCCCAGGCATCCATTTGAAAGTCCATCGATGCGATGGAACTGACTCCATCGACAAAAAACAGGGCACCATGTCCGGCTCGGTCGATTGACTCACGAATCGCTTTTAAATCGCTTCGTACGCCGGTGGCGGTCTCATTGTGCGTCGCGAGTACTGCTTTGATCGCCTGGTTTTGATCTGCACGCAAAGCCGCTTCGATCAGCGTTGGATCTGCTGGACCCGTCCAATCGCATTCAATCACGTCAACAATTAACCCGAAGGCTTCACACATCCGGATCCACTTATCAGAAAATACACCATGTCGGCAGGCCAAGACTCGATCACCTTTCGATAAGGTATTGGCAATGGTGGCTTCCCAGCCGCCAGTCCCTGTGCCTGGAAAAATGAAAATATGACCAGCCTCTGTCGCGACGATTGACCGTAGTCCGGCAAATAATCGGGGGATCGATTGCGCAAACGCAGGTGATCGATGGTCGATCGTTGGTTGATCAATCGCCCGTCTCACCGATTCCGGCAAGTTGGTCGGGCCTGGGATAAACACTGGATTCGAGTGATTCATCAAATGCTCCTTTATATTTATGCTCGCACTTTACGGCCTCGCAACACTTCCGTATATTTATTCAAAATAGCAAACGCTTAGTTTTTGGGAAAAAAATATTTCATATATTCAATAACTTAAATTTTCCAAAAACAGA
>OBPS01000002.1_pt1 | contig 153271 bp, 154 predicted proteins | sample 1534661 | NCBI WGS metagenome assembly OBPS01 (sample SAMEA3275493, study PRJEB22092) | marine metagenome | biome: ENVO:00000447 marine biome; feature: The site is in the outerpart of the Oslofjord; material: ENVO:00002010 seawater | collected 2014-06-20T10:00:00+00 | depth 1 m
TCGTGAAGGTGGCCGTACTGTCGGCGCCGGCGTCGTCTCCAAAATCCTAGACTGAGCATAACGAATAGATGAGGCCTCGAAAGAGGCCTCCAACAGGGTTAGGCCAGTAGCTCAATTGGCAGAGCATCGGTCTCCAAAACCGGAGGTTGGGGGTTCGATTCCCTCCTGGCCTGCCAAATGGGCAGGTCCCTGACTGGAACGCAGAGGAAGTATGAACGCAAAAGTGGAAGCACCATCGCGCCTTGATCACCTAAAGTGGGTGGTTGTGGTTGCCATTATCGCTGTAGGCGTGGTTGGCAATAGTTATTACGCCGGTGAATCTCTGCTTTATCGTGTGCTTGCGTTAGTTGCCCTCGCTGCCATTGCGGCAGGGATTGCGTTAACAACGCAAAAGGGCGCTGCATTCCGGGAAATGCTAAAAGAGGCCCGTGTCGAGCTTAGAAAAGTCGTTTGGCCGACACGCGTAGAAACTGGGCAAACAACAGCCATTGTCGTTGTGGTCGTATTGATCGTAGCGTTGATTTTATGGGCACTCGACAGCTTGTTTGCTTGGGTTATTGCCTCCTTGATTGGATAACGGAATGTCAAAGCGTTGGTATGTAGTACAAGCCTTCTCCGGATATGAGAAGTCAGTGATGCGAAGTCTGCACGAGCAGATCGCTTTGCATGGCATGGAAGATCGCTTCGGCGACATCCTCGTCCCGACTGAAGAAGTCGTTGAGATGAAGGAAGGGAAGAAGCGGAAGAGCGAGCGGAAGTTCTATCCTGGGTATGTGCTTGTCAACATGGAAATGGATGATGAGACCTGGCACTTGGTGAAAGGTATTTCTCGGGTTCTTGGTTTTGTAGGTGGTAATGCTGAGCGGCCTGCGCCAATCACCGAAGCAGAAGCTGCATTGATCCTTGATCGTGTGACCGAGGGTGGAGAAGCCCCGCGTCCGAAGACCTTGTTTGAGCCGGGCGAATTGGTACGTGTCACCGATGGTCCGTTTGCCGATTTCAATGGCACGGTTGAAGAAGTGAATTATGAAAAGAGTCGCCTGCAAGTTGCGGTGATGATTTTCGGTCGTTCGACTCCGGTTGAACTTGAATTTGGTCAGGTTGAGAAAGGCTAATCTCGCCTGAGGCAATACGGGGAGCCGAGAGGCGTTATCACCCATTAAAGGAGAAGTACAATGGCCAAGAAGATTGACGGCTACATCAAGCTGCAAATTGCTGCAGGTCAGGCGAATCCATCGCCCCCTGTCGGTCCCGCGCTCGGTCAAAAGGGCGTGAATATCATGGAATTCTGTAAGGCGTTTAACGCAGCGACTCAGCAGATGGAGCAAGGTCTTCCTGTTCCAACTGTGATTACAGTCTACAGCGATAAATCCTTCACATTTGTGACCAAGACTCCGCCTGCTGCTGTATTGATTAAAAAGGCATTAGGTCTGAAGAGCGGTTCATCGCGTCCGAACACCGACAAGGTTGGTAAGATTACGCGCGCTCAGCTCGAAGAAATTGCAAAGACCAAAGAGCCTGATTTGACAGCGGCGGACTTGGATGCGGCGGTTCGCACAATTGCAGGTACCGCGCGTTCAATGGGCATCGATTCAGAAGGAGTCATCTGATGGCGAAGTTAACGAAACGTCAGCAAATGATTGCTGAGAAAGTCGATCGTAACAAGACATACAGCTTTGAAGATGCGGTCAGTCTGTTGGCCGAACTGTCGACGGTCAAGTTCACAGAGTCTTTCGAAGTGGCGGTGAATCTGGGCGTGGATCCTCGTAAGAGTGATCAGGTCGTCCGTGGTGCGACCGTGCTTCCAAACGGGACTGGAAAAGATGTACGAGTTGCTGTCTTCGCACAAGGCGAAAACGCCGAAAAGGCGAAAGCTGCCGGTGCAGATATTGTTGGTTTTGACGAGCTGGCTGCAGAGATTAAAGGTGGTCGCTTAGATTTTGACGTTGTGATCGCGACGCCAGACGCAATGCGTGTGGTTGGTACCTTAGGAACGGTGCTTGGCCCACGTGGTCTGATGCCGAACCCGAAAGTGGGTACTGTGACGCCAAATGTTGAAGAAGCGGTGAAGAATGCGAAAGCCGGTCAGGTGCGCTACCGCACCGATAAGAACGGCATCATTCATGCTGCGATCGGAAAAGTTGGGTTTGCAGCCGATGCGCTCAAGGCGAACCTTGATGCGTTGTTGGGTGATCTGAAGAAGGCTAAGCCTGCTTCAGCAAAAGGTGTTTACTTCAAGAAAGTCTCTGTGTCGACCACCATGGGCCCAGGGGTCCAGGTCGATCAATCTGGCTTGAATGTATAAAAGGATTTGAGGGTTCCCGTTCGCGGGATCCGTCAAAGACTGCAGGTGCCCTCGGGCCTAAATGGAAACAGCCTGCATAGACGGCAGCCCCTTTACACTCTGTGTATTGAAGGCCGTCAGGGGTTCACTGGATATCCGGTGAATTGGTTCATCCTGAAAAGGAGCAAAGCGTGGCGTTAAAGCTCGAAGACAAAAAGGTGATTGTCGCCGAAGTCAACGAAGCTGCCGGTAATGCTTTGTCTGCGGTAGTCGCGGATTACCGAGGTATGGAAGTCGGAGCTCTAACCGAGATGCGTGAAAAAGCGCGTCACGGGAAGATTTACCTCCGAGTTGTTCGAAATACCTTGGCTAAGCGTGCTGTAGCAGGAACCGAATTTGAGTGTCTGACTGATGCGCTGGTGGGACCATCTTTGATTGGTTTCTCACTGGAAGAGCCTTCAGCAGCTGCAAAGCTGTTTAAGGACATCGCAAAGGACAACGACAAACTCGAAATTCGGGCTCTTGCGATCGGTGGACAACTTCTCGATGCATCTCAAGTGGATGCAGTTGCGAAGTTGCCAACGAAGGACGAAGCGATTGCAATGCTGATGAGCGTGATGACCGCTCCTGTAGCTAAGTTCGTGCGTACCATGAACGAAGTTCCAGGTAAGTTGGTTCGTACCGTTGCAGCAGTTGGTGAAGCGAAGAAAGCGGGTTAATCCCGTTGGCTTTCAATTGACATAGTTTGTAAACGAAATTTGGAGAAATACCATGGCACTGTCTAAGGACGATATCCTGAACGCGATCGCCGAAATGAGCGTGATGGACGTTGTTGAACTGGTTTCAGCAATGGAAGAAAAATTCGGTGTAACAGCCGCCGCTGCAGTTGCAGTAGCCCCAGCAGCCGCTGGTGGTGACGCTGGCGCTGCTGCTGCTGAAGAGAAGGACGAGTTTGACGTCGTTCTCACTGCAGCTGGTGAAAAGAAAGTGAACGTGATCAAAGTTGTTCGTGGCGTAACAGGTCTTGGCCTGAAAGAAGCGAAGGACATGGTTGACGGCGCTCCTAACACCATCAAAGAAGCGGCTTCGAAAGAAGAAGCGGAAGACATTAAAAAGCAACTCGAAGAAGCAGGCGCATCTGTCGAGCTCAAGTAATGTCATTGATCCGCGCTTCAGCGGATCTGCAAATTGGCTGGTGGTTTCGACCACCGGCCTTTTTGCGCTTTAGCACAGAGAGGTTTGCGGAAAGCGCAATCTAGCGTTTTCCGGAACCCTTAAGGGTACGAATTACAGTGCATCCGTGGTGGATGGACTTTCACACGTTGAGGAAGGCAAATGGCTTACTCGTACACAGCGAAAAAACGTATTCGGAAAGACTTTGGAACACTACCATCAGTGATGGAAGTGCCACAGCTTCTGGCAATTCAGCTCGATTCCTATCGCGAATTTTTAAGTGGTGGATCGATTGAGAATAGTGCTCAATCGACCGGCCTCGAAGCCGCGTTCCAGTCGGTGTTTCCGATCCAATCATTCTCAGGCAACGCAGAGCTCCAGTACGTAAGCTACCGTTTGGGTGAGCCTGTCTTCGATGTGAAAGAGTGCATTCTGCGTGGTGATACCTACGCGGCGCCGTTGCGCGTGAAAGTGCGCTTGGTGCTGTTTGAAAAAGAAGGCTCGAATAAGTCGGTCAAGGACATCAAGGAAGAAGAAGTCTACATGGGCGAAATTCCGCTCATGACTGACAACGGGACCTTCGTGATCAATGGAACTGAGCGAGTTATTGTGTCCCAGTTGCACCGGTCTCCAGGGGTGTTCTTTGAGCACGACAAAGGAAAGACCCACAGTTCTGGCAAGTTGCTCTATTCGGCTCGGATTATTCCTTACCGTGGTTCTTGGTTGGATTTCGAATTTGATCCTAAGGATCAAGTGTTCGTCCGGATTGACCGCCGCCGTAAATTGCCAGCATCGATTTTGTTGCGCGCAATGGAAATGTCCGACGAAGAGATCTTGGGTCACTTCTTTGAGACGACTGCATTCCAGTTCAAGAAGACTGATGTCTTCATGGCGCTGGTCTCTGAGCGTCTTCGTGGTGAGACCATGAGCTTCGATATCGTTGATAGCAAAGGTGAAGTGATCGTTGAAGCCGGTAAGCGAATTACCGCGCGACACGTTCGAGAGTTGCAAAAAGCCAAGCTCAATGAGTTGAAGGTTGCCGATGATTACTTGGTCGGCAAGGTGCTCGCTAAGGACGTCGTAAACGAAGCAACCGGGGAAGTGATTGCTGCGGCAAATCAACCGTTATCGCTTGAGTCGGTGGATGCGATTCGTGATGCCGGTGTCAAATCAATTGAGTGTATCTACACCAATGATCTCGACCGTGGCCCCTACATGTCAGATACCTTGGCCGGTGATTCGACAAGCAACCGGATGGAAGCATTGGTCGAAATTTATCGCATGATGCGCCCAGGCGAGCCACCAACGAAAGAAAGCGCTGAGAATTTATTCGAAAGTTTGTTCTTCTCTTCGGATCGCTATGACCTGTCTTCAGTCGGACGGATGAAGTTCAATCGTCGCGTGGGTAATCGCAAGCTTGAAGGTGGAGACACAGAGCTTGGTGAAGGAACCTTGGCGAAAGACGATATCTTGGCAGTCATGAAGACGCTGATCGATATTCGTAACGGTGAGGGTGTGGTTGATGACATTGATCACCTCGGTAACCGCCGTGTTCGTTCTGTGGGCGAGATGGCAGAAAATCAGTTCCGTGTGGGCTTGGTGCGTGTTGAGCGCGCTGTTCGCGAGCGCTTGGGTCAAGCAGAGACCGAGGGTCTCATGCCACGTGATCTGATCAACGCAAAGCCAGTGGCAGCGGCCGTCAAAGAGTTCTTTGGCTCAAGCCAGTTGTCGCAGTTTATGGATCAGAACAATCCATTGTCTGAGATTACGCACAAGCGACGTGTGTCTGCGTTAGGGCCAGGTGGTCTTACTCGTGAACGCGCAGGTTTTGAAGTCCGTGATGTTCATCCAACTCACTACGGCCGGGTATGTCCGATTGAGACACCGGAAGGGCCAAACATTGGTCTGATTAACTCACTGGCGACTTATGCGCGGACGAATCGCTATGGCTTCCTCGAGTCGCCATATCGCCGCGTCGATCACGGGAAAGTGACTGACGAGATTTTCTATTTGTCAGCGATTGAAGAATCCGACTTCGTGATTGCGCAGGCCTCGGCTCAGTTAAATGATCAGGGCGAGTTGATCGAAGAGCTGGTTCCTGTTCGTCATCTCAATGAATTTGCTGTCATGCCGCCAGAGCGTGTCGACTACATGGACGTCTCACCACGTCAGGTTGTCTCGGTTGCTGCTGCCTTGATTCCGTTCCTTGAGCACGATGACGCGAACCGAGCATTGATGGGTTCAAACATGCAACGTCAAGCAGTTCCGACGTTGAAGGCCGAGAAGCCATTAGTCGGTACTGGTATGGAGCGACATGTTGCCGGTGATTCAGGCGTTTGTATGATCGCCAATCGTGGCGGTGTGGTTGATTTTGTTGACGCGAAACGAATTGTGGTCAAAGTGAATTCGGAAGAAGTCGGATCAGGCGAAGCGCCGGTCGATATCTATAACTTGACCAAGTACACGCGTTCGAATCAGAACACGTGCATCAACCAGCGCCCGATCGTGAGCGCCGGTGATGTGGTTGCGCGCGGTGATGTTCTTGCTGATGGCCCTTCAGTGGATACTGGTGAGCTAGCGCTTGGTCAGAACATGCGAATCGCATTCATGCCGTGGAATGGCTATAACTTCGAAGATTCGATTTTGATCTCTGAGAAGGTCGTCAAGGAAGAGCGGTTTACGACGATTCATATCCAAGAGTTTTCGTGTATCGCACGTGACACCAAGCTGGGTGCAGAAGAAATCACAGCAGACATTCCGAATGTTGGTGAGAACGCACTGGCGAAGCTTGACGAGGTGGGCATTGTTCACATCGGCGCTGAAGTGAAGCCGGGCGATATCTTGGTTGGCAAGGTCACACCAAAAGGTGAGACGCAGCTCACACCAGAAGAAAAATTATTGCGTGCGATCTTTGGTGAAAAAGCTTCAGATGTGAAAGACACGTCGATGCGTGTTGGGACAGGGACGACCGGAACAGTCATCGACGTTCAAGTGTTCACGCGTGACGGTATCGAGAAAGACGCCCGTGCGAAGCAGATCGAGGAAGAGCAGCTCGATGAGTATCGGAAAGATCTCAACGAAGAGTATCGCATCGTTTCTGAAGCAACTTTTGGCTACCTCGCGAAGCAATTCGACGGTCAAAAAGTCGCCGGAGCTCCTGGTCTTAAGAAAGGTGATGCGCTGACTGCGGGATATCTCGCCAACTTGTCTGAAGACGAGTGGTTCAAAGTCAAGATGGCTGACGATGCGCAAAACGCATTGATTGCTGAAGCCGAAAAGTCACTCAAAGAGCGCCGTAAAGAGCTCGATGAAGCCTTTGAAGTGAAGAAGAAAAAGCTCACTCAAGGCGATGATTTGGCGCCAGGCGTACTCAAGATTGTGAAGGTGTACGTTGCCGTGAAGCGTCGGATTCAGCCGGGCGATAAGATGGCCGGACGTCATGGTAACAAGGGTGTGATCTCAGTCATCATGCCTGAAGAAGATATGCCCTTCGATGAAAACGGAGATCCCGTTGATATCGTGTTGAACCCTCTGGGTGTTCCAAGCCGGATGAACGTCGGTCAGGTGCTCGAAATGCATTTGGGTATGGCGGCGAAAGGATTGGGCGATCGGATTAACGAGATGCTGAAGCATCAGTCGAAGGTCGGTGAACTGCGCGACTTCTTAGATCAGATCTACAACAAAATTGGTGGAACCCAAGAAGATCTGAATTCTTTGTCTGACGATGAAATCATCGCGTTATCCAAGAACCTTTGTGACGGTGTTCCGTTTGCAACACCGGCGTTTGATGGTGCGAAGGAATCGCAGATCAAAGGGCTTTTGGAATTGGCGGGTATGCCTGAATCTGGCCAGTTCACCCTTTATGACGGTCGGACAGGTGAAGCATTTGAACGCTCAGTCACCGTCGGTTACATGTACATGTTGAAACTCAACCACTTGGTTGATGACAAGATGCACGCACGTTCAACTGGTTCTTACTCACTCGTCACGCAGCAACCATTGGGTGGTAAGGCTCAGTTTGGTGGCCAGCGATTCGGTGAAATGGAAGTGTGGGCCTTAGAAGCTTATGGTGCGGCCTATACCCTCCAGGAAATGTTGACTGTGAAGTCAGATGATGTGAATGGTCGGACGCGGATGTACAAAAATATCGTGGACGGCGACCATCGCATGGAGCCTGGTATGCCTGAATCATTCAACGTACTGGTCAAGGAGATCCGTTCACTCGGTATCTCTGTTGAACTGGAAAACGAGTAAGTCGGTAGGAATTGGAGATTTAAGCAATGAAAGATTTGTTAAACCTGTTAAAGAGCCAGGGACAATCCTCCGACTTTGATCGGATTCGTATTGGTCTTGCATCGCCGGAAGAGATCCGTTCGTGGTCGTTTGGTGAGGTGAAAAAACCAGAAACCATTAACTATCGAACCTTTAAGCCTGAGCGTGATGGTTTGTTTTGTGCGCGGATTTTTGGACCGGTTAAAGACTTTGAGTGTCTTTGTGGGAAGTACAAGCGCTTGAAGCATCGTGGTGTGGTCTGTGAAAAGTGTGGCGTTGAAGTCACGCAGACCAAAGTACGTCGCGAGCGCATGGGTCACATCGAACTGGCGAGTCCTGTGTGTCACATTTGGTTCTTGAAGTCACTGCCGTCTCGGATCGGTTTGCTTTTGGATATGACGCTGCGTGATATCGAGCGAATTCTTTACTTTGAAACCTACGTCGTTGTTGATCCTGGTATGACTCCGTTGGAGCGTGGTCAGCTGTTATCTGACGAGCAATATTTCGAAGCATTTGAAGAGTATCAAGATGACTTCACCGCCATGATGGGTGCCGAGGCGATTCGTGCGCTGATGATGGATATGGATCTCAATGACGAGATCGTCACCATGCGTGAAGAGATTCCGAACACCAACTCAGAAACGAAATTGAAGAAGCTGTCGAAGCGACTGAAGCTGCTTGAGTCCTTCCGCGACAGTGGTAACAACCCTGAGTGGATGATCATGGAAGTTCTTCCAGTGCTCCCGCCAGATCTCCGCCCACTGGTCCCGCTCGATGGTGGTCGCTTCGCGACTTCAGATCTCAACGATCTGTACCGCCGCGTGATCAACAGAAACAACCGTCTGAAGCGTTTGCTTGAGCTCCGCGCACCGGACATCATCGTTCGTAACGAAAAGCGGATGCTGCAGGAATCTGTGGATGCCTTGCTTGATAACGGACGTCGTGGTCGTGCGATCACGGGATCCAATAAGCGCCCACTGAAGTCGCTGGCTGACATGATTAAAGGAAAGCAAGGTCGTTTCCGTCAGAACCTGCTCGGTAAGCGTGTGGACTACTCTGGACGTTCGGTGATCGTTGTTGGTCCGTATTTGAAGCTGCACCAGTGTGGTCTGCCGAAGAAAATGGCACTTGAGCTATTCAAGCCCTTTATCTACGCAAAGCTTGAGGCACGTGGTCTTGCGACGACGATCAAAGCAGCGAAGAAAATGGTTGAGCGTGAGACCCCTGAAGTCTGGGATATCCTGGCTGAAGTGATTCGTGAGCATCCGGTGTTGTTGAACCGAGCTCCTACGCTACACCGTCTTGGTATCCAGGCATTCGAGCCGTTGTTGATTGAGGGTAAGGCGATTCAGCTACACCCATTAGTCTGTGCGGCCTACAACGCCGACTTTGACGGTGACCAAATGGCTGTTCACTTGCCGTTGACGCTCGAAGCACAGCTCGAAGCGCGCGCTTTGATGATGTCGACCAATAACGTACTGTCGCCAGCCAATGGTGAGCCGATCATCGTTCCATCTCAGGACGTTGTTCTTGGACTGTATTACATGACCCGCCACCGGATTAATTCCAAGGGTGAGGGAATGGTCTTTACGGACACCGATGAAGTCTTGCGAGCCTATGGTGCACGGAAGGTGGATTTGCAGGCGCAGATCAAAGTCCGGATCAATGAGACCGTCAATGATGCTGACGGCCATGGGACTGCCGAAACGCGGATTGTTGAGACAACCGTCGGTCGTGCGATTTTATTCTCGATTGTTCCAACTGGATTGGCATTTTCTCTGGTCGATCAGAACATGACTAAAAAAGCGATTTCACGTCTCATTAATGCGTGTTATCGCCGTGTGGGTTTGAAAGAAACCGTGATCTTCGCGGACCAACTGATGTACATGGGCTTCAGCTACGCGACGCGTTCTGGCTCATCAATCGGCGTCAACGACTTTGAGATCCCAGTGGAGAAAGCGCAGATTATCGGTGAAGCCGAAGCGCAAGTGAAAGAGATTGAAGATCAGTTTGCTTCAGGTCTTGTGACCCAAGGTGAGAAGTACAACAAAGTGATCGACATCTGGGCGCGAGCCAATGACTTGGTCGCGAAGAAGATGATGGACCGAATCGGGAAAGAAGACGCGGTGGATGCGGAAGGCAATACCGTTCAGCAAGATTCGTTCAACTCGGTCTTCATGATGGCTGATTCTGGCGCGCGTGGTTCGGCTGCACAGATTCGTCAGCTTGCGGGGATGCGAGGTCTGATGGCAAAGCCGGATGGATCGATCATTGAAACACCGATTACGGCCAACTTCCGAGAAGGTCTGTCGGTTCTTCAGTACTTCATCTCGACGCACGGTGCACGGAAAGGTTTGGCCGACACGGCATTGAAGACAGCGAACTCTGGTTACCTGACACGTCGATTGGTGGATGTAGCGCAGGATCTGGTCATTACCGATCACGACTGTGGTACCGACGAAGGTCTCCGCATGACACCTCTGATTGAAGGTGGTGATGTGGTTGTTCCTCTGGCGGGTCGTATTCTTGGTCGAGTTGTGGCGCAAGATGTGGTGAAGCCAGGTACCGACGAAGTTGTGCTTGAGGCAGGGACTCTCATTGATGAGCAACTGGCTGGGCAAATCGAAGGATGGGGTGTGGACGAAGTCTTGGTTCGTTCTCCGATCACCTGTGAAGTCCGCCACGGTGTGTGTTCGAAGTGTTATGGTCGAGACCTCGGTCGCGGTCATTTGGTGAACGTTGGCGAAGCTGTCGGTGTGATTGCGGCTCAGTCAATTGGTGAGCCAGGTACACAGTTGACCATGCGGACGTTCCACATCGGTGGTGCCGCGAGTCGAGCATCTGCTGCTGACCGGATTGACGTCAAGCACGGCGGTACGGTTCGTTTGCATAACTTAAAGTGGGTTGAGCGCTCAAATGGTGACTTGGTTGCTGTCTCGCGTTCAGGTGCCTTGAGTATTGCAGACGAGCATGGTCGTGAGCGTGAATGGTACAAACTGCCTTATGGTGCAGTGATCAGCGCCAAAGAAGGTGCAGAGGTCGATGCTGGTGCCGTGGTTGCCACTTGGGATCCGCACACTCACCCGATCATCGCTGATCGCGCAGGTATCGTTCGTTATCAGGCGTTTGAAGATGGAATTACCGTCAAGCGTCAGGTGGATGAGCTCACGGGACTTGCCAACTACGAAATTATTGACGAGAAAGACCGTCCAGCGGCTGGTAAAGATTTGAAGCCAGGGATTTTCCTCTACGCAAAAGGTGCTGCGATCACTGACGAGCCAATTGCTCACTTCTTGTTGCCGGGTGGTGCCTTGGTATCGTTGGAAGACGGAACCAACATTGAAGCTGGTTCGGTTGTGGCGCGTATTCCTCAGGAATCCTCGAAGACTCGTGATATTACCGGTGGTCTGCCTCGTGTCGCCGACTTGTTTGAGGCGCGTAAGCCGAAAGAATCGTCGATTCTGGCTGAGATCTCAGGTCACGTTTCCTTCGGTAAAGAAACCAAAGGCAAGATTCGCCTTGTCATGACGCCAGATGATGGCACCGATCCAGTGGAGATTCTGATTCCTAAGTGGCGTCAGTTGAACGTTTTTGATGGTGAGCAAGTTCAAAAGGGTGAGGTCATTTCTGACGGTCCATCGAACCCGCATGACATTTTGCGTCTGCTGGGTGTGTCTGAACTGGCCAAGTACATCACCAACGAAATTCAGGACGTGTATCGCTTGCAAGGTGTTGGCATCAACGACAAACACATCGAGGTGATCATTCGCCAGATGTTGCGCAAGGTTGAAGTCAGTTCAATCGGGGATTCGTCATTCATCGCCGGTGATCAGGTTGAATACACTCAAGCGCTCGAAGAGAACGATCGCCTCCGTGGTGACGGTAAAATCGAGGCACATTACGAGCGTCAACTATTGGGGATCACTAAGGCGTCACTTGCCACGGAGTCATTTATCTCTGCGGCCTCGTTCCAGGAAACAACGCGTGTGTTGACGGAAGCAGCAGTGACTGGCAAAGCCGACAACTTACGGGGCTTGAAAGAGAACGTTGTTGTGGGTCGTTTGATCCCAGCAGGGACTGGTTTGGCATATCACGCAGAACGTAAGCGTCGACGTGCTGAGACCGGTGATGAGACTCGGGTATCTGCGGCCGAAGTGGCTGAAGCCTTGAGTCGAGAGATCGCTGAGATTGAATCTCAGGGACAGGAAGCGGCGGAGTAATTTCCGCCTCACTTGACTGTCGCTTTGGGCGCGCCTAGAATCGCGCCCTATTTTTGTAATGGACTAGGGAGTTTGCCAATGGCAACGATTAATCAGCTTGTTCGCAAGCCACGTAAGCGTAAGGTCGTCAAAACTGACGTCCCGGCGTTGCAGGCTTGCCCACAGCGTCGCGGTGTGTGCACTCGTGTGTATACAACCACACCAAAGAAGCCAAACTCAGCGCTTCGTAAGGTGTGCCGTGTACGCTTAACCAACGGATACGAAGTATCGTCATACATCGGCGGTGAAGGTCACAACTTACAGGAACACTCAGTGGTCCTGATTCGTGGTGGTCGAGTGAAGGATTTGCCAGGTGTTCGATATCACACCGTTCGTGGTGCATTGGATACCGCGGGTGTGAACGACCGGAAACAAGGTCGTTCGAAGTATGGTGCGAAGCGGCCAAAGGGCTAATTCAGTACCACGAATTCATTAAACTGTAATCATTTATACAGAGTATGGCTCGCCATGCTCAGTAAGGCCGGGCGAGAGTCCCGGAATGACCTGAAGAAAAGGAAAGTACAATGCCAAGACGTCGCGTCCCCGTAAAACGTGAAACTTTGCCGGATCCAAAATTCGGCGATCAGTTGCTTGCGAAATTCATTAACCACGTCATGGAAAGTGGAAAGAAGTCCATTGCAGAATCCATCGTTTATGGCGCGCTTGATCGCGTGAAAGAAAAGAACGGTGGTGATCCACTTGAAGTGTTCAATCAAGCGCTAGAGAACATCGCGCCGATGGTCGAGGTGAAATCACGCCGCGTGGGTGGTGCCACCTATCAGGTTCCCGTTGAAGTGCGTCCGAGTCGTCGAACAGCGCTGGCGATGCGTTGGTTGGTTGAATATGCCCGTAAGCGTGGTGAGAAGTCGATGCAGGCTCGTCTGGCCGGTGAAATCCTTGATGCGATTGAGCAGCGCGGTGCTGCGGTGAAGAAGCGTGAAGACGTTCATCGCATGGCTGAAGCGAATAAGGCGTTCTCGCACTTCCGTTTTTAATTAAATGATGGCCGGATCGCCGGCCCTTTGGAGAGTAACTGTGGCACGTACCACCCCAATTAACCGCTACCGCAATATTGGCATCTGCGCGCACGTTGATGCTGGTAAAACAACGACGACAGAGCGTGTTCTGTTTTATACCGGCGTCAACCACAAGATTGGTGAGGTTCACGACGGCGCAGCCACCATGGACTGGATGGCTCAAGAGCAAGAGCGCGGAATTACCATCACCTCCGCTGCAACAACGACGTTCTGGCAAGGGATGGATCAGCAATATGACAAATACCGCGTCAACATCATTGATACCCCGGGCCACGTTGACTTCACGATTGAAGTTGAGCGTTCGATGCGTGTTCTTGATGGTGCGGTTGTTGTTTTCTGTGCAGCCTCAGGTGTTGAGCCGCAGTCAGAAACCGTCTGGCGTCAGGCAGATAAATATGGTGTTCCGCGGATTTGTTTCGTCAATAAGATGGACCGCGATGGTGCCGACTTTATTCGTGTGGTGAATCAGGTTCGTGATCGCTTAGGTGCGACAGCAGTACCAATCCAGTGTGCGGTTGGTTCTGAGAAAGATTTCAAAGGCGTCGTTGATTTGGTGAAAAACAAATTCATCGCCTGGAATGAAGAAGACATGGGAACGACCTTCACCTATGAAGAAATCCCAGCGGAAGTCGCGGATCAGGCAGCTTCACTTCGTGAAGAAATGATCGAGGCGGCGGCTGAAGCGAACGAAGAGTTGATGGACAAGTACCTTGAAGAAGGTGAGTTGACTGAATCGGAAATCAAAGCCGGTTTGCGTCAGCGCACATTGGCTCGTGAAATCGTCCCTTGTCTGTGCGGTACTGCATTCAAGAACAAAGGTGTCCAGGCGATGTTGGATGCTGTGATTGATTACTTGCCTGCTCCAGATGAAGTCGAAGCGATTCGTGGTCTCAAAGAAGATGAATCGGAAGATACACGTCCAGCAAGCGATGAAGCGCCATTTGCTGCCTTGGCCTTTAAAATCGCAACAGACCCTTTTGTGGGTACGTTGACGTTTTTCCGGGTGTATTCGGGCATCCTGAATGGTGGCGATTCCGTTCTGAATTCTGTGAAAGGAAAGAAAGAGCGCGTTGGTCGTATGGTGCAAATGCACGCTAACGCTCGCGAAGAAATTAAAGAAGTTCGTGCGGGTGATATTGCGGCAGCCGTTGGTTTGAAAGATGTCACAACCGGTGACACTTTGTGTGATCTCGCAAACCCCATCATTTTGGAACGGATGGAGTTCCCGGAGCCTGTGATTTCATTATCGGTTGAGCCAAAGTCAAAGGCTGACCAAGAGAAGATGGGTATTGCACTTGGCAAGTTGGCCCAAGAAGATCCATCATTCCGTGTGAAAACCGATGAAGAAACTGGCCAGACCATTATTTCTGGGATGGGTGAGTTACACCTCGATATTCTGGTTGATCGGATGCGTCGCGAATTCTCAGTCGAATGTAATGTTGGCGCACCTCAGGTGTCTTACCGTGAATGTATTCGTAAGTCAGTCGAAGTTGAGGGTAAGTTTGTTCGTCAATCTGGTGGGCGTGGTCAATATGGTCATGTGTGCATAACGATCGATCCTTTGCCACTTGATGGTGAGACCAATTTCGAATTTGTGAACAAAATCGTTGGTGGTGTCGTTCCTAAGGAGTACATCCCGGCGGTCTCTAAAGGTATTGAGGAGCAGTTGGCGAATGGAGTTTTGGCGGGATTCCCACTTTTAGGGGTTAGAGCCACTCTTTTCGATGGGTCTTTCCATGAAGTTGACTCGAATGAAATGGCTTTCAAGATTGCCGGCTCCATGGCTATGAAGAAAGGTGCGCTAGAGGCAAACCCTGCGTTACTCGAGCCTATGATGAAAGTTGAAGTCGTCACTCCAGAAGAAAACATGGGTGATGTGATTGGTGATCTTAACCGTCGTCGTGGCCTGGTCCAGGGCATGGATGACGGTGTGGGTGGTGTGAAACTTGTTCGCGCCGAAGTTCCGCTTGCGGAAATGTTTGGATACGCAACAGACCTCCGTGGTTTCACACAGGGTCGCGCATCGTACAGCATGGAATTTGCGAAATACGCTGAAGCACCATCAAGCGTCGCAGAAGAAGTGATTAAGAAAAACAGCTAATTGAATATCGGAGTCCATAAAAATGGCAAAAGAAAAGTTTGAGCGTAGTAAGCCGCACGTAAACGTAGGCACGATTGGTCACGTTGACCATGGTAAGACGACTTTGACAGCGGCGTTGACGCGTGTTGGAGCTGAGGTTTTTGGTGGTGAGACGAGAGCGTTTGACCAGATTGATAATGCACCTGAAGAGCGTGCTCGAGGGATTACGATTTCGACATCGCACGTTGAGTATCAGTCGCATGAGCGTCATTACGCGCACGTTGATTGTCCGGGTCACGCGGATTATGTGAAGAACATGATTACGGGTGCGGCGCAGATGGACGGAGCGATTTTGGTGTGTTCTGCGGCTGATGGTCCGATGCCACAGACGCGTGAGCACATTTTGTTGTCTCGTCAGGTTGGTGTTCCGTACATTGTGGTGTTCTTAAACAAGGCGGACATGGTTGATGATCCTGAGTTGTTGGAACTGGTTGAGATGGAAGTTCGTGAGCTGTTGGATCAGTACGATTTTCCAGGTGACGACACGCCAATTATTGTGGGATCTGCCCTGAAGGCATTGGAAGGTGATACGTCGGACATTGGTATGCCGGCGGTTCAGAAGTTGATTGAGACGTTGGACTCTTATATTCCTGAGCCTGAGCGAGCGATTGACCAAGCGTTTTTGATGCCGATTGAGGATGTGTTCTCGATTTCGGGTCGTGGAACGGTTGTGACGGGTCGTATTGAGCGCGGCATCATCAACGTTGGTGACGAGATTGAGATCGTTGGTATCAAGGATACGACGAAAACGACTTGTACGGGTGTTGAGATGTTCCGCAAGCTGCTTGACGAAGGTCGTGCGGGCGAGAACGTTGGTGTTCTTCTTCGTGGTACGAAGCGTGATGAAGTGGAGCGTGGTCAGGTCTTGGCGAAGCCAGGTTCGATCAATCCGCACACCAAGTTTGAGTGTGAAGTGTATGTATTGTCGAAGGATGAAGGTGGCCGTCATACGCCGTTCTTCAAGGGCTATCGTCCACAGTTTTACTTCCGTACGACGGATGTGACGGGTGCGTGTGAGCTTCCTTCGGGCACAGAGATGGTCATGCCAGGAGATAACGTGAAGTTGTCGGTTGAGCTGATTTGTCCGATTGCGATGGAAGAAGGTCTGCGTTTTGCGATTCGTGAAGGTGGCCGTACTGTCGGCGCCGGCGTCGTCTCCAAAATCCTAGACTGATTTGTCAAGGCAATTCGCCTAACAGAAAGCCCCGCCTGGCCGGGGCTTTTTTATTTCCGGGAAGCGGTTGACTCACCAGGGTCAGATGCATACACTACCGCACCTTGTTTTTGACTGTCCGCGTTTCGCGGGCAATTTTTGATTGGAGTAGCCAAGTGGCAGTACAGAATCAAAAAATTCGCATTCGGCTGAAGGCTTTCGACCATCGCCTGATCGATTCATCGACTCAGGATATTGTTGAAACCGCCAAGCGTACCGGGGCACAAGTGCGTGGCCCGATTCCATTGCCGACGCGGATTGAGCGCTACACCGTTCTTGTTTCACCTCACGTGAACAAGGATGCGCGCGATCAGTACGAGATGCGTACGCACAAGCGCATGATCGATATCGTTGAGCCTACCGACAAGACTGTCGATGCCTTGATGAAACTTGATCTGGCAGCGGGTGTTGATGTTCAGATCAGCTTAGGTTGATCAAAAGCAGGGGTGCACCAAATCCGCGCACCCCGGTGACAAGCGGTCTGTTTGTATAACTTACTGTGGCCATAGCGGGTTTAGCCCCCTGTGCAGGCAGAGAGGAAGTCGAGATGACAATTGGAGTTGTCGGTCGGAAGACCGGTATGACCCGAGTGTTCACCGAGGAAGGCGTGTCAGTTCCTGTCACTGTCGTTCAAGTTGAACCGAATCGGGTGAGTCAAGTAAAAACCGTTGAAACAGACGGTTATCAAGCCATTCAGGTGACTGTTGGTGATCGTCGTGCGCAACATCGTGTATCGCAACCGATCAAAGGTCATCTGTCCAAAGCAGAAATGCGCATGGGTCGTGGTCTTTGGGAATTCCGTGTGGAAGACCTGGGAGAGGTAGCGATTGGTGCAGAGATTTCTGTGAACCAGTTCGAAGCCGGTCAAATTGTTGACGTGACAGGTCAGTCGAAGGGTAAAGGGTTTGCTGGTGCTGTGAAGCGCTGGAATTTCCGCACCCAAGACGCGACTCACGGTAACTCTCTGTCGCATCGTGCCCCAGGTTCTATCGGTAACTGCCAAACACCAGGTCGTGTCTTCAAAGGGAAGAAGATGGCTGGCCACATGGGTGCAGAGCGCGTCACCGTTCAAGGTCTCGAAGTCGTCCGTATTGACGAAGAGAAAGGCCTGATCCTGGTTAAGGGTTCCGTTCCAGGTGCGAACGGGACTGACGTCATCATCAAGCCGACAGCAAAGGCCTGAGGGAGTCGAACATGGAATTGAATCTAATAGCAGGCGGAACTGTCGAGGTCTCTGACCAGACGTTCGGTCGCGAATTCAACGAGGCGCTGATCCACCAAGTGGTGACAGCATATCTCGCCGGCGCGCGCCAAGGTACGCGTGCGCAGAAGACGCGCTCTGAGGTATCAGGCGGCGGCCGCAAGCCTTGGCGTCAAAAAGGAACAGGTCGTGCCCGTGCGGGTACTACGCGTTCTCCGATTTGGCGTTCAGGTGGTGTGACCTTTGCTGCGAAGCCTCAGGACTTCTCGCAGAAAGTGAACAAGAAAATGTATCGCGCAGCGATGCAGAGCATTTGGAGCGAGCTGATCCGTCAAGGTCGTTTGGTCATCACTGATGATTTAGGCATCGATGCGCCAAAAACCAAAGCACTGGCTGCCAAGCTCAGCGCTTTGGAGTTATCGAATGTATTGATCGTTGCTGGTGAAGTTTCAGATGCCTTGTATCTGTCAGCGCGCAACCTTCCACACGTGGATGTTCGCGATGCTGATGCCATTGACCCTGTGAGCCTCATTTCTTTCGAGAAAGTGTTGGTGACCGTCGACGCATTGAAGGCGATTGAGGAGCAATTGGCATGAATCAGGAACGTATCTTTACTGTTCTGAAAGGGCCGCATGTGTCCGAGAAGGCGACGGTGGTAGCCGATCAGAACAACCAATATGTATTCAAGGTGGCCTCTGATGCGACAAAGCCTGAGATCAAAGCAGCGGTAGAAGCTTTGTTCGAAGTCTCTGTTACTCGGGTCAATGTTGTAAACATCAAAGGAAAGACCAAGCGCACAGCGCGTGGCATGGGTAAGCGTAACGATACGCGGAAGGCCTATGTGACGCTTGCTGATGGCCAAGAAATTTCCTTTGCAGCAGGCGAGTGAGACGGAAGTTATGGCAATCGTAAAATGTAAACCAACGTCAGCCGGCCGTCGTCACATGGTCAAAGTTGTGACGCCGGAGCTCCATAAAGGAGCGCCGCACGCGCCGCTGTTGGAAAAGAAATCGAAAACAGGTGGTCGAAACAATGACGGTCGGATTACGACTCGTCATATCGGTGGTGGTCATAAGCAACACTATCGTGTCATCGACTTTAAGCGGAATAAAGATGGTATTCCGGGCAAGATCGAGCGTTTGGAATATGATCCTAACCGTTCGGCTCACATTGCTTTAGTTCTCTACGCAGACGGCGAGCGCCGTTACATTATTGCGCCAAAGGGACTACAGGCTGGTGACCCGATTCGGTCTGGTGAAGATGCGCCGATTAAGGTTGGTAGCTGCCTTCCGCTCCGGAATATCCCGGTCGGTTCCGTCATTCATTGCATTGAGTTGAGACCTGGAAAAGGTGCGCAAATGGCCCGTTCGGCTGGTGCGTCTGTCCAGTTGGTCGCTCGTGAAGGTCGTCATGCAACCCTCCGCTTACGTTCAGGTGAGATGCGCAAAGTCTTGTCGGAATGTCGAGCCACTCTGGGCGAAGTGTCGAATGGCGAGCACAGCCTGCGTCAGCTTGGTAAAGCCGGAGCGAAGCGCTGGAGAGGTGTTCGTCCTACGGTCCGTGGTGTTGTGATGAACCCGGTTGATCACCCGCATGGTGGTGGTGAGGGTCGTACGTCAGGGGGCCGTCATCCGGTATCACCTTGGGGTATGCCAACCAAGGGTTACAAGACTCGTAAGAACAAGCGTACCGATAAAATGATCGTACGCCGTCGCGGTAAGTAAGGAGAGAGATCAATGCCACGTTCATTGAAAAAGGGCCCATTCGTCGATCTCCACCTTCTGAAGAAGGTCGAGGCGGCTTCTGAGGCAAATGATCGTCGTCCGATTAAGACTTGGTCGCGTCGCTCGATGATTGTTCCAAATATGGTGGGATTAACCATCGCTGTTCACAACGGGAAACAACATGTTCCTGTTTTGATCAACGAAGACATGGTTGGTCACAAGTTAGGTGAGTTCGCGGTCACGCGTAACTACCGTGGTCACGTTGCCGACAAAAAGTCGAAGCGTTAAGGATTAGGTGTAGCCATGAATGAAGTGCAAGCACGTTTAAAAGGCGCTCGACTTTCTGCTCAGAAGGCGCGCCTGGTCGCAGACCAGATTCGCGGGAAGCACGTTGAAGAAGCGCTCAATACGCTGAATTTCTCAACGAAGAAAGCGGCGCACATTGTCAAGAAAGTTCTTGAGAGTGCCATTGCGAACGCAGAACACAATGAAGGCGCTGACGTTGATGATCTGAAGGTCACAACAGTCTTCGTCGATGAGGGTATGACTATGAAGCGAATTCGCCCGCGTGCGAAGGGTCGCGCAGACCGGATTTTTAAGCGGTCATGTCATATCACTGTCAAAGTCGGACAGGCCTGAGGAGGAACATTATGGGTCAGAAAGTACACCCGAATGGCATCCGCCTCGGGATTACCAAGGATCACACGTCGATTTGGTATGCCGAACGTGGTGATTATGCAGATAAATTATTTGATGACATTAAGGTCCGTGAGTTCCTTGATGCGAAACTGAAGAACGCTCAGATTTCAAAGATCTTGATTGAGCGTCCTGCGCAGAATGCACGTGTTACGTTGCAAACGGCGCGTCCAGGCATCGTGATCGGTAAGAAAGGTGAAGACGTGGAAGCGCTTCGCAAAGAACTGACACAGATGATGGGTATCCCAGTTCAGATCAACATCGAAGAGATCAGAAAGCCTGAGCTTGATGCGCGTTTGGTTGCGCAGAATATCGCAGGCCAGTTAGAGCGTCGTGTGATGTTCCGTCGTGCGATGAAGCGTGCGGTTCAAAACGCGATGCGAGCTGGTGCTGAAGGGATTCGTGTTCAGGTTTCAGGTCGTTTGGGCGGTGCCGAAATCGCGCGGACAGAGTGGTATCGCGAAGGTCGCGTTCCACTGCACACATTGCGTGCAGATATCGACTACTCGACATATGAGGCGCACACCACATATGGCGTGATCGGTATCAAAGTGTGGATCTTCAAAGGTGAGATCCTTGGTGGAATTGAAGCAGTCCGTGCTAGCCGTGAACAGGCTCGCGCGAAAGCTGCTCGCTAAGGGAAGAAGACGATGCTGCAACCGAAACGGATGAAATTCCGCAAAATGCAAAAAGGCCGGAATCGTGGCCTAGCAGAGCGCGGCTCCAAAGTAAGCTTTGGTGAATTCGCTCTAAAAGCGACCGGTCGTGGTCGCATGACGGCGCGTCAGATTGAGGCAGCCCGTCGAACCATTACTCGTCGCGTGAAACGTGGCGGTAAGTTATGGATTCGGGTTTTCCCTGATAAGCCAATTACCCAGAAGCCTTTGGAAGTGCGTCAGGGTAAAGGTAAAGGCTCTGTTGAATACTGGGTATGCCAGATTCAGCCAGGTCGTGTTTTATATGAAATTGAAGGTGTGTCTGAAGAAGTGGCGCGCGAAGCATTTACGCTTGCGGCATCGAAGCTTCCATTCAAAACCACCTTCGTTAGTCGGACGGTAATGTAATGAAAGCATCAGAGTTACGTGAAAAAAACGTTGCTGAGCTGAAAGAAGAGCTGCTTACGCTACGTCGTGAACAGTTCAATCTGAATATGGCAAAAGCCACAGGTCAGCTGGCTCAGACACACTTGTTGGGTCAGGTCCGTCGTGACATCGCGCGCATCAAGACAGTGATCGCGCAGAAGGAGGTAGCGGCATGACCGAAGCAACAACGATAGTTCGGACACTGAGCGGAAAGGTTGTCTCAAATAAAGGCGACAAAACCATCAGCGTATTGGTAGAGCGTTTTGAGAAGCACCCACTGTACGGTAAGTACGTGAAGCGCTCCTCAAAGATTGCTGCTCATGATGAGAACAACGAGTGCCAGATTGGTGACACAGTCACGATTTCTGAGTGTCGTCCGCTTTCGAAGTCGAAAGCGTACCGTCTCGTTGAAATCACTGAGCGTGCTGTTCAGGTTTAACGGAGGGGAATCATGATTCAAGCAGAAAGTATGCTTGAGGTAGCTGACAACTCAGGTGCGCGTCGTGTGATGTGTATCAAAGTGCTCGGCGGCTCAAAGCGTCGCTATGCCCGGATCGGCGACATTATTAAGGTCACCGTGAAAGAAGCGATTCCTCGCGGCAAAGTGAAGAAAGGTCAGGTCATGAACGCAGTTGTCGTTCGGACTCGCAGTGGCGTTCGTCGTCAAGACGGTTCATTGATTAAATTCGATGGTAACGCGGCGGTTCTTTTGAACACCAACTTAGCGCCAATTGGGACTCGTATTTTCGGGCCAGTCACGCGTGAACTGCGGAGTGAGAAGTTTATGAAAATCATCTCACTTGCGCCTGAAGTGTTGTAAGGGGCAGATCGATGGCAGCAAAAATTCGTCGTGACGATGAAGTCGTCGTAATCGCGGGTAAAGACAAAGGACGCCGCGGCAAAGTATTGCAAGTGCGTCCAGATAACCGCGTGTTGGTGTCAGGTGTCAACCTGATGAAAAAGCATATGAAACCAAACCCAATGCTTGGCAAGCAGGGCGGCATCGTTGAGAAAGAAGCTCCGCTTCATATCTCGAACGTAGCGCTGTTTAACCCTGAAAATGACAAAGCAGAACGCGTTGGTTTTCGTGTAAACGAGGACGGCACCAAAGTACGGGTGTTTAAGTCCACTGGTAAGGAAGTCGGGGCGTAAGCCCCTGCGCCTAGGAGCGAGAAAGAAGCCATGGCGAGACTACAACAAGTCTACAAAGAAAAAGTCGTACCGGAGCTCTTGAAAGAGTTCGCGTACAAAAACGTGATGCAAGTGCCGCGCGTCAAGAAAATCACTCTCAATATGGGTGTTGGCGAGGCAGTTGCGGATAAGAAGCAGATCGAAAACGCAGTACGGGACATGACGGCGATCGCCGGACAGAAGCCTGTGGTGACCAAGGCGCGCAAGTCGATTGCGGGCTTTAAGATCCGTGACGGTTGGCCGATTGGCTGCAAGGTCACCTTGCGTGGTGAGCACATGTGGGAATTCTTGGATCGTCTGATTGCGATCTCAATCCCACGGATTCGTGATTTCCGCGGGTTGAACGGTAAGTCGTTTGACGGTCGTGGGAACTATTCGATGGGTGTGCGCGAGCAGATCATGTTCCCTGAAATCGATTATGACAAAGTGGATGCGATCCGTGGACTGGACATCACCATCACCACATCGGCTGACACTGATGAGGAAGGCAAAGCGCTTTTGAAGGCGTTCAACTTCCCATTCCGTAACTGAGGAGCGTTAGGTGGCTAAGAAATCAATGAAAGAACGTGAACTGAAGCGTCAAAAGACGGTTGCTCGGTTCGCAGCGAAGCGTAAGGAATTGAAAGCGACAATCGCCAATCCAAACGCAACAGATGAAGAAGTGTGGGACGCGCAGCAGAAGCTGCAAAAGATGCCACGTGACGCCTCTGCAGTGCGTTTACAGCGTCGGTGTCGTGTGACTGGTCGTCCACACGCGGTCTACCGTAAGTTTGGCCTGTCCCGGATTAAGCTGCGCGAAACGATGATGCGCGGTGAAGTTCCTGGTCTGAAAAAGGCCAGCTGGTAAGGAGTGATTTAGAAAATGAGCATGCAAGATACTTTGGCGGATATGTTCACTCGCATCCGCAACGGGCAGATGGCAGGTAAAACTGCGGTCTCTATGCCTTCTTCAAAACAGAAGGTTGCACTTGCCCGGGTACTCGCTGACGAAGGATTTTTGGGTGGATACAACGTTGATGACGCAGGTGTGAAGTCAACATTGACAGTCGATCTTCGGTATCACGAAGGTCGTCCAGTGATCCGTGAAATTAAACGTTCAAGTCGTCCAGGTTTGCGTCGGTATGAAGGGAAGGAGACCTTGCCAAAAGTACAAGGTGGTCTCGGGATTGCCATCATCTCGACGTCGAAAGGTTTGATGACTGACCGCGAAGCACGCAAAGCCGGTATCGGTGGCGAAGTGCTCTGCACAGTATTCTAAGGAGTTATTGATGTCTCGTATTGCAAAAGCTCCGATCGAATTGCCATCGGGTGTTGATGTCAACATCGCTGGTCAGGATGTCACGGTCAAAGGAAAAAACGGCACATTGTCAATTTCCTTAAATGATGCAGTGGCTGTGAATCAAGCGGATAACGTATTGACGTTTGAGCCGCGCGAAGGCGCTGCAGATGGTTGGGCGCAAGCTGGTACAGCTCGTGCAATCGTCAATAACATGGTCACGGGTGTCGCTGATGGCTTCGAAAAGAAGTTGACTCTCATCGGCGTCGGTTATCGTGCCCAGGTTCAAGGGTCTGCGATCAACTTGACTCTTGGTTTCTCACATCCCGTGGTTCATAACCTGCCACAAGGTGTGACTGCAGAAACACCAAGTCAGACTGAAATCGTGCTGAAGTCAGCCGATAAGCAGTTGCTTGGTCAGGTCGCTGCAGAAATCCGCGCATACCGCCCACCAGAGCCCTACAAAGGCAAGGGTGTGCGTTACTCAGATGAGTATGTGCGTCGTAAAGAAGCGAAGAAGAAGTAAGGAGAGCCGACATGATGGACAAGAAAAAAGCCCGGTTGCGTCGCGCTCGCCGTGCACGCGCCAAAATGCGCGAATTAGGCGCAAATCGTTTGTGCGTGCATCGTACACCACGTCACATCTACGCCCAGATTATTTCTGGCGATGGATCCAACGTGATTTGTACAGCATCGACACTGGATAAGGACCTTCGTGAGAAGAACGGCGGAAACGTGGATGCGGCTGCAGAAGTCGGCAAGCGGATCGCTGAACGGGCGAAGGAAAAAGGAATTCAGGCGGTTGCATTTGACCGCTCCGGTTTCCGTTATCACGGACGTGTGAAGGCTCTAGCCGACGCAGCCCGTGAAGGTGGACTTGAGTTTTAAGGGGATCCGATGAACGCAAAAGTAGAAACACAGCAGCAGGGCGATCTGCAAGAAAAGCTGGTTCAGGTGAATCGGGTTGCCAAAGTTGTTAAAGGTGGCCGGATTTTCAGCTTCACAGCATTGACTGTGGTTGGCGATGGAAATGGGAAAGTTGGATACGGTCGCGGTAAAGCGCGCGAAGTGCCAGCGGCGATTCAGAAAGCGATGGAAGCGGCCCGCCGCAACATGGTTTCTGTCAAGCTGGATGGGGACACCATTCAATACCCAACCAAAGCGGCCCACGGCTCTGCCAAGGTTTACATGCAGCCCGCATCACAGGGTACTGGCGTCATCGCCGGTGGTGCGATGCGTGCGGTGTTGGAAATCGCTGGTGTGCAGAACGTATTGGCGAAGTGTTACGGCTCAACGAACCCCGCTAACGTGGTTCGTGCAACGATCAAAGCGCTTTCAGAGATGCAATCTCCGGAAGACGTTGCAGCTCGTCGTGGCAAATCAGTCGAAGAAATTCTCGGCTAAGGATTAGAGACATGGCGAAGAAAAAAATGTTGAAAGTGACATTGGTGCGTAGCCCAATCCGTCAAAATCCAAAGCACAAACTGTGTGTCAAGGGTCTTGGCTTGAAGCGTATGCATCAGACAGTTGAAGTTGAAGATACACCCAGCGTTCGTGGAATGATCAACAAGGTCAACTACCTCGTTCGCATTGAAGGAGAAGCATAATGCGTTTAAACGGCTTATCTCCGGCTCCTGGCTCACGCACGGATAAAAAGCGTGTTGGCCGTGGCATCGGCTCTGGTTTGGGTAAAACTGGTGGTCGTGGTCATAAAGGGTTGAAGTCGCGTTCCGGTGGTTCAGTGAAGCCTGGTTTCGAAGGCGGTCAAATGCCATTGCAGCGTCGCCTGCCGAAGTTTGGTTTTACATCACGCAAGAGTTTGACTCGTGACGAGATCCGCTTAGCGGAACTGAACAAGATTCAAGGTGATGAAGTCACGATGGACTCGTTGCGTCAAGCACGACTGATTGGTGAAAACATCAAAGACGTGAAAATCATCTTGGCTGGTGAAATCACTCGCGCGATGACTGTCAAAGGCTTGAAGATCACCAAGGGTGCTCAAGCTGCAGTCGAAGCCGCTGGCGGCAAGGTCGAAGCGTAAATGGCGACTCCAAGTGCATCAGGAGGCGGACTGACAGAGCTTTGGGCTCGACTTCGCTTCGTTGTGATCGCGGTTGTGGTGTACCGAATCGGTGCACACATTCCGGTCCCGGGAATTAATCCTGATCGGTTGGCAGACCTGTTTGAGCAGAGCCAAGGAACCATTCTTAGCCTATTCAACATGTTCTCTGGCGGTGCGTTGGAGCGGATGTCGATCCTCGCGCTTGGAATCATGCCTTACATCTCAGCATCGATTGTGATGCAGCTTTTAACCGCTGTTGTCCCATCGCTTGAAGCGTTGAAGAAAGAGGGTGAGGCTGGGCGTCGAAAGATTACGCAATACACGCGGTACGGAACGGTGTTTCTGGCGACGGTACAGTCGATCGGTGTCGCCATGGGTCTTGCAGGTCAGGGTATCGCGTTTGCGTCCGATTTCCACTTCCATTTTGTGGCGGTGATTACCTTTGTCTCAGGATCGGTCTTTCTGATGTGGCTTGGTGAACAGGTCACGGAAAAAGGGATCGGTAACGGCATCAGCCTGCTGATTTTTGCCGGTATTGTCGCGGGTCTTCCCGGCGCGATCGGGCAGTCAGCTGAGGCTGCGCGTCAAGGGGATCTGAATATCCTTGGGTTATTGGCGATTGCCATCATTGCGGTCGGAGTAGTGGCGTTTGTCGTGTTTATGGAACGTGCGCAACGTCGCATTACGGTGAATTACGCACGTCGACAGCAAGGGAATAAGGTTTTTGCGGCCCAACAGTCGCATTTGCCGTTAAAGATCAATATGGCGGGTGTGATCCCACCGATCTTTGCGTCGAGCCTGTTGTTGTTTCCTGCGTCGATCGGCCAGTGGTTCGGTCAAGGCGAAGGGATGGAATGGTTGCAGGATGTGAGTCTTGCGCTCGGTCCAGGTCAGCCTCTGTACTATCTGCTATTTACAGTGGGCATTGTGTTTTTCTGCTACTTCTACACGGCGTTGGTCTTCAATCCGCGCGACGTGGCAGACAACCTGAAAAAGTCTGGTGCGTTCATCCCAGGGATTCGTCCGGGTGAACAGTCAGCAAACTATATCGACAAAGTGATGAGTCGTTTGACGTTTTGGGGTGCTGCCTATATCGCAGCCGTCTCCTTGCTCCCGCAGAGCTTGGTGGTCAGCTTCAATGCACCGTTTTACTTCGGTGGTACGTCACTGTTGATCGTTGTTGTTGTGGTCATGGATTTTATGTCGCAGGTGCAGTCGCATCTCATGAGTCGTCAGTACGAATCCTTGATGAAGAAATCGAATTTGAAAGGGTATGGCTCGGGCGGCCTTTTACGCTAAACGGGCATTGGGAGCTTTGAAATGAAAGTACGCGCATCAGTAAAAAAGATTTGCCGGAACTGTCGAATTATTCGTCGTAACGGTGCAGTACGTGTGATCTGTACGGATCCTCGTCACAAGCAGCGTCAAGGTTAAATAAAGAAAAGGGTTGAGATTTTCTGTTGGAATCAATAGAATTTCGCGCCTTGTAATTTTCGAGAGTCGGCGGGGCCGGTTCATGAATTTGGAGAGTTAGGAATGGCACGTATTGCCGGCGTTAACATCCCAGATAACAAGCACACAGTGATTTCACTGCAGTATGTTTTTGGGATTGGTCAAACTCGCGCGAAAGCGATCTGTAAAGCAACTGGCATCGAAGAGTCTGCCAAAGTGTCTTCGTTGTCTGAAGATCAGCTGGAAATGCTTCGTACAGAGGTTGGCAAGTTTGACGTAGAAGGTGACCTTCGTCGTGAAGTGTCAATGAATATTAAGCGTCTGATGGATCTCGGTTGTTTCCGTGGTATTCGTCATCGTCGCAGTCTGCCAGTTCGTGGACAGCGTACTAAGACAAACGCGCGGACCCGCAAGGGCCCACGTAAGCCGATTCGTAAGTAAGGAATTCTGATGGCGACACAGCGTAGCGCATCGCGTAAGAAGGTCAAAAAGCAGGTTGCGGAGGGTGTGGTTCACATTCACGCGTCCTTCAATAACACCATTATCACGATCACCGATCGGCAAGGTAACGCTCTGTCATGGGCGACAGCCGGCGGGTCGGGCTTCCGTGGTTCACGTAAATCCACACCATTCGCCGCACAGGTAGCGAGTGAGCGTGCAGCAACAGCGGCACAGGAGTTTGGTTTGAAATCTGTGGATGTCATGGTGAAGGGGCCTGGACCTGGACGTGAGAGTGCAGTTCGTGCTCTGAATGCTGTGGGCCTTAAGGTTACAAATATCACTGACGTCACGCCGATCCCGCATAACGGCTGCCGTCCGCCGAAAAAGCGCCGCGTCTAAGGAGAATTAGAGGAATGGCACGTTACATCGGACCAACTTGTAAATTAGCACGTCGTGAAGGAACAGACCTGTTCCTTAAGAGCGGCGTCCGTTCAATGGATACAAAGTGCAACTTGGAAACACGTCCAGGAATGCACGGTGCAGCACGTGGTCGTCTGTCTGACTACGGATTGCAGTTACGTGAGAAGCAGAAGGTGCGTCGTATTTATGGCGTGCTCGAAAAGCAATTCCGTAACTATTACAAAGAAGCATCGCGCCTCCGTGGTTCAACGGGTGAAAACCTCTTGAAGCTGTTGGAAAGCCGCTTGGATAACGTTGTTTATCGAATGGGTTTTGGCTCGACTCGTGCGGAAGCCCGCCAAGTCGTCGGTCATCGGTCCATTATGGTGAATGGCAAAGTTTTGAATATCCCGTCTTATCAGGTGAAGCCGGGTGATGTGATCAGCGTTCGTGAGAAGGCGAAAGGTCAGTTGCGAATTCGCGCTGCGCTTGAGCTGGCTGGTCAGCGTGCAGATGTGCCTTGGATGGATGTTGATTCATCAAAGATGGAAGGTACGTTCAAGACACTTCCAGAGCGTCAAGATCTGTCACAAGACATCAACGAAAACCTGATCGTCGAGTTGTACTCGAAGTAAACCACATTGTTAGGAGACGGTATGTCGTCATTGGAACTGCTGACACCACGTCAGATTCAGGTCCAGGAGGTAGCTCCCGGACGCTCAAAAATTATTCTTGAGCCTCTTGAGCGCGGTTACGGCCACACATTGGGTAACGCGTTGCGTCGGATCCTGCTCTCATCGATGCCAGGTTGCGCGATTATTGAAGCGAAAATCGATGGCGTTGCGCACGAGTATTCTGAAATCGAAGGCGTGAAAGAAGATGTCATCGAAATCTTGTTGAACCTCAAGAAAGTCGCGGTGTCCTTGGAAGGCCGTGATGGGATTGCGACGATTCGCTTGAACCACTCGGGCGAAGGCGTGGTGACTGCGGCAGATTTTGAATTACCTCAAAACGTCGAAGTTGCGAATCCAGAGCAGCACATCGCTACAGTCGCGGCTCGCGGTTCGTTGCAGATTGAAGCGTTGGTTGCTCGAGGCATTGGGTATGAGCCTGCGAGTGAGCGTGAAGAAGACGAAGAGATGCGGACAATTGGCGCGTTGCGTTTGGATGCAACCTACAGCCCTGTGCGTCGCGTGTCCTACGTGGTCGAGAGCGCTCGAGTTGAACAACGCACTGACCTTGATAAGTTGGTGATCGATCTTGAAACTGACGGCACCTTGGACGCTGAAGAAGCGATCCGCCGTGCAGCGACCCTGCTTCAGCAGCAGTTGTCGGTATTTGTTGAGTTCGAAGGTCCTCAGGTAGCAGCTGAAGAAACTCAGAAAGATGAAATTGATCCAATTTTGTTGCGTCCAGTCGATGATCTTGAGCTGACAGTTCGTTCTGCGAATTGTTTGAAAGCAGAAAACATTTACTACATCGGTGACCTGGTGCAGCGAACTGAGGTTGAGTTGTTGAAGACTCCGAACCTCGGTAAGAAGTCGTTGACCGAAATCAAAGACGTTTTAGCATCACGCGGCTTGTCGCTGGGTTCACGTCTTGAAAATTGGCCACCAGCAGGATTTGCGCGCGAAGAAAGCGCCTAAGTTAGACCGACCCGTCGTGAGACGGTGTCTTTGAGAAGCGAGAATAGACCATGCGTCATTTGAAAAGCGGAAAGAAACTGAATCGGACTAGCAGTCATCGGAAGGCCATGTTTTCTAACATGACCGCCTCGTTGATTGAGCATGAAGTCATTAAGACGACTTTGCCGAAAGCGAAAGAATTACGCCGTGTAGCTGAGCCTTTAATTACATTGGCGAAGAATGATTCAGTCGCGAATCGTCGATTGGCGTTTAGCCGCCTTCGGAGTGATTCGGCTGTCGGTAAGCTATTTGCTGAGTTGGGGCCACGCTATCAAGCTCGCCCAGGTGGGTACTTGCGCATTCTGAAATCTGGCTTCCGTGCCGGTGATGCAGCACCCATGGCGATTGTTGAGTTGGTTGATCGTCCAGAGATCGCTGCTGAGGCAGAGTAAAGACTACCTCCTTGAGATCGGCGAAAGCCGACTTCTGGACGAAAAAGGGCGCTTAGGCGCCCTTTTTGCGTTCGAGCAGTGGTTTGAGGAATCGGCCTGTGTGGGAGTGAGCGAGCTGAGCGACGTCCTCAGGCGTCCCCTCGGCGATGATTTGTCCGCCACCAGACCCACCTTCAGGGCCTAGGTCAATCACCCAATCTGCCGTCTTAATGACGTCAAGATTATGCTCGATCACCACGACTGTGTTGCCATGATCTCTCAGCCGATGCAGTACAGTGAGCAACTGCTGAATATCTTCGAAGTGTAATCCTGTCGTGGGTTCATCAAGAATATAGAGTGTCCTTCCGGTATCACGCTTGGACAATTCTCGAGCGAGCTTGACTCGTTGTGCTTCACCACCGGACAGAGTGGTCGCGGATTGTCCGAGCTTTAAATAAGACAGTCCAACGTCAACGAGTGTCTGAAGCTTTCGCGCCAGTGTTGGAATCGCATCGAAGAACGCTCGCGCGTCCTCGACGGTCATGGCTAAAACGTCATGAATCGATTTTCCTTTGTAGAGAATATCCAACGTTTCGCGATTGTATCGAAGCCCTTTGCAGGTATCACAGGGAACATAAATATCTGGCAAGAAATGCATTTCGACTTTAATCATGCCATCACCCTGGCAGGTCTCACAGCGCCCCCCTTTGACGTTGAAAGAGAAACGTCCTGGGGAATATCCGCGTGACCGAGCTTCCTGGGTTTCTGCGAAAATTTCACGGATTGGCGTGAAGAGACCGGTGTAGGTTGCCGGGTTGGAGCGCGGTGTCCGACCGATTGGACTCTGGTCAATATCGACCACTTTATCCAGTTCATGAATTCCATGACAGTGCTCAAACGGAGCCGACTTCAGTGTTGTGGCTTTATTGAGGACTTTGGCGGTATGCGGATAGAGGGTTCGGTTAATCAACGTGGACTTGCCGGATCCTGAGACACCAGTAACACAGGTTAAAAGCCCCAACGGCAGGTTTAAACTGACATTTTGTAGATTGTTTCCAGTACAGCCTTCCAAGACCAGTTGATGATCTCCACGCGGTGTGCGGCTGTCGGGAATTGCGATCGCTTTCTTACCTGACAGATAGAGGCCGGTGACCGATTGTTCATTGTTCATCACTTCCTTCGGGGTTCCGCAGGCCACAATCTGACCGCCATGCACTCCAGCGCCCGGTCCGATATCGACCAGATAATCGGCACTCCGCATCGCGTCTTCGTCGTGTTCGACGACGATGACGGTGTTCCCGAGATCCCTGAGGTGGAAGAGAGTGTTGAGCAAACGTTCGTTATCTCGTTGATGCAGACCGATGGACGGCTCATCCAAGATGTACATCACACCGACCAGACCTGCCCCGATCTGACTGGCGAGTCGGATACGTTGGGCTTCCCCGCCGGATAGGGTCTCAGCGCTTCGATCCAAAGACAGGTAATCAAGACCGACGTTGACTAAGAAGCCAAGCCGAGCTTGGATCTCTTTTAAAATCTTGTCGGCGATTTCTTGTCGTCGCCCTGGAAGATTTAACGCATCGAAGAATGCGAAGCATTCGCCGATTGGCAATTTGACCAATTCTGGCAGCCGAGTCTCACCAATAAACACGTTGCGGGCTGCCACGTTGAGTCGGGAGCCTCCGCAATCTGGACAGGGTGCGTGAGTCATCAATTTTGAAAGATCGTCGCGTTGCGACTGGCTATCTGTCTCTTTATAGCGGCGTTCGAGATTACGAATCACGCCTTCAAACGGATGATTTTTAGTCACTTCCCGGCCGCGGTCCGAGACATAGCTGAAGTCGATCGACTCGGAACCCGATCCGTATAAAATCTTATGTTGATGCTCTTCGGACAGATCCTGCCATTCGGTATCAATACTGAATCCGTAATGACGCGCTACACACTTCAGGAGGTGGTAGTAATACATGCTCCGACGATCCCAGCCTTTAATGGCTCCGGACGACAGTGACAGTTCCAGGTCGACAATCAGTCGATCGGGATCAAAAAATTGATGAACACCTAAGCCGTCGCAGGTCTGACATGCCCCAAACGGGCTATTGAACGAAAAGATTCTTGGTTCAAGCTCAGCGATTGAGTACCCGCAGTGAGAGCAGGCGAATTTGGATGAGAACATCAGTGGCTGAAAGGCATCGTCCATCGACTGAATGATGATTTGGCCATCCGAGAGGTTGAGTCCTGTTTCAATCGATTCAGCGAGGCGAAGGCGTTGCGAATCATCGACTTTTAATCGATCCACGACGGCATCGATCGAGTGTTTTTTCTTTTTATCGAGCTGTGGGGCTTCGTCTAAATCAATCACCAATCCATCGACACGAACACGAATGAACCCCTGCGATTTGAGCTCCTGAAAAACGTGGAGATGCTCACCTTTCCGCTCGCTGATCATCGGCGCGAGCACCAGGATTTTCGATCCTTCGGGTAAAGCCAGCACTTGGTCAACCATTTGGCTGACTGTTTGAGCTTCGAGGCTTAAGTTGTGGTCCGGGCATCGCGGTTCGCCGGCGCGCGCGTAGAGTAGACGCAAATAGTCATAAATTTCGGTGATTGTCCCGACGGTCGATCGCGGATTATGACTGGTGGATTTTTGCTCGATCGAGATCGCAGGCGACAGGCCCTCGATATGGTCAACATCGGGCTTTTCCATCATTGAAAGAAATTGCCGCGCATAGGCAGATAATGACTCAACGTAGCGACGTTGACCTTCCGCGTACAGGGTGTCGAAAGCCAATGAGGACTTGCCGGAGCCTGATAATCCGGTGATCACAATCAGTTGGTCGCGTGGCAGATCAAGATGAATATTCTTCAGATTGTGGGTGCGTGCCCCACGGATTTGTATTGAGTCCACAGCGATCCGTATTGATAATGACAAAAGTACCAGTGTACCTGTTGATTGGGTTTTTATGCATGGATTCAATGCAGAAATTCAGAACTGTCAGACAAGCCTCGGCGATTGTCGCTGACACTGGCTTGTCCGTGCTACATTACGCTGTATTTGAAGTATTGCTCACATAGGATGAATTCATGGCCCGCTCAGTCAACAAAGTCACCTTGATTGGAAATCTTGGTAACGATCCGGAAATGAAAGCACTGCCGTCTGGTAGTCAGGTTGCGAACTTAAGTATTGCGACGACAGATTCATGGCGCGATCGGACCAGTGGCGAAATGCAAGAGCGAACTGAATGGCATCGGGTGGTGTGTTTTGATCGTCTTGCCGAGATTTGTGGTCAATATCTTCGCAAGGGCTCACGGATTTATATCGAAGGTAGCTTGAGAACTCGATCTTGGGAGCAAGACGGGCAGAAGCGCTATGCGACAGAGATCGTCGGTCGTGAAATGATGATGCTCGACGGCCGTGGAGAAGGTGACATGAGTGCACCATCGCCCATGCAATCCCGTCCACAAACGACTTCTGCCCCGCAACAACAGGCGGCTCCTCAGCCCGTCAGTCAGCCGATGCCTGATCCGAATATCGATGACGAAATCCCCTTCTAAGCCAGCGAGCTTCGAGGACGAGTCAGATCACCGATTTCCAATGGCTCGCGTGCTCGTCGTTGGTGGAGAGACCAGTTTAGCGGCGGCATTTTTTGAAGCGGAGTCAAGTGGTGGTCAACAGCGGATCGCATTACCGAGTTCTGTCAACTTGGCAGATGATCGTGAGATTTTTGAGTCCATTCGGATGCGTCGGCCCGATTTCGTGGTCAACTGTATGGTGGAATCTGGGGTCGACCGGGCCGAATTAGATCCGACCGAATGCCGTCAGATCAATCATGATTTGCCCGTCAGTCTAGCCATTGCATGTCGAGAGTTTGATGCGACCCTGGTGCAGTTGTCGACGGACTACATTTTTGATGGTCAGAAGGACATCGCCTACTTCGAGGATGATGCGCCGAATCCGTTGAACCTATACGGTCAAACACGCCTTGAAGCAGAACGCGATATCGAAAGCCTTCTGGATCGCCGAGTGATCTTGCGGGTGTCTCATTTATTTGCACCGGGACCAAATAGCTTTGTGGCTAGTCTCTTAGATCGTGCGCGTATTGAATCTGAGTTACCGATGATTCAAGACGAACGCGGCTGTCCAACATCAGTGTTTGATGTCGGTCGTGTGATTTCCGCGGTGATTGATCAATTACACGCAGGTGCTGGAGCTTACGGTGTGTATCACGTTGGTTGTCAGGGCGATGCCTCATGGCTCGAGCTTGGCGAATGCATCATTGCGCAGGCTCGGCAATTTGAAGACTTGGCTGTTGAGGAAATTCTGGGAATTTCAGGTCAGTCCATTCAAGGGCGTGCAGAACGACCACGGCGTCTGGTGTTATCGACGCGAAAGCTGTTGTATACCTTTGGCATCAAGCCAAGGCCATGGAGGCAAGAGTTGGCAGACACCGTAGAACGGCACTACGCAACAGAAGGAACCTCTTATGCGGCGGTTTGACTCAAGCTCTGTGATTCGTCAACGGATGCATCGGTTGAAAAAGCGAAAGACCATTCTCAGAAGACAACAAAGTCTTCGTGAAAAAATGTTACTCGCTAAGCCTGAGGATCAGTTAGCTGATACGCAGGAACCATTTGCTGAAACTGAGTCAACCACAGAGCAAGATCAGTAAATCGCGTTCTCCATTCGCCTGAGAACCGAAAATCTAAGTAGCCCAGTGAAACAGCCAAGCCGATTTGATCCAGGGTCGGTGTTGACTGCACTGGGGTGATGTTGTCAGTCCACCACTGTAACCCGCCAAGGACCTTCTGGTTCTGTCGGTGCAGCCAGTCAGTATTGATCTGTGAGGGTTCTCTAAATCGTCGTTCATAAACCATCAAGAGTGCCGCTTCAGTCATTCCGTCTGCAATCGCAGCGCGACTGAGGTGATACACCCGATGATCGTCAGGAAGTATTTCTGTCCGCCCGGAGGCTTGGATGAGATATTCACAGATGACCTTTGAATCGACGATCAACTCCCCTGATTCCAACGCTAAAGCCGGTATCTTATGCAGTGGATTGGGGTTGATCTGAGTGCTCTCAGGATCATTGCCGTCAATGGTGACCACCTCCAGTTGCTCATAAAGACCAGTGAGATGGGCTGTGATTTTGACTTTTCGACCAAAGGGCGAGGGTGATGACGAATACAGCTGCATTAACTGAGCTTCTGGAATGTCATGCAGGCATTGGTCCCACCAAATCCAAATGAATTTGAGAGGATGGTATTGAGCGGTTGGTCGATCCGTTCAAGCGCAATCGGCATCCCTTCGGCTCCAGGATCGAGTGTTTCAATGTTGGCTGATGCTGCGATGAAATCGTTTTGCATCATTAAGATGGAGTAAATCGCTTCCTGAACACCGGCTGCGCCTAATGAATGCCCTGACAGCGATTTTGTTGATCCGATGATTGGCGCATTGGATCCAAAGACGGTTTTGATGGCATTGAGCTCGACGATGTCACCGGCAGGTGTCGACGTCCCATGCGCATTGATGTAGTCAATAGGGCCCTCGACGTCCTGGGTGGCGAGTTGCATGCAGCGAATTGCGCCTTCGCCTGATGGCGCGACCATGTCGGCGCCATCACTGGTTGCCCCATAGCCAACGATTTCCGCATAAATGGTTGCACCACGTGCTTTGGCGTGTTCGTACTCTTCGAGGACTAAAGCCCCACCGCCGCCAGCAATCACAAAACCATCACGATTGGCATCATACGCTCGGGACGCTTGTGAAGGCGTGTCGTTGTACTTCGACGAGAGCGCGCCCATCGCATCAAACAGACACGACAGCGTCCAGTGTTCTTCTTCACCGCCACCGGCAAACACAATATCTTGTTTGCCCAGCTGGATCTGTTCCATGGCGTTACCCATACAGTGCAAACTGGTGGAGCAGGCTGACGACATGGAGTAATTCACGCCTTTGATTTGAAATGCGGTGGCTAGATTTGCAGACACTGTCGAGCCCATGGTTTGAGTCACTCGATAGGGACCAACACGTTTGACGCCACGTTCTCGCAGGATATCGGCAGCTTCGACCTGGCTTTGCGAGGAGGCGCCGCCAGATCCCATCACCAAACCAGTTCTTGGATGACTCACTTCTGATGACTCAAGGCCTGAATCTTTGATTGCTTGTTGCAATGACAGGTAGGCATAGGCGGCAGCACTCCCCATAAACCGGAGGAGTTTTCGATCAATATGCTCAGAAAGATCCAAGTCAATGGAGCCGGAAATTTGGCTTCTCATGCCGAGTTCTGCATAAGTCGGGTTGGCAGTAATTCCTGAGCGACCCAGTCGAAGGCTCTCAGTGACGGCCTTTGCATCAAGGCCAAGGCAGGAGGTGATTCCCAGTCCAGTGATGACTACTCTACGCATACTGACTCCTTTCTCGTGGTGCGTTTGTGATTAGAATCCGTCAGTCGATGTGAATAGGCCGACTTTCAGGTCTGTGGCGTGATAAATGGCGCGACCATCGACGCGAACCACCCCGTCCCCAAGTCCCATGACCAAAGAACGTGCGATGACACGTTTCATTTCAATTTCGTAAGTCACAGTCTTGGCGGTTGGTAGAATCTGGCCTGTAAATTTGACTTCGCCGACACCTAGTGCGCGTCCCTTGCCAGGATGCCCGCTCCAGCCAAGGAAAAAGCCAACCAGCTGCCACATGGCGTCGAGTCCTAAACAACCAGGCATCACCGGATCACCAGGGAAATGACACGCAAAAAACCAAAGACTTGGATCAATATCGAGTTCAGCGATCATGTGGCCTTTCCCATGCTGTCCACCGTCTGATGTGATCGTGGTGATTCGATCCATCATCAGCATGTTAGGTGCGGGCAATTTCGCATTGCCTTCACCGAATAATTTGCCATGCGCGCAGTCGAGAAGTTCTTCCCGGTTGTATTGGTTTTGCATGAATCCTCGTAGCCTCTTAGGGCAGCTATAATCAAAAACAGCAGTGTACCAGAAACCCGGCTTGAGGCTGAATGATGTGCAGTTTTTGCATGAGGTGGTCGTTTCATCCTTTCTGAGAATACGTTTTTCGAGCACTTCTGGTAGGCTTCAGATCCCATCTCAACAACGAAGGATGATGACCTCATGACCGCGATTCGTCAGGACGATTTGATCGATAGTGTCGCCGATGCACTTCAGTTTATTTCCTACTACCACCCAGTGGATTTTATCCAAGCAGTGAATGAAGCCTATGAGCGTGAAGAATCGCCTGCAGCGAAGGATGCGTTGGCACAAATTCTGATCAATTCACGAATGTCAGCCATGGGTCATCGGCCGTTATGTCAGGACACCGGAATTGTCACCGTCTTCATCAAAGTGGGTATGCATGTGACTTGGGATGGGGCAACCATGTCGGTCACTGACATGATTAATGAGGGTGTGCGTCGAGCGTACACGCATCCGGATAACGTGTTGCGCGCATCGATTCTTGAGGATCCTGATGGCGCTCGGAAGAACACCAAAGATAATACACCGGCAGTGATTCACTACGAGATCGTTGAAGGTCATACGGTTGATGTCCAGGTCGCGGCGAAGGGTGGTGGATCGGAAAACAAATCGAAGATGGTCATGCTGAATCCGTCTGATTCGATTGTCGACTGGGTCGTCAAGACTGTGCCGACCATGGGCGCGGGCTGGTGTCCGCCAGGGATGCTTGGGATTGGGATCGGTGGCACAGCCGAAAAAGCGGCGGTGATGGCCAAAGAATCACTCATGGATCCGATTGATATTCATGAGTTGCGCGAGCGAGGTCCAAAGACCCGTGCAGAAGAGCTCCGCCTCGAGATTTTTGAGGCGGTGAACAATCTAGGCATCGGCGCCCAGGGTCTTGGTGGATTGACCACGGTTTTGGACGTTAAGATTAAAGACTATCCAACGCATGCGGCATCCAAGCCTGTTGCGATGATCCCGAATTGTGCAGCAACCCGCCACGCGCATTTTGTGTTGGATGGATCAGGCCCTGCACTACAGAAAGCGCCATCAATCGATCAATGGCCTGATATTACCTGGGACGTTGGCCCGAGTGCGCGCCGCGTGAATCTCGATACTTTAACGCGTGATGAGGTGACGTCTTGGAAGCCAGGTGAAACGTTATTGTTAAACGGAGTCATGCTGACTGGTCGTGATGCTGCCCATCAACGGATTGTGGCAATGCTCAACCGAGGCGAAACCCTGCCTGTCGACCTGTCGGGTAAGGTGATTTATTACGTTGGACCCGTGGACCCGGTTCGGGATGAAGTGGTTGGACCGGCGGGTCCTACGACCTCGACTCGAATGGATAAATTTACTGATCAAGTGCTTGAGCAAACAGGGTTGTTTGCGATGGTTGGTAAGGCGGAGCGTGGGCCTGTAGCGATCGAGGCCATCAAGAAACATCAAGCGGCCTATCTCATGGCCGTCGGTGGAGCGGCTTATCTGGTTGCGCAAGCGATTAAATCTTCTCGCATCATTGCGTTTGAGGATTTGGGGATGGAGGCGATTCACGAATTTGTGGTGGAAGACATGCCTGTGACTGTTGCTGTTGACGCAGAGGGAACCAGCGTTCATCAGACAGGTCCTGCGGAGTGGGCACAAAAAATCTTGGCCAAAAACATTGGATAGCTTTGATGGTCGTTGAGAGAGTCGATCTCAGCGACCTCTTGATGCTGGATTTCTGCGTGATAAACTATTGTTCTATTTGAGTAAAAATTAATCAGAGAGGTGATGATGGAGCGCGCCCCTCAGGATTGGAACAAAGAGCTGAAAGGTGGAGTTCAGGTGCTGACTCGTACCTTTCAGTTTGATGATTTCAGTCAAGCAATGGCGTTTGCGACCCGTGTTGGTGAAGCTGCTGATGCTGCTGACCACCATCCCGAAATTACGGTAAGTTGGGGCCGTGTGCGGGTCGATTGGTGGTCTCATGATGCAAAAGGTGTGACGTCTCGCGATATTTCGCTTGCCGAGACGACCAATCGATTGTATTCATAGCGCCGCTTTTGATCTCTACCGCGGAGGGTTCCATGCGGATTGCTTTTGTTGTGGCCGATTGGACCGAGATGACGCCGGGAAAGAGTTCTACACTCGCCATGATTCGTGAGGCCGTGGCTCGTGGTCATCAAACCTATATTTTGTACCCCAGAAACCTGACTGTGCGCGATAACGTGGCTTACGGGTTTGCTCGTCGAGTCAATGTTGAGGGTAAGGTGTCTGATTCGGTGCCAACGTTTTATAAGAAGGTCACGCTCTCTGAGAAAATGTTGCCACTGCATTCACTGGATGCCATTTTTGTTCGTCGGGATCCGCCACTTGATCCAATTGTTCTGAATTTCCTTGACTCCATCAAAGCAGAGACAGTCGTTCTGAATGACGTGGATGGCATTCGTAAGGCAAACAATAAAATCTATACCACCAGCTTCCATACCGTTGGTCCTGAGTATCTTCCAGAAACTTACGTCTCTAAAAACAAAGAATATTTGAAACGCATCATTCGGGAATCTGACCGAGATTGTTGGATTTTAAAGCCATTAGATGGATCCGGTGGGCGCGGTGTCATTCTTCTAGAGACCAAAGCTCAGGGATCGTTGAATTCGTTACTCGATTTTTACATCGATTCGAATCATGGCCAGAGTAACTATGTCATCCTCCAAGAATATCTTGAAGCCGCTCAAGAGGGCGATGTTCGAGTGTTGATGTTAGGCGGAGAATATCTAGGGGCTTATCAACGTCGACCGTCACCTGACGACATTCGAGCCAATATCCAAGCTGGTGCAACAGCGCACGCGGTGACGTTGTCCGACGAACAGCATCAACTGCTTCGGAAAATTGGTCCGCAATTAATGGCTGATGGACTGCACTTCGTGGGTTTAGATTTAATCGGTAACAAGCTTTTAGAGGTGAACGTGTTGAACCCTGGGGGCATTACGAACATCAACCGCCTGAATCGAAAAAAGCTCGAAAAGAAAGTCCTTGATTATGTTGAGCGTCTGGTCGCAGAGCGTCACGCGAAACACTCGGAGTTGGAGCTACGCTTGAGTCGACTGGCAGAACTTCGGCAGCACCTCGACGGCGCGCATTAAGCGCGCACGTCAATCAGAATCCGCCCTGACACTTCATTGTTGATGAGTTGCTCGGCGGTGTCTTTGACGTCCTCAAGCCCAATGGTCCGTGTGCTGGCATCGAGTTGATCGGTAGTGACGTTTTCTGACAGTAATTGCCATGCGCGCTCACGAGTTTCGGTGGGTGCATGAACTGAATCAACACCCTGTAATCGAATGTTTCTCAAGATAAATGGGAAGACGGTTGTCGAAAACTGGAATCCACCAGCATTTCCGGTGGCTGCGATCACACCGTTATACATGATTTGGGGAATTAAGGTCGCAAGGATCTGGCCACCTGCGGTATCGATGGCACCTGCAAAACGGGTACTTTCTAATGGTTTTGGATCGCGGGTGAAATCGGCTCGATCGAGAATTTCTGTGGCGCCCAATTGTTTCAATCGCGCATGTTCAGACTCACGACCGGTAATGGCATGTACTTCATAGCCTAGAGTGGACAGCACAGTGGTGGCGATGCCTCCCACGCCACCACCGGCTCCAGAGACGGCGATCGGCCCATCAGCGGGTTTGACGCCCGAATCCAGTAGCGCGATGACGCAAAGCATCCCCGTCAGACCGCCGGTCCCAAACTGCATCGCTTGACGACTGTCCAGCGCATGAGGTGTTTTAACGAGATAGGAGCCAGGCACCCGAACCTGTTCTGACATTCCGCCAGTGTGTGTTTCACCAACACCGTGTCCGGTCAGAATCACGTGCTCACCGGGATGAAATTGAGGATCATCAGATTCCAAGACCACACCGGCTGCATCAATACCTGGAATCATTGGGAAATGACGGATAATTTTCCCTTTGCCTGTCACAGCCAACGCGTCTTTGTAGTTGAGGGAACTGAATTCATTGGCAATCAACACATTTCCGGTTGAGAGGTCATCAGTAGTGAGGCGCTCAATCTTCACGTCTGGAGTTGCAGTGTCTGTTTGGTGTAAGCGGAGTGCGCGGAAATCGGTCATGGGGCGTATCCTTATCAATATCCCCTAATGGTAGGGTGTTTTGACCAAAAAAAAAGAGGAACCGAAGTTCCTCTTTTTTCGAGTCGACTTAGCGATTAGTGCTTAGTCGCAGTCTCGATAGCGCCTTTAACAACGTTAGTTGCTTCGTCGCGGCTCTTCACAAGAGTTTCCTGTGAAGCTTTAGCAGCGTCGATCAAGCGAGCTTGAAGGCCCTGAAGGTAAGACTTCTGTGATTCAGCAACAGCAGCCAAATCTTTTTCAGCTGACAGAGCTTTTGCTTGCTCCATCGCGCCTTCTGCGAGTTCTTTAACAAGCGCAGTCTGCTGTTCAGCAAGAGCTTCAACAGTTGCTTTGTTGATTTCGAACAAGTCAGTCATTGGCTTCATTGCAGTTTCGTAAGACTTCATATCAAACGCTTGCTTCATGTTAGCCTGCATATCTTCGATCATTTTTGCGTACATAATCATTCCCCTTTCAATGGTTTTGTGCGATGCACAAGATTTGAGAGAAAGATATCATGTTGCAGTGCAACGTCAACACTTTTTTGTGCGTTGCACCAAAAAACTTATTCGTCTTTGGTCGAAGGCTTGCCGCCCAGTATGGTCTGAGACATGGATTCCCAGAGTTTCATGTTGTCTTCAGTCATTTTCTGCAGTACGCCAATGGGTGAATTTGATCCAATCACGGAGCGAACTTGATCCTGCATGACTTCTTGCTGGTTCAAGAAAAATGAAATGGATTGTTCGAGGAAATGCGCCATGTTGGTTTGCATGCCTGATCCGTAGAAACGGATTAAGTGCTGAAGCACTTCGTTGGTGAGCACGTGCTCGCCAGCATCATTTTCCTGTTCCATAATGATCTGGAGTAGGATGGAGCGCGTGAGATCATCTCCGGATTTGGAATCCACCACACGAAAGCGTTCATGGCCAAGCACTAAATCCCGAACGTTATCTATGGTTACGTAGCAGCTTTGCGACGTGTCGTAGAGTCGGCGATTGGGGTATTTTTTCAGTGTTCGCATGGGAATGCCTGTTTATGTGAATTATTCTTACGGAAGATACTCACAAATTGATGCGAGCGCAAAAAGTTTGAGAGGCTGAGTTTGCAAGGATTACAGGGCTTTGACCCGTCAAAACACGAATGGATTCAGGCTTGGCTTGCCAGATTGACCGCGGAAAGCCAATTACTTCCATTCTTTGAACCGTCCGGAGCCCATGATTTCGGGCGTTTGCTCACTGCGCTTTCGGTTGAGGACCCTGATCGATTCCGGGCATTCTCAAGTCAACTCTTCCCGAAATTACTGAGCGCTCTTCTGGATGCAGAGACTGACGACTCTGCTTGGTCGCGACTATTTGATGAGGTCAGCTCGTCATTTCCAGAGGTGGGTGGTTTTGATCGATCGCAGATTTTGTGGCTCATCCGACAAGTTCAGGCGACTGACGATTTGCTGGTCAAACTCCGGTCCACCTTTGAGGCCGGTGAGATGAATGTTGAACAAGGTCTCGAGAATTGGCGCCAAGATATTCTTGCAGGTGCCATCTTGCCTGATACGTTAAGACCGGATGCGTTTTCTTTGGGTCGTAATTTGGCCTCAACGCCAGGCGATGTGGTTTTCGAGAATCAACTGTTTCAGTTGATCCAGTATCGATCAGCGACCGAGTCGGTGCATCAAAATCCGATTCTGTTAATTCCTGCTTTTGTGAATCGGTTTTATATTTTGGATCTCTCCGGCGAGTATTCGATGGTCCGTTGGCTGGTTGATCAAGGCCATACGGTATTCCTGATGAGTTGGATTAATCCAACAGAGATGCTGGCACCCTATGACATGACGCATTATGTGTTGGACGGTGGGTTGGCTGCACTGGATCAGATCGATCGCATGTTGCCGAGGACTCGGACACAATTGATGGGCTACTGTGCCGGTGGGGTGGTTGCAACGCTGCTGACTGCTTGGTTGAAGGCGCGCGGTGAAGATCGCATCGCCTCATTGTCGCTTTTAACAACCCTGTTGGATTATTCAGATCCCGGACCCTTGGGCCAGTTCGTGTCTGCAGAGACGATTGAATCGCTTCGGAAACCTTTAACAGAGATGGGTTACTTACCGGCCGAACTGATGTTGCGGACCTTTGCAAGCTTACGGCCGCATGATCTCCTGTTCGGGCGCATGTTGAATTCTTATGTACTCGGCCAACGTGCAAAGCCCTTTCCTCTTCTGCACTGGCTTGGTGACGGCACTCGAACACCTGCCTCTTTGGTGCTGTGGATTTTGGAGCAACTCTATTTGAAGAATGCGTTGGTGAGTGAGTCGCGAATGCAGCTTGCCGGTCAGTCGATCGATCTCTCTGCCATCGACTGCCCCACGTTTCTTCTCGCCACGGAAAGCGATGACATTAGCCCTTGGCAGAGTGTGATGATGGCCGCCGATCGCTTTGGTGTAGAGCCTGTGTGCGTGCTTGGCCAAGGTGGCCATAATGCGGGCGTCATCAGCCCACCCACCAAACAACGGCATGACCACTATCGCTTAGATTCATCGGACTGGTTGAATAAAACGATCGCGGTACGATCTGAGGGAAGTTGGTGGTTGACCTGGAATGAATTCCTAGAGAAGCAGCAAGGACCATCTGTATCACCACCGGCGCCAGGCGGGGGGATTCGACCCGTGATCGAGGAAGCGCCGGGTCGATACGTGAAGCAATCCTGAAGTTTGGCGTTTTTCAAACACTTCTATACACTTCGCGCGCTAGAAACACTGATTGAGACCCAATGTGAATCAAATTGAACGGGAAGGTGCGATTCGACGCACATTCGCCATCATTTCGCACCCTGACGCTGGTAAAACCACTATGACCGAGAAGCTCTTGCTGTTCGGCAATGCGATTTCGGTCGCAGGAACCGTCAAGGCAAGAAAAGCAGCGCGGCATGCAACATCTGACTGGATGCAGATGGAACAAGAACGTGGCATTTCGGTGACCACTTCGGTGATGCAATTTCCCTATCAGGGTCGAGTTGTCAATCTTCTGGATACCCCTGGGCACGAGGATTTTTCCGAAGACACCTACCGTACTTTGACCGCGGTGGACTCGGCATTGATGGTGCTTGATGGCGCTAAAGGCGTCGAGGATCGCACCATCAAATTGATGCAGGTATGCCGACTACGGACCACGCCGATTGTTTCATTCGTCAATAAGTTAGACCGTGATATTCGTGATCCCATCGAATTGATGGATGAGGTCGAAGAGGTTTTGAAGATCCACGCGACACCTGTGACTTGGCCGATTGGGATGGGACCGCACTTCAAAGGTGTCTATCACCTGAGAACAGATACTTTGCATGTCTATGTCAAAGGTCAAGGCGACCGTATTCCTGATGATATCCGAATTCAGGGATTAGATTCAGATGAAGCGCGTGAGCTTTTAGGGACTGAGTGGCAGGATTTTTCAGATCAGGTTGAGCTCGTTAGAGAAGCGACTCCTGACTTTGAGGTTGACCGATTTTTGGCCGGTGAGTTGACGCCCGTATTTTTTGGCACGGCCATGGGTAATTTTGGTGTGCGAGAGATGCTGAATGATTTTGTGGAATATGCACCAAAGCCCATCGTGCGAGAAACAGAAACACGTGCAGTGAATCCCACTGAAGAGAAGTTCAGCGGGTTTGTCTTTAAGATTCAGGCGAACATGGATCCGAAGCATCGTGACCGCATCGCCTTTCTACGGGTGTGCTCAGGAGCCTACAAAAAAGGCATGAAGATTAAGCATACGCGGATTGGTAAAGACGTCAGAATCTCAGATGCCGTGACTTTTTTAGCCGGTGATCGGGCATCGGCCGAAGAGGCATACCCCGGCGATATTTTAGGTCTTCACAATCACGGCACGATTCAAATTGGAGATACCTTTACCGAAGGAGAAGATCTGCAATTTACCGGGATCCCGCATTTTGCGCCTGAGCTATTTCGACGTGTCCGTCTCAAAGATCCGTTGAAAACCAAACAGTTGCAGAAAGGGCTCACCCAGTTGTCGGAAGAGGGTGCGACTCAGGTATTCATGCCGCATAAAAACAACGACTTAATTGTCGGAGCCGTCGGTGTTCTTCAGTTTGATGTGGTGGCCTTTCGATTATTGGATGAGTACAAAGCGGAAGCGGTTTATGACCAAATCAATGTGTACACAGCCCGATGGATCAAATGTGACGATCCAAAAATGCTCGCTGATTTTAAAAAGAAGGCGTACGAAAATCTCGCCGACGATGGTGGTGGCTATCTCACGTATCTGGCGCCATCACGGGCGAATTTGCAGCTGATGCAAGAGCGTTGGCCAGACGTTCAGTTTTTGGAAACCCGAGAGCACTGATCCGTGTGGGTCGATATCAACGTTCATCTCGAGTTGATGTCGGCCTCAACTGAGTCTGTCAACCAAGCCGCTACTGCGTCATCGGTGAATTTCATCGCGACAGGGACCCATCCTGATCAATGGCGTTGGCTTGTCGGTCGAACACGTCATTTAGCCTTTGGGCTGCATCCTCAATATGCGGCAGTTTCGTCTGACTGGTTCAGTCTCCTTGAACAGTATTTGGGCAGCCATCCTGGTTCGGCAATGGGTGAGGTTGGGCTCGATTTTAGGCCACACATGCCAGCGCGAGAGATTCAGCAGCGAGTATTTGAGAACCAACTCGCACTGGCCAAGGAACTGGATCGGCCGGTGATTATTCACGCGGTGAAATCGCACACTGAGGTGATTTCAACGCTTAAACGCGTCGGCCTCAATCGGTTCGTGATTCATGCATTTTTGGGATCTGAGGACATTGCGGCCGCCTATTTGACTCTCGGTGGATACCTCAGTGCAGGAGGTCTCATGACACGAACACCAAGGCCCCGCGCGTTAGACGTTTTTCGCAACATGCCAACACACCGATTACTTCTGGAAACAGATGCTCCAGATTTACCCATGACTGAGATGGTTGAAAGCTCTCCCGAGCACTTACCAATGATCGGACGATCACTGGCGGCAGACTTGGGGATTAGCGTACCGGCTCTTGAACAACTGAGTTACTCAAATGCGTGCGTGTTGTTCGATCACGATTTCTCTCAATGAGACTCAAGACTGAGGGTACGATCATCAACACAAGCACGGTGCCGTACGCGAGCCCAAAGACGATGGTTGTTGCCATTGGAATTAAGAATTGAGCCTGAGGTGAGGTTTCAAAAAGGATCGGTGTTAGTCCGGCGATGGTTGTCAGTGATGTCACCAACACAGCTCGGAAACGGAGACAACTCGCTTTCACAATGGCCTCCATGTGATCCTCACCTGCATCGATCAAGCGTCGGTAGGTGTCCACCAATACGATGGAATCATTAATCACGATGCCAGATAAACCAAAAAAGCCGAATAACGAAAGGACTGTCAGGTCAAGGCCCATGAGCCAGTGACCGCTAATCGCTCCGGTTAATCCTAAGGGGATGGCAATCAATACTGCAAAGGGCCACGAATAACTGGAGAAAACCCAAGCGAGGATAATGTAGATCATGGTCAGTGCGACCAATACACCGACTTTCATATCGGCGAAGGTTTCTTCGCGATCTTGAGCGCGGCCCTGAATATTGGATTTCAGTCCGAACTTAGCTGTGATTTCCGGTAAAGCCGTGGTGCGCACATCTGAGAGAATTTCGGACGCATTGGCGATGAGATTATTCACATCAGCACTCACCACAATGCTCATTTGGCCATCGGTCCGCCGCAGTTCATCGAGTCCTCGTCTGGATTCAAATGTCGCAACGACAGGAAGTGGGACAATGGCGCCTGAGGTGGTCACGATCGGCAATTGGTCTAGGGTTGCCAAGCGATCACGTTCCGACTCCGACAATGACAAAAGCACATCCACCTCAATGCCGTCTTCATAAAACGTTTGTAGTGTTCGGCCTTCAAACGCGCCGCGAAGTTGTCGCGCCAACTGCTGTGATGTGAGATTGAGCTGTCGACCTTGCGGTGTTAATCGCACGACGAGCTGCTCGGCACCAAAAGGAAGATCATCATCAATATTGGACACGCCGGGGTAGCGTCTCAAACGATCCTGAATTTCAAGAGAAGCGGCTTTTAAGGTGTCAGCATTGCCACCGGTGAGCTTGATCTCAATCGGTTTCGATGGCGGTCCGCCTTGTGCTTGACGGATGGAGAATTTTTCAATGCCGCCCGGCAACTGAATTTTTTGCCGCCATGCGTCGATCACGACGTCATTCGGAGGCCCGTCGAGCTCGCTAGTCAGCATGACCTTCAGTGTCCCATAATGATCGCCGGTTCCTCCGCGGACGCCTGGCGCCGAGAGCTGTCTGTGTTGCATCAATGTATGACGAATGACGGTGCCGCCAAACTCGTCGTTGACCGCATTCGCAGTCTCTTCGAGGTGATCCAGAAATCGATCGACGTCATCTGGGGTCGTGCCCGTGGTGAACTGGGCACCGGCCCATAGGGTGGTGCCATCAATCGATGGGAAAAACGTGAATTTGACACGACCACCGGAAATCAGGCCCACCGATAAGATAAAGAGCGTCAGAGCGGTGATGAGAGTGAGTGCGGGGGCTTTGAGAATGACGCCAACGAATGGTTTGAACACGTGATCTCGAAAGTTGAGAAAACCGCGATCCAAGGCTTGTCGAATTTTGCCTTCGTCATGCCGATGGCCGCGGTTCAAGCTTTGTTGTAGATGTCCGGGAAGAATGAGAAAACACTCGATCAGCGAGGCGACGATCACACAAATCACAATAATCGGAATGTCTTTGAGTATTGACCCAATCACGCCGCCGACAATCAATAGCGGTGAAAAGGCAGCGATGGTCGTTAGGCTTGACGACACCACAGGTGCAAGCATGCGTTCTGACCCTTGTAAGGCCGAATTGAGTGGCGTTTGTCCTGATTGATAAAGGGTCAAGGTGTCCTCTGCGACCACGATGGCGTCATCAACAATCACACCAAGCGCCATGATCATTCCAAATAGGCTGATCATGTTGATGGTTCCGCCGATCATCCAAAGAATCGCCAGCGTTGCTAGGAATGAGACCGGGATGCCGAGAGTCACCCAAAACGCGACGCGCTGATTCAAAAACAGGTACAGAATGATGACGACAAAGAGTAAACCGGTCAGTCCGTTTTCCAGTAGCAGATTGATGCGGTCATCGAGGTATTGCCAGCGTTCATCCAGAACAATCAACTCAGTGCCTTCGGGGAGTTGGGCACGTGCTTCAGTGAGCCATTGGTTGGTGATTTCCGCCATTTCCAAGGTGGAGTCATTCTCAGTGCGTTGTGGAATGATTTCGACAGCGGATTGGCCTTGATACGTCAGATAGGGTGCTTTTGGATCCACTCGATCCCGAACAGTGGCGATGCTGCCAAGGCGCATTCCCACAGGGGAGCCATCGAGCGCAATAATGGTGTTGGCGATGTCGGTTTGACTTCGGCCTTGTTCCAAGCTTCGCAGTTGGCGTTCTCCATCATCGCGACCCGCGGTCCCTGCGGGTAGATCGCGCGCTTGGGTGAGAATTCGATCCGCCAGCATATCTAGGGTTAAGCCGAGTGAGGCGAGCGTTTCTGCACTTGTTTCGATTTGCATCTCACGCGTCGGCAGGCCTCGAAAGTCAACTTTTCGAATCCCCCGTGCCAGCAGTTCTTGTTCCGCCTTCAGTGCCAACTTTTGTAATTCAAACGGTGTCAGCGGACCGGTGATCAGCAGATTTGAGATATCCTCGTAGCGTGTCAGAGACGACACCATGGGGTCTTCAGCTCCTTCGGGGAGCGTTAGGTTTTGGTCGATTCGCTGGCTAATATCATCAAGTGCTTGTGAGAGATTCGCCCCGTCAACTAACTCAATTCGAAAGCTTGCCGACCCAAATTGGCTAGTCGCATCAATGGAGTCAATGACGGCGAGTTCTTCAATTGCGTTTTCAATGGGGACAGTGAGGCCTTCCTGAACGTCTTCGGCAGTCGCACCTGGCCAGGCGACGGAAACGGTGATGATGTCGAGTTCAAAACTGGGGAAAAACTGTGTCCGCAATCGATCAACACCGATGAAGCCGGCGATGATCATAATGACCATCAAGAGATTGGCTGCGACCCGATGTTTGGCAAACATTTGCACAAAGCTAATCACTGAATGACCTCAACTTTCAGACCAGTGACGGCAGCCGGTAGGCGCGAGACGAGGATTGGATCACCATTGTGGATCTCAGGGGATCGCACCAGGATTTCGGTCTTATTTTCCCCGGGGCGCTGACCTAAACGTTCTACTGTCACGGCTTCCAGTGTGTTATCGGATGTGATGCGATAAATGAGATTGCCACCGTAAAGGGCATCTGTCGGTAGAACAACGACCGACGGCTCAGGCACCAGTTCAACGGAAACCGACAACACACTCCCTGTGGGGGGGAGTTGAGTATCTGAAGTAAAAAACGCATCAATCGACCCGGTATTGTCACGAACGGCACCACTGACTCGAGTCAGTTGCAACTGATGTCCGCGGTCGGTTGAGGCGGTTACTGGAGTTTGTGTGCGGATTGCGTTGGATAGTGCGAGGCCAACCGACGCTGGAACCTGAACTCGAATCTCGCGCCCGGAGTCGGGTGCAAAGATCAGTAAGTGTTGGTTGGATTGGACCCGGTCACCGGCGACAACGTTGACTTCGATAACTTGTCCATCTGCCGGCGCTTTCACCTGAGTGGATTCGAAGTCTCGAGTGGCAGCGCGCACTTCAGCGTCAAACCGTTGAATGGCAGTCGTCAATTGGGTCCGCTTCGATTCCACAGTGGCTAAGGCCAGTTCTCGGCGATTGATTTGCAGTTTCTGGCTGACAACCGCTTGTCGAGCAGTGTCGAGGTCTTGTTCGCTTGTGAGGTTGCGTTGTCTTAAATCCTGAATCCGGGCCAGTTTGTGCGTCAAAATATCCAGTGCTTCCTGATCCAGAATGAGCGCTTCTCGATCTTTGGATTCGGTCGCATTTAAGGCGATGAGGTTGGCTTTGGCATCTGCCAAATTGGCTTTGGCTTGCGAGAGTTTGATTTCTGCATCGGTCGCATCAAGCTCGATTAACACGCGACCGGCTTCAGTACGAGCACCTTCCCGGACATGGAGCGTAGCAACATCGGTCGCGATCCGCGCTTTGAGCGTCTGTGTATCTGGATTTTGCACTGAGCCGAATCCATTGAACACTGGGGACACGGTCTGCAGTTCGATGGTTTGCGTCGAAACGCGCCAGACGGCCGCGGGAACGTCCCGAACATCTGCGGTCGGTTTGGATTGGGTTAATAAGAAAAAGCCGCCGATACCTGCGCCAAAAATCGCAAAACCGACCGCAATCGATGTGAAAGGAATACGTCTCATGGGGAGCCTTTTGTTCATGTCGTGTGAGATTACACGCGGCCCCCCAAAGAGACCAGAGGATTACTGACCGATCGCGTACTGTTGCGTATCAGAATCCTGATTTTCGTTCTGGATCTTGACGTAGATCTCTTCTCGATGGATATCAACGGACTTCGGTGCGTTGATTCCTAGTCGAACATGGTTACCAAACAATCCAAGAATTGTGACTGACACATCGTCTCCGATCATCACTTTCTCGCCGATTTTTCGGGTTAATACCAACATGGGCTTACCTCTTATTTCTGTCCGTAGTATGCGTTTGTCCAAGAATTGTCCTAAACATTGCTATGATTTTTTCTGGTCGTCAACTATTTTCGTCCGAAAATCGTGCAAAGTAGGAAATATTTTGGGAAGAATCTTTTGGAATTGATGATTTGTTTCGATTTTGTCCGGGTTTTGTTGAAAAATTAAGACGGCCTGTGAGCTTGTCATCGTCATCAGAGAGGAACTATCGATGTATAAGTTAATTGTATTCGTGCCGGAGGCGGCAAAAGAATCATTGAAGTCAGCGCTCTTTCAAGCTGGCGCTGGGTCTCTTGGTGCCTATAGCCACTGTGCATGGGAATGCTTAGGAACTGGTCAGTTCCTTCCAGGTGATGCGGCAAATCCTCAGATTGGAACCAAGGGGTCCATTGCGACCGTCCCTGAATGGCGGGTAGAAATGTTGGTTCCCGACGACGTTCTTGAGTCGGTAAAACACGCCCTCTATCAGTCGCACCCCTATGAGGAGCCCGCCTTTGATCTGTTTCGTGTGGAAGATGTGATGTCTCGAACTTAGATTCGCGCTGATACAGGGGTTTCGTCACGATCGATGCAATGCAGACGAAACTGGCCTGTTTTGAGATCCTCGCTCAATTGAAGCAAAGTGTCACGGACGGTGTGGAAGGCCAGTTGATCCCAGGGGATCTCGTCAATACTGAAGAGTTGGGTCTCAAGACTCTCTGGTCCTGTACCGTACTGACCATCAGTCAGAAAGGCGAGGTAGAGCATGTAAACTTGACTGATCGTTGGTATCGAAGTGACGACATACAGTTGGTCGAGCTTCGGAGTCGCCCGCGCTTCCTCCCAGGTTTCGCGGAGTGCGGCTTGTGCCACCGTCTCGCCATTTTCCATAAAGCCTGCTGGGAGTGTCCAGAGCCCATAGCGCGGTTCAATGGCGCGCTTACAAAGCAACACTTTGTGATCTTGTAACACCACGCAACCTGCGATGATTTTTGGGTTTTGATAATGAATTGTGCCGCAGTCTTCACACAGATCCCGAGGTCGGTTATCACCCTCGGGAACGCGGCGACTGGTTTCTGCGCCGCAATTTGAGCAAAAGTTCATAGGGCTCTCCTCGGTTTGTTCCTATACTAACCAAATGCATGTGACGAAACAGGATGTTCAGAAAAAACTTCATTCGACCGAGCCGAGCCATTTGCCGCATTGTCGAGGGCGGGCTGCGGTCGCTTTTGTGATTTCAGGGCGTTCAAATCCGATGTTAACGCTGTGTATCAAGGCATCACATTTACGGAAACATGCGGGCGAAGTATCGCTTCCTGGTGGCAAATTGGAAGATGATGATCGCTCTGCAGTGGCTGCGGCACTCCGAGAATTGCACGAAGAAACAGGCTTACAGCTAGAGCAACATGATGCACTTGGGTATTTAAACCCCATCGAGAGTTTGTATGAGTTGTCAGTCATCCCCTGTGTATTTTGGTCAGACACCGTCCTTCAAGGATCGCCACAAGAACAGGAAATTGCTGACGTCTTCACGATTCCATTGACTGAATTTATTGAACAAACGCCGCGTTTTGAGTTAAGCAGACGCCGCTTGCCCGAGCGCTGGATGCCAAGATGGCGCTATAACAATGTTGATATCTGGGGCTTGACCGCGCTCATCGTGAACGATTTTTTCGAGACCGTGTTCAACGCTCGATTTCAGGAAGCTCCACCTTCCAAGCTCTGACCGAACGCACGCGATTGTCCTGAATGGCTAAGACTTCCAATCGATAGTCTCCCCACTGAATCCCGAGCGTGTTTTCAGGAATAAACTCAAGTAACTCGACAATGAGCCCACTCACAGTCCGTGGCCCATCCGTTGGAAGCTCCCACTCAAGAATGCGATTCAGATCTCGAATGGTCGCAGAGCCATCGATAATAAAGGTTCCATCTTCTTGGGGATGAACGTCTGGAGAGGTTTCTTGAATATGATCCGTGGTAAATTCCCCAACGATTTCTTCTAAAATATCATCGATGGTGACCAGCCCCTCAATTTCCCCGTACTCATCAACAACGACAGCCAGCCGTTCTCGCTCTTTCTGAAAATTGTAGAGTTGGGTATGCAAAGCAGCGCTGTGTGGAACGTAATAGGGCTCTTCACAGAGCTCTGTCAGTCGGTTCTTAAATTCGGTTTCATCTGTCAGCAGTTCGGGATTATCGAGAAGCTTGAGGGCTGTTCTGGCATGCAGGACACCGACTAACTCCTCGACGTCTTCATGGAACACAGGGAGTCTTGTGTGCTGGGTTGAGCGAAGTTGACTGACCAGCTCTTCGACTTCATCGGTCAGATCAAGACCCACAATCTCACCTCTTGGGACCATGATTTCGTCAACCTGGACTTTCTCAAGATCAAGAATTGATAACAGCATACCGTGTCGCCGCGCAGGAATACGATGCCCGCTTTGCATCATGAGAGTGCGAAGCTCTTCCTTGGTCAATCGATCACGATTCGAGCTCTCTGGATTAATGCCCAAAATGCGGAGTAATCCGTTAGATAGCAGATTGGTCATCCAGACTAGGGGGTAGGCCAATCGCAGCAAGGGAACGAGAATTAAACTCGCAGGCTTTGCAATCCGTTCTGGATGCAGGGCCGCAAAGGTCTTTGGAGTGACCTCGGCAAAGATCAGAATGACAAGAGTGAGGACGCCTGTGGCAATAGCAACGCCTGCATCTCCAAACACACGGACAGCAAGAACAGTGGCGATGGCCGAGGCCAGGATATTGACAAAGTTATTGCCGATCAGGATCAGTCCAATGAGTCGATCAGGGCGGTCTAGCAGTGAGAGAATCCGGGCCGCCGCCTTTGAGCCTTCTTCGGCTTGGTGTTGAAGTCGAACACGATTGATCGCCATGAGGCCGGTCTCAGAGCTCGAGAAGAAACCGGATAACACGATTAACAGCAGCAGAATTCCGGCTAGTGCTTCGTTGGAGATATCACTCAAAGGGTGTGTCCATCACAACAGGAATTCCAAAATGGCTTTACTACCGAGGTAACCAACACAGAGCAATGCAGCCGCACCGATGGCAGTCTTCCGCATGGTGCGTGTCACACCGCCTTGGTTGACATGTTGCCAAAGAGCGAGTGCCATTCCACACCAGGCAAGGACGGACAGCGCAGTTTTGTGTGCCAGGTGCTGCGCCCAGAAGTCTTCAACGTACATCACTCCGGTCACGAGGGCGATGGTGAGTACGACCCAGGCCGTCTGAACGGTCCGTAAAAATAAATATTCCATGGCATCAAGCGGCGGAAGCGCGGCGATCAGGGGTGTCAAAGGACGCTCTTTCAGCTTGGCGTGTTGCCACGACAATAAAATCGCCAAGGTTCCTGCGTAGGCGACTGCGCCATAGGCGACGATGGACGTTGCGACGTGTACAGCGGTTTCAAAAATGAGGGGATTCATCTGGCTCGACACAGGCCCTGCAACCGAAGTGACTAAGGTAAATAGTCCAGTGAGAGGCGCGACACCAATCAATAAGGCATTCACTGGATGTTTGATGCTAGACCCTAGGATAATCAGTAAAAGCAGGGCGCCCAGCAGGGTACCCATGAGGCCGGTCGTGGGGCGTCCACCGTTATCGCTCAAGCCTTGGATGACCAGGAACACGGCAAGAATGCAGCCAAGAACCCCTAAAAGCTGCGAGGTCGCATCGCGAATCTCACCCTGCTTGAAGGCGTTGAGTTGGCGGATTCCCGATGCAAACAGTACTGAGGTTGCGAGTAATCCCGGAACTAATAAAGACATCATCCTACTCTGAGTCGATTTTTCGTTATCATAGTGCGTTCGAACTCCTTGCTAAAGAGATCACATGTTTAATTCATTAAGTGAACGTCTTTCGAAGACACTACAGTCGATGGGTAAAAAAGCCCGTCTAACAGAAGACAATATAGCGAGTACGCTGAAAGAAGTCCGCAAAGCATTGCTTGAAGCGGATGTTGCCTTGCCTGTTGTGAAACAATTTGTGTCTCAGGTACGTACACGTGCGCTCGGTCGGGAAGTGCGGGCGAGCCTGACCCCAGGCCAGCAATTCCTGAAGGTGGTGCAAAGTGAACTCGAGGCAGTCTTAGGTGGTCCTTCAGAGTCATTGAATCTGGCGCAGCGCCCCCCTGCCGTGGTGCTACTGGCTGGATTACAGGGTGCTGGTAAAACGACGACGGCTGCGAAACTGGCGAAATTCCTCACCGTCCGCGAAAAAAAGAAAGTGTTGATGGTCAGTGTGGATGTCTACCGTCCGGCTGCAATGGAGCAATTGGCGACGCTTGGAGGTCAGATTGAGGTCGATGTGTACCCATCGACGCCAGATCAGGATCCAGTGGCGCTTGCCAAGGCTGCGCGACAAAAAGCGGAAACTGCAGCCTATGATGTTTTGTTGGTCGATACCGCCGGGCGATTAGGTATTGATCAGGAGATGATGCAGGAAATTTCGGGGCTGCACCAAGCGGTGAATCCCGTTGAAACGTTATTTGTGGTGGACTCGATGACCGGTCAAGACGCGGCAAATACAGCGAAAGCCTTTTCGGAGGTGTTGCCTTTGACCGGGGTGATTTTGACCAAAGCGGATGGTGATGCACGCGGTGGTGCTGCCCTCTCGGTGAAAACCATCACCGGGCAGCCGATTAAGTTCATGGGTGTCGGCGAGACCGTGGATGGACTGGAAGCCTTTCATCCTGACCGATTGGCGTCACGGATCCTTGGTATGGGCGACATTCTCGGCCTGATTGAGGAAGCTGAGCAAAAACTCGATAAAGAAAAAGCGGAAAAAGTTGCGAAGAAGGTTTTAAAAGGAAAAGGCTTCGATTTAGAGGATTTTCGTGACCAACTGCAGCAGATGCGAAACATGGGTGGTATGAAAGCATTGCTGGAGAAAATGCCGGGAATGGGGCAGATGGGCTCGCAAATTCAAAACCAAGTGGACGACAAGCAGTTTGTACGTATGGAAGCGGTGATCAATTCGATGACACCCATTGAGCGACGAGACCCTGAGGTCATTAATGGGTCCCGCAAGCAACGTATTGCAGCAGGTTCGGGGACCGACGTCCAAGAAGTGAATAAGGTGCTCAAACAACATAAACAAATGTCAAAGATGATGAAAAAAGTGGGCAAAAAAGGTGGCATGCAAAAAATGATGCGTGGAATCTCAGGAATGATGCCGCCCGGTGGTATGCCGCGGTTGTAAGTTGTACGCAAAGTCATTATCATTGCGCGCCTTTGAATTTTAGGCTCTATAACGAGCGAACACAGGATTGAGAGAACATGGTAACGATTCGTCTTTCACGCGGCGGCTCTAAGAAGCGTCCTTTCTATCACCTGACGGTGACAGATCACAGAAATGCGCGTGACGGCCGCTTCATTGAGCGCATTGGTTTCTTTAACCCAATGGCACAAGGGCAAGCAGAGCGTCTGCGTGTTGACCTTGAGCGCGTCGATCACTGGATCGGCTTGGGTGCGAAAACGTCTGATCGCGTGAAGCGTTTGATCAAGGACGCGCGTCAGGCAGCCTAATGGCTGATCGGATGGTCGTGGGGCGAATACGATCGCCCTATGGCGTGCAAGGCTGGGTTTGGATGGATAGTTTCACCGAAGACCCAGCGACGGTGTTTGAGTGGACACCATGGGTCTTAACCCGACCAGCTGACACAGTGAGTGGACGGCCGGCGGTGGACCGGATTGAAACAACTCCAGAGGTTTGGAAGTTGCGCGACAAAGGATATGTCGTGAGATTAGTTGGGTTTCCCGACAGAGCCGGCGTGGAATCGCTGGTCAATTGTTTGATTGAGGTGGATCAAAGCCACTTGCCGCAATTAAACAACGACGAATTTTATTGGCGCGATCTCGAAGGGTGTCGCGTCGAGACAACCAACCGACAGGTGTTGGGTGTTGTCAAAACGGTGATCCCAACCGGCGCCAACGATGTCTTGGTGGTTCGGGGGGATGACGACAGTATGGATCGAAAAGAACGGTTGATTCCGTTTATCGACCAGACCGTGTTAGACGTGAATTTAACGACACGTTTGATACAGGTCGATTGGGATCCGGAATTTTAATGAAGTGGGGTGTTGTCACCCTGTTTCCGACCATGGTGGCCGATGCGTTGGCTCACGGTGTGATTGGACGAGCGATAGACAGGGGATTGGTTGAGTTAACGACCTTTAACCCGCGAGTTTACGCCACCGATGTGCATCAAACTGTGGATGACAGGCCTTATGGCGGCGGTCCGGGAATGCTGATGAAAGTCGAGACGTTAAGAGCCTCGATTGCTGATGCGAAGACCGAACTGCCAAAGGCATCTGTCGTGTATTTAAGCCCTCAGGGTGAACCACTGACGCAACAGTTGGTTCAAGAACTCGCGGCTCTTCCGGAAGTGATTCTGGTTTGTGGTCGTTATGAGGGGATTGATGAGCGGGTCATTGAACTCGACATTGATCGAGAGATTTCTCTGGGAGACTTTGTGCTGTCAGGGGGGGAGCCAGCTGCTGTTGCACTTGTTGACGCAGTGGGTCGTCTGGTTCCCGGGGTACTTGGCCATGCGAGTAGCGCAGCTCAGGACTCATTCAGCGATGGTTTGTTGGATTGTCCGCACTACACGCGACCCGAAGAAATTGCGGGTTTGAGAGTACCGGATGTCTTACTGAGTGGACATCACGGTGACATTGCCAAGTGGCGCCGTAAACAGGCCTTGGGGCGGACGTGGTTACGTCGGCCTGAGATAGTGGAGAAGCAGGAGCTGTCTGATGAGGATCAGCTACTGCTGGATGAATTTATTAGGGAGTCAAAGCCGTGAGCATGAATCCGATCATCGAAGCGCTCAACAATGAGCAAATGAAGACAGACTTGCCTGCGTTCGCGCCCGGTGACACGGTTGTGATCCAGGTGAAGGTGAAAGAAGGTACGCGCGAGCGTCTTCAGGCCTATGAGGGCGTTGTGATTGCGAAGTCAAACCGCGGTCTACACTCGAATTTCATCGTCCGGAAGATTTCGCACGGTGTCGGTGTTGAGCGGACATTCCAACTGCATTCACCACTGATTGACTCGATTGAAGTCAAGCGTCGTGGTGACGTTCGCAAAGCCAAGCTTTATCACTTGCGTGCCCTGTCTGGTAAGGCTGCACGTATCAAGGAAAAGCTGGATACCAAGTAATTTGGGATGACCGTCGATAGCAGCAGAGTTGGGGCTGACTCAGCGCGCACGCTGTCGAAACTCTTTACTTCCTTAGACCAAAAAGACCGGCATGAACTTGCTGGTCTTTTTGCGTTAATGCACGTCAGACCCGTTCAACGAGGCGAAATTCTGTTTCGGCCAGGGGTTTCATGCGACCGATTTGCTGTCGTTATTGAGGGGGCAATTGGGGTCAGTTTGGTGCACGCCGGACGCGAAAAAATGCTCTATCGAGTTGAGCCCGGACAATTGTGTGTTCATACCCTGACAAATCTTTTGAATGATCAGGATTATCAAGCCCAAGCCACTGCTGAGATGGACAGTCGGATCGGCTGGATGGACGCTGGTACGTTTCGAACAGCCTACCGAGAATCCAATGCCTTGCAACGATTGGTGGTGGCTTCACTCTCAGAACGATGCTTCCACTTCGTGCGTGATATCCACGACCTCTGTTTTCGGTCGGTGAGCTCAAGGCTGTCTGAAACATTGCTTGAGTTGGTCGGGCATGATGCCATTGTGCACCGGTCGCATGCCGAGTTGGCTGCTGCCGTCGGTACCTCGCGTGAGGTCATTAGTCGTCAGCTGACGGCGATGGCCAACGATCACTTGTTGGAAGTGAGACGCGGAGCGGTGCGCATTGTTGATTTTGAGACGTTGCTTCGGTTGTCCTCCCCTTCCAAGTGACTTTGTCACAAAAGAAGCGAAGACGACTTGATAATCTCTTGGCATCTAACGGGAGATTGAACTATGTATTCACCACTGTATTTTCTGGCGGCACTCGGGGCTGGTGGCCTTTCGGTATCATTTTTTTTGATGTTGATGTTTTGGATTCCGCATCCAGGTCAACCGATTCCGGTCTTTGAGGATTGGGTGTTGGCCTTTCAAGGCGGCTCGCTTGGGACGCAAGCATTGATTATTCTCGCATTGACGGGTGTTGCGTCTTTCGTCTTCACGCATGTGCGGTTGTTGATGATTAATTACGCTCTCTGGCGTGAATTTAAAAAGACACCGGCGTATCACGAGTTTGTGAATGGCCCGCTGCAAACCCAGGAGCTCGCAGCACCTCTGGCCACTGCCATGACTGTCAATGCCGGACTGATTATCGGTGCGCTCTTTGTCCCAGGTTTATGGTCTGTGGTTGAATATTTGTTTCCACTGGCGATGATTGCCTTTTTAGCGATTGGTATTTGGGCAATTCGTCTGTACGCGCGTTTGTATTCTCATGCCATGAGTGGTCAAGTCAATATCGGTGGTACGGCAAGCTTTGCGCAGGTCCTGCCGGCCTTTACGTTTGCGATGGTTTCAGTCGGGTTGGCAGCGCCAGCGGCCATGTCACATACACCTTGGGTCGTGGGCGTGAGCCTCGCCTTTTCCACATTTTTTGCAGTCGCTGCGATGATCATCGCCGTGCTCAAAACAGCCCTCGCACTCTCGCACATGTTGAGCAAAGGTGTGGAAGAGACAGCCCTGCCGACTCTTTGGATCTGGGTCCCGATTCTGACCGTTCTTGCGATTACGCTGATGCGTCAGGATCACGGTATCTCGCATACGCTTGGACTGGCCAGCGCAGGGACATGGTTAACGCCCTTATTGATGGTGGTGTCCGCTCAACTCTTTGTCTTGCTCCTTGGTGGCTTTGCGATGCGTAACCATCGGTACTTGGCAAAAGTGTGGCGAGGCGATGTCAAAGGAGCCCCAGTATTCGCCTTAATCTGTCCGGGAGTTGCGTTCTCGGTCAGTTTACAGTTTCTGATTAACAAAGGATTTGTCGCGGCCGGATTACTCACTTCATTTAGCATGGCTTATTGGATATTCAGTGTGGCGCCACTGGTTGTCATGGTAGTCACCATCATCGTGTTTATGCGACTCTCTCGAAACTTTGCAGAAGAGCGTGCTAATCTCGGTGGCCATGAACACGCGCTCGGATCTTGATGCCTATTTGGACGCGCTCTATCTTGAGCGCGGCCTGTCGGAAACGACTTTGCGCGCTTATCGGGTCGATCTCGAGGGCGCCTCTTTATTCGCGCAGTCCCTCAATCAATCGCTGGACACACTCGCTGAATCAGACATCAATGCCTGGATTGGCTCGTTGTTCTCTGACGGTTTAAAAATCACTTCGATTCAACGAAAGTTGTCCGCCCTCCACGGGTTTTATAAGTATCAGATTCGTCATCGACGGCGAGAAGACGATCCGATGGCTCGCATTCAACGGCCGTCCAAAGGTCGGCCACTTCCCAAGACCCTCTCTGAAGCCGACGTGAACAAGCTCATTCACACGCCCAATACCGACACGTTAATTGGTTTGAGGGACCGAGCGATGCTGGAAGTACTGTATGCATCAGGACTTCGTGTGAGTGAATTGTGCAGCCTAGAGCGCTCCAATATCAGTCTTGAGCAGGGTGTTCTTCGTGTCCTTGGTAAGGGCAATAAGGAGCGATTGGTTCCGTTAGGAGATGCAGCCAGGCAGTGGCTGCAACGCTACCTTCTGGAGGCACGTCCTGAGTTGCCAGATCCACGGGGGCAATCGGTATTTCCCGGTCGGACCGGCGCACCGATGACGCGTCAAACATTTTGGCATCGATTAAAGCAGATCGCACAAGTTGCCGGGATCCATGGCGACTTGAGTCCTCACACGCTCAGGCATGCATTTGCGACACATCTTGTGAATCACGGTGCAGATCTTCGAGTCGTCCAGCTACTTTTAGGTCATGAGGACCTTTCAACCACGCAAATCTATACCCATGTAGCGAGAGAGCGGCTCAAGCAGTTGCATACCGCACATCATCCACGCGCTTGAGTTACACTTCCGGTTCCATTTGAAGAGGACGAACTATGCGTTGGTTGGCGTTGGTATTCACCCTAGTTTCGATCACAGTGACAGCTGACGAAGCGCGGATAAAACAAGCAATTACAGGGATCAATCCGATGATTCAGATCGAATCGGTGAACGCGGTTGATCAAACTCCTTTCTTTGAGGTCACCCTCACGACTGGAGAACGCATTTATACCGATGCGACGGGATCACATTTTATTGCTGGAGATCTTTATCAGGTCAGCACCGGCGGAGTGAAAAATCTCACAGATATCGGTCGACGTGCGGACCGACAGGCACTTCTCAGCGGCCTTGATGAATCGAAGCTTGTGGTGTTCTCGCCGTCGGGCGAAGTGAAACATCGGCTATTGGTGTTTACAGATATCGATTGTGGATATTGCCGCCGTCTTCACAGTGAGATCGAACAACTGCTTGAGAATGGAGTTGAAGTTCGTTATGCGGCATTCCCCAGAGCAGGTGTGGGTTCGGATTCTTACACCAAGTATGTCTCTGTTTATTGCGCCAAAGATCAAAACGGGGCCATGACGCGAGCCAAACAAGGCGAGACGCCTGAAGTCGCGACTTGTGATAACCCAATTGCTGACCAGTACCAACTGGGTCAAAAGCTTGGAATTACAGGGACACCCACTTTGATTTTCGAGTCAGGCGAGATGCAACCCGGTTATGCACCCTGGCAGGACCTTCTAAAGCGTATGAATCAGCTTGGTTCTTGAGCTACAATCGATGGTTTCAACTGGACTGAGTATTATTAGTGGACACACGATTTCCTCGCATTGAGCGTCTTCCTCCTTATGTCTTCAACGTCATCGGTGAAATGCGTCAGAAGGCACGAGCGGCGGGCGAAGATGTTATTGATTTTTCGATGGGGAATCCGGATCAACCGACGCCGGATCACATTGTTAAAAAATTGGTCGAAACGGCTAATCGCGAAGACACTCATCGGTATTCTCAGTCGAAGGGAATACCGAGGCTGCGCCGAGCTATGGCTAACTGGTACAAAACGCGTTACGACGTTGATTTGGATCCAGAATCTGAAGTCATCACCACGATTGGATCGAAAGAGGGGCTTGCTCACCTGGCGATGGCGACATTGGGACCAGGTGATGCGGTTCTAGTCCCAAACCCAGCTTATCCGATTCATCCGTACGGGTTTGTGATTGCTGGCGCTGACATCCGTCACGTACCCCTGTTGCCCGGCCAGGATTTCTTTGGCGAACTGGTCAAAGCGATTGAGACTTCATGGCCTCGACCAAAAATGTTGGTTCTGAATTTTCCAGCCAACCCGACGGCGATGTGCGTTGAGCTCGATTTCTTTGAAAAAGTGGTCGAAATTGCGCGTGAACACAACATTTGGGTGGTACAAGATATCGCTTATGCGGACATCGTGTTTGATGGCTATGTCGCACCCTCGATTCTGCAGGTTCAGGGTGCCAAAGAGATTGCAGTTGAGTTCTTTTCCTTGTCGAAAAGTTACAACATGCCCGGTTGGCGTGTTGGCTTTGCGGCCGGCAACAAAGAATTGATTGGCGCTTTAGCGCGGATCAAGTCCTATCTCGATTACGGGACATTTACCCCGATTCAGGTCGCAGCGATCGCAGCACTTGAGGGCGATCAGGATTGTGTGAACGACATTCGAGACATGTATCAGTCGCGTCGTGATGTGTTGTGTGAGGGACTCAATGCATTGGGTTGGCCGGTTGAGAAACCGAAAGCCACCATGTTTGTGTGGGCCAAGATCCCAGAGCAATACCTGGAAATGGGATCACTCGAATTCGCGAAGAAATTGATTCGTGATGCCAACGTAGCGGTGAGTCCAGGAATTGGTTTTGGCCAGTACGGCGATGATCATGTGCGCTTTGCACTGATTGAAAATGAACATCGGACGCGACAGGCGCTTCGGAATATCAAGCGCTTATTTCGTGTCGAATCCACTATGACTCAAACGTTCTAAGGATAGATTCTTGAAACCTATTTCTGTTGGCCTTGTTGGCCTCGGTACCGTCGCTCAAGGCACACTGAATGTGCTGGCTAATAATCGTGAAGAACTGGCTCGTCGTGTGGGTCGTGAGATTCAGATTACCCACGTCGGTGCGCGGCGAGATCGTGATGGGGTCGATTTATCTCAAGTGAAGGTGTCGCGGAATTTGATGGACGTCGCGCTTGATCCGGAAGTGGAAATTTTTGTTGAGCTCATTGGTGGATGTGATTATGCACTGGAGCTCATCGAGGCCGCGATTGATTCTGGCAAACATGTGGTGACAGCGAACAAGGCGTTGATCGCAGAACACGGGAATGCTTTATTCGAGAAAGCTCAGGCCAAGGGTGTGACGATCGCGTTTGAAGCCTCGGTCGCCGGCGGCATCCCAGTGATCAAGGCATTGCGTGAAGGCCTGGCGGCCAATCAGATTAGTTGGTTGGCAGGCATCATCAATGGAACCGGCAATTTCATCTTGACTGAAATGCGCGATAAAGGTCGTGATTTCGCGGATGTGTTGGCCGAAGCCCAAGCACTGGGTTATGCCGAAGCGGATCCGACATTTGATGTCGAAGGGATTGATGCAGCTCACAAGCTTTGCATTCTCGCATCGATCGCGTTTGGCATCCCGTTGAATTTTGCAGCGGTCTACACCCAGGGGATTTCCACCATTGATTTGATGGATCTAGATTATGCAGAAGAGCTTGGGTATCGCATTAAACACTTGGGTATTGCGCGTCGGACCGATAAAGGCGTGGAAATGCGCGTCCACCCCACATTGATTCCCGAATCTCAATTACTCGCGAATGTGAATGGCGTGATGAACGCCGTACAAATTCATGGAGATGCAGTGGGTTCAACCTTGCTGTATGGCCCAGGTGCTGGCTCGATGCCAACGGCGAGTGCGGTGGTTGCTGATTTGGTGGATGTTGCTCGTGTTCTGACCGCCGACCCGACCAATCGAGTGCCTCATCTGGCGTTTCAACCCGCGCACATTGATGACTTGCCGATTCTTCCAATTGAAGAAACGGTCTGTCCTTTTTATGTGCGATTGTCTGTTCGTGACGAAGTCGGTGTCTTGGCGCATATCACCAGAACGCTCGCTGATCATGACGTGTCGTTAGAGAGCGTGATTCAGAAAGACGGTATCGTCGGTGAGCCTGTGGCTTTGATCTTATTGACCCATGCGGTCCGTGAAAAAGATGTTTTAGCCGCATTGAGTCAGATCGAGAAACAAAGCTTCGTTCATGCAACTCCCGTGGTGTTGCGTTGTGAGACGCTAGGGGGTCCGGCATGAAATTCGTATCAACCCGTGGACAGGCCCCGATTTTAGGATTTGACGATGTTGTCTTAACTGGGCTTGCCTCGGATGGTGGCCTCTATGTTCCTGAATCACTGCCAACAATCTCTGAAGCGACATTTAGACAGTGGCAGAGTTTGCCTTACGATGCGTTAGCGATTGAGGTCATGTGGCCTTTCGTCGAGGGCTCAATGGCGCGGGAGACCTTTGAAGCGATGGTGCGTGACGCCTACCGCTCGTTCCGTCATACCGCAATCGCACCGAGCAAGCAGTTAACTCATGACACTTGGCTTTTAGAGTTGTTCCACGGACCGACTTTGGCGTTCAAGGATTTTGCATTGCAGTTGCTCGGCCGGTTGCTCGATTATTTCTTGGCAGAACGCGGTGAGCGCGGAGTAGTGATGGGGGCCACCTCTGGTGATACAGGGTCGGCGGCCATCGAAGGAGCGCGTCATTCGGATCATTTAGATGTCGTGATTTTGCATCCTTACCAGCGCGTCAGTGAAGTCCAACGTCGTCAGATGACAACAGTGCTTTCAGATAACGTGCATAACGTGGCTGTGAAAGGAAATTTTGATGATTGCCAGGCCATTGTGAAGGCTTCCTTTATGGATCAAGCCTTTGTCAATCCGAATCGCTTGCTGGCTGTGAACTCCATTAATCTGGCGCGGATCATGGCGCAGACCGTTTACTATATTTATTCGGGTTTACGTTTGGGTGCACTGGATCGTGAGATCGCTTACAGCGTGCCGTCAGCAAATTTTGGTGATGTTTTTGGTGGGTACCTGGCTAAGCAAATGGGCTTCCCAATTGCACACTTCACAGTGGCGACCAACGCCAATGATGCCTTAGTGCGTGGCTTGAACGGTGATCTATCGAGAAAGCCGCTTGAGAAAACCCTCTCACCATCGATGGATATTGTGGTGAGTTCGAATTTTGAGCGGTTATTGTTCGATCTTCATGATCGCGATGGCGCCAAAATGGCTGATCTGATGCACGCGTTCCAATCTGGTTCCGTCACGCTTGAGGATTCCGTGGTCGATCAAGCCAGAGCTCTCTTTTCGGCGCATGCGGTCGATGATGAGCAAACCTGTGCAACGATCGCACGGGTCTATCGCGAAACCGGCGAATTGATTGATCCTCATACAGCAACTGGTGTTGATGCGTTACAAGTCACACCGCAAGGGATGACGAAAGTCGTCTTGGCGACCGCACATCCTGCAAAATTTGCTGAAGCAGTTGAAAAAGCTGGATTCGATGAGGTTCCTCTGCCGCCTGATATGGCAGATCTGCTAGACCGAGAAGAGCGGTATACCGTCTTAGAGAACGATTTGAATGATGTTCAGTCATTTGTTCGTTCTGTGATGGGGTAGTGCGCGAATCCCGCCCGATTGAAGCCTCAGTGTTTGCTGAGGCTCGTTCCCGTGGATTAGACCCTGTGATTGCCCGCATTGTGGCAGGCAGAATCTCTGATGAGACCCCGCTCGATGTGGTCTTGGATCCGCAACTTCAACATATTGCACCACCATCTGAACTCACCGATATCACCAAAGCGGCGGATCGACTGCAAACCGCGATTCGAGATGGTGAGCGCATTGGGGTATTAACAGATTACGATGCCGACGGCCTGACAAGCCATGCGGTCATCACTGAATCATTGCAGCGATTTGGTGTGTCACCTGAAAACATCTCTCATTGGATTGGTCATCGTTTGGAAGATGGGTATGGGATCTCGGAGACCCTAGTTGATCGATTACTGGAATCGTTACCAGTGCCACAGGTGGTGATTTCAGCAGACTGTGGTTCTTCGGATGAGGTGCAGATCGGTCGACTGAAGGATGCCGGTGTCGATGTCATCGTGACCGATCATCACCGGGTGTCTGATCGCGGACCACCAGCCAGTGCTTGGGCGGTTGTGAATCCAAATCGTGCGGATTGTCGATATCCAGATAAGGCCATTGCCGGTTGTATGGTGTCCTGGTTGGTCATGAGTTTCTTGAGACAACGCTTAATCGATCAAGGAGTCCTTGTTCCAACGACACCAAAGCTCGGTGATCTCTTGGATTATGTCGCACTGGGAACTGTGGCTGACTGTGTTTCACTGGGGTCGAGCGAAACCAACCGGGCCGTGGTCAAAGCCGGACTGTCGCTGATTGCGCGTCAACAGAGACCGTGCTGGCAGGTCGCTCTTTCCCAATTGACGCGTGCACCGCGTGACTTGAATGCGGAATTATTGGCATTTCAGCTGGCTCCTCGTCTGAACGCTCGCGGTCGAATCGCACACTCACTCAGAGGGTACGAATATCTTGTTGCAACGTCCGTTTCTGAGGCGACCAATGCATTTTTAGATCTTGATGCAGACAATCAAACCCGACGGGCGATCGAAAAAACCATGGTCGCACAAGCCAAACCTTTGGCAAAACGCCAGCACCTGCATGGTGGATTCGTGTTGTGCATTGTTTTGGAAAATGGACATGCTGGAGTTCAAGGAATTGTTGCCAGTCGTTTGGTTGAAGCAGAAGGACGACCCACGATCGTTCTGACACCAGGGATGGAGTCCGGGACACTGTCTGGATCCATGCGATCAATTCCAGGCGTTGATGCGAAGATGTTATTGGATCGGGTCAATGCCGTACTTCCCCACGTCATGCTTCGCTATGGAGGGCATACTGGTGCTTGTGGTATGACGATTCGTCAAGCAGCACTGGCTGAATTCAGTCGCGAGTTGCAAGAAATTTATCGCTCAGAGTATGCGGATGTAGGCCCTAAACCCCAGTTTTTGGTGGATGGTGAATTGCTCCTGGAGCAATTCAGTGTTCCTTGGATTGAGCAAATGGAATCGCTCGGTCCATTTGGTCGAGGGTTTGATCAGCCACTGTTTGTTGGACTGTTTCAAGTGGTGTCAGTCCGTCCAGTGGGAAAAGATCGGACGCATTTGAGCTTGTCTTTGGCACTCGAGGGTCGACAAGTCCAAGCGATTTGGTTTTCCGCTCTCGAACCGCACGAACCCCCTCCTGTAAACTCTGGCGATTGGGTCGAATGTGTCTACAGTCTCTCGATCAATACCTTTCGTGGCCAGGACGTGTCACTGACAATTCGCCATGGACAAGTCAAACAAGAAGGAAATATGCATGTCTGAAGACGCGGGTGGACAATCAAAAACCTTAGTTCGTGGCTTGTCGATTTTAAACGCCTGCTCGGGATCGCGCTCTGGTCTGACGCTGGTTGAAATTGCGGAGGCGACTGATTTGGCGCCATCCACAGTGCATCGTCTGTTGGCGACTTTGGAGGCCTTATCTTTCTTGTCGGTCAACAGTGAGACAGGTCGATGGCGGATTGGTGTTGCTGGATTCCGAATGGGTAATGCGTTTGTTCGCTCACGAGACTATGTTGCACAACTGAGACCGTTGATGATCGAGTTGTCGGATCAGACTGGTGAAACCGTGAATTTGGCCATTTTGTCCGGGCACAAAGCTCTGTTTGTCTCGCAAATTGAAAGTGCGAACATGATGCGAATGGTCGCGCCCCTGGGGAGCTTGTCGCCGCTCCACGCATCGGGTGCCGGAAAGGCGTTACTTGCTGCTCTCGGTCAGGAAGAGCGGAGTGTGTTGATGGAACAAATCACCTACGAAGCGCTGACAGACAAAACGCATCGATCCCAAGCCTCATTGGACGCTGAGATTCAGACCATTATCGCCGAGGGTCGATCTTATGATCGGCAAGAGCATGTTGATGGAATGCAATGTGTCGCAGCCCCGGTATTTAACGAGCTCGGCTCGCCGATCTGTACCTTGAGTGTCAGTGGACCCAGTGTCCGCATGAGTGATGCTGTATTCATTGATCACGGTGATGCTGTGGCTCAAACCGCTCACACGGCGACCCAGCTGCTTGGCGGGATTCCACCGAATCATTGGATGTCGAATGACTGAGACGATCCTTGCGGTCCGAGGACTGCGAAAATCATACGATGATGTGGTTGCGGTTGATGGACTCGATTTCGAGATCGAGTCTGGTCAGTGCTTTGGTCTTCTTGGGCCGAACGGTGCTGGAAAGAGCACGACACTTGCGCTGCTTGAGGGAATGGAGCTCCCCACCAGTGGCTCGGTGACCTATCGCGGTGGAGCGCTTCCTGCGGACTACCAAGACCGCGTCGGCATTCAGTTCCAGGCGACCGCACTACAGGATTATCTGACACCTTTTGACAACTTAAAGCTGTTTTCCAGTTTCTATGATGATCCGATTTCGATGGATCGGTTAATTGAACAATTTCGCTTAGGTGAGTTCCTTCACCGCGATGCACGACGACTGTCGGGTGGACAAAGACAGCGGTTATTGCTCGCCTTGGCACTTGTTCATAATCCCGAAATCGTGTTCTTAGATGAACCGACAACTGGTCTGGATCCGCGTTCGCGGCGGGATCTTTGGGATGTGGTGACGGATTTAAAAGCCGACGGTCGGACGTTGATTTTGACCACACATTACATGGAAGAGGCTGAGGTCCTATGCGATCAATTAGTCATTCTTTCGCATGGTCAAACCCTGCTTCAAGGGACTCCAAAAGCGTTGATTGAAGATGCCGGAGTGGTCGATCTGGATACACTGTTTTTGTCTCTGACCGGTGAATCGTTGGTGACGACTCAAGAGGTGATTGAATGAAATCAGCCATCCGGTCACTGAGACGCATGAAAGCAGTATTTATTGCCAGAAACCTCGAGTATCTCCGAGATCGAGCCAGTTTTGGATGGAACTTAGTGTTCCCAGTGTTAATTGTATTTGCCTTGGCTGTGGTGTTTTCTGGGCCGCCTAAAGCACTATTTACCGTGACCACAATCGGTCAGGAAGCGCTTCCTGAATTGGTGAAGTTTCCTGGTGTGCAGAGCCTCGAAGCAGATCGAACGAAGGCGCTTGAGCGATTGTCTCGGCAACAAACGGATCTGGTTCTGGAAGTCAGCGAACAGTCTGTGAACTATTGGGTCAATGGGAATTCGGCTGCCGGTGCGATTTTAGAAACCTTGCTTCAGTACACCGAAGACCGTCCGTTGGAGCGTGGTGAGACTGATGGCCAAGCGATCCGTTATGTGGATTGGGTGGTGCCTGGCATTCTCGGCATGAATATGATGTACAGCGCGCTTTGGGGTGTGGGTTATGTGGTGGTTCGGTATCGTCAGTCGGGGTATTTACGGCGCTTGAAAGCGACTCCACTGACGAAGTTTGAGTTTTTATCCGCACAAGTGCTGTCGCGCCTTTTAGTCACCTTAACTGCCAGCAGTATTGTCTTCATCGGAACCAATCTGATCCTCGATTATAAAATGGTGGGCAGTATTGCGTTACTGGTGTTGATTGCGCTGATGGGCGGTCTGGCGATGATTACGCTGGGTCTCGCGATTGCTTGTCGAACCGAAAGTAAAGAATTTGCTGATGGACTACTCAATGCCGTGACCTTTCCGATGTTACTTCTGTCCGGTGTCTGGTTTTCTCTGGATGGATCCCCACAATGGGTACAAACGATAGCACAGGTTTTACCGTTAACCCACGTATTGGAAGCAGCCCGCGCAGTGATGCTCGATAATGCCGGATTGACAGATATCGCCCTGCACCTCGCTGTGCTTGTGGGATTCTGTATTGTCGGGATGGGTGTCAGTCTTAAATTATTTAAATGGTGATCATGTGAATCAATCTGCACTCATACAGGGAGGTGCAGGCGGCCTAGGACGGGCTTTGGTGGATCGGAGTTTGGAGTCAGGTCGGTTTGATCGAGTCTTTGTGACTGCTCGTGATGCCAGTCGAATTGTGTCCGAGGACCCGCGCGTGGTTCCGATTGCCCTGGATCTGACCGATGATGCATCGATTGCTGAAGCCGCTGAAACAATTCGTGCACTGACCGATCATGTGCATCTCGCAATCACGACAGCGGGTTTGTTGCAAGACGACGCGACTGGCCTCAAGCCCGAAAAGAAACTGGGGGATTTGACGCGAAGTCATATGCAGCGGGTGTTTTCGGTGAATTGTTTCGGTCCGTTTTTGTGGTATGCCGCGTTGGGCCGCCTGATTCGCCATCGAGATCCAATGATCATAGCAACGCTTTCAGCGCGGGTCGCATCCATTGGTGATAATCGATTAGGTGGCTGGCACAGCTATCGAGCCAGTAAGACCGCACAAAATATGCTGACGAAAAATCTCAGTCTCGAGCTTGGACGCACGAACCCAAAAGCAATCGTGGTCGGACTTCACCCAGGGACAGTTGATACAAACTTGTCGAAGCCATTTCAGGCTGGTGTTTCGCCTGAGCGATTATTTACCCCCAAGCAATCGGCGGGTTATCTGTGGGATGTGCTGTTGAATTTGACGCCTGAGCAGTCGGGGCAAGTGATCGCCTGGGACGGCCAGGCGATCGTGCCTTAGATTAGGCGGAGGCGACTTCAGCCGGTGATTGGTTGGGTAAGCGCGCTTTGAACCAGTCAGTATTTTCGACAGCATATTTGCCAGCGCCCTGAAGACCGACACTGATCGCCAATGCGACCAGCAAGAGCGGGAATTCCCAGCCACCGCCCTCGGCCGAAAATAACCAGCCATTTCCGAGATGCATCCAGGTTGCCCCGAGCAGTATCGGTAATGAAAGCCATGCGGCCAGTTTTGTGAAGATGCCAAGAATTAATGCGATACCACCAATGACTTCTCCACCGATGACCAGATAGGCAGCAAGCGCGGGTAATCCGATACTTTCAAAATATCCTACCGTTCCGGCAATGGTGAACGTGCCAATCTTCAAGAGATAGCCGTGGGCAAATAAAATCACGCCTAAAGCGATCCGTGTGACAGTCAGTCCTAAGGTTTGATTGTTCATCGTCGTGTCCTCTGTTTTCCGATGTCGATAGAATGACTGCTTATTTTTAGGAATTAAATTATGATTATCAGCACTTGTTTAATTCTATTTTGGAACTAATAAAGCAGTGTGATTCACACGCAAATCGATGAGGGAATGATGGATCGGCTGTCACGAGTACCAATTTTTGTCGCTGTCGCACGCCATGGCAGTTTTGCAGAAGCAGCCAGGCGTCTTGGGATGACCGGTTCTGCAGTCAGTAAACAAGTCCAGCGCTTAGAGAATGATTTAGGCGTTCGATTGTTTCATCGAACCACTCGTCAATTGAGTTTGACTGATGAGGGTTCGTTTCTCTTTGAGCGTTCGGCTCCGCTGGTTGAGGGAATTGAAGAAGTTGGTGAAATGCTTGCGGGTCGAAAAGCCAAACCTGAGGGGTCCTTACGAATCTCTGCACCCGTGGCCCTGGCACAACGTGTTCTCAAAGAGCCGTTGACGTCCTTTGCCTCGCATCATCCGGGAATACAGTTGCATGTCGAGCTCTCTGACCGTTTTGTCGATTTGGTGGGGGAAGGCTTTGATCTGGCGATTCGGATCGGTCATCTGGAAGATTCTTCGTTGGTTGCTCGACGATTGTCTGATGTTCCGATGGTCCTCGTCGGCGCGCCGATCTTATTGGCGGAATACGGCACACCATCGACGCCAGAGGATCTGTCGAGAATTCCATTTATTCATTATGCATCAGAGCGTGCGGTGCAACGTTTGAAACTTCAGCGCGGCTCGGATGAGCCTGTGCAGATAGCGACACAGGCGAAGCTTTCAACCAACAATGATCAAATGATGGTCTCTTTTGCTCGAGCTGGCCAGGGCCTGATTTTATTGCCTCGGTTTATGGTGGAGTCTGAGCTTGATGATGGGCGCTTGCGAGAAGTCTTGCCCGAGTATCGATTGTTTCCTGAACGTAAATTGTATGCGGTCTTTCCGCACGGACGGCATTTGCCATTGAAGACACGAGCATTGATTGATTTTCTGGTTGACGAGCTGGCCATGAACAACCCGAGCACAAAAGGCTCGGGTTTTTAGGGTCTCGCTGACGGAGCGGCTAGTCGTCGCCGCGATTTACGTTGGCGAGCGCGACAGCAGCCATGTTGAAAATCCCGCGTGGTGAATTCGACGCTGTCGCTACATGTGCTTCTTTCTCAAGACCAAGCAAAACCGGACCAACGGTCACGCCATTGCCTAACACTTTGAGCAAGTTCCTCGCGATATTTGCCGAATCGAGGTTCGGACAAATCAACAAGTTTGCTGAACCTGTGAGTTTGCTTTCTGGCAAAAGATCCAGACGAACTTTCTCATCAAGTGCTGCGTCAGCATGCATCTCCCCGTCAGCCTCAATGTCCGGATAGCGTTCCATAAACATGGCAGTTGCTTCGCGAACTTTTGTCGCCGATGGAGTACTCGATGAGCCGAAGTTTGAGTGCGATAGAAACGCAGCTTTTGGCTGAATCCCGAAGCGGCGGATCTCGTCTGCAGCGAGTTTCGCAAGCACGCACAACTGTTCCGCTGTTGGATCAAAGTTGACATGCGTGTCTGTGAGGAAAATCGTTCCTTGCGGCAAAATCAATACCGTCAAAGCGCCGACGACTGGTGATTCTTGTTTACGGCCGATAATCTCGTCAACCATTTGCAGGTGTTTGCCATAGGTACCAAAAGTCCCGCAAAGCATCGCGTCAGCATCACCACGACGAAGCAGCATTGATGCCACCACGGTGGTATTGGCTCGAACTCGGGTTTGCGCAGCCTTTGGAGTCATTCCTTGGCGAGCCATCAGTCCGTGGTATTCCTCACCGATGGATGTGATCACGTCATCGTTCAGATTGTCGACGATGTCGAAATCTTTGCCTGGAACAATCGAGAGCCCCATAGACTTAATCTTGTCTTCGATCACATGAGGTCGACCAACTAAGGTGACATCAGCGAGTTGTTCGGACACGATCAGTTGGCAAGCCTGCAGCATTTTTCCACCTTCTCCCTCGGCCAACACCAGTCGGCGTTTGGTCGAACGCGCGGCTTCGAACATCGGTTTCATCAGCATGCCTGAGCGGAAGACAAATCGACTGAGGTCATCACGATAGGCATCAAGATCTTCGATGGGGCGGGCGGCGACACCGGATTCCTCGGCGGCTTTCGCGACACCAGGAGGAATTTCCATGATCAACCGTGGATCAAATGGTTTCGGAATTAAGTATTCAGGCCCGAAGGTCAATTGTTCACCTTGATAGGTGCTCAACACTTCATCCGATGGTGGTGAGTGAACCATGGCAGCGATGGCTTCGGCGCAGGCTGCTTTCATTTCCTCATTGATGACCGTCGCACCGCAGTCAAGGGCGCCTCGGAACAAGAATGGGAAGCACAAGACGTTATTGACTTGGTTCGGATAATCCGAACGACCCGTGGCAATGAGTGCATCAGGGCGCACTTCTTTCACAAGTTCGGGCATGATTTCAGGCGTTGGGTTGGCCAACGCGAAGATGACTGGGCGGTCAGCCATGTTCTTCACATCATCTTGGTCGATCACGCCGGGAACAGAGAGCCCGAGGAAGGCATCGGCGCCGACCAGCGCTTCTTTTAATGTGGTGAGATCTGTCTCTCTCGCATAGCGTGCTTTGTATTGATCCATTGGCGCTTCGCGATCATGTCGAAGGACGCCATGTTGATCGCAGACAATGATGTTTTCGTCTTTCACACCGAGAGTTTTCAACATATTCAGACAGGCTAATGCGGCCGCACCAGCACCTGAACACACAAGCTTAATCTCACCCATGTCTTTGCCGAGATAACGCATGGCATTGAGCATGCCCGCTCCGACCACAATTGCAGTTCCGTGCTGATCGTCGTGGAACACTGGGATTTTCATCTTCTCACGCAACCGTGACTCGATTTCAAAGCATTCGGGCGCTTTGATATCTTCTAAATTGATGCCGCCAAATGAAGGCTCAAGTGCTGACACGACGTCACAGAATCGATCCACGTCTGTGGTGTCTACTTCGATATCAATGGAGTTGATGTTGGCAAACTTTTTAAATAGAACAGCCTTGCCTTCCATGACAGGTTTGGATGCCAGAGGGCCGATGGCGCCAAGGCCAAGGACGGCTGTTCCGTTGGTAATGACAGCAACCATGTTGCCACGCGCTGTGAGCTCAGCAGCTTTACTTGGGTCTTCGGCAATTTCGGTACAGGCATAGGCAACACCAGGACTGTAGGCGAGTGCTAAATCTCGCTGTGTTGCCATCGGTTTTGTTGCTGCGATCTCTAATTTTCCAGCGGGCGCAGCACGGTGGTACCGGAGCGCCGCTTCACGGAGGTCATTCGACATAGAAATGATTTCCAATTTGTTGCGGGGTTGTTTTCCGGTAGTGTAACGCACTTCTTGAAATAGGTAAGAGGACAAACGATGTCGATTCGCCGAATGGGGATAGTTTTTGGGTTAGCGCTGGTGGTGGGATCCATCCTGTCGATGTGGTTGCCGGAAAGCGAATCCACCATCGAGGAACGATTGTTTAACGAAATCACCTATCAAATGAGCGAACTCAAACTCGTCACAGACACCTTGGTCGAGACACGAAACTCCGTCAATGGCACTGCACAACGCCAGATTGATGCTGAACTGCAACGCGCAGCAGATTGGTTGACTGCATTTCAACCGACAGGTGACACGCATGAGATCCGTAAAGCCTATCTCATGGAAGAGCGGGATCGAGTCACGCGCTTGGTCGAAGAGCTGGGAAAAGTGAGAGATTCGGTTTTACAGTCGAAACTCACGACGGCTCAGTGATAAACTCACGTTTTGTCTGGGATAGCCTCCATGAGCACGCGCCTTCGTTTTTCCTACGCTGATCTCCATCAGACCATTGCTGATGGTGTCGAAAAAATCATCGCCAGCGACTTCCAGTTCGATGTCATTTTAGCGATCGGTGGAGGCGGATTTATTCCGGCTCGTATTCTTCGGACCTATGTGGAAAAGCCGCTCATTGCGATTTCTCTTGCTCGTTACCATCCAGATGAGCCTCCGTCGGAGATTCCCTACAAACTGCAATGGGTTGAGGGCGTCAACAACATGATTACTGGAAAGCGCGTTTTGTTGGTGGATGAGGTTGATGATGAACGCACCACCTTAGCCTTTGCGATCGGTGAGTTGATGGCTGAAGATCCGGCAGAGATCGGTGTGTTTGTGATGCATAACAAACTCAAACCCAAAAAAGCCGAATTTCCAGAGGCAGTCAAACACGTGTTCGTTGGAAAGGATATCGAGGATGTGTGGGTTGATTATCCTTGGGACGCTCGGGATATCGTTCAGCATGAACGGGATGCGGCCAGAGGCGGTGTCTTAGAAGTCAACGAAGCTGAGGCGAAGGCCGCGTATCGCAATTAAAGGCTTATCGCGACATGCCTTGAAACCAGGGGTCTGCTGGTAACGCCTGAAACCCGTATCTCCGGATCAGGAAGGCAATGAGGGTCATGACTGCGGTCAGTGCGATATAGAGAAATGCGGCTCCCCCGTAGACCCACAAATCGTAGCTTCGAGAAAAGACTGTCCTTGCGTGCCCCATCAAATCAAGGACGGTGATGGTGCTCACCAGAGCACTCGCCTTCAGAAGCAGGATCCCCTCATTGGCAAGCGCGGGCCAGGAGGCTCTTAATGCCTGTGGAAACAAGATCTGGCGGTAGGTATGTCGCTGGCTTAAGCCAAGCGATTGCGCTCCTTCCAATTGTCCTGAGGGCAGGTTTTGGATCCCTCCAATCAAAATATTGGTTTGATAGGCTGCCGAATTCAGTGTCAGAACAATCAGACCAACCCACCATCCACTGCCGAGTAGCGTCCAAGCGATCGACTCGCGAATCCATTCAAATTGAGCGAGACCGTAGTACATCAGCCACAACTGGATCAGGATCGGTGTCCCTTGGAAGATATACACATAGGCTTGAATCAACCGATGCGTCCATGACGGTCCAACAGCGAGCATTTGAGCAAGGGTTCGCGCCAGTATAAATGCAAGAATCAATGCAACGATGACTAGTTCGAAGGTGGTGAAAAAGCCATCAAACAGTCTCGGGCAGTGCGGTCCAATGGATGCGGGCAAAACCGATTGCATCGGTGCACAAAGCGCTTGTCCAACATCGTAGTGCCAGCCTTTGAACCAAAAATAGAGGCTTTTCATGACAGGTTCTAGCATCACTGGCGCCCAACGAGAGCCACACGGTTCTCAATCCGTGACTTGGCATGATCACTCACATAGGTCATCAACAGATAGAGGGCGCCTGCTGCAAAGAAAAAGAGAAAGGGTTCGCGTTCAGTCTCACCAGCCACTTTGGCTGTTCGTAACAGTTCATCAAAAGCAATGACCGCGACTAATGATGTGTCTTTCAATAAAACTAACCACAGATTCATTAAACCGGGCAAGGCATACCGCCACATTAAAGGCAAATGGACTTGCCGAATGGTTTGGAATTGGCTGAGACCCAAAGCACGTGACGCTTCAATCACCCCCTTGGGAACTGCCAAGTAAGCACCTTTGAATACTTCAGACGCATACACTCCAAAGATCAATCCGAGACCTAAAGCACCCGCCCAGAATTTCGGTGTGGAGAGGGTGAGTTCGATCGACAATGCGCTCAGGAGGGCATTGAAGAGAATATCCAGACCAAAGAACACCACCAAAATCACCAGAAACTCGGGAGTGCCTCGAAATAGGAGCGTGATCGCATGAGCGATGGTTCTGAAAAAGCGGTTCGGTTGGAGTTTGAAAAACGCCAGCTTGCCACCGATGACTATACCGATGAGCACAGAGGCGAGCGCTAGGCCGACTGTCATGACCGCACCGATCAGGAGCTCGTCGCCCCAGCCGGTCGATCCAAATGACAGCTTGCCTAATGATTCCATGGAATGAGCGGGGACAAGGGTCCCCGCCGCAACTTAATAAATATCAGCAGCGAAATATTTTGCGTTGATCTCAGCATATTTTCCATTGGCTCGGATTGCTTCGATCGCTTTGTTGAACGCTGCTTTGAGATCTGATTCGCCTTGACGGATACCAATCCCAATTTGATCATTGATATCAATCTTATCGCCGGCAAGCGCATAACCAGAATTGTCTTTTAACCAGTCCATGGCTGGGTAAATATCAGACACCATCGCATCCAAACGACCCGCTGATAAATCTGCATAAGCAGCAGTCTGGGTGTCGTAGAGTTTGACGTCGGAACGGCCCATCAGGTTATCTTCTGCCCACTGCGAGGCGAGTGTTGAACGCTGTGCGCCCACTGACTTTCCTGCCAGTTTATCGGGACCTGCAACTGCTCCTTTCGGTCCAATCACTGCCAGATAGTTTGAGTAATACTTATTTGTGAAGTCGATGGTTTGCTTGCGCTCGTCGGTAATGGACATCGATGCAATGATGGCATCGTATTTGTTCGCCACTAACGCTGGAATGATTCCGTCCCAGTCTTGTGCGACCAATTCACAGTTCGCTTTCATTTCTTCGCAGAGCGCCATCGCGATATCGACATCAAATCCGATCAGATTTCCGTTGGCATCGACGCCATTGAACGGAGGATATGCACCTTCGGTCGCAATGCGCAGTGGATCAGGGATGCCGCCGGCAACTGACGCCTGGGTAGCCAAAGTCAACGCGAGAGCGGTGAGGATTTTTTTCATCATAGTTACAGTCCTTATTGTCGTTGTGTCGAAGTTTATCAGTTTTTACCAAGAGCCTGTATTGGGCATGGACAGCCATGGCTCTGATGGTGGGAGTGCATCACCGGATTGCAACAGCTCGATGGAAATCCCATCAGGACTCTTGATAAAAGCCATATGCCCGTCTCGCGGCGGACGATGGATGGTGATGCCGAGATCTTGCAGACGCGTGCACAAGGCATAGATATCATCAACTCGATAAGCCAGATGCCCGAAATTTCGACCGCCAGTGTAGTCTTCCGGATCCCAGTTGTAGGTTAATTCAATGAGCGGTGCCTTCTGGGTTCGCGCGGCATCCATGTCATCAGTCGCAGCTAGAAAAATCAGTGTGAACCGCCCGCTTTCGCTGTCGTATCGGCGCACCTCGGAAAGCCCGAGACCATCACAGAAAAAGTGTAATGACGCATCAATATCGCTGATTCGAATCATCGTGTGAAGGTACTGCATCGACGGCTCCAAATTTTTTTTAGAAATGACTTTTATTTGTTCAGAATAAAGCGCATAAAGCAATTTCAGCTTACTACAGAAGTCGAATGTCATGCGTCAGTTTTTGATCGGTTTTTCTTTGCTCTTTTCTCAATCATTGATTGCCGAAGGAGTTCCTGTTTACGTGGATCGTGCGGTGAGCGCTCAGGTGCAAACAGGAACGTCGGTCACTGGGCGCATCGTCGCCGGTGAAATTTATACCTTATCCGCGGAAGTCTCTGAATCGGTGTCAGCAATGAATGTTCGCGTTGGCGATACCGTCACAAGTGGTGATGAGTTGGCGCGACTTGATGATACTGAAATACGCAATCACTTGAAGAGCTTGAAGGCGCGGCAAGCGTATTTGAGGGCGCATCTTGATCTCCTCAAACAACGGAAGACCGTTCGCTTACAGCAATTGGAACGCGCAAAAGGCTTAACGTCGCGCGACCTATTAACACGTGATGTGACAGAGCAAGCAGAACTCAATGTCATTCAGACAGAAAGTGATGTGGTGAAGACAGCCTACGAGCTTGAGGACCTGAAAATCGACATCGCCGATAGTGAGCGTCAATTGAAGCAGACTCGAGTCCTTGCGAATGCCAGTGGGCGAGTGATCGAAGTCAGCGTGACCGAAGGTCAGTATGTCAAACCAGGCGATCAATTATTTCAACTCCTTCCAGAACTTGGGGTGGAAGTCGAAGCAGAAGTCAGACCAGAAGCCTATGAATCGATGTCGGTGGGCCAGATTGTGTCAGGACAGCTCAGGAAATCCTCGGCTGATTTGAAGGTGCGGGCGTTGATTGCTGAGCAGAACCAGAGGACAGGATCGAGAGTGATTCGTTTGCAGTTCGTTAGTCCTCCTAAAGCGAACTTAGTGTTGGGTGAGTCGATTGATTTGAAGCTGCCGATTGGTCAACTGACAGAGCAAGTGACAATTGCCAAGGATGCGGTGATTCCCGGGAAAGAAGGGCATCGTGTGGTGGTCATTGTCGATGGAAAAGCTGAGTCTCGACGCATCGAACTGGGTGCCGGAGTCGGAGATCGTATCGTGGTCATTCAGGGTGTCACAGCTGGTGATGTGGTTGTCACTCAAGGCCAAGAAGGGCTCCGTAAAGGACAGCAGGTCAGTGTGGTTGGGGGTCAATCGTGAATGGATTGATCAGAGGTGCGATCGCGCATCCGATTGCCGTTTTGGCGATTGTGCTATCCATGATTTTGTTTGGCGTCGCATCCTTGCAGACCATTCCGATTCAAATGACACCGGATATTGATAAACCGGTGTTACAAGTTCGCGTCAGTTGGCCTGGTGCATCGCCGAAGGATGTCGAGCAAGAAGTCGTGCTGCGTCTTGAGCGTGAGTTAACTGGCTTATCGGGAGTACAAAGCGTTGAAAGTGACAGTCGTCGCGGCCAAGCTCGAGTGACTTTAACCTACAGTGTCGGGCAAGACATGGATTCGGCCTTAGTGAAACTGCTTGGACAACTGGCCCGAGTCTCTGGTTTGCCTAGCGATGCCAAGCAGCCAGAGGTGAGAACGTCGAATTCTGATGATTCACCGATTGCTCGGATGGCGCTGGTGGCGAACGACGGCGTCTCTATCGATATCGATACCTTGGGAGAATTCGTCGATACGGTGATTCTGGAGCCGTTGAGCCGAATTGCAGGGGTGTCTGAAGTGACGTCCCGAGGCGGTGCTGCTCGCGAAATTCGTATTGCACTTGATATGGACCGCGTGGCCGAATTTGGTTTATCCATTTCCGAGATCGCCGATGCCATTCGCGCGTCGTCTGCCGAAGTGACGGCCGGAGAAGTGACCGAGGGAAATCGGAGTTTCACCTTAAGGACAGAAGCCATTAGCTATACCCCAGAGACCGCGAAGGAACTGGTGGTTCGAACAGAGCTCAGAAATGGCCGTGTGTTCAATGTCAAATTGTCTGATGTCGCTGATGTTGAACTGGGTTATAAAACGCCCGACAGTTTCCGCCGATTAAATGGAAAGCCAGCGATTACGTTTGCGGTACTTCGTGAGCCGGCATCCAATGTGGTGACAACGCTCGATGCCCTGAAAGCAGAAGTGAATGCATTAAATCAAGGAGTCTTGGCTGAGCGAGGCCTCGATCTACGGATCGTTTACGACGAGACGGTTTACATCGGATCGGCGTTAGATTTGGTTCAAAATAACATCATGATTGGTGGCGTTCTGGCGATTGTGGTGTTGCTTACTTTCCTTCGCGCGCTGGCACCAACAGCGATCGTGATGATTGCCATTCCGGTCTCGATCATCTCAACTTTTGTGGTGATCGCCGGACTGGGTCTTTCTATTAACGTGATTTCACTCGCCGGACTTGCCTTCGCAGTCGGAATGGTTGTGGATGCATCCATTGTGAGCTTGGAGAATATTTATCGATTAAAGCAATCGGGTGTGGCCACTCTGAAAGCGTCCTATTGGGGTGCGCGACAGGTTTGGGCCCCCATTCTGGGTTCGGCATTAACCACGGTGGTGGTTTTTATTCCAATCCTGATCCTCGATCTTCCGGTTGGTCAATTGTTCCGAGATATTGCGGTTGCGATCAGTGCATCGGTCATCGTGTCTGTGATCGTTTCTGTCACCGTGATTCCCGCGCTCGCATCGCGTCTGATCAAAGATGTGAAAAGTTTTGACCAACAACGGCGAATTCCGATTGTGGATACCTTAGCTGGGGGCTTTAAGCGTTTGGTATTGGCTTACGGTCGGAAGGTTGTGCAATCCACAACTCTCGGTTTAGTGATTGTCTTTGGTCTCATTGCTGGATCCATTGCGACCTTAATCGTGATGATGCCACCACTTGATTATTTGCCTGACGGAAACCGTAACTTCGTGTTTGGCCGAATATCGGTGCCGTCGGGGTATACGCGGGAAGCAACGGTGAATTTTGCGCAATCGATGGAAGATGTTGCGCGTCCCCTGTGGGAGAACCCGAATCCTGAGAAACTCCCACACATTGATCGATTCTTTTTTGTGGCCTACAACGGAGGTGCCTTTGCAGGTGCTGCGACTGAAGATGCTGGGCGCATTCGCGAGCTGATCCCGGTGTTATCAGAGCCGGTCGCAAAAGCGCCTGGTGCGCGGGCGTTTGTCACACAGGCATCATTGTTCGGGCGCTCTGTGGGAGGGTCGAGGGGGATCTTGATTGATGTCTTAGGCCCTGATTACGAGAGTGTTGAGCCGGCCTTTCGTGACATTCGCCGGCAAGTCGGAGAGCTATTTCCCCGAAAAGATGGGCATCAAATTCGAGTTCGTCCCTCCGAAAACGCGGTCAGTCCGGAGCTGGTTGTGAGGCCGAATCCAGATGCGCTTGCCCGCGCTGGCGTGTCTGCTCGTGATTTTGCACAAGCCTTGGATGTCTACAACGATGGGATTTTAGTTCGGGAAATTCCGTTGGGTGGTGAATTGGTTGAACTCATTTTAACAACCCAAACTCGAGAGACTGCAAAAATTGAAGACATTGCTGATATTCCAGTGATCGCCAGAGATGGATCGCTGGTGAAAATCGGTCAAGTCGCGGAGGTGTCGATTGAGTCGGCCCCCAACCAGTTGTTGCGAAAGGCCGGGAGGCGCGTCGTGACGATTGAGCTTCGACTGCATGAGTCTATTCCGTTAGAGACGGCCATTGCGACGATCAACGACCAGGTAGTTGCACCCTTTAATATTCGGTCGAAAAACGGCGTTCGTCTGGAGCTTTCAGGTGCAGCGGATGAGCTGTCAAAAGCCTGGAATGCGATGCAGGCAAATGTGATTCTGGCGATTGCCGTGATCTATTTGTTATTGGTTGTGCTGCTGAAGAGTTTTGCGCTGCCGCTGGTGATCTTGGTCACTGTTCCGATTGCCGCAACCGGTGGTATTTTGGGGCTTGCGCTTTTAAACCTCTTTATGGATCAACCCCTAGATATGTTGACGATGCTTGGGTTTATCATTTTGACCGGTGTCGTTGTGAATAATGCAATCCTGATGGTTGAGCAGACGCTGTGGCATATCCAGCATGACGGGATGGCCTCAGCGGATGCCATCCTTGAAGCGACAAGTAATCGTATTCGACCAATTTTTATGTCGACACTCACGAGTCTCTTTGGTCTGTTGCCCTTGATTGTGTTCCCAGGTGCCGGGTCAGAGCTGTATCGAGGAATCGGAATCGTCGTGTTTGGCGGGTTGCTGTTATCGACAGTACTGGCGCTGTTCTTCATTCCGCCGTTACTTGCGGTGTTAATGAAACGCTTCCAGCCAACCAGTCCAATGGGTGACGTCACCGAAGAGATGACGGCACCACTTTCTCAAACCGCCTGACGAGACGCCCGAGATTCTGTAGAATCTCGGGCTTTTCAAATGCACTGAGACCATCCATGGAAATTAATGCCCGCAACGCAATGATGGCAGACCTGAAAGCGCGTACTGACGTGCTGAGGGGGTATCTTTGACTACACTGCCAAACGCGAACGACTTGATGAAGTCAATTTAGAACTCGAAGACCCCAATGTCTGGAATGATCCGGCCAAAGCACAGGCTTTGGGACGGGAACGGGCAAGCTTAGAGGGCGTGGTCGAGACGATCGATGAGCTTGATCAAAGCCTTGACGATCAAAAAGAACTCACCGCGATGCTTCTTGATGAGGGCGATGATGATGGGCTATCCGAAGTCGATGAAGAGCTTGAACGGCTCGAAACTCTTGTCGGAGGTCTTGAATTTCGTCGAATGTTTTCCGGTGAAGCCGATAGCAACAATTGTTACCTCGACATTCAGGCGGGCTCAGGAGGCACGGAGGCCCAAGACTGGGGCAATATGTTGCTTCGGATGTACCTCCGGTGGGCTGAGAAAAAAGGCTTTAAAGTCGAGGTGGTCGAAGTGTCCGAAGGGGAAGTCGCAGGCATCAAGAGTGCGACCATCCACGTCCAAGGTGAATACGCCTATGGTTGGCTTCGGACAGAGACAGGTGTACACCGGTTGGTTCGCAAAAGCCCATTTGATTCTGGAGCCAGACGACACACCTCATTTTCATCCGTGTTTGTCTCGCCAGAGATCGATGACAATGTCGACATTGAAATCGATCCCTCAGATCTTCGCATCGATACCTATCGGGCCTCGGGAGCGGGTGGTCAGCACGTTAACCGAACTGACTCTGCGGTTCGAATTACCCACGAGCCCAGTGGCATTGTTGTGCAGTGTCAGAGCCAACGGTCGCAGCATCAGAACAAAGACTTTGCGATGAAACAGCTCCGCGCTAAGTTGTATGAGCGCGAAATGGATGCTCGGAAAGCCGAAGCACAAGCGCTTGAGGACTCAAAGGCAGATATTGGGTGGGGTAGTCAGATTCGGTCATATGTTCTGGACTCTAGCCGAATCAAAGATTTGAGAACTGGTGTGGAATCATCCAATACACAGGCTGTCCTCGACGGCGCCTTAGACCCATTTATAGAAGCAAGTTTGAAGCAGGGATTGTCATGACAGAACAACACTCTCCAGAGGTCGAAATCGATGAGAATCAACTGATCGCTGAACGACAGAAAAAACTCGCGCTGATTCGGGAATCCGAGGGGCCAACGTTTCCTAATGATTTCAGACGTAGCCATCGAGCCGGTGAGCTTGCCGCTGCACATGGTCACGAAGAAAAAGAGGAGTTGGCTGAAAAATCAATCGAGGTTGCCGTGTGCGGACGCATTATGTTGCGTCGCATTATGGGTAAAGCGAGCTTTCTGACCATTCAAGATGTGAGTGGTCGGATTCAACTGTATGCCCGAAAAGCAGATTTGCCTGACGGTGTCTATGATGATTTCAAAACCTGGGATCTCGGCGATATTGTTGGTGGTCGTGGGACTTTGTTTAAGACCAATACTGGCGAATTGTCAGTGCATCTCACCGACATTCGATTATTGACCAAATCGTTGCGTCCATTGCCGGACAAGCATAAAGGTCTGACAGACACTGAGCTGAGATATCGGCAACGGTATGTTGACTTGATGACCAACGAGGCCACGCGAACGGTCTTTACCATGCGCTCTCAAGTGATTGCTGCGATTCGTCATTTCTTTGAATCTCGTGATTTTCTGGAAGTTGAGACCCCCATGTTGCAGGTGATTCCAGGTGGAGCAACTGCGCGTCCATTTGTGACGCATCACAACGCGTTAGATATCGACATGTACCTTCGAATCGCGCCGGAGCTGTTTTTGAAGCGCTTGGTGGTTGGTGGTTTTGAACGGGTGTTTGAGATCAATCGTAATTTCAGAAACGAAGGGCTTTCAACGCGACATAATCCTGAATTCACAATGCTCGAATTCTATTGGGCGTATGCTGACTATCGAGATCTGATTGAAACGACAGAATGCCTGATTCGTGAGGTTGCACAAAAGGTCTGTGGCAAAACTGTGTTTACGCTCGAAGATGGATCGCAGGTGGATCTCGAGCAACCCTTCGATACATTGACGGTGAAAGATGCCATCTTGAAATATTGTAGCCAAGCGACAGAAGCGATCTTGGACGATATTGAGCAGGCAAGGGCGCTTGCTCAATCGCTCAGACTCAAAGTCGAGTCGTCATGGGGGCTTGGTAAGGTTCAAATTGAAATTTTTGAAGCGGTCGCTGAAGAGCGACTGATGCATCCAACCTTCATTACCGAATATCCTGCAGAGGTTAGTCCGCTGGCCCGACGGAATGACGATAACCCCTTTGTGACTGATCGCTTTGAGTTTTTCATCGGAGGGCGCGAGCTGGCTAATGGCTTTAGTGAGCTCAATGATGCAGAAGATCAAGCGGAGCGTTTTCGTGAGCAGGTTGCACAAAAAGCAGACGGTGACGACGAAGCCATGTTTTATGACGAGGATTATGTCAGAGCGTTGGAATACGGCTTACCGCCGACCGCCGGTGAGGGCATTGGCATTGATCGGTTGGTGATGTTTTTGGCAGAACAACATTCCATCAGGGATGTGATTCTGTTCCCTGCCATGCGTCCACAGGCCTGATCAATGGGACCCCGTGGATCCATGCATGTCATCGGCTTCCACGGTCGGTTGTGATGCCATTGAATGCATTGAAGGTGTCTTGATGAATCCATGGATCGCGCATCTTGAAAACCAGGACTTGAAGTGGATTGTTGATCAGGGCCAGGGAGTCTATTTAGATCCTGGAATTGAGATCCATTTCCCGCATCCGACACTGATTTTGGACGGTGAGCTTGAGTGTCGAGGCCACGTTCGTGGAGGCGGTGCGTTACTGGGTCTTTCTGAATGGTATTTGGAAATTGATCAAGGAAGCTTTTGGCATGTCAATACACCGGTTTGGGGTCTTGAATTGCCGTTAACAGCGAAACATAAAGCTGCCTGGAGTGTTGCTCTAGCAGTCGCCATGTCAGCAGAAATCCGATTGGCTCAACCTGATGCACAGGGACTGGCTGACGTCGAAGCAGCGCGCCTGAAATTCCGGTATGTTGTGAGTCAGTTGGAGACCACTTTGTGAGGGATTTCAGTGGCTGAAGAATCGCGTCAGTCGGCAACTGATGGACTGGGCCTGCCGCGCCGGATGTGGTGGCTGTGGCCGTTCGTGGTCTTATTGATTGTGATCTGGGCAATCAGTTTGTGGGCGGTCCGTGTGGCTGATACGGAAACAACGCTCGGCGTTGTGACCTCGCACCGAGGTTTGGGGAACACCGCGCGTGCCGAAATTGCTCTCTTTGTCCCGTCATCGATTCAACCGAGAGTCCTTGGTGAAGCAGTGGACGTGACCTGTCAGGGCGTGACGTTAAAAGCACAAGTTTTTTCTGAGTCGGGCGATATTCTGTCGGTTCAGGATATTCGTGATTGGGTGGGGAGTCGCTTGTTGGCTGAGCGGCTGTTTAATGATGGAGTCCGATTGCAACAGGTGGTGACAGAATCGGGAGCGCATATTCCCGCGCCGGGTGAACACTGTGATGTGACTGTGATTAGTGGTCGTGTGCGTTTGCTGGAGCTCCTTGGACGCAGCCTTCAGTCATGACAGCGATTGTCGATGGACTGATTGCAACCGGAGCAACCTTCGAAGCGGTTGCTGATGAGGCTCGTTCTCTTGGTTACCGCCTGAAAGAACGTCGTCTGAAGCCGCCATTGGCTGGCTCTGTTTTTGTTGACTCTGCGGGACGGCTTCATCGGATTCGTTATGCACTGCTTGGCTGGGTTGCCAGCATCGATGGCGATTCGAAGCTTCATCTGACCCGATGGAGGAAAGCCTTTGCGGTTGGTGGTTATGTGCTCGAGCCAGAGCGAGCAGATTATAATTTGACCGTCCAATGGTTTGCTCTGACGCTGGTTGTGGTTGCGCGGCTGCTGCTGGTGATGCTGGTCAGTATCCTTGGGCAAGTGAGCGACCTGACTTTGGCACCCTTGTGGATTCTGACGGCGCTGATTCTGGCATCAACCACCTACACATCCATCACCTTAATTCATCGCTCTCAATGGCATGATCTTGAAGCTGCGCTCGATGCCATGGCTCCCGACTGGATTCCTCGTTTATCTCGAGATGTGGGTGGAAGAATCCTTGCGGTGACGACCCTGCTTGGCATGTTGATCTTGGATCGGCTGCTTGAACTATCGCCTGCGATTTGGGTTGTTGGGATTGGTTTTCTATTTCTCGATTTGATGCCGACTCGCCATTTTCAACAAGCCAAGGCACTCACACTGGCGCCGGAAGTCCGCACAGCCCGAGCGCCGCGTCAGTTGATGGCGCAGTTGACGATGCTTTTGCAGGTGGTAGGCCCTGGAGTCTACGTCCTCAAAACACAATTTCCAGAACGGCTATTGGCCGCTAGCGAAAACCTCGTTCGAGCCGGTGAACCCTTAACGGTTTTGGGTCCTGAAGCGGAGTTTTTACCGGGCACGCTAAGGAGTAACTTTGCTTGGGATGCCAGTGACATCGGGGAGTATCACTTTAGTAATTTGATGGATTTGGTGGGATTTCCACATTGGAAAGCGCGTTTTGGTGGTTCATTAAACTATCAAATCGGCCCCAATAATCAGGGATTATCATCGTCAGAAGCCTCAGCGCTTCAAGTGGCTCGTGCGCTTGCTCAAGGTGCGGATACGCTCATTTTGGTGGACGCATTAGCGCCGATGTCGGCCGATCGGCAAATGGAATTATTGAACCGTTTAGCGGCAGCAAATTGTCGTGTCTTGGTTTTTTCGAGTGTTTCAGATTTGTGGGATAGTGATGTCATTGCTCTCGACTGAAACGCAAAGTTTCCATCTCAACCAGGGCAAAATATCGGCAGGCTTGGCACGTGATCGGCTGTGGCAAGTGAAAGAAGGTCGCGCGCAACTGCGTTTGTTAATTTCAGGTGAAACGATCGGCGAGATGCCAGTCCCGGATTCGGGTTGGTTTGTCGTTCCAGAGAGCGACTATTTACGAGTTCAACTGATTGCCGAAACTGACATCACGTTTGAAAGTCGCCTGCCCTTAGGCTTGATCCCACGACTGGGTGATTTAGGTCGCCAGCAATTAATTCAGCCGATTCGCCAAATGATGGCTGCCGCTGGGATCGACGATAGTTTGGTCGACTGGAATGTGAAATTGGCCCAACCAAGCTTTCGCTCTTGGTTTGGTGAATCACTTGATCAAGCCATTCAACAGCAACAACCGCTGTCACCAGATGTCTTGACTCCATTAATTGCAGATCATGTTCCACGAACGATTCTCGAACACGATGTTGCCGTCGAAGAGCACCGAGTGCTTTGGGTGTTAATGACGGTCTGTGCGTTATCGATGGTTGCTGTGGTGAGCTGGTTAGGTGCATTGGTTGCCCTGGAAGCACCGGGTTTTTCATTGAGTAGCCAATACGTTGCTGTGATTGCCGCTTGTCTGGGATTTATCATTGCCTCGGTCGGAGTGATTCATTCGTTAGCCGCGTATTTCCGAGACGTCCGTCCAGTGGGATTGGCGGCTGCTTTGTCGATGACGATCTTAATTCTTGTGTTTGAAGCGCCAACGCTTGCGTTATCACTGCTATTTTCAGGCGCTTTAATTGCTGGAGCCTATTGGATTTACGTCAGACGTTTGTTGCCGGATTTGCCAGCGATTGATCAACCGATGCGCTGGCTGTCGCTGCGTTTGGCTCGCGATGGAGTGCCTTCGGTTCGTGAACGGGTGCTGACCGTCTGGGATCAGGCACGACAATGGGTGATTGCTCGGATTGAGTTAGTGGCTGAATACAGTCGTTTCAGTCGTTCAGTGATCGCTGCGAGTTTGGTGATTCCTGCCATCGCCTCAACAGACGACAGCCGGCCGATTGTACTCACCGGCTTATCGTTGGCTGCACTGATTTTATTAGAGCGATTACGGGCGGCCATTCCTGTGAGTGTGGAGTCTGAGACTGTGACTCAGCAACCATCGGTTCGACCGCTGGCACTGGCAGGGGATGTGAACTTTGAAGGGATTGTCTATCGACGTCACGCAGGTGAAGCTCCCTTATTTGATCAATTGAACTTTCATTGTGCCGATGACAGTTTAGTTCGAATCACCGCAGCCGAAGGCGCTGGGCTCTCGACACTCAAACATCTGTTGATGCGTCAAGTCTCACCAGAACGCGGTGTCGTGCGTGTTGGTGGGATGGATGTGGCAAGACTGGACCCCAATCTTCTGGCATGTTCGGTGATTACCCTTGACCACCCCAACGATTCGGAAGTCTCGACAGTGGGCGACTGGTTATTCATTGAACCAGGCATTGAGCCTTCAACGTTAGAGACTCACCTTCAAGCACTGTCTGCGAGCCACTGGATTGAATCTCTGCAGGACCGGCTGAATACACCCTTAGGTGTTTTGCAATCGATGGCCGGTCCGCATGGAATGAATCGGTTGAAATTGGCGCGAGCGCTGTCACGCCAAGGGCAGTTGATGTGGCTTGATCACTGGTTAGTCGGTCTTGATCAATCAGCGAGGAACCATGTGGTTGAGAGCCTAGTCGAGCGTTCAGGAACACGATTTGTGGTTGATCGCAACGGGCTCTTCAAGGGGCAACCGTCGATTCATTGGGAGATTGGCGGTGATTGAGCAACAGTTGTTTCTTGGAGCTCTGACCGAACAAGAGTATCGACATTGGCTCGATAATGCTGTGGTGAAAACACTCAGTGCCGGTGAGACCTTGATTACCGAAGATGATTTTCCAGACATTTATCTCGTGTTACGTGGACAATTCACCATGCGTCGCGGTGAGCGGTCACCTGGAATGGTGGGGCTTGATGAGTTTCTAACGGGTTGGATGACGGATCGAGAATGGATGGCTGATCGGTCGATGACTCTGCTGTCGCTGGATTCAGGACGATTTGGCCAGATGTTATCCGTTGATCCTCACCGAAAGCGTCTCTTCCATCAGAGTGTAGCTTTGATGCTTGCTGGCCGGTTGCATCGAGATTTGTGCGCAACAACGGAGATTCCTATCGCATTAATCCAAGGCTTTGAGCGAGGCGTTCGACGCTTTTTCGAACTTAGACAGAATTTTCTGAAGTGACCACACCTAACGTAACCAATCGCCGCGGGGAGGGTTTTCTTTATCTCTCGATCATGATCTGTTTTTGTGTGCTCTATGCACCGCAACCGATGCTTTCAGAATTGGCTGATCGATTTATGGTGTCCAAACCAGAGGCGGGACTTCTGGTTTCCGTCACTCTGATTCCACTCGCGATCGCACCTTTAAGCTACGGGATTTTTTTAAAACAGCTCAGTGCATTAACCATTCTCAAATGGGCACTTCCGGCTCTGGCCTTGGCGATGGCCTGGTCTGGGTTTGTGCAAACCTATGAGGGAATGCTCACGCTTCGTTTCGTCCAAGGGGCGCTTCTGCCCGCCATTATGACCGCGACGATGGCGTATTTAACGTCAGGCCGTGAAGGAGCTGAACTCTCTCGAGTCATGGCTTGGTATATCTCAGCGACGATTTTTGGAGGGATGGCTGGGCGAGTGATTTCGGGGCAGTTAGCGTCCATGATTTCCTGGGAATGGGTGGCTTTGATTTGGGCTGGGCTTCTTCTGATGGTGACTTTGATGCCTTGGCGTCGAGCGACACCGAAGCCACTGAACTTGGTGAAGCCTGACGCACAGTTAATCCGGCAGGCCATGACCAGCCGCGGTAATGCACTGATTTATGTCTCTGTCCTTTGTATGTTTTGGGTGTTTGCGGGTTATCTGAATTACCTACCCTTTCGCATCAATGAACTCGATGCTTCGGCGTCGACGGGATTGATTGGTCAAAGTTATTTGGGTTATAGCATTGGCATTGTGTCTGCCTTGACAGCCGGTTGGCTTGCGAAGCGCGTCGGGGGTCCGATTCGTGCGGTGCTGATTGGATTTGCAGTGATGATTGGTTCTTTACTGTTAGCGCTCGGCGATGTGTGGATGCTGATCACTCAGGTTTTTGTGATGTGCTTGGGGATGTTTGTGATTCATACGCTGGCCGCTTCGGAAGTGAATCATAACGCGCGCTCCTTGGGTGGTGTGGTGAATGGTCTCTATGTGTCCTGCTATTACGCAGGCGGCGCCCTTGGTGCTTGGTTGATGGGGTATGTGTATGAGCTCTTTGGCTGGACCACTTTTGTCGTTGTACTTTCATGCATTGGCATGACCGGAGCACTTTGCATGTGGCTCTATGGTCGTCAGTGGGTTGCTGGTCGATAGACTCCGGCATTCTTGTCATTCTCACGACATTCCACTTCAAGCAAAAATGATCGATCGTGGGTTTGCTGTCGAATCCAGCCGTCGACATAGTGAAAAACGAATTCAGCGGTGCGTTCCATGCTGACGTTGGGTAGGACCCTCAAATCCACGATCTGCCTCTCATGGAGTTCTTGGAATAAGGCGCGCTCGGGATCGTCTTCATTGATCAGCAGGGTGTGATCAAACCAATGGGATAACCAGGATTTAATCTCTGAAAACTCACCGAAATCGACGCCGAAACCGGATTCCGTCAGTTCTTTGCAGCCAAAAGTCATTTTAAAGCTACGTGAATAACCGTGAATGAATTTACAATGACCTGAATGTCGCCACTGCCGATGACTGCAAGGAAAGTTGTCGAAGGTTTTGATGGTTTGGTAAACACTCATGCGCAAAGTATACGAGGTTTCGAGATCCCTATGAATTGGAATTCCCCCACACATCCTGAATTTTTAACCACAGATGGTCGCCGTCTCCCCGTGAACCGTGTGTTTTGTATCGCCAAAAATTATGAAGAACACGCGAAAGAAATGGGTGGTGAAGTGGATCGGAAAGCGCCGTTTCACTTTCAGAAAAGTTTTGATGCGTTGACTTTTGGGCCTGAGGTTCGCTATCCAACGCAGACCGATGATTTGCATCATGAGGTCGAGTTGGTGGCTGTGTTGGGGCAGGGCGGTCGTCATCTCAGTCTTAAAGACGCCGAAGCAACAATTTTTGGTTATGCGGTTGGCCTCGATTTCACGCGGCGAGATCGTCAAGCCGAAGCCAAGGAAAAAGGTCGGCCTTGGGAGATTGCCAAGAATTTTGATGATGCTGGAGTGATCGGAGTGGTCACTCCCAAAACAGAGACAGGGTTGATGGAACATGCGGCGATTTCCTTAGATGTCAACGGCGAGACGCGACAGTCTGGGAATATTGATCAGATGGCCTACAACACGGTTGAGTTGATCGCCTTCTTATCCACCTTGCAAGAACTCAAAGCAGGTGATTTGGTCTTTACCGGTACCCCTTCGGGCGTCGGATCGGTCATCCGAGGCGATTATCTGGTCGGCAAGATCGATGGGTTGTTGGATCTCGAGATGCGCTTGGTTTAGGTATCCAGTGTCAATTCATGCGGGATAAATCGGATTGCCTCATCACGATGCGACACCACGATCAAGATTCGGTCTTTGAACTCATCAACAAGGCGTTCCATCAGTCGAATGGCAAGCGACTCCTCCAACCCTTCAGTTGGCTCATCCAGTAAGGCGAGGATCGGTTGTTGTAGGACGAGTCGAGCAATCGCCAGTCGTCGCCATTGGCCACCAGAGGGCATGACTCCGTCAGCGCCGATCCACGTTCGTTCCTGATTGGGGAGGTTGTTGACCCAAGAGTCCAACTCAACCAGTTTCAGCGCCCGCCAAAACTCGTTCTCCGTTGGCTGAGTTGGCAATCCAAGTGTAAGAGAGCGCCACAAGACATCCGTTGGGAGCCAGGGTGTTTGCTCAACGAGCCCAGTTGATGCAGGCCTCAAAACAGAACCAGATCGGGCTGGCAGGAGTCCTACAAGGGTCTTGAGGCAGGTGGTTTTCCCAATACCTGATGGTCCTGAAAGACGGAGATGTTCGCCAGGTCCCAGGCTCAGAGTGAGTGGTAACGCCAACACGTCAGCCTCTGGTGTCGGTGCAAACGTCAGATCTTGAACTACCAACCGGTCATGAGAGGCTTGTTCACGGAGCACTGATTCGGTGGAAGGAAGTCGTGCTAGTGACAATTCAACGCGACGCGACTCGAATGCGATCAGGATGCCAGGAATTAATAATTCGCTGACTCCGAGCGAACTGACCAAGAGCGCCACGAGGATCGGTAATTCGATTGGCAGTGTTGCGATCCAAACCAATGAGATTGCATGCGCGATTCCCATCAGGATTTTATCAGTCAGTTCTCTAGAGACTTTATTCAGGCGCAGATCAGCCAGTGGTTGGTATGCATCGGTTGTAAGTCTTGTGAGATCTTGGTCATCAAAAGCCAACTGCAGTTCATAACGCCCATCGGCCAGAGCGATGGCCCGATTCCGTGCTCGTCGCGATTCGCGATCAATGGCTTCGGCCAGATCCCGATAGCCACGTTTTCGAGTGAGTAACGTGACGACAAATACGCAGGCGGGAATCGCCGCTGGAATGATAGCTTCAGGGGCGATGATGGCTGCAAGGATGGGAACAAAGAAGGCTGCGATGAGTGACCCAATGAGGGGAAGTAAGGTTCTTAACAGAGCACCTTCAACAACGGATGCATCTTGAACCAATCGATCAAGGGCTTCTTGATCATTACTGGGTTTTGTTCCAATTCCATGAATTAGACCGTCAAAAACAAAACGCCTGAGTTTGACAACTACGCGTAAGGTGGCGTCATGACTGAGTAAACGTTCGACATAGCGCGATAGCGTCCGACTGACAGCTAATCCACGGATCATTGAGGAGGGCTGCAGGATATTGAATCCAAAAGCTCCAGATAATGCGGCAAGACCAGCAATCGAAGCAGCGCTTAAAAACCATCCGGATAACGCCAACAGTCCGAGCGATGACAAGGTCATGATCACTGTCAGTAGGATTGCTAACACTAAAGGAGTCATGGAGACATTGAGGTGCTTGAGAAGCGCGCGGAATTTCATGGACGGCGCTCCAGACGACAGGCAACTAAATCATAGATCATGGGCTCAGAGTCGAAACGATGATCGTGGGTGACCAGTAAGCACGTCGTATCCAAAGTTCTGATCAGATGAGCGAGTTGATCTGCTGAGTCTGCATCAAGATGGGCTGTCGGCTCATCGAGAATCAATAACTGCGGTTGTCGAAGCAATGCTCGAGCAAGACCCAAACGTCTCAGTTGACCTCCAGAGAGACCAGCTCCTCTAGGGCCGAGATGACGATTGAGCGGGTCGCTCCCTAACTGCTCCAAGAGTCCCACTTGGTTCAACACGTGCAGATACTGAGAGTCGGTATGGACAGGATTGCCGTAGCTTAGGGCCTGTTTGATATCGCCCTCGTCAAACCACTGCGCTTGGCCCATCCAGGCCACCTGCTCACGGATGTCAGTGAGTGCATGGATCGGTTGTGTGTCAAACTGCAACGATCCTGAGAGTCGCGCTTGTCCGTTTAATAGACTGCCAAGAAACTGACTTTTGCCAGAACCTGACGGACCAAAAATGATGCACCGTTCACCGACAGGGATCATGAGATCGGTTGCTTCGATTAACGGCTTGTCAGCATCAAAGCCAACGGAATACTGGGTTAATGCCAGTCGCGCTGTTGAGACTACAGGTGGTGTTTCTGAGGGTGCCTTCCACTGTGTTCCAAGCATCGATTTGACTTTTTCGTCAGCGCTTTTGGCTTCGGATGCGTCATGCCATGCGGCCATGAGTCGACGGATTGGGTTGTAGAACTCAGGCGCCAGGATCAGCAAGCACAGGCCTTCAAGAGGCGTGATTGTGAGCCCAAACAGCGGCGTGATGAGGTTCAAGAGCGACAAGCCAACGTAAACCGCGATCATCGCGATTGCCAGTGCGCTGAAAAATTCGAGGACTGCGGAGGTTAAGAATGCAAGCTTTAAAACACCCATCGTGGACTGCCGGAGTTGATCGGCTTTTTCTTCGATTTCAGCGCCAACATCGCGTGCTCCACCGAGCATCCAGAGTGTCTCCAATCCACGGATACGATCTAAATAGTGAGCCCCTAGCCGAGTTAATGCATCGACTTGTTTTTGGCTAGCTGATTTTGCGCCGACTCCAATCAACGCCATCAGCAATGGAATCAGCGGAGTCGTGATCAAAATACCGACAGCAACTGGCCAATGGATGTAGCCCATGGCGATGACAACTAGGATGGGTTGGATCACGGCTAAAGCACGCAGTGTTGGATAGCGCCCGAGTCGCGCGGCCACAGGCTCAGTTCCCTCGATCGCTAGTGCGCCAACTGCGCCTGACGATTCTGAGGGTAGCCGTTGAATCACAGCTTTTGAAAAACTCGACCGATAATCTGTCAGAGTCTGTTGTCCGAGGCGTTCAGACCGTTGAAACCACCAATCGGATGCGATGCGTCGTGCGAGCACGAGCACCATCAGAACGATGATCATCGATGAATCCGGTGCGGTGAGTGGTGGTGAAAATAACATCGCAATCCAGATTGCGATCGCGATCGCAAAACCGGCTTCAGCAGTTCCTAATGCAAGATCTTGATGTCGATTATGGCTGTTTTCTGCCGCAATTTTATCAATTGTTTGATCCAAGTCAGTCATCGAGGGTTGGGTGTCATCTCGTTATCAAATGAAGCGCGTAAGCTTAGCGCAAATCTCTAGGGAAGGATGTACCCATGATTGATTCAGGACTGGTTGATCTGTCTCGCTTGCAGTTTGCGATGACAGCAATGTACCACTTTTTATTTGTTCCTCTGACGCTCGGCTTATCGTTCTTGATTGCCATTATGGAAAGCGTTTATGTGATGACTAGGCGGCAAGTTTGGCGTGATATGACGATTTTCTGGGGAAAATTGTTTGGGATCAACTTTGCCGTGGGTGTCGCGACCGGCATTGTGATGGAATTCCAGTTCGGAATGAATTGGGCCTATTACAGCCACTATGTTGGCGATATCTTCGGTGCACCGTTAGCCATTGAGGGCTTAATGGCATTTTTCCTCGAAGCCACTTTCATTGGGTTGTTCTTCTTCGGCTGGGACAAGTTGACTCGGGTTCAACATTTGATGGTGACTTGGCTTGTGGCGGTTGGATCGAATTTTTCCGCGCTCTGGATTTTAGTTGCCAACGGTTGGATGAATTTCCCGGTCGGGTCCGAATTCAATCCACTCACGATGCGGATGGAGGTGACCGACTTTGCTGCAGTCATTTTTAATCCAGTTGCGCAGTCTAAATTTGTTCACACCGTGTCTGCAGGTTATGTCACGGGTGCTGTGTTTGTCTTGGGTGTGAGCGCGTTTTATCTTCTTAATAATCGGCACATAGAGTTTGCGAAGCGATCCATGACAGTGGCAGCAAGCTTCGGTTTGGCCGCTGCTTTGTCTGTCGTCGTGCTTGGTGATGAGTCTGGCTACTCTGTGGGTGAAAACCAGAAAATGAAGCTGGCTGCGATGGAAGGGATGTATGAAACGCAAGACGCTCCTGCCAGTTTTACTGTCGTTGGTGTCCCGAATCCGGAAACCAATCGGGTCGACTATGCGATTCATATTCCTTACGTGTTGGGGTTGATTGCGACGCGTAGTGTCTCTGAAGAAGTCCCGGGGATTCTTGAACTTGTGGAGCATGCCAAGGCGCGAATCAAAACCGGCATCGCTGCCTATGATGCATTGCAGACGATTAAAAAAGACCCGTCCAATAGCGAAGCGACATTGCGTTTTGATGCGTTTAAGGAGGACCTTGGTTTTGGCTTATTGCTGAAACAATTTGTTGAGGATCCTCGTGACGCGACCGAAGAGCAAATCCATCAGGCTGCATGGAGTACGGTCCCTCCTGTCGCTCCGTTGTTTTGGAGTTTCCGATTCATGGTTGCTTTGGGTTTCTTATTTATCGCGATGTTCGCTTATGCTTTCTGGCTCACTGCGCGCCGTGAACATACCAAAAACAGATTGTTCTTAAAGGCCTGTTTATTTGCGATTCCCTTACCCTGGATTGCAGCAGAACTCGGGTGGTTTGTTGCAGAATTTGGTCGTCAGCCTTGGGTCATTGACTCAGTATTGCCAACCTTCCTTGCGGTATCGAGTCTTGACTACGCCGAGGTGCTGACCACTCTCATTGGTTTTGTCTTCATTTATTCAACTTTGGCTGTGATCGAAGTGGGTTTGTTACGGAAAACCGTTTTAGAAGGACCCTATGCGCACCCGCCGGGGAGCTCAGATGGAGCGTCCGGAATTCAACAACCTGAACTCGTAAAACCAGTCTTTGGTCAATCAGGAGCAACTCATGGAATTTCTTGATTACACAGTATTACGCGTGATCTGGTGGGCACTCCTTGGTGTGCTCTTGATCGGATTTGCAGTCACGGATGGATTTGACATGGGTGTTGCTGCGCTGTTGCCTTTTGTGGCTAAAACAGATGTCGAGAAACGGGTGGCAATTAACACCATCGGTCCGGTGTGGGAAGGAAATCAGGTCTGGCTCATTTTGGGTGGCGGCGCGATTTTTGCTGCCTGGCCGGCGCTCTATGCAGTGTCTTTTTCAGGGTTTTACTTCGCGATGTTTATCGCCTTATTCGCACTGATTTTGCGTCCAGTGGCATTCAAATTTCGGTCCAAGCGCGACTGTGCCAAATGGCGATCCATGTGGGATGCTGCATTATTCATTGGTGGTCTGGTTCCTGCGCTGATCTTTGGGGTGGCTGTGGGGAATGTGCTGCTCGGTGTGCCTTTCTATTTCGATGATACGTTGCGGCCTTTCTACGAGGGTAACCTGTTTGGGCTGCTCAATCCCTTTGCCTTGGCGACAGGGGTGTTAAGTGTGTTGATGCTCTCGACACATGGTGCACTGTGGCTCAGCTTGAAAGCCAGTGGCCAGGTACGGATTCGCGCGAATACCATAGCGATGTGGACGATCCCACTGGTGGGTGTCTTGTTCTTGGTGCTTGGAGTCGTGGTGCATCTATGGCTTCCTGGGTTTGTCATCACCAGTGAAGTGGTCACTGATGGCCCAAGCAATCCACTCCTCAAAGAGGTGGCTCTGGTGGCTGGCGGTTGGGGGTCTAATTTTGATACTTACCCTTGGTTCTGGACCGCTCCAGTCGTTGGGGTCCTCGGCTTGGTTGTCGCTTGGTTTGCGATGTTGTTTCGTGTTGAGTGGATTGCCTTTGTCGGTTCCAAGCTTTCAATCGCAGGGATCATCACTACCGTTGGTGTCTCGATGTTCCCATTCATTTTACCCAGTTCCCAAGACCCAGGTGCCAGCCTGACGGTGTGGGATTCGTCGTCGAGCGAGTTGACATTGTTCATCATGCTCATCGCCACGCTGATCTTTATGCCGTTGATTCTGGCCTACACAGCTTGGGTCTTTAAAATTCTCTTTGGCCGCGTCACTGAAGCGTATGTCGAAGACAATCAACATACGGTCTATTAAGGAAGCGATATGTGGTATTTCACTTGGATTTTAGGTGTTGGGCTCGCCAGTGCATTCGGGATTTTGAATGCCATGTGGCTGGAACTCGATGAAGAACCGGAGAACGCTGAACTCTCGTAAAAACACAGCGGATGTTGAATCTGCTGTGTTATTGCGCCAAGCGTCGTGCGCGATCACGAGCTGCATCACCATTGGCTCGATCGCCTGCGGCGTCATAGCAATAACCGAGCAGCAACTCGCTGATTGGATCAGTCGGGTTGAGTTCGCGGACGCGTAGCGCTGACTCAATCGCTTTTCGCGGTTGTTGATTGGCGACCAGCAGTTCGGCATGTAATCGCCAGGCACTGTGTTCATTTGGTAGGATTTTCAGCGCGCGCGATGTGAGCGATAACGCCGACCCAAACTCTTTCTCAGCTCCTTTTTTCCGAGCATCTGAGATGAGTGTCAAACCACTTTCTCGTGATTGAATTTCCGCTTTCGCACGAGTGAATTCAGGACTTGTGATTTGACCTTGGTTTGGATATTTCGCAACTTCAGTACGAATAGCAGCGAGTCGTTCGCGACTGATGGGGTGTGTGCCTAAGAGTTTCTGCGCCACTGAATTGCCGCCTGCACCAAGCTCAGCAAGCTTTTCTTGCATCCCAACAGCACCCGTTGGATCAAAACCTGCCCGGACCATGAGATCAACCCCCACTCGATCTGCTTCGAGTTCATTGGACTGACTGTATTGTCCCATTAAAATATTTTGACCAAGGCCAATCAGTTTGTTGGACCCCGGTTTGGTTCCAGGTTCAGAGATTCCAATCTCAATGACTTGCGCCGCTAATCCAACCAAAGCGCCAAAGGTCTCACGACCAGTGCCGTGAAGTTCAATGCTGTGCGCCATCTCATGACCCAAGACTGAGACAAGTTCGGCTTCGGTTTCAACGGCATTGATCAAACCGTAGTTCACGCCCATTTTGCCGCCAGGCAGCGCCCAAGCGTTGATTGAACTGTCATTCATTAACCGAATTTCCCATGGAAATGGCGAGTTGGCTGTTGTTGCTAATCGTTGAATGAGATCGTTTAAGTAATGCGTTGTTTCTGGAAACTGGGTGAGATCACCGCCTGATTGGGCCAACGCAAAAGGGTATTGGCGTCGGCCTTTTTGGATTTCTTGTTGTGGATCCGTGACCACTTGAACCACCGAATCGATCGGATCCCTGACCGGATTTTGACATCCGATAAGGGTCGTTGCTGCCAGACACAGGGCGAGGATCGATGGCTTCATAACTGCTTAACAGGAATGGCGTTCTGCCCAAGGGATGCATTCGAAATACCCGCATTATTTTTGAATAACGCCTGTTCGGCCCGATAGCTCGAGCGGACCATTGGACCCGAGACGACTTCGAGAAAACCTCGCTCTAACCCCCATTCCCGATACTGATCAAACTGTTCAGGTGTGACGTAACGGTCAATGGGGAGATGATTGACCGTCGGTCTCAGATATTGACCAAAGGTCACGATATCGACGTCGTGTTCCCGCATATCGTCCATGGCCTGTTTGATTTCATCATTGGTTTCACCCAAGCCCAACATGAGGCTCGTTTTGGTTAATACATCAGGACGATGGTGTTTGCCGTGCGCGAGCACTTTCAGAGTTTGTTCATAACTTGCTCTCGGATCACGGACCGGATGGGTGAGTCGCTCGACGGTTTCGACATTTTGCGCAAACACCTCCAGTCCCGAATCCACCAGCACTTCGACATCTGTCATGACACCCTGAAAGTCAGGTGTTAGTGCTTCAACGGCAGTTTCCGGACATTGCTGTTTGATGGCGCGGACGGTCGCTGCAAAATGATTGGCGCCACCATCGGCGAGATCGTCTCGGTTGACACTTGTCAGAACCACATATTTCAGGCCCATCAGAGCCACGGACTCCGCGGTATTTTGTGGTTCTTCGAGATCGAGCCAGCCTTTGGGATTGCCCGTATCGACTGCACAGAATTGACATGCACGGGTACACACTGATCCCATGAGCATGATGGTTGCTGTGCCGGCACTCCAACATTCTCCGATGTTTGGGCACATTGCCTCTTCGCAGACGGTTGATAGGCGGTGCGTCCGCACGATCTTTTTAACGTCTTGGTAGCCTTGTCCTCCAGGACTCACAAAACGCAACCATTTGGGCTTGTCACCGCGCGGTGCTTGCTCATCAGTCCGGCGCTTTTGACCATTTTTGATGGCCTTCACGCCCACATCATTGATGATTTTGTCCCCGCTTTTGGGGCGTACTTTCTGGTCTGTCATGCAGCTTCCGTTGGCGTGTCAGCATAGTCCGAGAGCGGAGGGCAGCTGCACACGAGGTTACGATCACCGTACACATTATCAATTCGAGCCACCGGCGGCCAATACCGATCTTTCTTCAACGAAGCGATCGGGAATGCTGCTTGTTGACGTGAAAACGCATGTGGCCATTCATTTGCGGTGACAGCTTCGACTGTATAGGGTGCATACCGAAGAACGGAATCGTCGGCCGCACTCTCGCCATTTTCGATCGAAGCGATTTCCTCGCGAATGGCGATCATGGCATCACAGAAGCGATCGAGTTCAGCCAATGGTTCGCTTTCTGTCGGCTCAATCATCAAAGTGCCTGCGACTGGCCAACTCATTGTTGGCGCATGGAACCCGTAGTCAATCAGTCGCTTGGCGATATCATCGACCGTGACACCGGCGCTGTCTTTGACAACTCGTGTATCGAGGATGCACTCATGAGCCACAAACCCTTGGCTGTCCTTGTAGAGGATCGGGTAGGCATCCTGGAGCCGCTTGGCGATGTAGTTCGCTGATAGAATGGCGTTTTCAGTCGCCGCTGTCAGACCGTCAGGACCCATCATGCGGATATACATCCAGGAGATTGGGAGAATCATGGCAGAGCCAAAGGGCGCTGCAGACACAGGACCAACCGTGGATGAACCACCGAGCTCCGGATGTCCCGGGATAAAAGGTGCTAGGTGTTCGGCAACTCCAATGGGGCCGACACCTGGACCGCCGCCGCCGTGAGGAATGCAGAAGGTCTTGTGTAAATTCAGATGTGAGACGTCAGATCCAATGAGTCCTGGGCTTGTGAGACCAACTTGCGCGTTTAAATTGGCTCCATCGAGATAAATCTGCCCGCCGACTGAATGCACTAACTCACAGACCTCTTGTACCGCGACCTCGAACACTCCGTGAGTGGATGGATAAGTGATCATCAAACAGGAGATGTTGGTTCCATGTGCTGCCACTTTTTCTCTCAGATCATCGATGTCGATGTTGCCATCTGGATCGCATCCAACCACAACCACATCTAATCCAACCATTTGTGCACTTGCTGGATTCGTCCCATGGGCTGACGAAGGAACCAGGCAGATGGTCCGGTGACCTTCACCGCGTGACTGATGATAGCCCTGGATTGCAAGAAGTCCGGCGTATTCCCCTTGAGCGCCTGAGTTAGGTTGCAATGAGATCGCCGCATAATCAGTGATTTCGGACAACCAATCATCGAGATTTTGGATCATTTCCTGATAGCCCAGACGCTGGTTTTCAGGTGCAAACGGATGAATGAACGCAAATTCAGGCCAAGTAATTGGAGCCATCTCGGACGCTGCATTGAGTTTCATGGTGCAGGATCCCAGCGGAATCATCGCACGATCAAGCGCCAGATCGCGATCGGAGAGCTTCCGCACATATCGCATCATTTCTGTTTCTGAGTGATGCGTATTAAAGGCATCTTGAGTCATGAACGCCGTCTGGCGAGTCAGCGTTTTCGGAAGTCCCTGGTGCGAGTCTCCTAAAACGACGCCAAAAACGGCAGCCAGCGCTTCTAATTCCGTGTCGGTCGATGCTTCATCAAAGGACAGTGAAACCGTTGTATCACTGGCTTTGTGGATATTGAAACCGGCCGATAAGGCGTTATTGACGAAGGTGTCTGCATTGTCGACTTGGATCGAGAGTGTGTCGAAGAAGGTGGCATTGACTCCATACCCTGCCGCTTTCAGTCCTGCTTGGAGTCGCGAAGTCATCGCATGCACGCGTGTTGCTTGAGCAGTGAGGCCTGATGGTCCGTGGTAGCACCCGTAAAATCCTGCAATGTTTGCCAGTAGCACTTGCGCTGTGCAAATGTTACTCGTGGCTTTTTCTCGACGGATATGTTGTTCGCGCGTCTGCAGTGTCAAGCGGTAGGCGGCACGACCTTCGGCATCAATCGACTGCCCGACAAGGCGGCCTGGAATATTTCGCTTCAGTTTATCGGTGACGGCAAAAAATGCTGCGTGTGGACCACCATTTCCCATGGGAACGCCAAACCGTTGTGTGGAGCCCAAGCAGATATCCGCACCAAAATGCCCAGGGCCTTCGAGCATCGTCAAACTCAAGATATCTGAGGCAACGACTGTGAGGATTCCTTGGTCTTTGGCTTGTTTAATCAATGACTTGAGATCGACCACTGATCCATCCGATCCGGTGTATTGCACGATGAGGCCAAAGGCATCGTCGAATACCGGTGGGTGATGCGGATCGAATGTCACCAGATCGAAGTCAAGCGGAAGCGCTCGAGTTTCGATGACCGCTCGGGTTTGAGCAAACAGATTGTTTGCAAGATAAAACCGATTGGATTTTGATTTTGAGCTCCGTTCGCACAGCGTCATGGCTTCGGCAGCTGCAGTTGCTTCATCGAGCAGTGAGGCGTTGGCAACCGCCATTCCGGTCAATTCAACGATCATGGTTTGATAATTAAAGAGGGCTTCGAGTCGCCCCTGAGAGATTTCGGGCTGATAGGGCGTATAGGCGGTGTACCAGGCTGGATTTTCGAGCACGTTACGCTGAATCACCGCAGGTGTCAGCGTGTGGTAATAGCCCTGCCCAATCAACGAACGAACCACCTGGTTTTTCGACGCGATCGTCTTCAGTTCAATCAGCGCATCATGCTCAGAGATGGCTTGTGGAAGTGACATCCCTGTCCGCTTACGAATATTCTCTGGGACCACTCGGTCGGAGAGCTCATCCATTGAGCAAAGTCCTAAGGTGTCGAGCATCAAGGTCCGCTCATCGTCAGATAATCCAATATGGCGGTCACGAAAAGTCATTTCCTGCTTCACTGAAGTTGCCTCTTACAGTTCTTCTTGAATAAACGCTTGATAGTCAGCCTCATCAAGCAGGTCGTCGAGTTCGGTTGGATCAGATAATTGCATTTTGAAGAACCAGCCATCGTTTTCTGGGTCTTCATTGACCAGTTCTGGTCGGTCAGAGAGTTCTTCATTAGACTCAATGATGGTCCCTGTGACCGGTGCGTAGATATCACTGGCTGCTTTCACAGATTCCACGACCGCGACTTCAGAGCCTTGGTCAGCCGAGGTATCAGGGTCTGGGAGTTCGACGAATACCACATCACCCAGTTGTTCTTGAGCGTAGAAAGTAATGCCAACGGTTGCTGTATCACCTTCAATACGGATCCATTCGTGTTCGCGCGTGTATTTAACAGTCATAAAAGGTCCTTAATCACTTCAAAGAGAGCGTCGATAGCGCTGTTGAACAAATATTGGGTCACAGACAGTGCAGGCCAATGCTTTGCCTCTGACCTCTGCAATTAATTCGGTTCCTAGTGTACTCAGTTTTTGTGTGACATAACCCATCGAAACTGGTCCGTTGTGGGTCGGTCCAAACCCACCGGATGTGATTTCGCCCACTACATCACCAGCGGCATTTTTCAGGACGGTATGATCGCGCAGTGGTGTCCGACCATCCATAGGCGCCAGTCCAACGCGCTTTCTGGGAGCGCCCTCGTTGATTTGTTTGAGAATCGTCTCCGCGCCTAAGAACCCGCCTTCGGTGCGTCGACGCTTTTGGATCGACCACAAAAGATCCGCTTCGATCGGTGTGGTGTCCGGAGTGAGGTCGTTACCGTATAAACAGAGCCCTGTCTCAAGCCGTAATGAATTACGCGCGCCCAAACCGACCCAAGTCGTTTCATCGAGGTCGGTCAAGGCTTCGGCGAAGTCTCGGGCCTGATCATTGGCGATTGAGACCTCGTAGCCGTCTTCGCCTGTGTAGCCGCAACACGATAATGTGATGTCACAACCCTTCCACGAAGTCTTCAATGACCGCATAAACAACAGGTCTTGGGCCTCAGGAATGATCCGTGACAGCGCCTGTCGGGCTTGTGGGCCTTGAATGGCGATCAGCGCATGATCGTCGATATAAGTCATGTTGACCGCGTCAGGAAGATGGGCTTTGAAATGGGCTATATCAGCATGTTTGCACGCTCCATTGACCACCAATCCCCAGATGTCGGTATCCCAGCGTGTCAGCATGAGATCGTCTAAGATGCCGCCGGTGTCGAGTGTTAACTGCGAATAACGAATTTGACCGGGCGTCATCTCTTGCAGTGCTGCTGGGACGAGTCGTTCAAGAGCTTCGGTGGAAGCTGGGCCTTGGATCAGCAGTTGGCCCATGTGCGAAACATCAAACAAACCGACAGCGTCACGCGTATGGAGATGCTCGCCTTTGACGCCCAGGGGATACTGAATCGGCATCCGATAACCGGCAAAGGGAGCGAACTTTGCGCCGATTGATTGGTGAAATGATTCAAGAGTTAACGAGTGTAAAGCGGTCATGCGGCCTCCAGCGGCGTTTCATTGCATGACCCATCTGTCATTGACCTGAGAGATTCAGGATACATCCCTTACTCCTTCGGTGAGCGTTTCGCTGCTTTCCAGATTCCTTTAACGACAGGGCGGTCCGGGTGCCTGAGAGTTTCCGGGTCGGTTGCTCCTTCGGCGGCATCGTAGCAATGCCTCTCCCGCGGTGTCGCGAAGAGACTCGATGTGTGTTTGAGTCTCGACTTTGGAGCGCGTATTTTGCCTCAGATTGTCGCTTCACGCAATTTTTCCATGCTCCGTTTGGCTTCTGTTTTTCCCACTAAATATTCGTGGGCAAATGATTTCAATGGTCGAGATTCTATCGCCCGTAAACGCGCTATGGCGGGTTTTATGGATGTTTGAGATTCAACGAAATGCTGGATTGTTGCAACGCAACATGCTGATTTTTATCAATTTATTCATTTTCCGTCGATTAAGTCATTGAAATTACCAATATTTTTGATTATTAGATCTCTAAATATATGAAATATAACAATTTTTTATTGTTTTTCTTTGGATTTTTGGCCACCCTGCCGGTCAGTCACAACGATCAAGAAGGTGATGCTGATGTCGATGACGCATTTGATCAATCAATTAAATCCTGAGGCTGTGGACTCGAACCCAGCATTCGGTAACTGTGTCTGGCAAACGTTACTCGGAAATGACGATGAACACTCTGCCTTATCGCTCGGATATGCTACATTCCCTTCCCACGGAACGTTGCATCGACACCAGCATGACGACGCGGAATTTTACTTCTGCACCAAAGGCTCTGGGATCGTCACGATTGATGGAAAAATCATTCAGCTGACGCCAGGCATGGCATTGTTCATTCCGGGGGGTGCATTACACGAGGTGATTGCTGGCGCTGACGGTCTTGAGTTTGTTTACGGGTTTTCGAATCAGCCGTATTTTTCTCAAGTGAACTATCAGTTCGTCGCACAGGATACCCACTGCGTCGCTTAGGTGGTCCATTCGCGCGTTCCTGAAGAATTTCAACGAATAGAGGAATGTTCGCGATGTACGCAAAGACATCAACCATAGCGCAATATGATCCGGAGTTGGCCAAGGCGATGCATGCCGAGGCTGTGCGTCAGGAAGATCACATCGAGTTGATCGCTTCGGAAAACTATGCCAGTCCACGAGTATTGGAAGCTCAAGGATCAGAGCTGACCAACAAATATGCAGAAGGCTATCCAGGAAAGCGCTATTACGGCGGATGTGAGTTTGTCGATGTTGTCGAACAGTTGGCAATCGATCGTGCAAAGGCGCTGTTTGGAGCAGCCTATGCAAACGTGCAGCCACATGCCGGTTCGCAGGCAAATGCGGCGGCCTACCTGGCGCTATTGAATGCCGGCGATACAATTCTCGGGATGTCCTTAGCCGACGGCGGTCACCTGACACACGGTGCGTCTGTGAATTTCTCAGGGAAGGTGTATCACGCGATTCAGTATGGCATCGACGCTGACGGTTATATGGACTACAACCAAATTTCCGATCTTGCAGAGGCGCATCAGCCGAAACTGATTTTGGGTGGCTTCTCAGCCTATTCGCGAGTCGTCGATTGGGCCAAGATGCGTGAAATCGCGGATAATGTTGGTGCTTATTTCCTTGTCGATATGGCGCACATCGCCGGCCTTGTCGCAGCCGGTGTGTATCCGTCGCCGATTCCGCACGCGCATGTGGTGACCACCACCACGCATAAAACATTACGCGGTCCTCGTTCGGGTTTGATTCTTTCGGGCCAAGACGATGAAACGTTACACAAGAAATTGAACTCTGCTGTGTTTCCTGGAATGCAGGGTGGGCCGTTAATGCATGCAATCGCCGGTAAAGCCGTCGCCTTTAAAGAGGCGATGGAACCCGAATTCAAGACCTATCAAGAGCAGGTTGTGAAAAATGCGCAGGTGATGGCATCAGTCTTTATTGATCGTGGCTACAAAATTGTCTCAGGCGGTACCGACAACCATCTTATGTTGGTTGATCTGGTCGCTCAGGGAATTACTGGTAAAGCCGCTGATGCAGCACTTGGCGAGTCACATATCACCGTCAATAAGAATGCGGTCCCCAATGACCCACAATCACCCTTTGTCACGTCCGGCATTCGGATCGGCACACCTGCCGTGACCACCCGAGGCTTTGTTGAAAGTGATTGTCGCGATCTGGGCAATCTCATTTGCGATGTCCTCGACCACCTTGATGATGAAGGGGTCAAAGGTCGCGTCCGCGAGCAGGTCAAGGCGATCTGTGATCGTCTTCCGGTGTACCGTTAAGCATCCGTTCAAGACGGGCGTCTTTTTGCGCCCAGATTGAATTCATCCATCCCCGGAATGCCTTGAGTTCAGCCAAGGTTTCTGGGGTTTTCTCAAGCCCCTCTGGCAGATCGATCGTTTCAACGTGAATCATGACTTTGGGGACCTGGCCTGAAAGAAGATGCCACACACTGAGAGTCGCGCCTGGATAAGCGAGGGTGATGTCGACGATTCCGTCAAGGCGATTCCGGAGGCAATCGAGCGCTAACTGTGGACCACCAACTTTGGGTTTGAGTAAGTGTTGATAGGGCGATCGGTTTTTGCGATGTTTTTCGGGCGTGAATCGAGTCCCTTCAGCGTAGTTCACCACCACACAAGCCTGATCAGGATTTCTGGACAGAACATCGTGGGCGTAGTCAAAATCTCGATTCTTGAGTTCAGGTCGACCCTTGATGTCTTCTTGGGTGTAACGTCGCATGATGGGAAAATCCAGTGCCCAGGCGCAGATGTTGATCACTGGCATGTAGACCAATTCCCACTTCATAAAAAAACGGGGAAGTGTTGTTCCTTTCCCAAGGACGACCATCACCATCATGATGTCGATCCAACTCTGATGGTTGGCTAAGACCAGATAAGTCCCCTTTGGATTCAGTTTCTCTCCGGTAATGACCCATTGGATCGGGAGGGTGGTGAGGAGCCAACGCATGAAGTCGGCCCAAACGCCTGCGATCCCTGCGGCTAACCGATAACCCAAATGTTGAGTTTTCGAGAAAAGCTTCAATGGTGCGACCAAGGTTATAAGCAATCCACCCAAAAATGTTGCGACTGCGAGAAAAAAAAGACGTAAAATCGATACCATGCGTTTAGCCAAAGTGTCATTGCGCGCATAGATTAGCGCGATTAGGCTTCGCGTTCCTTAATACATTGGAAGTTTCATGTTTGACGCAGTCGTCGTAGAACCAGCACAACCGGCTGATAGTGCCGTGATTTGGCTTCATGGCTTAGGTGCTAGTGGCCATGATTTTGAGCCTGCCTTGCCGCTTTTGGGTCTTGAGAGTCAAACCACGCGCTTTATCTTTCCACATGCGCCAAATATTCCGGTGACGGTCAACGGTGGAATGGTAATGCCAGCTTGGTATGACATTCAGCACATGGATATTAATCGCACGATTGATGTGCCTGGGATTTCCCAATCCGCCGATCGAATTGACGCCATGATCCAACAGCAGATGGATGCTGGTATTGATCCCCGTCGAATTCTGTTGGTTGGATTTAGCCAAGGTGGAGCAGTGGCGCTCTATGCTGGGATTCGGTCGCGATTACCGCTCGCTGGTATTTTGGCGCTTTCGACCTATTGGGTCGGTGATCAAGACCCTGGGTTATCGCCAGGCCGTGACCCTTCAGAATTACCGATCGAGATTCATCACGGGACATTGGATCCCGTGGTTCCTTATGTACTGGGAGAGCAGGCGCGTGACTCACTGTTAGCGCTTGGTTATCCGGTTACCTTTCAGGCCTTTGCCATGCCGCATAGCGTGGTGCCTGAACAACTTCGGGCCATCGGACCATGGATGGCATTACGTTTGAACTCCGATTCCCCAACAAGGAGCAAGGAATGAAACAACCTGTACGCGTTGCTGTCACTGGTGCTGCCGGTGCAATTAGCTACACCATTTTATTTAAAATTGCAGCAGGAGAGCTGCTGGGTAAAGATCAGCCGGTGATTTTGCAATTGGTGGAGATTCCACCAGCAATGACTGCGCTGAATGGTGTTGTCATGGAATTGATCGATTGTGCTTTTCCGTTGGTGGCTGGGATTACAACGCATGATAACCCCGAGGCAGGTTTTCAAGATGCGGATGTCGTTTTCCTCATTGGAGCACGTCCACGTGGCCCAGGCATGGAGCGTGCCGACCTGTTGAAAGAGAATGCGAAAATCTTCTCAGTGCAGGGTAAGGCTCTGAATGATCATGCATCCAAGGACGTGCGGGTGTTAGTGGTTGGTAACCCAGCCAACACCAACGCACTGATTGCCAGTCGAAATGCCCCGGATTTGGATCCTCGTCAGTTCACTGCGATGACGCGATTGGACCACAATCGTGCAGTTGGCATTTTGGCCAATCACTTATCGGTGCAGCCGACAGATGTCGATCATGCCTATATTTGGGGGAATCACTCGCCAACCCAGTACCCGGATCTGCATCAAGCAACGGTGAAAGGTCAGCCGGCGTTGGATCAGATTGATCGTGCTTGGTATGAAAACGACTACATTCCAACGGTAGCGAAGCGTGGTGCGGCGATCATTGAAGCTCGTGGGGCGTCCTCAGCGGCGTCTGCAGCGCAAGCGGCGATTGATCATATGCACGATTGGATTCTTGGTTCAGATGGTCAAGTGGTCTCGATGGCGGTTCCAGCAGATGGCTCTTATGGCATTGCACCCGGTGTGATTTACTCCTATCCGGTGATCTGTGAAGGCGGCGACTATCGAGTGGTGCAGGGGATTGATGTCAGTGAATTTTCGCGCGGTAAAATGGACGCAACCAATGATGAATTGGTTGGTGAGCGTGACGCTATCGCGGACCTGCTCCCAAAGGAAACCGAAGCGAAACTCAACTCAGTCTCGCATCCTGTTGCATAATCGGTAACTATAAACGAAAGGGGGCGTCGCCCCCGGCCGTTTGGAGTTACTTATGAATACCCAGCGCGTCTGGTTTGCGTTTTTTATCGTTCTCGCTCTGACACTGAACTTCGGCTTCTTTGTGGGTGAGATCGATAACCCTCACCATCACAATCCTTACGAATTTTTCTTCGCGTTGGTCGTGTCGTTAATCGCGACCGTTCTCAAAGTTGGTGATCGATCTCACCTGGGCGCAGTCCTTCTGGCGACGAGTTTGGTTGCTGATTTCCAACTGATTGCGGCTGCGGTGATTTGGGGGTATGCCTCCCAAGTGACAGGTGAAGTCTCAGTGGCTGTAATGGCGAGTGTTGTGTCATTCGCCGGCGGCGCGATGCTTGCGAATCTGACCAGCGTGATTCTGTTAATTGCCGAGACAATCCAATTAAAACGCTGATGTCGTCGAATCATCGTGGTCGAACACGGATCCGTGGTGCAGCTATGTGGCTGTTGCTTCTGGAGTTACGGACGCCGCTGATCACGCTAATTATCACCTATTCGATCAGCGTTCTGGGGCTTGTCTTAATCCCTGGGATGACCTCAGAAGGGACCGCTTACCATTTGTCCTTTCTCGATGCGTTCTACGTGGTGAGTTATACCGCAACGACCATTGGCTTTGGTGAAACTCCGCACCCATTTACCAGTGAGCAGAAGCTTTGGATGCTGGTCGTGATGTATTCGACCGTGATTTCTTGGCTCTATGCCATCGGTTCGGTGTTATCGGTGATTTCAGATCCGGCATTTCGGCGATTACGTGCGCACCAACGTGCGGTGAATCGGATTTCCTCACAGAAACTCCCATTTTGGATTGTCTGTGGGTTTGGTGGTGCTGGCAGTCAGCTAATCCGTTTCCTTGATCAGTCAAACATCCGTTGTGTGATGATTGATTCCAATCAAGCGCGGGCTGACGTGGCTAAACTTTCTGATTTAACCTATGAGTTAGATATTTTGGTCGGTGATGTAGCTGAGCCACAAACCCTGGTCGATGCCGGTGTGCAGAGTGCACTCTGTCGCGGTGTTCTTGCGTTAACCGATCAGGATCAAGTCAATCTGACGGTCGCGACGAATACTCGAATCTTGGCTCCTCGGGTGCCGGTGTATGCGCGCTCTGGTACGGATGCCAATACGCGGAATTTACGCAGTTTTGATACTGAAGTTGTGATTGATCCGTTTCGTGTGGCCGCGCGGAGTGTGACGCAATTGATTCGTAAGCCTTGTGCGTTTGCGTTGTATCACGAGTTGGTGGATCCCGATCTCAATCACATTGACGTCGTCGAGATGCCGGCTGAGGGACATTGGGTGATTTGTGCTGATGGCCGGTTGGCAGATACAGTTGTGGAAGCCTTTCAACGTGACGAGATCCCATTTTGTTTGGTCAGCAATCAAGCCCCAAAAGACAAGGGGTCAGTGACTTGGGTTCAAGGCCTTGGTACAGAGGCGAGAACGCTACGCGCAGCCGATATCGCTCATGCGGCTGGCATTTTGGCAGGGACCAATGACGATGGAGATAACCTGTCGATCCTGTTGACGGCCCAAGCGGAAAATACACAATTGATCACGATTGCTCGGCGGAATAAGCCAACCAGTGAGCCGGTCTTTGGGCATGGTCATTTTACCTATGTGTTGCGTGAGAGTCGGATGATTGCACAAGAAATGTACGCAAGAATTACGACCCCTGTGCTGCATCAGTTTCTCGGGCAGTTAGAATTGATGCCGGAAGCCTTGGTTCAAGGAATTATTCAAAAGCTATATGCGCGATTGGGTGATCAGCGACCTGAGTTATCCCATTTTGACTTGGTGCTTGATTCACAGAATGCTCCAGGTGTGTTGCCGTTCTTTCACACGGCGAGGACGCCAAAGCTCGGGGATTTGTTGATTGATCCGGGTTTTGGTTATCCCACGATGCCGCTGATTTGTTTGCTATTGGTTCGGCTCAATGGTGATTTGGTTCCATTCCCAGGCGATGGGTTGCTCTTAGCGGAAGGTGATCGGTTGCTCTTTTGGGGTGCGATGGGAAGTCATCATCGTCTTCAGTTTTTAGCCCAACGTGAGGATTTGTTTGAGGCAGTATTAGCGGACAGACACCGGGTCCATTCGCGATAAAGGTGTCGCCATTAAAAAAGCCCGCTAGCAATGAGCGGGCTTTTGGGTATTCAACACCAGTGTTAGAACTGTTCTTCTTCAGTCGACCCGGTGAGTGCTGTGACACTTGACTGGCCACCCTGGATCACAGTGGTGACGTCATCGAAGTAGCCTGTCCCCACTTCTTGCTGGTGAGCAACGAAGGTGTATCCACGCTCAGCTGCAGCAAACTCAGGCTCTTGAACCATTTCAACATAGTGCTTCATGCCTTCGCCACGCGCGTAGTTGTGCGCGAGTTCGAACATGTTGTGCCACATGTTGTGGATGCCAGCCAGAGTAATGAACTGATACTTGTAACCCATCGCTGAGAGCTCGGCCTGGAACTTCGCAATCGTCGCGTCGTCCAGGTTTTTCTTCCAGTTAAATGATGGCGAGCAGTTATATGCCAACAACTGATCTGGATATTTCGCGTGGATGGCGTCGGCAAATTTCTTGGCTTCTTCAAGACAAGGAGTCGCCGTTTCACACCAAAGCATATCTGCGTAGGGAGCGTAAGCTAGGCCACGAGCGATGGCTTGATCGATACCAGCTTTCACACGGTAGAAGCCTTCAGCAGTGCGTTCGCCTGTACAGAACGGTTGGTCGTAAGGATCGCAATCCGACGTCAGAAGATCTGCAGCGTTGGCGTCTGTCCGCGCCAGAACAACAGTTGGTGTTCCTGCAACGTCCGCTGCTAAGCGTGCAGCGATTAATTTCTGAATAGCTTCCTGAGTCGGTACTAAGACCTTGCCGCCCATGTGACCACACTTCTTCACAGAAGCGAGTTGGTCTTCGAAGTGAACGCCCGCAGCGCCTGCTTCGATCATCGACTTCATCAGTTCGTAGGCGTTGAGAACGCCGCCGAAACCGGCTTCCGCATCAGCAACCACAGGAGCGAAGTAATCAACATAGTCCGCATCACCTGGATTTTTTCCAGCTTTCCACTGAATTTGGTCGGCCCGACGGAATGCATTATTGATGCGTTGAACCACTGTTGGAACAGAGTTCACGGCATACAATGACTGATCTGGGTACATCGATAAGCTGGAGTTATTATCGGCTGCGACCTGCCAACCTGATAAGTAAATCGCTTCGATACCGGCTTTGACCTGCTGCATTGCCTGACCTGCCGTCAGTGCGCCAAGGCAGTTGACATAGCCTTTTTTTGCGTCGCCGTTGACTAAATCCCACAATTTGCGAGCGCCACGGTCTGCAAGTGTATTTGCTGGCTGAACACTTCCGCGTAAGCGGACCACGTCTGCTGCGGAATAGGTTCGTTCAACCCCTTTCCACCGTGGATTTTCAGCCCAATCTTTCTCGATAGCAGCAATCTGCTGTTCGCGCGTCATTTCCATGAAATCACCCCCTCTGCATCAGGTGAAATGAATGTTCTTCGGTACGCGATGCCAAAGAACCCAAACATATATGCATCTGCACATTCCTCTGGGCATCAATCGTCCTGATTGACTTGTGTGCCCGATTTTGAGGGTGTGTATACTCCCTCGACAGCGCATCCACTTCTATAGTCCGTTAGCCTAAGTTCTTCCCTGAACATGGCTAACGAGCAATGAGTGTGCACTGCAATATAATACCGTTTAAACCAGTTGGTATTATTCAGTGACCAAAAATAGTTATTTAGTCATAAGGAGTGGCCTTGAACTGGCTTGTTACCGCATCAGGTTTCGGGATAGCGTTGGGCTTGATCGCCGCCATCGGCGCGCAGAATGCGCATGTTCTTCGGCAAGGGATTGCGGGTCGGCAGGTGGCGATCTCGGTCGCTGTTTGCATTCTCTGTGACACTGTCTTAATGGCTTCTGGTATTTATGGGATGGGCGCGATGATTGCGTTCTGGCCGCCTTTAGAATCAGTCACGAGGATTGGCGGTGCACTGTTTCTTTTCGTCTTTGGTGGACTGTGTTTTCGATCGGCGTTTCATCATCAATCACTCGGTGTGGAAGGTCGAGTCGTTGACGCGTTTTGGCCAGCCTTCTGGACCATTTTGGGCGTTACGCTTCTGAATCCTCACGTGTACTTGGATACGCTGATATTCGTAGGAGGGATTGGTGCCCAATACGGACCAAACGATCAGCTCTCTTTTGCCGTGGGCGCGATCTCTGCCAGTTGGGTTTGGTTCATCGCGCTTGGCTACGGTGCAAGACTCTTAAGGCCCACCTTTGAAAACCCCAAAGCCTGGACCATCCTCGATATTGGAATTGGAGTCCTTATGTGGTCGATTGCGCTGACGTTGCTTCCGTAGCCTCAAGTTCTCGGTAGGCATTTCTCGAAAACATCATTGCACTGATAAAAATCGTTGCTGCAAGGCATGACTCAACGAGCCCAAAGAGCTCACGGCCCTCCGTCATCGCGTTCAGCACGCCGGTGATGAAGAATAAACAAGACACGAAACTCAACCAAAGACTCGCTTTGATATCGCGTTGAAGAATCGGCCAGACGAATGCCACTAAGATCAGAGTCAGACCAATCGCTCCCACCACCGTCGCAGGTGGCGTCAGTAACCAAAGACCTGAAATTCGTAGGGCGATCAGGCCAATCAATGAAAGACGCAAGTAGCGGTAGAAGAGGTGTTTGCGTCGACGGTATTTGTCGGTTTCAGACATGTTGACTCCATTTGGCGAGGCGCTGCCCTAATCGGTGCGCCATCGCTTCTTCATGCGGTCGAAGTGAGTCGGCGTCAAGGTGTGTTGGACCATAGGGTGTGCCGCCACCTTCCGTCATCGCCAATCCAGGATCTGAATATGGGCAACCCATCACCAGCATTCCGTGATGCAATAAGGGGGTCATCATCGACTGCAAAACCGCTTCATGACCGCCATGCAGCGAAGACGCCGAGGCAAAGACTGCAGCCGGCTTGTCGATCATCGCGCCGGACAACCACAGATCAGATGTAGTTTCTAGAAAGCCTTTTAACGGCGCAGCCATGGTGCCAAAGCGTGATGGTGATCCCAATGCTAAGCCGTCGCACTCACGAAGATCGGTTTTCGTGGCATATAAATAGCCTTGTTCGCTTTCGAACTCATCGCCAGATGCCTCCGAAAATGCAGGACTGAGATTTGGAACGGTGCGTAATTTCGCCTCACCACCGGCGTCTTCAACGCCTTTTGCGATCGCTTCAGCGAGAGACGCAATGTGCCCATTGCGACTGTAGAACAGGATTAAGATCTGAGCCATTCAAGCGTCATCACAATGTTGACAATTTCACCCAGAGACACTCGAGAGGCTTCAGCTTCGGTCCGTTGTTTCAGTTCCACTTCTGAATCCTCAAGTGTTTTGGCGCTGACCACGATCCGCACCGGAATACCGATGAGATCCATATCAGCAAATCGTGGTCCTGGGCCCAGATGACGATCATCCAGTAACACATCAAGCCCTCGATCTTGCAGTTCGCTCTGGATGCGCAGGGCTTCTTCATCGACTGCAGGGTTCTTGTTGCCACCAATCGGCACAATACACACATCAAAGGGTGCAAGCGATGGCGGCCAACAGATCCCGCGTTCGTCGTGTCGTTGTTCAATAGCAGCCGCGACGATCCGAGTGACGCCAATGCCGTAACAACCCATATAAAGCGTCGCCTGCTTGCCGTTCTCGTCCAGCACAGTCGCATGCATCGCTTCAGAATATTTCTGGCCCAGTTGGAAGACATGACCAACCTCAATTCCTCGGCGGATCCGATAATGCCCCGACCCGTCGGCAGCAACATCACCATCGACTGCATTACGAAGATCTGCTGTTTCTGGTTCCGGGCAGTCACGGCCCCAATTGATTCCGAAATAGTGCCAGCCATCTTGATTGGCTCCAGCCCCAAAATCAGAACACATTGCCGCTTGGCGGTCTGCGATCACTGGAATCGAACACTTCACCGGACCGAGCGATCCCGGGCCTGCACCCATGATTGTCTGAATTTCAGTCTCGGTTGCAAATGTGAGTGGGCTGAGAACCATGGAATGATTTTCAGCTTTGACTTCGTTTAGCGTGTGATCTCCTCGGATGATGAGTGCGACAAAGTCTGCATCACAAACATCAGAGGCTCGAACGATCAGGGTCTTGACCGTCTTCTCAATGGCAAGATCAAAGTCCTGAACCAGAGCCTCGATGGTTTTCTGTGTTGGCGTTTCAACCCGGTGCATCTCAACGTTGGGTTCTGCGCGTGTTCCCGAGGCGACGCATTCCGCTTTTTCAATATTGGCGGCATAGTCAGAGCCATCTGAGAATACAATGTCATCCTCGCCAGAATCTGCTAACACATGGAACTCTTGTGATCCACTTCCACCAATCGCGCCTGAGTCGGCTAATACGGCGCGATAATCCAATCCGAATCGATCAAAAATCCGGCAATAGGCGTCATACATTGCATGGTAACTGGCTTGCATTCCCTCTTCGTTGATATCAAACGAATAGGCATCTTTCATGATGAACTCTCGCGAACGCATAACGCCGAAGCGTGGACGGACCTCATCTCGGAATTTTGTCTGGATTTGATACAAATTCAGAGGAAGTTGTTTATAGGAATTGACTTCCCGGCGCACGATATCCGTCACCACTTCCTCATGCGTCGGGCCCAAACAAAAGTCCCGCTGATGGCGATCTTGGAGTCTCAAAAGTTCCGGGCCAAATTGGCCCCAGCGACCAGACTCTTGCCAGAGTTCAGCCGGTTGAACTCCTGACATCAGTATTTCTTGAGCGCCAGCCCGATCCATTTCTTCCCGAACAATCCGCTCGACTTTTCTCAAAACGCGCAGACCCAAGGGTAACCATGTATAAAGTCCTGACGCTAACTGCCGGATCAATCCGGCACGCAGCATTAATTTATGACTAATCACGACGGTATCGACCGGATCTTCTTTTAAAGTTGGCAGTAACAGCTGGGAGGTCCGCATAACGCATCCATTTGTAGTAATTTGCAAAGCGTGAAGTATAACGGGCTTCGGCCTTGAGGAGTGGAATGCGTCCAGTAGTTTGTTTGGACCGTGGTTTTTCGAGCGACTTTGAAACGGAATTTGGCTGGTATTCCAAAGGTTCTGTTCTCACAGTCTCGAGTGCTCACGAGGTCTCTGATGGACTTGCACATTTGGCAGCGGAGGCTCGCGCCGGAGCTTGGATTGTCCTTGCGCTGAATTATGAGGCTGGCTTTGCGTTAATGGATCTACCGCATCACGTGGCACAAAGGTCGTCAAGTCAATGTGATCTGAAAGCCTACATCTATCACGAACCCCCACAAGCTCTCAATTTGAACCATTCAGTTGCCACTCGCTTGCCTCGTTGGGAAACGCCAGATTTTGAGGCTTATGAGCGTGCTTTTCGGGCTGTCCAAGATGCGATTGTCGACGGGGTATGCTACCAAGTGAATCAAACGTTTCGTTTGCATGGCACTTCGAAAGAAGCACCTTGGGACTTGTATCAGTTGCTGGCCAACAATCAGCCTGCTGACTTTGGTGGGTTTATCGATTTTGGCCATGATCAAGTGTTGTCTCGCTCCCCGGAACTGTTTCTGGAGAGACGTGGGCAGCATTTACGATCAGAGCCCATGAAAGGAACGGCCAGACGCGATCCGAATCCGATCATTGATCAGCAGATACTGGATGACTTGTTGGCGGACGCAAAAATGCAAGCTGAAAACCTGATGATTGTCGATCTGATCCGTAATGATCTCAGTCGTGTTTCCGAACCTCACTCGGTTCGAGTCTCTCGGTTATTCGAGCCGAGAACATTATCCTCGGTGCATCAAGTCTCCTCAGTGATTGAGTCGACATTGAGATCCGACATCGATCCATGTGCGCTCATCAAAGCACTGTTTCCCTGCGGTTCAGTCGTCGGCGCTCCAAAGGCGAAAGCATTTGAGTTAATCCAGATGCTAGAGTCTGATACTCGCGGGGTTTATACCGGAAGTCTTGGGTTGATGGAGCCAACCGGAGATATGACGTTTTCGGTCGCCATCCGAACCATCGAACAACGCGGGGAACAGGTGGTTCTGGGGTTAGGCAGTGGTTTGGTGGCTGATTCTGATCTGCAAGACGAGTGGGCTGAATGTTTGCTCAAAGGTCGCTTTGCAGGAGTCGCCTAAAGAGTAATCTCGCCATCCAATGCTTTAAATGGTGTGTGGTCATCGCAGGCTGAAAAATAACGATCAATATGTTGTCGCTCACTGGTGAGAAACTGCTGGATTGCCTGTTCGAATTCTGGATGTTGAATCCAATGAAGGCTTTGGGTTTTCACGGGCCTGAACCCTCTGGCAATTTTATGTTCACCCTGAGCGCCGGGATCGAAACGTTGAATCCCGGTTGCAATTGCATCCTCGATCCACTGATGAAAGCACGTTTCAAAGTGCAAGCAATCGACATCATAAAGTGCGCCCCAGTAGCGGCCGTAGAGGTTCGTTTCATCTTTTAAACAGAATGACATGGCGATGCGTTTGCCTTGATGGAGAGCGAATGCAACTCGGATCGCGTCTGGTATTCGTGCGACCGCCAGTTCAAAAAACTCTCGCGTCAGATACCCACGACTTCCCCGAACACGATAGGTCATCTGATAACACTGAAATAGAGTCTCAAGCGCCTCGCGATCAATCGCATGACCGCTTAAGCGCTCAAATTCAATGCCCTGTTCCTGCACGCGCCGTCGCTCACGTCTTGCCTCTTTTCTACGTTTGGAATTAAAAGTGGCAAGATGGTCGTCGAAGGTTTCAAATCCTTGATTAAACCAGTGAAATTGAACGCCATGACGTTTCAGCCAGGAACCCTGAGTTAACAGGTCACGGCTCGTCTCTTCGTCGGGGAACAAGATATGCCAACTCGAGACTTGGTCTCTCAACTCGCTTTTGAGTGTTTTGATGAGTAGTTCCGTCACAACTCCACGGTCGTAGCCATCTTGGATCAGGAGCCTCGGCCCAGTCGCGGGCGTGAAGGGGATGGCGGTGACGCATTTTGGGTAGTAATTCAAACCGTGCCGATGATAGGCATCAGCCCAGGACCAATCGAATACATACTCTCCGTATGAGTCAGATTTGAGGAAGCACACCATGGCACCAACAAGGGCGTCCCCATCCTTGACAGTGGCGTAGAGAGGGGCCCAGCCTGTGCCCTCGCCAACACTTTTGGAATCCTCAAGTGCCGATAAAAAGCCATGCAGTAGTCCTGGGTAGGCGCTCGGGTTGAGTGCATCCCATTGGCTCGCTTGAAATGCGTGGATCGAGGGGTGTAACCCTGATTGCATAATTGCCCTTTGCGGTTAGGGCGTCCCTGCTTTGGTAAAAGCCTTCAGCGTCAATGCCAGAAGCCGTTTTTTGTCCCGTTTCTCAAGCTTGACCAATTGGTAGTCAAGGCTGGGCGCCAGCCAGAATTCGAACGAGCGTTTGGGGTCAGGATTGTCGTCAACCAAATGAAATTTCTGAGCCTCGATCGTTCCGTATGGAGTCTCGACCCTCTCAAGTCCACCAGGAACGACAGACCGGACTTTAATGTCATTGCCGTCGAGCATCGTAATCGAGGTTGGCAGTGTTCGGCCATTGTTTAATAAATAGGCTAGCTGCAATCGAAAACCTAAGGGATCAACTGTCTCGATCGGAATGATTTGTTCAGCCCGTTCTGGCTCATGAAGCCATGTGACGGAACCTTTATTCCAGTTAAATCGAAAATTTCGTCCTGTGGTCCGACCAAGAATGCTCTGGGTATAACTATAATCCAATGGTTTCCAGCCGGTTTCTGGCTGGTAAAGCAAGTTCGTCGTCTCTGTCGCTGATCCAATACTTGCCGTCGCATCGAGGATCATCTCAAATCGGTCACCCGTTTTTCTCAGCGTCTCGGTTGCTTCGGCTTCAAGTTTAAGGCCAACGCTCCAGATCATGTCGTATTTGGCTTCGTACCCTTGTCCAAAAACCGGCATGCTGATCAGGCCTAGTATCCAAATGAACGTTCTCAACATGAAATCACCCCTAAAGATAGATCGCGGATTACTGAAGGATATAACGTATGTTCGGCCTCGAGGACTCGAGCTTTCAAGCGTTCTTCTGAATCATCAGCAACGATGGGTACTTCGACTTGCTGAATGATGTCGCCAGCATCCAACGCCTCGGTGACCCAGTGAACTGTCGCACCTGCGACCGTGTCTCCAGCATCTAGCGCCCGTCGGTGAGTATCGAGCCCTTTGTATTTTGGGAGCAGGGACGGATGAATGTTGATCAGACGACGATGGTAATGCGTCACAAATTCAGCGGTCAGAATTCGCATAAATCCCGCCAAGACCACCAGATCTGGATCGTATCCATCAATGAGCGACCGAAGGGCTTGGTCAAAAAGAAGGCGATCGGCGTAATCGCGATGTGACAGAACCGATGTAGGAATGGAGGCTCGCTTGGCGCGTTCGAGTCCGTATGCGCTGGCAACATTTGAGATTACACCAACGATCATTGCATCTCCGAGGAGACCTTTTGTCTGCCAATCAATGAGTGCTTGTAAATTCGTTCCCCCACCAGAGATGAGACAAACGACGCGCATTAAGCAAAGGCTCCCGTGAAGACGACCGCATCAGTGGTTCTGTTGGTCAGTTGCCCAATCACCATGGGGTGTTCACCTGCATCAGTGAGGATTTGGGTCAGCTCGTCAACATGCTCTGGGGCGCAGAACATGATGAACCCAATGCCACAGTTGAAGGTTCTTAGCATTTCTTCGGCTCCAACATCCCCTTGGGCTTCAAGCCATTTGAAGATCTCTGGTCGATCCCAGGCATCGAGGTCAATGGAGGCGGCGAGATCGTGATTAAACGATCGAGGCAGGTTTTCTTGGAATCCGCCACCGGTGATGTGAACAGCACCTGTCACATGCCCGGTTGCCATGGCCTTTAAAACCGGTTTCACATAGATCCGCGTGGGTTTCATTACTGCATCGAGAACTGTGAGCTCAGGGGTCAACTGTTCTGTGGACGGATCCACATCCGCGCGTGCGATGATCTTACGAATGAGGGAATATCCATTACTATGCGGTCCAGATGATGGGAGGCCAATAATGATGTGACCGGTTTGGACGTCACTTCCGTCTAAGATTTGAGCTTCTTCAGCTACACCTACACAAAAACCGGCCAAATCGTAATCGCCATCTTGGTACATACCTGGCATTTCTGCAGTCTCACCGCCAGCTAGGGCACATCCTGAGAGTTCACAGCCATTGGCGATTGAGGCGATCACGGATTCTGCGACATCAATATCGAGATGCCCAGTGGCGTAATAGTCGAGGAAGAATAGGGGTTCTGCATTGGCGACAATCAAATCATTCACACACATTGCGACTAAGTCTTCGCCGATCTGTGAATGTCGGTGGTAGTCAATGGCCAGTTTGAGTTTGGTACCAACGCCATCTGTTCCTGAGACGAGTACTGGACTCTGATAGCCCTTGGGGATTTTAAATAAGGCTCCGAACCCACCAATGGCTCCAAGTGATTCTTTGCGAGCGGTTCGTTTCGCGTGCGGTTTGATGCGTTCGACGAGTGCGTTTCCAGCATCAATATCGACACCAGCGTCTCGATAAGAGAGACCTTTCTGATGATCTTGACTCATTGACTTCATAGCTTCCTGCGTGAATGGTTGCGGGAGTGTATCATTTGCCGACTTATCAGAACCAATGCGAGGTTTCATGACAGCACGAATTTCTCTCTTCCTTGCGTGTTTGCTTTCGCCCGTTGCCAATGCTCTTGAATATCGCGTCGATGTGACTGAGCCATCGTTATTTAACGTGGAGGAGGCGATTCAGAATGTCATTGTTGGTGCTGCTGAAAATCTCACCGGGATACCAGTGACTCAAATGACCACAGACGCTCCTGATCTATTTAGTTTGTCCGAAGCGCTGGTGAACTCGTATGGCTACGATGGTGACACCTTGATTGTGGACATTGACGTCGAGGGATTGAAGACGCGCCTTAAGACTGCGGAGATTGAGTTATGGGAGTCGACGCGTCCTGAACTGTTAATTTGGGCGACCGAAGAGCGTGGACTTGAGCGACTCATGGTCGGGCCTGAATCGAATGTGATCGTTGATCGACTCTTGGCAGCGAGTGAGCGTTTTGGTGTTCCGATGCAGCGTCCACTGATGGATCTTGAAGATACCCTTGCATTATCGCCAGCCGAGATTTGGGGAGAATTCGCAGGGGCAGTGACCAATGCGTCTGCGCGATATGGTCTGCCACATATTTTGGTGATTGGCGACCGTCCTGCGCGTCAAGCACTGAAATATTGGTTATACGACTCCAGTGGTGATTTTCGCTCAGGAGATCTCTCAGGGGTTGATGAGGACGCGCGAGCAAACGCGTTGATTGAAGTCGTGATGAACTATGTGCGGTCTGTATCAGAACCTCAGGAGCCTGTCCCAAGTCCGACCTTTGTCAGTCGTGACAATGCCCCACTGGCTTCGCTTCAACCGCAGGATACTCTGATTGCTGGGCAATGGACCGTCAATGTTGAGTACGCTGATGTGATTCGCTTAATGGAGCTGATTGACCATGTGGAGGCATCAGAGTTGGTGTTGATTCAGTCGGTTCAAGTCCGCGCAACGGATGCATCAATTGTGCTGAAAACGGATTTACCACTGGGTGCCACCGACGACTTGATCTCATCATTTGCGTCTATCCAATTTATTTCGCCGTTGGTTTATTCTCTGAAGTGAATCCAGCAAAGCCGAGACAAGAAATCTTACATCTGGAAAAGCCTGCGGGGTATTCGGGGGCATGCTGGGTTGAGACTGATCAACATCGATTGATTCTGTCACATGTCTCCGAATCGCTGATCGGTCAATCGGCTGAGCTTTGGATTCACGGACCGGAAGGTGTTGGAAAAACGCACCTTGGTCTCGTCATTGCTGACCGCTGTCAATGGAGTTACTACGATTGTGGTGATATCCAACCGGATCTGGCGTCTGAACTACTGGAATGGCTTGATATTGGAGTTGGGCTCGTTCTTGATCGCGTTGACTGTTGGCTTCAGCATGCGGAGGCTGAAGCTGCCTTGTTTTCTTGGTGGAAGCGAAAAGAAAATGGGTTGGTCTTGATCTCAACTCTATCGCCTCGCGTTGAGGGTCAAATCAGTTTGGCAGATCTGACGAGTCGGGCCCATGCCAGCATGATTCTGCCACTGGACGGATTGGCCGATTCCGATCTTGCTGAGTTGTTTCGGTGTCAGTTAAACCAACTGAATGTGGAATTAACGCCTGAAGTGTCTCGTTTTCTTGGGCCGCGACTTCCGAGAAATCCAAGGAAATTGATGCAGTTAGTTCGTTCCATCGATCAGGAAAGCTTAAGAGATCAGCGAAAAATCACGATTCCTTGGTTAAAACAGTTACTGCTGCAGCTGGGGTAAAATACTGACATTATTTTCAGTATTTTCTGCTGACAGCAGGTTCGAACACAGTTACTCTATGAACGAATTCCACAGACACGAGAAGGGTATTTCAATGGATGACAATCGTCGCAAAGCGCTCGATGCAGCGTTAAGTCAGATCGAACGCCAATTTGGTAAAGGTGCGGTCATGCGGATGGGTGACTCGCCACGCGAGGCGATTCCTGCGATTTCGACAGGTTCATTGGGTCTTGATATTGCCTTGGGGATTGGCGGTCTTCCAAAAGGTCGGATTGTCGAAGTGTATGGTCCTGAATCGTCCGGTAAAACGACCCTGACTTTGCAGACCATTGCTGAATGCCAAAAAGCAGGTGGAACAGCAGCGTTTATTGATGCTGAGCATGCGCTAGATCCGATCTATGCTGGGAAACTGGGTGTCAATGTGGATGATTTGTTGGTGTCTCAGCCGGATACTGGTGAGCAAGCATTGGAAATTGCAGACATGTTGGTTCGCTCAGGGAGCGTGGATATTCTCGTAATCGACTCGGTGGCTGCGTTGACGCCGCGTGCCGAAATCGAAGGGGACATGGGTGATACTCACGTGGGGCTTCAGGCTCGGTTGATGAGCCAAGCACTTCGTAAAATTACCGGGAACATCAAACGGTCCAATTGTTTGGTGATTTTCATCAACCAGATTCGTATGAAAATTGGTGTGATGTTTGGTAATCCCGAGACAACCACTGGTGGTAATGCGCTGAAATTCTACAGTTCTGTTCGCCTGGATATTCGTCGCATCGGCAGTGTGAAGCAGGGTGATGAGGTGATTGGCAACGAAACTCGCGTGAAGGTCGTGAAGAACAAAGTGTCACCGCCGTTCCGTCAGGCCGAATTCCAAGTGATGTATGGTCAAGGCATCTACCACATGGGTGAGGTTTTGGACTTGGGTGTACAGGAAGGTTTGGTTGAGAAATCGGGCGCATGGTACTCATACAACGGTCAGCGTATCGGCCAAGGCAAAGCCAATGCGGCTCAGTTTCTTGATGAGAATCGTGCCATGGCTGACGAAATCGAAAAGATTCTCCGTGATCGGTTGTTGGCGACACCAACAGTGACTGACGATCCCGCAGAAGCTGCAGCTGAGGCTCCGCCTGAAGAGTAATAGCGACAGCATCACCTCCACCTGATGGGATCGATGCTCATTCAAGACCCCCTATTCTGGGGTCTTGCGTTGATTGGCTTGCTGATAGTCGGTGTGTCCAAGGGTGGATTTGGTGGCGGTTTGGGTGTGGTTGGCGTTCCCTTCCTAGCAGCCGCAATCCCGGTCAATCAAGCAGCAGCCATTATGTTGCCCTGCCTAATCATCATGGATATCACTGGATTGTACGGTTGGCGTGGTCAGTGGTGTTGGATTCAGTTAAGACGACTATTGCCGGCAGCGGCCCTCGGTGTCTGCCTCGGGGGATTGGGCTTTCATGGATTATCGGATAACGCGCTACGGGTGATGATTGGAGGCATTGGACTTGGTTTTGGCCTCCAATGGTGGATTCAACATCTCGGTTTGAATCATCGTTCTGAACCATCATTACCGAGCGCTTGGCACACGCGTTTTTGGAGTATGGTTGCCGGCTTCACCAGTTTTAGCGTCCACGCAGGTGGACCACCTTTGCAAGTCGCGCTCCTTCCTCAACGGTTAGACCCCAAGATTTACGCGGCAACAACGGTCGTCTTTTTTACCTTTGTGAATCTCATGAAGGTTTATCCATACTACTGGTTAGACCAATTCACGTCCGAAGTGCTGTGGACAGCAATGGTTTTAGCTCCTGTTGGTCCTGTTGCCGTTCGCTTAGGTATCTATTTAAATCAAAGGATATCGGCCCTTTGGTTCTATCGATTGTGTTATTTTGCATTGATCATCTCAAGCGGTCGGCTCCTGATTATTGGTCTGACCACTTAGTCCAATTATCACGGGGTCATTGTGATAGTCTTTCCATCCTATTGATCTAATCAACCTGCCGATAAAAAAGGTGATTTCATGGAAACCGGCCAATTAGTCGCAGCCTTAGCGACCGGTGTTCACGCAGACCGCGTGTTGTTTCAACCGCATGACGTCTCTCCCTATGAGTGTGATGGTCTGACGATGTTCAAGGCAAAACCCAAAGTTGTTGTCTTGCCGGAGACGCGTGATGAAGTTTGTCATGTGTTACGGACCTGTAAAGCACTTGGAGTCCCCGTTGTCGCTCGTGGTGCTGGTACCGGACTATCCGGCGGCGCGCTCCCGCACGCCGAGGGCGTTTTGCTGGTGATGGCTAAGTTCAATCGCATCTTGGACGTTGACGCGGATGCCCGGATTGCTCGGGTAGAACCCGGTGTTCGCAACTTGGCAATTTCTGAGGCGGTCAGTGATCTGAATCTGTACTATGCGCCAGATCCATCGTCGCAGATTGCCTGTTCGATCGGCGGTAACATTGCCGAGAACTCGGGTGGCGTTCATTGTTTGAAGTATGGTTTGACGGTGCATAACGTTCTGTCGATCACCATTGCGTTGGACGACGGATCAGTCGTCACGGTCGGCTCCGATGCTTTGGATTCCGCAGGCTATGATTTGTTGGCATTAACGATCGGAAGCGAAGGCTTGTTAGCGGTCGTCTTAGAAGTCACGGTTCGTCTCCTCCCGAAGCCTGAAGAAATGCGTGTCGTGATGGCGGCGTTTGATGATGTCACTAAGGCCGGGGATTCGGTTGGTAACATCATCGCAGCCGGAATCATTCCGGCAGGCCTTGAAATGATGGATGGTCCAGCGGTTGCCGCCGTTGAAGATTTTGTGAAAGCCGGTTATCCGCTGGATGCAGAGGCACTGTTGCTGTGTGAGGTCGATGGTACTCGTGAAGAAGTCGCTGATGAGCTGGCACGAGTGGAGTCTATCCTCAAGGAATCTGGTGCGACGATGTTGCGGGTTGCGAAGAATGAAGAGGAACGTCTTCTGTTCTGGAAAGGTCGGAAAAGTGCATTCCCGGCAGTAGGTCGAATTTCACCTGATTACTATTGCATGGACGGCACCATTCCAAGAAAACACCTGTCTTTAGTGTTAAAACGCATGCGCGAAATGTCTGAGCGTTATGACCTTCGTTGCGCCAATGTCTTTCATGCAGGCGATGGAAATTTGCATCCGCTGATCTTGTTTGATGCGAACAATCCCGATGAAGTCAAACGTGCCGAAGACTTTGGAGCTGAGATTTTAGAACTCTCGGTCGAAGTGGGTGGGACGATTACCGGTGAACATGGCGTAGGGGTCGAAAAAATCAATGAGATGTGTGTGCAATTTTCATCCGATGAACTGACCCAGTTCCATACTGTCAAAGCGGCGTTTGATCCGACGGGAATTCTGAATCCTGGAAAAGCGGTACCGACCCTGAATCGCTGCGCTGAGTTTGGAAAGATGCATATTCACCATGGGCAGATGCCACACTCTGAGTTGGAACGCTTTTAATGTCTGATTTTATTGCCAATTTGTGCAGCCAACTGGCTACGAAACAGCCGATCTCAGTGATTGGCGGAAACACCAAGGCATTTCTTGGTGGCCGTCTGATCGACGAACCAACATCGATGTGCGAACACTCAGGGATCCTAAGTTACGAACCCACCGAGCTCGTTTTAACCGCCAAGAGCGGGACGACGCTTGCTGAAATCGAGCACTGTCTCAAGGACGCGCGTCAAATGTTGCCGTTTGAACCTCCGCGATTTGGAAAGCAATCGACCATTGGTGGAGTCATGGCGACCGGGCTGTCAGGTCCTCGCCGGATGCATTTGGGCAGTGCCCGCGATTGCGTCTTGGGTGTCCGTTTGATTAATGGTCTCGGGCAGCATCTGAAGTTCGGTGGCGAGGTCATGAAAAACGTTGCGGGATACGATTTGTCCCGACTGTCAGTCGGCGCCTACGGGACGCTTGGAATTTTGACTGAGATTTCGGTCAAAGTGCTGCCAATGCCCGAACTCGAGCAGACACAGAGACTTGAATGCTCGCAAGCCGAGGCTCTGGAGATGCTGGTGCGCATTGGGCGTCGTCCCTATCCCATCTCAGCGGCCGCTTGGATTCAGGGTGCCCTGAGCGTGCGTTTGTCGGGTGCGGCCAGTGGAGTTGCTTCCGCCGCTTCCGCCATCGGTGGGGAGTCATTGCCCGACAGTGAAACGTTCTGGGCGGGGTTACGAGACCTATCATCGACTGAATTCCATGAAGAAGGGCGTTGGCTATGGCGGCTCTCGGTGGCGCCCACCACGCCTGTCAATGCGATCGATGCGTTCTGTTTCGATTGGGCAGGAGGGCAGCGTTGGGTCATGACGGATCCGGACGATGATTCTCCTTTCGATATCGCATCAAAGTGCGGTGGTCATGCGATTTGCTTCGCGCAAAACCGATCGGCGGGCACTGGAATGCAGCCATTAGTGCCTGGCATTTTGGCATTGAATCAACGGATCAAAGACGCGATGGACCCGCATGGGCTGATTAACCGCGGCCGTTTATTGGGAGGGACTCACTGATGCAAACCAATCTTGCTGAGCGTTATGCCAATACGGCTGATGGACGAGAAGCTGAAGACATCCTCAGAAAATGTGTCCATTGTGGTTTTTGTACTGCGACTTGCCCGACTTACCAGCTATTGGGTGATGAACTCGATGGACCGCGTGGTCGTATCTATCAGATTAAAGAAGTGCTTGAGGGTGCGACGCCCACAGCATCCATGCAGACCCACTTGGATCGATGTCTGACCTGCCGATCCTGTGAGACGACCTGTCCATCTGGAGTTGATTATGGGCGGTTAGCGGATATCGGACGGAAAATCGTTGAAGATGAGGTTGGTCGTTCCTGGATGCAGACTGTGATCCGTCAGGCCCTCATTGTTGTCATTCCCAATCGACAACTCTTCAGTGTCTTGATGCGTCTGGGACAAATTTTCCGACCCATGATGCCTGCGCCAATTCGTCGCAAAATTCCCCAAAAACAAACAGCCGGTCTGTGGCCTGTGCGGGAACACTCACGTCGGATGTTGGTGTTGGAGGCCTGTGCACAACCCTCGGCAACGCCTAACGTCAACGCCGCCGCTGCGCGTGTTCTCGATCGTTTGGGTGTGCAGTTAATTGCGGCGAAAGAAGCCGGTTGTTGTGGCGCTGTGGCACACCACTTAAGTGATCATGATCGGAGCTTTGATGCGATCAAGCGCAATATCGACGCGTGGTGGCCGTTGGTGGAACAAGGTGCCGAGGCGATTGTGATGACCGCGTCCGGCTGCGGCGTCATGGTGAAAGAATATGGACATTTGTTAGCGGATGATCCCTTGTATGCTGAGAAAGCCCAACGGATTTCTGCATTGACGCGAGATATTTCGGAAGTGCTGTCGAATGAAGAATTAGGGAGTCTCAAAGTGCGTGGTGCGAAGACACTTGCGTTTCACTCGCCGTGCACTTTGCAACATGGACAGCAACTAAGCGGGCTGACCGAACGGGTGCTTCGTGAGCTTGGATTTGATCTGAAACCTGTGGCCGATTCTCATTTGTGCTGCGGATCTGCAGGAACCTATTCGATTTTGCAGCCCGATCTGAGTAAGCGGTTGTTAAAGAATAAAGTTCGAGCACTCGAAGCGACCGGGGCACCGACCATTGCAACGGCCAATGTGGGTTGTCAGTTGCACTTGTCGACCGGGGCTTCGACCCCGGTCAAACATTGGATTGAATTGGTCGACGAAGTTACCGGATAAGAACGACTTTGCCGATTGCTTCGCCGGATTCGAGATAGGCATGCGCATCGGCGACGTCTTCAAATTCAAACTGTGATTGGTCAATCAACGGACGTAACTCGCCGTTTTCGGCCAGTTCACAGAGTTTTTCCAGGCGTGGTCGGATCGTATGTCGATTCAGTGGATTGGCGACCTGCCCGACTAAGAACACCACATGTAAGGTGAGACTTCTCGCGTGCATGGGACTTAAATCATGCGTCGAACGTGCGGCGATATTGACCACCGTGCCGCCAAAGCGAGCGGCGTTAAAACTTGCATCCAAGTTATCGCCGCCCACGGTATCGAAGACCACGTCATACCCTTTGCCATTCGTATGTGCGTTGACATAATCGTCGACCGATAATCCGCGATAGAGAATGGTTTCGTCAGCTCCTAATTCCCGCGCATAGCCCGCTTTTTCTTCGCTACTGACGGTGGTGTGCACGATCCCGCCCAAATGCTTGGCAATTTGAATCCCCACATGACCGACGCCACCACCACCGGCATGGATCAACACCCGATCTCCTGATGTCACTTGAGCGCGATCAGCCAGGGCAAACCAGGCTGTGAGTGAAACCAAGGGCAGGGCGGCTGCCTGGACAAAGGACAAGTTTTTCGGCTTCTTGCTGATGAGTTGTGCATCAGTCACCATTTTCTCGGCGAGCGCTCCTGATGGAAGTCCATTGAAACCACCGGCGCACCCCCAAACTTCATCGCCAACCTGCAGATGATCGACTGCGTCGCCCACTTCAGTCACGATACCAGCGACATCGCCGTGCAAGACCGCAGGGAATGCTGGAGTTGCTGGAGGGACCATGCCGGCTCGAATTTTCAAATCGATCGGGTTGACGCTCGATGCTTTGACATCAATCACCACCTGTCCTTTTCCAGCTTTCGGTTCGGGCATGTCGTGTAGAGAAAATACTTCGGGGCCACCGAAACCTGAGATCGTCATCACTTTCATTGGTTGTTCATCCAGTTTTGTTATTGCGAAGTGCTAGACTTGGACTATGGCAATCGAATCACTTGAGATCAATCTCCAAACGCAAAATTGTCGTGCTTTTACCCAAGAAGGGTTTCGCGACTACCCGTGTTCCACGGCACTGAATGGCGCGGGGGAGCAGGAGGGCTCGGGTTGTACACCCAGAGGCCAACATCGGATTCGTGCGATCATCGGTCGTGGTGAATCGGATCGCGCGGTTTTTGTGGGTCGCCGTGCAACCGGTGAACTATGGACACCAGAGCTCCATGCCGAACACCCCAATCGTGATTGGATTTTGGGAAGAATCCTCTGGTTATGCGGAAATGAACGCGGATTGAATCGAGGCGGGACGGTGGATACACAACGTCGGTATATTTATCTTCACGGAACGCCGCCGGTCGAACCGATGGGTGTTCCGTTATCGCACGGTTGTATTCGGATGCGATTGGCAGATATTTGTGAACTGGCCGATGACATCAAGCCAGGGGCTTTTGTGACGATTCTGGAATCTTGACATGCTTGAACTCTTTATCGAATCAATTCTCTCTCTGCTCGAGGCTCCATTGACCGGAATCGGGATTTCACCGGTTGCTGTTCTTCGTGGTGTTGAATTGTTTGTCATCGTGTTGCTCACTGTTTTTGGCTCTTATTTTGTTCGTCGCTTTGTCAGAACACTCAAAACACGGGCTGCTAAAACCACATCAAAATGGGATGACACCTTCTTTGCTGCGCTTGAGGGTCCGGCGCGTACGCTGGTTTGGGTTGTCGGATTGACCTTTGCGTTGGAGCGCGCATCCGTGGGTCTTGATCTTCAGGCGATCTTCAGCCCACTGCGCGCAGCCTTAGTTGTGGCGACCTTGACCTGGGCGTTGATTCGTTTCATCGATCGAGTGCAGCGGAGAATGATTCAGGATCCAAAGACCGATGATTTGGATCTGACGACGGTGGAAGCGATTGGTCGATTGATTCGGATTACGGTGCTGATCACCAGTGGTTTGATTATTCTCCAAACGCTCGGCTTTTCGGTTTCTGGAGTTCTTGCATTTGGCGGGCTTGGTGGGATTGCCGTTGGCTTTGCAGCGAAAGACTTACTGTCGAACTTTTTTGGTGGACTGATGATCTTTTTGGATCGCCCGTTCGGAGTGGGTGATTGGATTCGGTCTCCCGATCGCGATATTGAGGGGACCGTCGAGTCACTTGGGTGGCGACTCACCACCATCCGCACCTTCGATAAGCGGCCACTCTATGTTCCCAACGCGACATTTTTATCGATTGCGGTTGAAAACCCCTCGCGAATGTCGCATCGCCGAATTTATGAAACGATCGGTGTGCGATACGACGATGCTGCGCAAATTCGAGCCATTGTTGAGCGTGTGAAAGCAATGCTAGAGACGCATCCCGACATCGATGCGTCGCAGACGCTGATGGTGAATTTCAATCAATTCGGGCCAAGTTCGTTGGACTTCTTTTTGTATTGCTTTACCAAGACGACGGTATGGACTGACTATCATCGCGTCAAAGAGGACGTGTTGCTTCAGGCCTACGATTTGATTACTGCGCTTGGGGCTGAGGTTGCGTTTCCAACACAGACGCTTCATTTGCAGGTAGAGCCTGAGGCGTTGCCAGTTCAATCGGCTCAGCAGCAATAAGCACTCCAAAAGCGGGATGATCCAGATAATGGATATCCTTGGATGACATTTTTCTGAATTCTTTCAGCACATACACTTCGTTGAGCACAGTGCCGTCCGTGGCTTGCCGGACTGATTCACGAGTCACTCGGAGATCAGCGTCGAGTTCGATGTAGCGATCGATCGACCATCTTAAATACCCATTGAGTTTGAATCCATCAGACCCGGATCCAGAGATCTGGAACCAAGGATTCTCCGCCTGGTTTTCAGTTAATGGATGAATCCATCGCTGGTGGAAGAGAATTTCACCATTCAGTTGAGTTTGGATGCGAAGCGCTGAATTGCGGAGGACTCGGCTTGAATCAGGCAACGGCGTTAAATTCTTGAATCTCGAATTGAGGGCAAAGAGCAGGTCAAAACTTTGTGGCGCTTCGGGTTCGGTTGCTGGAAACACTTCGGTGATGGATTGCACAGGCTCCGGTCTCGCGAACACCAAGATCTCGAGCGCATAGGGGCGTACCTCAGCGTAGGCTGTTGATGTCATCAAGGTGACGAGGAGCATGCTGACAATGCGGTATGTCATGATGTGGCAGGCCTTTTTAGTGCATCGAGTACTTCATGAATAAAGGTCAAGCGCGCTTCTGTGCCAACCGTTTCGCGGATGACTTTCAATGCGGTTGCACCGTCGAGTTTATATTCATGTGGTTTGGACTGTACCAGACTGATGAGTACCATTGGATCCACTTTTGTCTTTTCTCGGAATTCAATCCGTCCTGATTGGGGTCCAAGGGTGATTTGTTTGATCCCGAGTGCTTCAGCGAGTAAGCGGACTTTCGCCTGTTGAAATAAATTTTTCACTTGCGGCGGCAAGAGCCCGAAACGATCGATCATTTCGATTTCAATCTCAGAGAGAAGCTCCTCTGAAGCTGCTGAACTGATCCGTTTATAGAGCTCGAGTCTGAGCGGTACGTCATTTAAGTAATCGTTGGGAATCAAAGCAGGGATCTTCAAATCCACTTCGGCATGAGCCGATTCTGTTTGATCAAAATCAGGTGTCCGACCCTCACGAATGGCGGTGACAGCCTCATCCAGCATCTCCATGTACAGGGAGAAACCGATCGTTTGCATGTTTCCTGATTGATCCTCTCCAAGCAGTTCTCCGGCGCCTCGGATCTCAAGATCATGGGTGGCCAACTGAAAGCCAGCACCTAGATCACTCGCTGCTTCAATCGCCTCAAGCCGTTTGAGCGCATCGGGCGTCATGGCGCGAGGATCTGGTGTCAGCAGGTAGGCATAGGCTTGGTGGTGTGATCGACCAACGCGGCCTCTCAACTGATGCAATTGAGCCAGACCGAATTGATCAGCACGCTCAATCAAAATGGTGTTTGCAGAGGGAATATCGATTCCGGTTTCAATGATCGTTGAGCACACTAACACATTGTATTTCTTGTGATAAAAATCAGTCATGACGTCTTCAAGTTCGCGTTCACGCATCTGTCCATGAGCGACGATCACCCGCGCTTCTGGCACCAGTTGACGCACGTCATCTGCGGAGCGCTCGATACTTTTGACTTCGTTATGAAGGTAATACACCTGACCGCCACGCAACAACTCCCGAAGAATGGCTTCTTTGAGCAACGCATCTTCTTTTTGTTTGATGAAGGTTTTGATGGACAAGCGCCTGGCCGGCGGTGTCGCGATGACAGACAGGTCTCGAATACCGGCCATCGACAAATTGAGGGTTCGCGGGATGGGCGTTGCGGTGAGAGTCAGGACGTCAACATCAGCGCGATACTTTTTCAATCGTTCTTTTTGAGCGACACCAAATCGATGTTCTTCATCGATGATCAACAGTCCGAGTTTTGGCAGTTGAAGATCGCTCGAGAGGAGCTTATGGGTTCCTACCAGAATATCGACTTTGCCCTGATTGGAACGCTCAATGATGGCCTTCGTTTCTTTGGGTGATTTAAATCGACTGAGAACGTCGACGGTCACTGGCCAGTCAGCGAAGCGATCTCTAAATGACTCAAAATGTTGCTGAGCCAGAAGGGTTGTTGGAACCAATACACAGACTTGTTTGCCACTGCTGACCGACGCAAATGCAGCGCGCATGGCGACTTCTGTTTTACCAAAGCCAACATCACCACAGACCAAGCGGTCCATGGGTCTTGGGGCCTTGAGGTCGGCAAGTACAGCGTCGATGGATGTTTCCTGATCAGGTGTTAATTCAAATGGGAAACCGTCAGCGAACCGATCATATTGGGTCTCATCGATTTGATGTGCATAGCCTTGTTTCGCGGCCCGTCGCGCATAAATGTCTAAAAGTTCAGCGGCTTTGTCTCGGATTTCCTCTGCGGCTTTTTGCTTGGCTTTACTCCAGCGATCGGTGCCGAGTTTGTGTGCAGACACGGCGTCGGGGTCACCGCCTGCATATCGACTTAATACGCCAAGATTGGTCACCGGAATATAGAGCTTGGCTCCATCTCGGTATTCGACGGTGACAAATTCATTGATGTCATGACCAAGCGCAATCGTCTCAAGCCCCTGGTAATGACCGACGCCGTGATCGAGGTGCACAATCGGATCGCCTACTTCGATTTCTGAGAGGTCCCGAACAATGAGGTCTGTCGCGATCTCGTGCTGTTTTCGTCGACGTCTTTGCGGCACTCGACGACCAAAGAGTTGGCTTTCGGGAACGATCGAAAATCCATCGACGGTGATCCCTTGATCCAATAAGCCGAGTGTGATCACTGCCGGTTGGGATTCAGGTTTGAAATCACTGAACTGTTCAAGCGGTTGAGGACGTACGCCATGTTTGGCGAGAAGTTCAAGTAACGCTTCCCGTCGCCCCGCAGATTCTGCGACGAAGACCACGGATTGGCCGCTTTGCATCAATCGTTTGATTTTAGCGGCAGGGTCGTCCGCCTTGGCATCGAAGGTCACATCGGGTAATGGTCGAAGCCGCGGATGCTGCGTATCGGGATCGCGGATTTCAATGGAGCCATAAGGCTTCAGCTCAGAAAATAGTTCCTCGGTGCGAACAAATAACTTTTCAGGGGCCAAGATCGGTTTACGGCGATCGTGCCGAAGACTCTCATAGCGAGTTCCGACATCCCCCCAAAACTGCTCGAGTGCTTGATGTAATGCGCCAATCCGAACGGTTTGAGTGTCATTTGGCAAGTAATCGAACAGCGTTGCCATGTGGTTGAAGAATAGCGGAGCGTAGTACTCAACGCCCGGGGGCGCTAAGCCAGATGAGACATCTTGATAGATCGAGCAGTCTCTCGGATTCCCTTCAAAGGTTTCATGCCAATGATTCCGAAATGTCGTGATCCCGGTTTCGGTGAGCGGGATTTCACGCGCAGGTAAGAGTGTGACTGAGTCGACTTTGGTAATGGTGCGCTGAGTGTCTGGATCGAACGCTCTTAAGCTTTCGATTTCAGTATCAAAAAGCTCAATACGGAGCGGTTGTTGTGAGCCCATGGGGAAAACATCCAAGATGGCACCACGGACGGCAAATTCACCATGTTCATGAACAGTGTCCACGGCATGGTATCCAGATGCCTCGAGTCGCCGCCGCTCCGTATGCAGATCAAAAGTGTCTCCGGTCGTTAACACAAAGCGCTGGCCATCGAGATGCTCTCGTGGGGGTAAGCGATGTGCGAGTGTTTGGATCGGGAGTATCAATAATCCTCGGTGCAGGTCACTCAACTGACTCAGTGCTTTTAAACGCTCAGAGGTAATATCTTCATGCGGGGAGAAGCTGTCATAAGGCAATGTTTCCCAATCAGGGAGATGCACGATTGGAAGATCAACCGATCCATCAGCTTCGCCCTCGGCATCCAAATGGTGCTCCTGGCCCAAATAAAAATGCAGCGCATTGACGAGTTGCTGGGCATCTTGAGATTTTTCAACCAAGACTAAGACTAACGAGTTCGACCGCGAGGCAATGTCAGCGATGGCCAGTGGAATAGCGCTTTTGGGAAGATTCGACAGCGTTTTTAATGGGCTGCCAGCCGTTGGCAGCGAATCGATTAATGGTGGTTGAAGTATCAGCATGTCATGTCGTGGCTTTGTTTGAGACGAGAGTATAGGCGACAATCCATGGTTTCGCTTGGGAGAACTTTCAATGACGGTGCTGGTCGCTGATGAAGGACTACTGGGGCTCGCCGAGCTGGTGCCCAGTCATTGCGAGATCCGTTGGTATTCTGGACGTGATATCTCACCGATCTTGCTGGAGGGTGCAGATGCACTGCTAGTGCGTTCAACCGCTCGTCTCGCCGTACATCAGTTACCGGAATCGATTCGATTGATCGGGACCGCCACGATCGGTACAGACCATCTACCATTGGCAGCCCTCGCTGAGCGGGGAGTGGCAGTTCACTCAGCCCCTGGATGTAACGCATTTGCTGTCACGGATTATGTGCTTTCTCATCTGTTCAGTTGGGCAAAATCACGGGGCCGTGCAGTCAATCAGGTGACCCTTGGAATCATTGGTGTGGGCGCGGTTGGCTCACTCTTGCATCAACGCGCCCAAGCGCTTGGGATTCACACTGTGTTGTCGGACCAGCCTCGCTACGATGCTGGAGACTTATCAGATCATGTGGCGCTAGAAGAGGTGATTCGGCAGTCGGATGTGATCAGTCTGCATGTTCCGCGGATTCCAGTGGGACACTATCGAACCGATCGCTTATTAACGGCCGATCAGTTGTCACGGATGAGGCGTCAGTCGCTATTAATTAATGCGTCACGTGGGCAGGTGTTGCACGAACACGACTTGCTCAACCAAACCCATTTTGATGTGGTTTTGGATGTATTCCCGAACGAGCCCGTGATCAGTGATGCTCTGATCAGCCGTGCCTGGCGCATCAGTCCACACATCGCAGGGCATTCTGCCGAAGGAAAGTATCGCGGAACAAAGCAGATTTTGAGGCGGGTGGCAGATGTTTTTGGATTTGAGCTGGAGCCACTCGATGAAGAAACGTTTCTCGCGTCGGTTGCTGGACCGCGACCGGACTCACAATATCTCATTGAGACAATTTTACAGGTGTGTCCAATGGCCGAGACCGATCGAAGACTTCGCGATCGCGTTTTTCGGGCGTTTGAGATGGAAAAGCCGGATTTGTTTGATGAAGTTCGGAAAATGTATCGGCTGAGACGAGAATCGGAGCGTTATCCTCTCTAAAAGATGTTGCGGCGCACAACCTATCCCTTATACTTTAGTGACACAGTTCGCGGGGAAGGATCGATGCGATTGAAATTAACAGAATGGACGGGATCAACTGCTGATCAGGCGTTGTCAGCCCGTGGTATGGAACGCGCCGAAATCGAAGCGCTTGTGCAACATGGCAAATATGAGCGCTTTCGGCCGCTCCGCGCGTTGTTCGAGTTAATGGTGAACTTCGTGACGTTTTGCCGCTGGCGTGGCGAGATCCACATGAATGGGCGTCGTATTGGCCCTGTTCATCATCGAATCTTCCGCAATCCCCAAAAGAAATAACGCGGTCTCACCCAAGAATGGGTGAGAGCCAACGTGCATTTTCATCCACAGCTTCATCACGAAGTGCAGCGTAGGTCTTCAACTGATCCTGACCGATTTGTCCCAGCGTGAAGTAACGCGCTTCTGGATGCGCAAAATAAAATCCACTCACTGAGGCAGTCGGCCACATCGCCAAGCTTTCAGTCAATGAGATTCCCGTGGCAGCTTCAACATCTAATAGTGACCAGAGCGAGCGCTTCTCGCGATGATCTGGGCAGGCTGGATAGCCAGGTGCTGGGCGTATCCCACGATACTTTTCTCGAATTAATTCGTCATTCGATAAGGTTTCGTCACTCGCATAGCCCCAGAACTCTGTTCGGATTCTACGGTGCAGATGTTCTGCAAAGCTCTCCGCAAAACGGTCAGCCAAGGCCTTCAGTAGAATGGCTTGGTAGTCATCGTGCGCGTCTTCAAAGGCTTTGACGTGTGCATCGATGCCGTGACCGGTGGTGACTGCGAACGTACCGATGTAATCCAACTGTCCGGATTCTTTCGGAGCGATGAAATCACTGAGGCACAGTTGTGGTTTGCCATCAGGCATTGGGCGTTGCTGTCGCAGCCAGTGTGTTCTCAACAGCTCACGCTCGTGGTCCTCGGGGTCTAAAATGACAATGCTATTGCCTTCGGAATATGCTGGAAAGCAGCCTGCAACCGCGTCTGCCCGCAACCACTTTTCATCGATGATTCGATCGAGCATGCCTTGGGCATCTTCAAACAGCTGACGTGCCTCTGGTCCTTTTCTCGGATCATTCAAAATATCCGGGAATCGACCACTGAACTCCCAAGCATTGAAAAACGGCATCCAGTCGATGGTGTCTAAAAGTGCATCCAAGGGGTAATCATTCAACACAATCCGCCCGATGGAATTGGGTGTAACGATGGTGGAATGATCAAAGGTGAGATTGGCTGCACGTGCATTGGCATCAACAATGGATAAGAGCTTTTTCGGTGCTTTACCAGCATGTGCTTTGCGCTTGGTCTCGTGATCATCACGAATGGATTGATGGTAAGCATCGCGTTCATCACTTAATAGCTTCGAGGCAACACCGACAGCACGGGACGCATCTTTGACATAGAGCACGGGGCCTGAGTATGCCGGATCAATCTTCACGGATGTATGAGCAGGCGACGTGGTTGCTCCACCAATCAACAGTGGACAGGTGAAACCTTGGCGTTCCATTTCAGAGGCAACGGTCACCATTTCATCAAGCGATGGTGTGATCAGACCGGATAACCCAATGATGTCAGCATGATGCTCACGTGCTGCATCTAAGATCGTCTGAGTCGGGACCATGACACCTAAGTCAATGACCTTGAAGTTGTTGCACTGAAGAACAACGCCGACAATGTTTTTGCCGATGTCATGCACATCACCTTTGACCGTCGCCATGATGATGACCCCATGTTCTTGGCTGGTATCACCGGCAGCTTCTTTCTCTTCTTCGATGAACGGAATCAAGTGTGCCACCGCTTTTTTCATGACTCGCGCAGACTTCACGACCTGAGGTAGAAACATCTTTCCGGCCCCAAAGAGGTCGCCGACGGTATTCATCCCGTCCATCAAGGGCCCTTCGATGACTGATAAGGGTCGAGGTGCTTTTAATCGCGCCTCTTCGGTGTCGTCGACAACATGCGTATCGATTCCCTTGATCAAGGCGTAAGCCAGTCGCTCTTCACAGGAACCATTGCGCCACTCAGCAACGGTTGTGTCTTCCTCTTCTCGATCAACATTGTACGTGGGCGCTGCGTCGACCAAGCGTTCAGTGGAATCATCACGACGATTTAAAATCACGTCCTCAACCAACTCCCTGAGTTTGGAATCGATATCTTCATAGATCGCTAACTGTCCAGCATTGACGATCCCCATCGAGAGTCCCTGGCGGATGGCGTGAAATAAGAAGACGGAGTGCATCGCTTCACGCACCGCATTATTGCCCCGGAATGAGAAAGAAACATTGGAGATGCCACCCGAGATCGAACTGTGTGGACAATGCTCGGTAATGTCGCGACAGGCCTCAATAAAATCGAGCGCGTAGTTATTGTGTTCTTCGATTCCCGTGGCAACGGCAAAGACGTTGGGATCAAAGATGATATCCTCCGGAGGAAATCCAATGGTCTCTGTCAGGATCTTATAGGAGCGTTGGCAGATTTCGAGTTTTCGAGCTCGAGTGTCCGCCTGACCAGTTTCATCAAAAGCCATCACCACAACGGCAAATCCGTATTGCCGAATTTTGCGTGCCTGCTCGATGAAAATGGCTTCGCCTTCTTTCAACGAAATTGAATTGATGATGCCTTTGCCCTGAACACATTGCATTCCAGCTTCTAAGATGTCCCATTTCGATGAGTCGATCATCACAGGCACTCTGGAAATATCAGGTTCAGATGCGATCAAATTCAAAAAAGTCACCATGGCCGACTGCGAGTCGAGCATGCCTTCATCCATATTGATATCGATGATCTGGGCTCCATTTTCCACCTGTTGTCTGGCGACCGCTAAGGCTTCATCGAACTCGCCGTTCAGAATTAAGCGTTTAAACATCGCAGACCCTGTGACGTTGGTCCGTTCTCCAACATTCACAAAGCCGGTTGTTTCATCGGCAATAAAGGGTTCAAGGCCAGACAATCGCATCAGCGGTTTCATCGTTGGAATCTGTCGTGGCTTCTCGGATGCGACCTGATCGGCGATGAGGCGGATGTGTTCGGGAGTGGTTCCACAACAGCCACCGATAATATTGACCAGCCCAGCTCTCGCGTATTCCGCGACGATGTCCGCCATCTCAGCAGCGTCTAAGTCGTATTCACCGAATTGGTTTGGAAGGCCAGCATTGGGGTGTGCGGAAACAAAGGTATCAGCGACGCGTGACAGATCCGCCAAAAATGGACGGAGTTCTTGTGGGCCAAGTGCGCAATTAAGACCAATGGTTAGGGGTTTGGCATGACGAACAGAGAACCAGAAGGCTTCGGTTGTCTGACCCGACAAGGTCCGACCTGACGCATCTGTAATGGTCCCGGAGATCATGATGCGGATCTGGATGCCGGTTTCTCTGGCGACTTCGTCAATCGCAAATAGCGCGGCTTTGGCATTTAAGGTGTCGAAAATGGTTTCGACCAAAATCAGATCAGCGCCGCCTTCCAACAGCGCGCGGGTGGCCTCTGTGTAGGTCTTGACGAGTTGGCTGAAGGTAATATTGCGTGCGCCTGGGTCATTCACATCGGGGCTGATCGAGCAGGTCCTATTGGTTGGGCCAAGAACACCAGCGACCAACACAGGTCGATCGTATGAATCAGCCACTGTGCGTGCGAGCTTTGCAGCCTCGCGATTGAGTTCGCTGACCAAATCTTCCATGGCGTAGTCAGCCATCGACGGATGATTCGAATTAAAGGTGTTGGTTTCAAGAATGCTTGCACCCGCATCGGCATACGCTTTGTGAATGGATGCGATCAGGTCTGGCTGGGTCAGCGTCAGCAGATCATTATTGCCTTTGAGATCTTGGGGAAAATCCTGAAATCGATCACCACGATAGTCGCTCTCACCGAGCCCCGCACCTTGGATCATGGTTCCCATGCCGCCATCTAAAATGACGATGGATTCTGTCAGTGTGGACTCAAGCCACTCGATGCGATCGTCACGTGTCATGCGTTACCCCGAACTCCTAACGCGTGACAGACAGCAAAGCTTAAGTCCGCGCGATTTAATGTGTAAAAATGGAAATCATTGACGCCCTCGCGACCGAGATCTTCCGCCTGCGATACCGCAGCATGAGCTGCGATGAGTTGGCGTGTGCTTGGGTCCTCATCGAGTCCTTCAAACAACGTTTTCAAGGTCGCTGGAATCGATGCACCACAGGCATCTGCAAACCGGACTAAGGTATTGAAGTTCGTGACCGGTAGAATCCCTGGAATCAATTCAACATTGATGTTTGCTGCAGCCACACGATCTCGAAACCTTAAGAAAATTGCGTTATCAAAAAAGAATTGGGTGATGGCACGGTGTCCGCCGGCATCGACTTTGCGCTTGAGATTATCCAGATCGGTGTCGGCCGAGATCGCCTGTGGATGCGTCTCGGGGTAGGCTGCAACAAAGAGTTCAAACGGATGTTTCGCAAGTAGGCCTTCGACCAAATCCGACGCGTAGGCATAGCCATTCGGGTGTGGTTGATAGTCGGCTTCAGCACCACCTTCAGGGTCACCACGAAGTGCGACGATTTGTCGGACCCCCATCGACCAATAGTCATCTGCGATCGCATCGATTTCATCACGCGGCGCGCCAACACAGGTCAAATGTGGCACAGGCTTGAGTTCGGTTTTCGTTAAGATGCTCTCGATCACTTGATGGGTCCGCTCACGTGTCGAGCCATCAGCACCATAAGTCACAGACACAAACTCAGGATTCAAAGGCGCTAATCGTTCGACCGTTTTCCAAAGACTTGCCTCAGCTTCAGGAGTTTTTGGGGGGAAAAATTCAAATGACACGCGAGGCGCACTCATGTTCGATCCTTATTCTTTTCTGAAACCAATAAACTGATATCCAAGACGTCGCCAGGGAGGACGTTGGTGGACGAAATCGTCAGTCCAGCTTCTCGAAGCCAGTGGTGGATATCGGAGATTCTAATACTGACCGACGGAGGCGTTGTTGCCTGTGCTGACGCGGTAAATGCCACCAAGAGCAATCGGCCATTGGGTTTCAGGACTCGGGTGGCTTCTTTAATCAACGCATCTGGGTTGGATGCAAAATACAACACTTGATCAATGGTGACTGTATCAAAATGCCGCGCTGGAAATCGCATTTGATACATGTCTTCTTGGCGTACCGTCAAGTGAGGAAGATCAGCGTCGGCCAGCGCGTTTCTTGCGACCATCACCATTTTTTTCGAGAGATCAATGCCGACACCGCTGGCTGCTAAAGGTCCTGCTATTTTGAGCATACGACCTGTTCCGGTCGCGATGTCTAATAAATGCCCAACGGGCTTTCCAGACAGAGCCTCTTGAACGGCATCACTGAAGCGTTGTTCATCACCATGGTATTCGTGCAAACGCAACCAATCAGGCACTTCTGTCTCGACAAATTCTTCGGATAATTTTGCACGTGCATCACGAAGTTCATTGAGTCGTGCTTGATCTAATTCCATCAGATCATCATCGACCGGCAACTGCTCGAGTAAGTCGTGAACCAATTGCTGACAAGACACATTCTGGGCGACTCGGTAAAATACCCAGTGTTGCTCACGAAAGCTTTCGAGCACTCCTGCATCTTGTAGTAGTTTTAAATGACGAGAAACGCGCGGCTGTGATTGGCCGACAATCCGCATCAGTTCTGATACAGTCAACTCGCCTTGTGCGCACAGGCGCGTGAGCCGGAACCGAGTCGGTTCAGCCATCGCCTTTAATGCGTCGATATAGTCGTCATAGGATGTCCACATGACGGATATAATAATATAAAGATATCTTTATGTTCAATGGAGATTTGATGTTAGAGCCTACCGTTCATTTTCACACCATTCCGCTGAAACAATCCGATGGCCTTCTGGGTGTCGCGGTCATGGACCGCCCAAAGGCACTGAATGCCCTGGATCACACCATGATTCGCGAACTGTTAACGATCGTTGAGACCGTTGAGTCGGATGCATCGATTCGCGGATTGTGGATCGAATCCTCGGCTGAAAAAGCGTTTTGCGCCGGTGGTGATGTGCGCGATGTGACCAATCATGGGCAGGCTGGCGGATTAACAGACCTGAGTAATTCCTCAGACTATCTGGCTGATGAATACCTGTTGGATGTTTGGTTACGGTACTGCTCGAAACCGGTATTTGCTTGGGGTGATGGTTACATCATGGGTGGCGGAATGGGCGTGTTCCAAGGTGCTGATGTTCGCTTCGTCACCGAGTATTCAAGTCTCGCGATGCCAGAAGTGCGCATTGGTTTTGTTCCAGATTGTGGTGGCAGTTGGTTTTTGAACCATGTCCCCAAGGGTCTTGGAATCTGCTTGGCCATGAGTGGTGTAACGGTTGGAGCAGCCGACGGTTGTTGGTTGAATCTGGCTGATTGGTTGTTACCAAGAGCGGAGAAATCGACACTCTTTGATGCTGTGTTAGCGCTGAATTATGCGTCAAAATCTCAGGCGTTAGCGGAACTCGGTTCGATCCTGCAAGACGCAACGACTGAATCTCCAAGGCAAGGTCCTTGGGAAGAAAATGGTGAACGATTAGCCAATAGCATTCGTCATCAAACGCCCCTGAACGTTTGGCATGCGATGCAGGCCTGGCACCATGACGTCCCGGAGTTATTTATCGGTCTTGAACAAGCAAGCCCAGGCGCCGCCATGGTTGCTGGCTATCAGCAACAACGCATGAAATATCAAAATCTCATTCATGCGGTTATTCAGGAACACGATATCGGAATGCAGATGTTGTCGGACGGTGAGTGGTGCGAAGGTGTTCGTGCTCTCCTGATCGATAAGGATAAAAATCCTCAGTGGCGGTTTGCGACCATCGAAGAGGTCACGCCTGACTGGATACAGGCGATGTTAGCCCCCATGGAGTGGACAACGACACATCCCTTGGCAGGCAAGTTGGCTGCCAAAGGACTTTTGCACGATTAAGACAACGATAAAGGACTCCACATGAAAGTGTCATTTTTAGGATTAGGCGTGATGGGATATCCCATGGCGGGTCATTTGGCCAAAGCGGGACATGAGGTCACGGTTTACAACAGAACATTTCAGAAAGCACAGCAGTGGGCTGAGGAGTTTGGTGGCCAATCCGCTAAAACCCCAAAAGAGGCCGCTGTTGGCCAAGACATCGTCTTCGCCTGCGTGGGGAATGACGATGATTTACGGAGCATCACCTTGGGTGACGATGGGGCCTTCGCCGGAATGAGTGAAGGTGCGCTCTTCGTGGATCACACCACAGCTAGCGCTGAGGTGGCTCGCGAACTCGGTGCGATGGCGAAATCGCTCAATGTTGGGTTTATGGATGCGCCCGTGTCTGGTGGCCAGCAGGGTGCCGAGAATGGTGCCCTAACGGTGATGGTTGGTGGTAGCCAAGCGCATTTCGATCGAGCTGCTCCCGTGATTGACGCCTTTGCCCGCGCTTGTACTTTGATGGGAGACGTTGGTGCCGGTCAGTTAACCAAGATGGTCAATCAAATCTGTATTGCCGGTCTCGTTGAGGCCTTATCTGAGGGATTATCCTTTGCCCGAGCAGCAGGTCTTGACGCCCACAAAGTCGTGGATGTGATCAGTAAAGGTGCTGCGCAATCCTGGCAAATGGAAAATCGCTACAAGACGATGCTCGCTGATGAGTTTGAGCATGGCTTTGCGGTCGATTGGATGCGGAAAGATTTATCGATTTGTCTGGCTGAAGCGCGGAAGAATGGTTCAGCGTTACCCATTACCGCGGCTGTTGACCAGTTGTATGGTGAAGTCCAAGCGATGGGCGGAAACCGTTGGGATACATCCAGTTTATTTGCTCGCCTTGAGGCGATGCGCCAGCACGGTGGCAAATAAACCGTTCGATAGCCTGATCAACCGTTTGGCCCGCAGAGAGCACTCGCGGGTCGAATTGGATCGTAAACTTCAAACCGTACACCCCGAACTCTCTCAAGAGGAGCGTGTACAACTCCTCGATCGGTTGGTTGAGCTCAATTTGCAATCCGACACGCGGTTCGCGGAGATGCTGATTCGGTCTCGATTGCAGCGCGGTCAAGGTCGTCGCCGAATTGAGCAAGAGCTTGCGCAACACGCGATTGATGTTGGCGAAGTCGCTGAGCATTTTGATGAAGCTGATGTCAGCGAGAGTGAGCGTTGCTATGCCGCGCTTGAGAAGTGGATGCGGAGTAAAAAAGATCCAAACCGAGAGAAAGCGTTCCGATTTTTAGCCTCACGGGGCTTCAATTTTTCGGATGCAACAGAAGCAGTCAACGCGATTTTCCGCTAGCATTGCTCCTCACTTGAATTCCAGATGTTTGAAAAACCATGAAAAGCGCTGAAATCCGTTCGCAATTCCTTGAATACTTCCAGGAGAATGGCCACACCATCGTGTCGTCGAGCCCATTGATTCCCGGTAACGATCCCACCCTGTTGTTTACCAATGCCGGGATGGTGCAATTTAAAGATGTATTTACCGGTGAAGAAACGCGTCCTTATCACAGAGCAACGACCTCTCAGCGTTGTGTGAGAGCCGGCGGAAAACATAATGATTTAGAAAATGTGGGGTATACCGCTCGTCATCATACATTTTTTGAAATGCTCGGGAATTTCAGTTTTGGCGACTACTTCAAAGAAGATGCCATTCGGTTTGCCTGGGATTTTCTGACCAAACGGTTAGGTCTTCCGGAAGAACGCCTTTGGGTGACAGTTCATCACTCGGATCAAGAGGCTGAAGACATTTGGATTCAGACCATTGGTGTGGATCCGAACCGGCTTTCTCGCTTGGGTGACAAAGACAATTTTTGGTCGATGGGAGACACAGGTCCCTGCGGTCCGTGCAGTGAAATCTTCTACGATCATGGGCCGGATGTCCCTGGCGGCCCTCCCGGATCAGACGATGATGATCTGGATCGGTATATTGAGATTTGGAATTTAGTCTTCATGCAGTTCGAGCAGTCAGCCGATGGGACTCGAACGCCACTTCCGAAGCCGTCTGTTGATACGGGAATGGGTCTCGAACGCATCGCAGCTGTGATGCAGCATGTGCACTCCAACTACGAGATTGATTTATTTCAAGCACTCTTGAAGGCTGCAGCCGAAGTCACTCACACGCAGGATTTAGAGGCTAAATCCCTGCGGGTGATTGCCGATCATATCCGCAGCTGTTCGTTTTTGATTTGCGATGGCGTTTTGCCATCCAACGAGGGTCGTGGCTATGTCTTGCGGCGAATCATTCGTCGCGCCATTCGTCACGGCCATAAGCTCGGTTGTGATCAGCCGTTCTTCCATAAAATTGTGCATACGCTAGTGGCCGAGATGGGCGAAGCCTATGCAGAACTCCGTGACAACGAAGATCGGATTGTGGCTGCACTCAAACAGGAAGAAGCACAGTTTGCCAAAACCCTCGATGCGGGCATGAAGGTCCTCGAGGATGCGGTGTCGTCATTGACCTCCAAGACACTTCCGGGAGAGTTAATCTTCAGGCTGTACGACACGCATGGTTTTCCAGTGGACCTGACCAATGACATTGCACGTGAGCGGGATTTAGAGCTGGACATCGAGGGCTTTGAGAAAGCCATGGATGAGCAGCGGGAAAAGTCGAGGCAGGGATCGAGTTTTGCCGTAGAAGGCCAGGTTCGGTTTGATTTGGATGGGTCAACTGAGTTTTTGGGGTACACCCATCTGGATGCGAGTGCGGTCGTTGTGGCACTCGCCAAAGACGGTGAACAAGTGGATGCGTTAGCGGCTGGCGATTCAGGAATCGTGGTGCTGAACCAAACACCCTTCTATGCTGAAAGCGGTGGTCAACAAGGTGACAGGGGTTCACTGACATCGGCTAATGGCTCGTATCAAGTGATGGGCACGAAGAAATTTGGGTCGCATTTCGGTCATGAAGGCAAGTTGGGCATGGGCGAATTGAAAGTGGGCGATACTGTCAACGCTCGTGTCGAAGGACCACGACGCCAGGCAACTGCACTGAATCATTCAGCCACCCATCTACTGCATGCGGCTCTTCGAACCGTGCTTGGGGATCATGTGACGCAAAAGGGCTCACTCGTGACTCACGAGCGCACGCGGTTTGATTTTTCGCATCCACAACCTGTCACTGCTGAAGAATTGATTGCGATTGAAAGCATGGTGAATCGAGAGATTCGGCAGAATGAAGTCGTCGAGACCCGCGTCATGCCGATTGAGGAAGCAAAAGCTGCCGGTGCGATGGCGCTCTTTGGGGAAAAATACGACGACGAAGTGCGTGTGTTATCGATGGGCGACTTCTCCGTCGAGCTATGCGGCGGAACGCACGTGGCACGGACCGGCGATATTGGATTATTCAAAATTCTCTCCGAGGGCGGGGTCGCCTCTGGCGTGCGTCGCATTGAGGCTGTGACTGGCGAGGGCGCCTTGGAACAAGTGGTGGCGCTTGAGGCCACATTGGATCAGGCAGCAGCGCTCTTAAAAACCGGCGCAGATTCGATTGTCTCGAAAATTGAGCAGATGACCGAACGACTAAAAGTCACCGAGCGAGAAGTTGACGCCCTGAAAATGAAGCTTGCGACGCAAGCGGGTGGAGATTTGCTCGACGATGTCGTCGATGTCTGCGGTGTTCAATGCTTGGTTGCGAGCTTGGATGGGCAGGATCCGAAGACGCTCAGGGATACGCTGGATCGAGTGAAAAATCGCTTATCGCAGGGGGTTGTGGTGCTGGCGACGGTGCGTGACGAGAAGGTCAATTTGATTGCAGGCGTGACGGATAATTTGACCGACCGAGTAAAAGCCGGCGATCTGATTGGATTTGTGGCTGCGCAAGTGGGCGGCCGCGGGGGCGGTCGTGCAGATATGGCGCAAGCCGGTGGTACGGAGCCTGCATCATTGCCAGATGCCATGAAATCCGTGGCTGCATGGCTTGAAGAGCAATTGAGTTAGGAAGTTCGATGGCATTAATCGTTCAAAAATATGGCGGTACCAGTGTCGGTACGGTCGAGCGCATCCAAGGGGTTGCCAACAAAGTAAAAGGGTTCAGAGATCAAGGACACGATGTGGTCGTGGTGGTCTCTGCCATGAGTGGTGAAACCAATCGTTTGATTGGTATGGCCAATGAAATCAGTCACCGTCCTGTGCCTCGAGAAATGGATGTCCTCGTCTCAACCGGTGAGCAAGTGACCATTGCTCTGTTGGCGATGGCCTTGAGCGAATTGAACTGCCCAGCGAAGAGCTACACCGGTGGCCAAGTTCGAATCCACACCGATAGTTCTCACACTAAGGCCCGTATCCAAGCGATTGATGATGCGAAGATGCGGGCAGATCTGTCGGCTGGCCGCGTCGTCATTGTCGCTGGATTTCAGGGGATGGATGAGCAGGACAACATTACGACGCTCGGTCGTGGTGGATCAGACACCACTGCGGTTGCCTTAGCGGCTGCGTTAAAAGCCGATGAATGTCAGATTTACACCGATGTGGATGGTGTCTACACCACCGACCCACGTGTGGTTGATTCTGCGCGTCGGTTGTCAAAAATTACCTTTGAAGAGATGCTTGAAATGGCATCTCTTGGTTCGAAAGTCTTGCAAATTCGGTCGGTGGAATTTGCCGGCAAATACAATGTGCCACTGCGTGTGCTCTCGACCTTTGAAGAGGGCCCAGGCACTTTGATTACTACTGAGGAGTTAGATTCCATGGAACAACCCGTCATTTCCGGTATTGCGTTCAATCGTGATGAGGCCAAGCTCACATTGCTCGGCGTGCCTGATGTTCCTGGTGTTGCCGCCAAAATTTTAGCGCCAATCGGTGCGAAAAATATTGAGGTTGACATGATCGTACAGAATGTCGGCGCAGATCAGACCACTGACTTTACCTTTACCGTCCATCGAAATGATGTTGATGCCGCATTTGATGTGCTTGAAGGGGTTTCCCTGGAACTCGGTGCCCGTGAAGTCCGAAAAGATGCCAAGATCTGTAAAGTGTCAGTCGTCGGCGTCGGGATGCGCTCTCACGCTGGGGTTGCGAGCCAGATGTTTGAAACTTTGGCAGCTGAAGGCATCAATATTCAGATGATCTCAACGTCAGAAATTAAGATTTCTGTGGTGGTCGATGAGAAGTATCTCGAACTTGCGGTTCGAGCTCTTCATCAGGCGTTTGACTTGGCCCTTGAGGATGCCAGTTAACACTCCCGATGCGTTCCAAGGGATTGATCGCCTGTATGGTGATCATGCCTATCGCAGACTCTCCCAGAAACGGGTCTATGTGGTTGGGATCGGTGGCGTTGGATCTTGGGTCGTTGAAAGCCTGGCTCGATCAGGCTTGGGTGAGATTCGTATGGCAGATCTTGATGATCTCTGCGTGACCAACACCAATCGCCAAATTCATGCGCTGAGAACGACCATTGGCCAGTCCAAAATTGAAGTGATGGCTGCTCGATGTCGCGAGATTAACCCGGAGATCCAAGTCAGATGCGATCACGCATTTGTGACCGACCAAACAGTTGAAGCACTGATCACCCCTGATTTAGATCTGGTGATTGATTGTGGTGACAATCAGATGGCGAAGTCAGCACTCATTGCGCACTGTCGGCGAACCCACATTCCGGTCATTACGATTGGTGCCGCCGGTGGACGAATTGATCCATCGAAAGTCCAGATTCGCGATCTGGCGAAAACGGAGGGCGACGCATTGTTGGCCTCGGTGAGACAAACACTGAGGAATCGTTACGGATTTTCTCGAACTCCCACCAAACGCTTTTCAGTCAGCGCTGTGTATTCCGACGAGCAAACCCGATACCGCCAGGCTGATGGCTCGATTGGACAACAAAAACCCGGATCGGGTGCCTCCCGCCTCGATTGTGCTGGGAGTCTGGGTGCCGTCACGCATATCACCGCCGTCTTCGCGTTTCATGCAACCGCCAAGGCGATTGAGCGACTCCTTAGTTCACCACCTCAATCGTGAGCGAGGGCCAGTGGCTGATCCAATCATAGTTAGGATCTGTATCAGGCCGAATCACCACACCACTCAACAGATACCGATCGGCAGTCGGAAGATTCAGGTTCACTTGCCCATCTTGGTCTGTGTAGGCCTCTGCGACGACTTGCCGGTCACTGTGTCGGAAGGCTTTGACAAGAACGCCTTCCAAGGGGGTTTGTTGCTCAAAGAGTGTGACTTGATAATTCCCGGTGTTCAGTTGACTCCAACTGCCGTTTAAAACGAATTCAAATGGCATTTCGCCAGTCAGTGTATCTTCGACTCGGGCACCTCCCACTTGAATCAGGCTTTTGGCGCATCGAACATAGCGTTCGGTCACAGGCACAGTTTTGGGGAGATCTGCATGTTGATTCAATTGTTGTTCCAGACCATCGAGCGCAATGTAGTTAGCCCAACGCTCATCACCATCACCAAAGCGAATCGAAAACGGAGTGGTTTGGTGAATCAGTTGATTTAAACCTGCACTGACTTGAGCGCGAGCGGCAGGTCGAGAATCACCCAGTAATCCGGAGATTGATTGCTTTGTCTGGTTGATCAGAACAAAGTTGGCGGTCTCTTCCGGTAGATAGGGTTGTGCACTACCGCGGAAGGTCTCGCCGACTTTGAGAGTGATATCAATGGTTTGGTTGACATCTGTGTAGTGATCTGAGGGTTCGATCCAAAATTCGTGCGCTTGGATTTGTGTACTTGCGATCAGAAGACCGATGGAGAATGTTAGGCTGTGATGTAATGTCATTCTGACCTCTAGTGATTGAGAAACCACGTCATGAAAAGTTTGTTGCTGGCTCTACTGTTCGCGATTTCCAGTCAGCTCGCAAGTGCTCACGAGATGCGTCCATCCATTGCATCCTTATCCGTGGATTCGCAGGGTATCCTGACTCTCGATTTAGTCACTAATCTGGAGGCTTGGCTCGCTGAGATCAATCCATCGCTGTCAGATACCAACGATTCGCCAAATGCTGAGCAGTACGATCGATACCGACAGTTAGATCCCGATGCACTGACTGCACTTGCTGATGATGCCAGTGATGCCTTAGCGGATGCGATCCATATCCGGTCTGGCCAAGAGACGGTTGCCATGACCCTGTCGGGTGTCGAGGTATTGCCTGTCGATGATCCTGAATTGCCGAGGGACACGAAGCTTCAATTCGTCGGCGGTCTCCCAGATGGTGCCGATCACCTGGTGTATCGAGTTGATGATCGTTTCCCAAATACTGCAGTGCGGTTGTTTCTGACCAAGGCTGATCCGAGAGTGCAATTTGTCAAAACAGGAGCGTCATCGGATCCTTTGTCGCTTGATCAGCGTGTCGAGAGGTCGGTCCTTGGGTTGATTGGTGATTACATCGAGCTTGGGTTCACCCACATCATCCCCCGGGGTCTTGACCACATCATTTTTATTCTCGGATTAACACTGATCTCCAAGCGATTCATTGATCTGGTGATCCAGGTCACAGCTTTTACCGTCGCTCACTCGGTCACGCTTGCAATGGGTTTATATGGTGTATTGAATTTACCGGCATCGATCGTTGAGCCCTTAATTGCCGCTTCCATTGTGTATGTGGCTATCGAAAATATCTGGCATCACCGAGTCAATACCTCCCGCACGGTGATCGTGTTTGCGTTTGGATTGCTCCATGGGCTTGGTTTTGCGGGTGTCCTGACCGAGCTTGGGTTGCCTGAGCGAGACTTTGTGATTGGTTTGCTGTCATTCAATGGGGGAGTTGAGCTAGGCCAGCTTGCGGTGATACTCATTGCTTATTTCTCGGTCGGGATCTGGGTTCTTCGTTATTCTTGGTATCAGAGTCGGATTGCAACGCCCTTGTCGGCTGTCATTGGTCTGATCGGGCTTTATTGGTTTTTTGAGCGCGTGGTGGCTTGATGTCAGTTGAATCGAAAACAAATGCGCAGGTGATGACTCGTGTCACGGTCATTGGGGCGGTGGTCGATGGACTACTCGGTCTGTTGAAAATCGGTGTTGGTTTTGTGAGTCAAAGTCACGCATTAGTGGCTGATGGTGTGCACTCGCTGTCAGATCTGGGGACCGATGTCTTGGTGATTTTGGCGGCCAAGTGGAGCAATGAGGAGCCCGACGCCAATCATCCCTATGGTCACGATCGCATTGAAACGTTGGCGACGTTAATTTTAGGCAGTGTGTTGCTGGCGGTTGCAGGGGGAATTTTTTATGACAGCTTGCAACGGTTTTTTGATCCCTCAGTGGCGATTGAGCTGGGGATCGCCGCCTTTGCCATCACTGTGGCTTCGATTGTGTCCAAAGAAGCCATTTATCGATACACGCGGCATTATGCGCAGCTGTTAAATTCAAAACTATTAATGGCGAATGCATGGCACTCTCGCACCGACGCGCTGTCCTCGATTGCTGTCTTGGTTGGATTAATTGGGGTCAGCTTCGATCTCATCTGGCTTGATGCGCTGGCAGCGCTGATCGTTGCCGTATTCATTGCTAAAATTGCCCTGACATTGCTGTGGGATGCAATGCAAGAACTGATTGATACGGCCTTACCTGAAGATCAGGTGACAGCGATTCGAGCGGTTGCGCTGGATGTGCCTGGTTTGCGCGATGTGCATCACATTCGAACTCGCACTATGGCTGGAAAGACGCTCATGGATCTGCATTTGCAGGTGGATCCTCGGGTCTCTGTGTCTGAGGGTCATGAGATCGGATGCTGGGTTGCTGCATCCATCCGTGCGCAATTTCAAGAGATCACAGATATCACCTTTCATATTGATCCGGAGGATGATGCGGAAATGGATCAGGAGGGTCCCACATCGCTTCGCCCACTTAGAAGAGAGGTCCTCGAATGTTTAAGGGCTGACTGGGGTCCATTGGTTGATGATGCGCAAATTCGCTTACATTACTTGCGTGGGGTTGTGGATGTTGAGGTGGTGACGCACCAAGCCGTAACAGCCGACGCGCTCAAATCGAAGTCGAGTGCCGGTTGGCTAGGGCGGGTGACAGTGCTTCACCCCGAAGATCAATGAGGCGAATATCGAGTCACAGACTCAAGTCTGACTTGCTGAAACGGCCGAAGACCATCAGTATGGAATGTCAAAGGGGAGAGTGATGAAAGATTGGTTAAGGGCCTTTGCCAGCGTGTTTGCTGCCTTTTTGGGCGTTCAGTCTGATGAGAATCGTCAGCGGGATTTTGCACACGGACGGTTTTCAGTCTTTGTTGTTGCGGGGATTGCGTTGACCCTGACGTTTTTGCTGACAGTGTATGGTCTTGTCCGTCTTGTGATGTCATCCCTACAGTGAACTTGCGAATTTTTTGCGTTGAGCCCTTGCAGAATGGCCGCTGAAACGGTTGAATAGCACCCAACAAATGAATTCTAAATGATTTGGGTATATGATTATAACCAAATCGCATATTCACATATAAGGAGGTATGCGGATGAGCAAAGTGCTTCTATTGGCTCTATCCCTGATTGCTGGTCCTGCATGGGCAGATTGGCAACTCAACATGAACGAGGGTGTTACCGCGCTTTCACGCGAAATCTTCGATTTACACATGTTAATTTTTTGGATTTGCGTTGCCATCGGTGTGGTCGTCTTTGGTGTGATGTTCTATTCGATTTTTAAGCATAGAAAGTCAAAAGGAGCGGTAGCAGATCACTGGCATGAGAATACAACTGTCGAAGTGATCTGGACGGTTGTTCCATTCGTGATCTTGATCGGGATGGCTGTCCCAGCCACCGCAACTCTCATTGATATGTACGATACGTCGGAAGCTGACGTTGATATCCAAATTACCGGATATCAGTGGAAATGGCGGTATCAGTACCTCGATGAAGATATCGACTTCTTTTCTAACCTCTCCACGCCGCGCGACGAAATTGTGAACGCGTCGGCGAAGAATCCGAATTACTTGCTTGAAGTCGATAACCCCTTGG